>Ga0126314_10000349_pt1 | contig 22967 bp, 25 predicted proteins | sample Plot105B_FD_92535 | JGI IMG/M metagenome (GOLD analysis project Ga0126314, IMG submission 92535) | Serpentine soil microbial communities from UC McLaughlin Reserve, CA, USA - Plot105B | ecosystem: Environmental > Terrestrial > Soil > Grasslands | place: USA: UC McLaughlin Reserve, Lake County... | reverse complement strand
GTGAGCGCGAACTCGAACTGGCGCTGGTCGTCCGAGGCTGAGCGGTCGCCGGTGGGACGGGCGACGAAGGCGGCCGCGAAGTGCGGCGCCACCACGGCGATGCCCCACTCGTCGTGGAGCTCGTCGTGCGTGTCAATGTTCGCGCCGCGCACGCCCTCGGCGGGGTCGGGCACCATGCCGGGTCCGATCACGCCCACGAATGCGATCTCGCGCGCGAGCTGCTCGTAGCGCGCCTTGGTCGCGCCGGTGAAGAAGTGCGCGTGCTCGAAGATCGCGAGCAGCACCGCAGTCTCGCCGAGCGTCTGCGCCTGGGTCTCGAGGTGGCGGCTCATCGCGTGCAGGATCGGCTTCGTAGCGGTGCGGATCGACTGCATCGTCCCGACGATCCGGCTGACGCGGGCCTGCCGGGCGGCAAGCTTGCGTCCCAGTAGCTGCACGGGTTTCGTCCCTTCCGGGAGCGGGTTGGGGAGCGGCGCGGGCTTCCCGTAGAGCCAACCCTGGCCGAGCGTGGCGCCGAAGGCGAGCGACGTTCGCTCGTGCTCCTCGGTTTCGATGCCCTCGCTCACAACGGTCAGGTTCGAGCGTTCGGCCTCGGCGTTGACGGCGTTGATCACCTCGGCGAGGTGCTCCGTCGGCTTGTCCTGGATCACGTGCAGGTCGAGCTTGACGACGTCGGGATCGAGAACCGGCACGAGCGCGAGCGACGCAGGCTCCGTGCCCACGTCGTCGAGCGCGATTCCCCAGCCAAGGTCGCGGATCGCGCCGGCGCTCCCGAGCACCTCAGCCGGGCGGAGAATCATCGCGCGTTCGGTGATCTCGGTTATCACGCGCAGGCTGTCCTTGGCGCGCTCCCATATGTCGCGCAGCCCGGCTGGCGGCGGGCTGTCGATCGCCTCCGGCTCCATGTTGCAGAACAACGTGAATGTGGCCTTCAGCCCCGCGTCCATGGCTCCAACTACCGCCGCAACGCGGCAGACCCAGTCGAGCTCGGCCAGATGGCCGGTCGCGCGAGCCGTGCCGAACAGCATGTCCGCCGATTCGAGCGGCGGTCCAGCCGGACCACGAGAGCGCCTCGTAGGCGACGATCGGGTAGTCCTCGCGTCGCAGGTGGGGGCTCGAGATGTCGAAGATCGGCTGGTACAGCGAGACGACGTTGCGCTTCCGGATCACCTCGTCAAGCGCGTAGGCCAGCTCGTCCGTGACTTCGAAGTCCAGGTCGGCCACGCCGCATTATGGGCAGGGGGCAGCTCAGCGAAACCTCCCGGGGCATCCGCCTGGCCGGGGCCGCCAGCTCGACATCGCTTGCGGTGGGTGCGTCGACCGGGCTCAGGGCGACCCGGAAGTCGGGAAAACCCGTGCGAATCGACTACGGCTGAGGTCCGCTCGCATTACCGTCTTCGTGATGGCACGGATGGTCGCGCTGGGCTATGGGAAGTTCGTTCGCGCAGAGCGCGTGTTCGCGCTGATCCCGATCGACCCGAGCGAGCGCGGCGACGGACGCCGCACCTACGTTCACGTGGAAGGACTCAGCGAGCCGATCGTGGGTTCCCGATCCGAACGCGCGATCCTGGCCGACGTCGAGGCGGCGCTGACGGAGGCGGCCGGAGTCCCGCGGCGGCGGCGCAGCTCGCGTGGCGCGGATCCCTCGCAGGAGTCGCTCGGCTTGTGACCGTCGTCACCGTCGTGTTGCGTGGCTCGTCGCTCAGCGCACGCACGCCGCGACGATCCGGTCGGCCTCGATCCGCCGCTCGATGCGCGTGAACCCGGCCGCTGCGGCGCGGTCGGCCACCTCCGTCAGCGACCACGGCTTCATCTCGAAGCGATGGTCGGCGCGGGCATCCTCCGAGGAGAGCGTCTCTTCGACAACGACGATGTCGCCGACGAAATGCGCCTCGCTGCGGAAGAACACGCCGCCCTCCGAGCGGGTGAGCACCGGCTCGCGCGCGTAACGGGCACGGCTCTTCTCGATCTCGCGCACGCTCAGCACGAGCAGCCCGCCGGGACGCAGGTAGTCGAAGAGCGCGTCGAGTCCCCGCTGGCGTTGCTCGTCGTCGGTTATGTCGTTGAAGACGCCGCGGCAAAGCACCCCGTCGACGGGCGCCGGCGGGCGCCACGAGAAGACGTCGCCCACCTCGAACTGGACATCGGGCACGCGCGAGCGCGCGACTTCCAGCATCGCCTCCGACGCATCGATCCCCACGACCGTGAAGCCGGCATTCGCCAGGAAGGCGGTGTGTCGGCCAGTCCCGCAGCCGGCATCGACAATCGCCTTGCGTCCGGCGAACAGGCGCGCCGCCTCGTCGGGCTGAGGTGCGGCCGGACTCGGCACCACGAGGTCGTAGGCCCACGCGAAGGACGTGTAGAGGGGGCGTTCTAAAGGCCCTCCACTTCCTTGGTGACCTTGGAGATCGAGTCCTTGGCGTCGCCGAACAGCATCTGCGTCTTGTCGTTGTAGAAGAGCGGGTTGTCGATGCCGGCGAAGCCGGTGTTCATCGAGCGCTTCAGCACGATGATCGAGCCCGAGTCGTCGGCGTTCAGGATCGGCATGCCGTAGATCGGCGAGTCGGGCACGTCGCGCGCCGCTGGGTTGACGACGTCGTTGGCGCCGATCACGAGCGTGACGTCCGTCCGCGAGAAGTCGCCGTTGATCTCGTCCATCTCCTTGAGCTGCTCGTACGGCACGTCGGCTTCGGCGAGGAGCACGTTCATGTGGCCGGGCATGCGCCCGGCGACCGGGTGGATCGCGAAGTTGACGTCGACCCCGCGCTTCTCGAGCTCCTTCGTCAGCTCGCGCACGGCATGCTGCGCCTGCGCGACGGCCATCCCGTAGCCGGGCACGATGACGACGTGCTCGGCGTAGGAGAGCTGGATGGCGACATCGTCCGGGGAGGTCGACTTGACCGGCCGCGCCTCACCGTCGCCGGCCGGCAGCGCGGTGGCGCCGCCGAAGCCACCCTTGAAGATGTTGGCGATCGAGCGGTTCATCGCCTGGGCCATCAGGTGCGTCAGGATCGAGCCCGAGGCGCCGACCAGGATGCCGCCGACGATCAGCGCCGAATTGTCGAGCGAGACGCCGGCGAGCGCAGCGGACAGGCCCGTGAACGCGTTCAGCAGCGAGATGACCACCGGCATGTCGGCGCCGCCGATCGGCAGCACGAACAGGTTGCACAGCAGCGCGGCGGCAACCAGGATGCCGACGATGAACAGCCACTGCGGCTCGGTGCCGGCGGTGGCGATGATCACCGCGGTGACGATCGCGATGAGGAGCAGGCCGAAGTTGATGAACAGCTGGCCGGGCAGCATGATCGGCCGCCCGGGGAGGATCTCCTGGAGCTTGCCGAAGGCGATGTTCGAGCCCCAGAACGAGACCGAGCCGATGATCGCGGAGATGAGCGACGGGATCGCGATGTCGAGCGGGTAGTCGCCGCCGTACTTGCGGAACTCACTCCAGGCGATCAGCGCCACCGCTCCGCCGCCGACGCCGTTGAACAGCGCCACCATCTGCGGCATCGCGGTCATCCTCACCGAGCGCGCCGCCGGCACGCCGATCGCCGTGCCGAGGGCGACGCCGATCGCGATCAGGCCGTAGTTGCCGACCTGCGGCTGCAGCAGCGTCGCGACGACCGCGATCGCCATCCCGACAGCCGCGATCACGTTGCCGCGCCGCGCCGTCAGCGGCGTTCGCAGGTTCTGCAGGCCGACGATGAAGCAGATGAAGGCAACGATGTAGCAGGCGTTGATGAAGTCTTTGTCCTGCAGGAACGAGGCGAGCGGCAGCGTCATTCGTCGTCTGCCTTCGGCAGCGGCTTCGGCCGCGCCTTGAACATCTCGAGCATGCGGTCGGTCACAAGGAAGCCGCCGACCACGTTGATCGTGCCGAACGTGATCGCGATCACGAGCAGGACCTTGTCGAACGTCGAGTCTGCCTCGCCGATCAAGAGGATGCCGCCGAGCACGACGATGCCGTGGATGGCGTTGGTGGCCGACATCAGCGGCGTGTGCAGCGTGTTCGGCACGCGCGAGATGACCTCGAAGCCGACGAAGGCGGCGATCACCAGCAGTGTGATTTCGGTTACGAGATCCATCAGCTAGCTGCCCCCTGAGTTCCGGCGGATGCGCCCTCGGCCGGTCGTGGCTCTTCGGGCTCGGACTGTGCGGGCTCCTGCTTGCCGGCCACGCAGGACTTCGCGATCACCTCGTCCGACCAGTCGAGCGCCAGGTTGCCGTCGTCGTCCACCATCAGCTCGACGAGCGCCTGGACGTTGCGGGCGTACATCATCGACGACGACTCCGGCATCGCCGCCGGCAGGTTGAGCGGCGAGATGATCGTCACGTCGTGCTCGACGATGGTCTCACCGGCCTTTGTCAGCTCGCAGTTGCCGCCCGAGTCACCGGCCATGTCGACGATCACCGAGCCGGGCGCCATGCCCCTGACCGCCTCGGCGGTAACCAGCAACGGCGCGCGCCTGCCCGGCACCTGCGCCGTGGTGATCACGATGTCGACCTTGGCGATCACCTCGGCGAGCGCCGCGCGCTGCTGCTCCTGTTCCGCGTCGGTCAGCTGGCGCGCGTAGCCGCCCTCGGTCTCGGCGTCGAAGTCGACCTCGAGCTTGACGAACTTGGCTCCCAGCGACTCGATCTGCTCCTTCACGACCGAGCGCACGTCGAAGCCCTGGACGGCGGCGCCGAGGCGCTTGGCGGTGGCGATCGCCTGCAGTCCGGCGACGCCGGCACCCAGCACGAGCACCTTGGCCGGCGGCACGGTGCCGGCGGCGGTCATCAGCATCGGGAAGTAGCGGCCGAACTCGTTGGCGGCGATCAGCACCGCCTTGTAGCCGCCGACATTGGCCTGCGAGGAGAGGGCATCCATCGACTGCGCCCGGCTGATGCGCGGGATCGACTCCATCGCGAACGCGGTGACGCCGCGGCTGTCGAGCGCCTCGGCGAGCTCCGGATTCGTGAGCGGCTGGAGGAAGCCGATGAAGACCGCGCCACGGGCGAGGCGGCCGATTTCCTCTTGGGTCGGCGGCGCGACCTTGACGACGACGTCGGCGTCCCAGGGGTTGCCGATCGTTGCCCCGGCCTCGGTGTAGAGCTCGTCGGGGATGCGCGCGTCGGCCCCGGCGCCGGCCTCGACGACCACGTCGATGCCAGAGCGTCCGACACGGCCGACGACCTCCGGGACCATGGCAACGCGGTGTTCCCCGGAGGCCGTCTCCTTGGGCACTCCCAGCTTCATAGGCCCGGGCAGCGTAACGGGATTGACTGGTCAGTCGGCCTTTCGCCGCTGCTGAGTCTCCCAGTCCAGCTCGGTGCGGACGCCTAGCGAGCGCAGAATCGCGTTGGCCTCGTTGAGGTCGGCTGCGTCGCGAACGGCGAGGGCGAGCCGGGCCGCGGAGCGCACCGCGGCGGGAACCAGGAAGAAGAAGGTAATCGCGGCGAGCGGCGAGAGCAGGACCGTCCGACGGCCGTCGCGGATCGGCACTTCGCCGCTCACGCCGCGGAACGCTGCCAGCGCTTGCGCGCTCGCCTCCGTCGGCACGTTCTGTACGGCCTGCTCGAGCAGTCCCGCGACTTCCGGCGTCACGCCCACCGCGCCAGCCAGGCCGCCGGCCACCGCCACCTCCGCCAGGCGCTCCAGCACCTCGCCCGGCGTCAGCTCGCCGTCGCATCCGGTCCCGAACAGCGCGCCGAGCACCGGCACCTCGCGCTCGGCCAGCAGGTCGGCGGCCGCGAGCATCATCGCGTCGCAGAGGGGACTGCCGAGGCCGCGCTCATCGCCGTGCGCGAGCGCATCGCCGCCGACGTCGAGGAACACGATCAGGTCGCAGCCCATCGACGCGGCAGCTGCCTGCAGGCCGTCGGCAATCGCGTGCGGGCCAAGCGTCACGTCCACCAGCACCGTCTGCACGCCGAGCATGCCGGCAACCCGCGACTCCGCGAAGGCGATGTCGCGGTCGCGGATCACGGTCTCGCCGCTGGCCGCCAGGATGCCGGGCGCGATCTCGAGGGCGTTCTCGATCTCGTCGCTGCGCCGTGGCCCGGGCTCGGGGTCGACCGCGGAGCGCTCCCAGCTGACACCGCCGACGATCGGGTCGGCGCCGTGAAACAGGCGGCAGTGCTCGGCCACCGCAAGGGCGCCGACTACGTCGCCGCCACCGCCGATGCCAAGGACGAGCGGCCGCTTCGCCGCGGCGAGCTCACGCATCGGCCGCGTCCCCCGCCGGAGAGGGGTGACACCCCTCAGGATGGGTTACGCCCTGCTCCGTCACGAGCGCGGTCACGAGTTCCGCGGGCGTGATGTCGAAGGCGTAGTTCGCCGCTGGATGCCCGTGCGGCGTCACTTCCGACGCGTCGCGCTCCTCGATCGGGATGTCGGCACCGGTCGGCGTGTTCGGGTCGATCGTCGACGTCGGCGCCGCGACGATGAACGGGATGCCGTGGCGCTGCGCGAGCACCGCCAGTGGGTAGGTCCCGATCTTGTTCGCCACGTCGCCGTTGGCCGCAATCCGATCGGCGCCCACGATGACGCGGTCAACTTCGCCGCGCGACATCAGCAGGCCGGCGCTCGAGTCCGTGATCACCTTGAACGCGATACCCGCCTGCGCGAGCTCCCACGCCGTCAAGCGGCTGCCCTGGTTGAGCGGCCGCGTCTCGCCGACCCAAACCCGCGCCACGCCGCCGTCGCGCCAGGCGGCCTCGATCACTCCCAGCGCAGTGCCCGAGCCGGTGGTGGCGAGCGCGCCCGTGTTGCAGTGTGTGAGCACGCTCTCGGCCGTGCCGAAGAGCGCCGCGCCGTGCTTTGCGATGCGGCCCGTGGCGTCGCGCTCGCGCCGCTCGATCTGGCGGGCGGCGTCCAGGGCGCGGCCCGGGCCTGCAGCGCGTACCTGGTCGAGCGCCCAGCGCAGGTTGACCGCCGTCGGGCGTGCGCCAGCAAGCTGCTCGGCGGCCGCCTCGAAGTCATCCGGCTGTGCCAACGCCAGGCCGTAGGCCGCCGCCACGCCGATCGCAGGCGCGCCGCGCACCGCCAGGCGCGCGATCGCCTGCGCCACCTCGCTCGGGGTGGTGCAGCGCAGCCACACCTCCTCACTCGGGAGCCGGGTCTGGTCGAGAATCTCGAGGACGCGGCCCTCGAAACGCAGCGGCGCGATCACGCCGCCTGAGCCTACGGCCGTGGTCTACGCGGCGCGGCGTGCGCCATGGCGGAGGATCGCCCAGAGCGCGTTGTTGGCTTTGGTGAGCTCGCGCGTTGCCTCGTCCGTGTCGTCCCGCCCGCGCAGATCCAGCGCAAGCTCCTTGACTTCGCGGGCAAGGTCGGCGACCCGATCCCGCTCGCGTTCGGGAAGCAGGTGCCATTCGTAGTACAGCGCGCGGGCTCGGCTCAACTCGGCGTGCATAGCCGAGAGCTTCGGCGGCGGTGCGGACGGTCCTTCGTGCGTGCTACAGAACCGCTTCCGCCAACAGGTCCACCTGCGCCGGATCCGACGAGGTGGGAAAGAGAACGAACTCGTCGCAGCCAGCCGACTCGAACGCAGCGACCCGCTCCTTCACCGCACCCGCCTCATCGGGCACGCCTGCCGCCATCTGGGCGGCGGCTTCGCCGAGGAACCCGTAATAGTCGGTGATGTAGCGATGGATCTGATCACGGGCGCCGTCACCCAGCCCGAAGTAGCCGAGCGCCATCTTGCGCGGCTCGCCCGTTCGTCCGGCCGCGGCCCAGGCCGCCTTCAACTTCTCGATCGCACCGGGTAGCCGGTCGGGCGGCCCGCCTCCCAACATCCAGCCGGCATGCTGCGCCGCCCGGCGGAACGCGGCATCGGCACTGCCACCGATGACGACTTCCGGTCGTTGGTCGCGCGGCTGCGGACCGACGCCGCCGGCGAAGCCGACCTTCTCGCCGTTCCAGAGCCGGCGCATCTCGTCGAGCTGGCGTTCGAAGGTCGCGCCGCGGGTGTGGAAGTCGATCCCGCTGGCGTCGTAGTCGTCCTCGCGGCCGCCGACCGCGAGACCAAGCGTGAGCCGGCCGCCCGAGAGGACGTCAACCGACGCGGCCTGCTTGGCAAGCAGCGCCGTGTTGGCCCGCAGCGGCGCGATCAGGATCGACGTCAGCAGGCCGATGTGTTCGGTGACCGCGGCCGCATAGCTGAGGGCGATGAGCGGCTCGTGGTTGCCGTAGACGAGCCGGTCGATCGTGCCAAGTGTCGAGAAGCCGGCCGCCTCTGCCCGCATCGCCCAGTCGCGCAGAGGGCCACCCTCAGTTCCCGGCACGGTGTTGGGCAGGCCGATTCCGATCCTCACGTGTCACTCTCCTTGTCAGTGCTCGGCGACGTAGCCGTCGTCAGGCTCGATTGGCAAACCCTCGTCTACCCACTCCTGGATGCCGCCAGCCATGTGGTACGCGTCCCACCCCGACGCGCGAAAGGCCTGCATCGCCATCGCGGAGCGGACGCCGAGGCGGCACTGGAAGACAACCCGACGGTCGGTAGGAATCTCCTCGGCCCGCGAGGCCAGCCGCTCGAGCTCGATGTGAGTCGCACCGGGTATATGGCCCGCGTCCCACTCGTAGGGCTCGCGCACGTCGATCAGGACGAGCTCGCCTTCCTCGAGGCCGTCCTTGACCTGCGTCGGCGTCAGGTCGTGAGCGGGATCGGCGAAGGCCATCGACGTATTCTCGCGGCACGTGGACGTCGCGCTTCACGTCGTCGAGAGGGGCGAGGGCAAGCCGGTCTTGCTGCTGCACGGGTTTCCGGAGCTGGCCTATTCCTGGCGGCACCAGATCGACGCTCTCGCTGATGCGGGCTACCGCGTGCTCGCACCCGACATGCGCGGGTTCGGGCGCTCGGAGGCGCCGCCCGAGGTGGAGGCGTACGACGTGGTCGAGCTGTGCGGCGACGTGACCCGCTTGCTTGACGGCATCGGCGCCGAACGGGCAGCGATCGTCGGTCACGACTGGGGCGCGAACGTGGCTTGGCACTTCGCGCTCATGCACCCGGAGCGGACCGCGTGCGTGGCCGGGATCAGCGTGCCGCTCGTGCCGCGCGCGCCGGTGCCGCCGCTCCGGATCATGCGTGAGCACCTGGGGGATGACTTCTATGTGGTCTGGTTCCAGGCGCCCGGCGTGGCGGAGGCCGCGCTGGAGCGCGATGTCCGGCGGACGCTCCTGACGTCCGACGTCTGGTCGCCCGCGTGGGCTGCGCGTGACGATGACCATCCACCGGTGCCTGCGTTCATGACAGAGGACGACGTGGCCGTCTACGTGGCGGAGTACCAGCGCACCGGCTTCCGCGGCGGCCTGAACTGGTACCGCAACGTCGATCGCAATTGGGAGCGGACCGCCGCCCTCGACGGCCGCAAGATCGAGATGCCGGCGTTGTTCATGGCCGGCACGCGCGACCCGACGATGAAGTGGATGTCGCCGGAGGCGATGGAGGGCCGCGTCACCGACCTGCGCATCGAGATGGTTGAAGGCGCGGGTCACTGGCTCCAGCAGGAGCGTCCGCACGAGGTCAATCGCGCGCTGCTCGCGCTGCTCTGTGAGGCGAACTGGTAGATGCGCGCCGTCGTCTTCGATGGCAGCGCACTTGCGCCCGCGGACGTGGCCGAGCCCGACCCAGGCCACGGCGAGATCCTGATCGAGGTGTCCGCCTGCGGCGTCTGTCGGACCGACCTGCACATCGTCGACGGCGAGCTCACGGAGCCCAAGCTGCCGCTGATCATCGGGCATCAGATCGTCGGCCGCGTCCTGTCACAGGGCTCGCGCTTCCGGCCGGGCGACCGGGTCGGGGTGCCGTGGCTCGGCTGGACCGACGGGACATGCCGCTACTGCACGAGCGACCGCGAAAACCTGTGCGACCAGGCTCAGTTCACCGGCTACGACCGCGACGGCGGCTACGCGGAGTTGGCGGCCGCCGATGAGCGCTTCTGCTTGCCGCTGCCCGACGAGGCCGACTTTCCAGACCTCGCCGCAGCGCCGCTTCTCTGCGCCGGGCTGATCGGCTTTCGCACGCTGCGGCTGGCGGGGGACCCCGAGCGGCTTGGCATCTACGGCTTCGGCTCCGCCGCCCACATCGTCACCCAGGTGGCACGGCATGAGGGACGGCGCATCTTCGCCTTCGTCCGCGCCGGCGACGAGCGCGCCGCCGAGTTCGCGCGCGGCCTCGGCGCCGAATGGGTCGGCGCCTCGGACGAGCTGCCGCCCGAGGAGCTTGACGCCGCCCTTGTCTTCGCTCCAGCCGGCGAGCTCGTGCCGGCGGCGCTGCGGGCGACCGCCAAGGGCGGGACGGTCGTCTGCGGCGGCATCCACATGACCGACATTCCGTCGTTCCCGTACGACCTCCTCTGGGGCGAGCGGGTCGTCCGGTCGGTTGCCAACCTCACGCGGCAGGACGGTCACAACTTCCTAGCGCTCGCCCCGCAGGTGCCGATCCGGACGCAGGTCACGCCCTATGCGCTGGACGATGCGCCCAAGGCGCTCGACGACCTGCGCGCCGGCAACCTGTCTGGCGCGGCTGTGATCCAGGTCCGCGCGGGCTGAGTCAGGCAGCCAGGTGCAGGTGCCGGCGCGGCCGCGTCTTGGTTGGCGCCTGCGCCGCCTCGGCCGCTCGCAGTCCCTCCAAAGACTCTGCGAGCGCCCGATAGACGTCGGCATTCACGGCCATGCCGAGATGGCTCGCCCGGACCTCGACCTGCTCGGCGGCTGGGTCCAGGCAGGCGCGCCACTTGACGATCCCGTCGCTTCGCGAGTAGATCGACACGAAGCCCACGCCGGGCGGGAACGGCGCCGCGAAGTGCTCCCGATAGTCGCTGCAGCAGTCCCCCCACAGGCACGAGTGGCGCATTAGCCCGTCAAATCCGGCGGTGCCGAGCGCGCCAATGGCATAGACCGACCCGAGGACGAGCGGGTGGACTGGTAGCTGGTGCTTGAGCGGCGAACCGAGCGTGACGATGCCCGACACCAGGTCGGGTCGGCGGACCGCCAGGACGCGCGCGAAGCTGCCGCCGCGGCTCTGACCAATGATCGCGACCTTCTGGCCGCTGTCCTCGGCCAGGGACTCGAGGCGGCGCTCGAGGCGCTCGGCTGCCCGCTGTGAGCAGTCCACATTGGCGGCGATGCCGGCACGACAGGGGCGGTGGCCCGTGCGCTTGAGCCAACCCGCCATCAGGTTCAGCGACCGGTCGCCTGCGAGGAGCCCCGACACGAGCAGGACAGGCTGGTTGTCACCGGGCGCGACGGCCTCGCCGCGCCAGACGCGCGAGCGCATCAGCACCGCCAGCTCGAAGCCGATCCGACTCTCCCGCCACAGAGGCGGAACATAGGGGTGAGCTAGTCGCATCTAGGTCCGCCACCGCAGGCCTTCCCGGCCCGCGGCCGTCGGGAAACATAACGACGGCCGCGGACTTGACTGCGTGTCAACTCTCTGACGCGCACGCGTTCTTCCGCAGAACGCGGGAAGATCCGCGTCGTGAAGGCGGTAACCGTGCGGGACGGAGAGCTGTTGGTCGCGGAGCACCCGGACCCTCAACCAGGCTCGGGGGAGGTGCTCGTCAGGGTCCTTGACGCTGGCTTGAACGGGGCCGACATGATGCAGCGGCGCGGTCGGTATCCGGCCCCACCCGGGTCGCCGCAGGACATTCCCGGCCTCGAGCTGGCGGGTGAGGTCGTTGCGCTAGGCGCGGGCGCGCGGCGCTTCCAAGAGGGCGACCGCGTGATGGCGGTGGTTGGCGGTGGGGGCCAGGCAGAGCTGGCGACGGTTCACGAGCGCGTCGCGATGCCGGTCCCGGAGCGGCTCGGCTGGGCCGAGGCGGGCGGTGTGCCCGAGGTCTTCACGACCGCCCACGACGCGCTGTTCACGCAGGCCGAGCTGAAGCCGGGCGAGCACGTGTTGGTGCATGGGGCCGCGGGGGGCGTCGGCACGGCCGCCGTCCAACTGGCCCGGGCCGCCGGTGCGCGCGTGGCAGCCACGGTGCGGAACGAGGAGTTGCGGCCTGGAGTCGCGGGTCTGGGTGCCGAGGTGATCGAGCCCCAGGGCTTTGAGGACCACGGGCCGTTCGACGTGATCCTCGAGCTGGTCGGCGCGCCGAACCTCGAAGCCAATGTCAAATCACTTGCCACGCTCGGCCGAATCGTCGTGATCGGCATCAGCGCCGGGGCGAAGGCCGAGCTCAACCTTGGCGCGCTGATGGGACTGCGTGCCCACATCATGGGGTCGACCCTGCGCCCGCGGCCACTCGAAGAGAAGGCGGCGGCCGCCCGCGCCGTCGAGCGCAGCGTGCTCCCACTGATCGAGAGCGGCGCCGTGAAGGTGCTGGTGCACGCGACCTATCCGCTGGACCAGGCCGTCGACGCCTACGACGCGTTCGCGGCCGGCGGAAAGCTCGGGAAGATCGTGCTCGACTGCGCGTAGTGACCTAGGGCCGCGCTCGGCGGACTGCGCGGCCGAGCGGGCGCCAGTGCCGGCCGGCTACTTCACGTAGCCGGACTCGGTCAGGTAGTCCTTCGCAACCTGCTGAGGTGTCTGCTTGTCGATGTCGACCCGCGAGTTGAGCTCCTGCATCGCCTCGGTCGTGAGGCCCTTCTGCACAAGCGCGATCGTCTTCTGTGCCTCAGGACCGAGCTTCTTGAGCGCCTCGTTCCTGAACACCAGCGTCACGTTGTACGGCGGGAACATGTGCTTGTCGTCCTTGAGCAACAGCTCCTTGCCCTGAGCGAGCTGGCCGTCGGTCGTGAAGACGATCGACGTATCTGCCTGCCCCGAGTCGAGCACCTTGTGGCGCAGGCCCGGGTCGACGGGGACGAACTTCTTGAACTTGATCTTGTAGACGTCCTGCAGGCCGAGCAGGCAGTCAGGTCGCTGCCGGCACTCCGGCGTCCCGTAAAGAGTCAGCGAGGAGCCTTTGCTCGTGAGATCCGAGATCTTCGTGATTCCGAGCTTCTGGGCCTTTGACTTGAGCATCCCGACGCCGTTCGAGTCGGTGAACGGGGTCGGGGGCAGCGCCGTCAGGTTCGACTTCGCGAAACCCGCTTTCGCCTCTTGGTAGGCCTTCTGCTCGTCGTGTGGCACGTCGGTTGCCTTCTTGTCGAAGAACGACGTCAGCGCCGTGCCCGTGTACTCCGGGTAGGCGTCCACCTGCCCGCTCTTGACTGCCTTCAGGGCGATCTGCTCGGACCCCAGGTTCAGCTGCTTCTTGACCGTATAGCCCGCCGCCTGCAGGGCCTGTGCGTAGATCTCGCCGAGAATGAATTCCTCGGTGAAGTTCTTCGACCCGATCGTGACGGTCTTGCCCTTGTTGGCCGAGCTCGATTGGATCGTGTTGCCGCTCGAAGCCGACGTCTGACTGCCGCTTGCGCTGGTAGACGTCGAGTCGTCGTTCGAGCCGCCGCAGGCGGCGAGCGCCAGCGAAGCGGCGATCGCCACGAGCATGCTTACTCGTTTCATGCGGTTTCCATCCTCCTGTTAGCGAGCCGTAGGGCTCTGGGTGTGACTGCCCTCTGCAGCAGGCCGAAGCCGGCGTCGGCTGCGACGGCAACGACTGCTACGACGATTGCGGCGCCAAGCCTTCCGGCGGGGCCGTAGACCTGCGCGTTGATGATCGGATTGCCGAGCGTGACCACTCCGGCTAGGGGGGCGATCGTCGCGGTGGCAATCACGTTGACTGCCGAAATACGGATGCCGCCGAAGATGAGTGGCAACGCGAGCGGCAACTCGACCTTGCGGACGATCTGGACGCCCGTCATACCGACGCCGCGCGCTGCATCGACGCTGTCGGGATCGACTTGCGTGACGCCGACGTACGCGTTCGTCAGGATCGGCGGGATCGCAAGCAGCATCAGCGCGAACATCACGTTCACGAAGCCCACGCCGAAGTAGGCGATGAAGAAGGCGATGAGTGCGAGCGTGGGCACGGCGCGGCCCAGGTTGGAGATCGAGATCGCCAGGAACTGGCCGCGGCGGATGTGGCCGAGCCAGAGCCCGATCGGAACCGCGATCAGGCACGCCAGGCCGAGGGCCGCGAAGCTCAGCTCGAGGTGCTTCGCAAGCAGCGACCAGAGCTCCGACCCACCGACACGCACGCCACCCGTGAGCGACTCGCGGCTGTGGAAGATGAAGTCGATCGCGTCGCTGAAGTCGTTCATGCCCGCGCCGCCCTCCGCCAAGGCGTGAGCATCCGTTGCGCGCCGAGGATCAACACGTCGAGCGCCACCGCCAGCAGCACGCAGAGCCCACCCGCGACCACCACGTTCGACTTGAACGTCAGGTCGGAGAAGATCGACCCGCCAAGGCCACCGGCGCCCGCGAAGAACGCGAGGGTGGCCAGGCCGACGGTCGTGGTCGATGCCACCCGCAGTCCGGCCATGATCTCCGGCAGCGCCAGCGGCATCTCGATCCGCCAGAGGACCTGGCGCTCCGTCAGGCCCAGCCCCTTGGCGGCATCTCGCGTCTCAGGCGCGACGTTGTCGAGACCGGCCAGCACGTTGCGGAAGATGATCAGCAGCGTGTAGGACACGAGCGCGATGAGAGCCGTCGTGTTCCCGCGCCCGGTGATCGGCTGCAGCAGGAAGAAGAGCGACAGGCTGGGGATCGTGTACATGATCCCCGTGACCGTCGTCACGGGCGGGATCAGCCAGCGGCGGCGATGAGCGACGATCGCGAGCCCGGTCGCGATCGCGAACCCGATCGTGACCGCGACCGCCGTCAGGAAGAGGTGCTGCCAGAACGGGTGGGTGTAGCGCTGCCAGTTGTCGGCGATCCAGCTCGGGCAGAAGCCGTCGTTCGACACGCAATCCGACTGCTCACGGCGGTGGATGACGAGGTCGGCGAGCGTCATTTGGCCACCTGGCGTATCTGGTCGAGCGTGATCGTTCCGACCACGTCCGGGCCGCCGTCGCGCACGCGCGCGTAGTCGGCGTCGTTCACGAGCATCGCCGAGAGCGCGTCGCGGAGCGTGTCCTCCATCTCGATGCTGACCGGGCTGCCATCGCGCACTGGACCGAGCTCGAGCTCCCGGATCTTGTGCAGCGCGAGCTCCTTCAGTCCGCGGTCGGCGCCGACGAAGCTCTCAACGAACTCGTCGGCCGGCGACTGGAGCAGATCCTGCGGCACCGCGTACTGGGCGAGGACGCCCCCCTCCTTCATGATCGCGATGCGGTCGCCCATCTTCAGCGCCTCGTCGATGTCGTGCGTCACGAACACGACCGTCTTGCGGATCTGCGCCTGCAGCCTGAGGAACTGGTTCTGCAGCCGGCCGCGATTGATCGGGTCGATCGCCCCGAACGGCTCGTCCATCAGCATCAGCGGCGGGTCGACGGCGAGGGCGCGGGCCACGCCGACGCGTTGACGCTGGCCGCCCGAGAGCTGCGCCGGGTAACGGTCGCGGAAGTCGTCGGGGTCGAGCGCAACCAGCTCGAGCAGCTCGTCGACGCGCGCGCGGATCCGCTGCTTGTCCCAACCTAGGAGCTCCGGGACGGTGGCCACGTTCTGGCCGATCGTCCGGTGAGGGAAGAGGCCGACCTGCTGGATCACGTAGCCGATCTGGCGCCGCAGCTCAGCCGGCTTGCGGGTCTTGACCGACCGACCGTCGAGCAGGATGTCGCCTTCGGTGATGTCGATCATCCGGTTGACCATCCGCATCGCCGTCGTCTTGCCGCAGCCCGACGGGCCGACGAGCACGCAGATGTCGCCCGCCGGCACCTCGAACGACAGGTGGTCTACCGCCGGCCGCTGCTGCCCGGGATAGCGCTTGACCACGTAACGGAACTCGAGCGTTGCCGCTTGCGGGTAGGCGGACGGCCCCTCGGACTGGGCGGTGTTCTGCTTGTTCACAGGCGCGGAGCCCTCAGGGCACGAGGGCCCCGCCGATGCTAACCACTTGCGTCACCGGTGGGACCTGGTTGTGCCAGCGCGTACGGCGAACCCCGGGGACGCCGGAGGCGGGCCTAGTTCAGTCGTTCTACGACCATCGCGAAGCCCTGGCCGCCGGCGACGCACATCGTCTCGAGCCCGATCTGCTTGTCGTCGGTCTCCATTACGTTCAGGAGCGTGCTCATGATCCGCGCCCCGGTCATGCCGAACGGATGACCGAGCGCGATCGCCCCGCCATGGGTGTTCAGCTTCTCGAGCGGAATGCCCACCTCAGCCATGATCGGGATGACCTGAGCGGCGAATGCCTCGTTGAGCTCGACGACGTCGATGTCGTCGATCGTCATGCCCGTCTTCTTGAGGACGTTCTTCACGGCCTCGATCGGCGCGACACCCATGATCTCCGGCTGCAGCCCACCGGTCGCCCAGGCGACCACGCGCGCCTTCGGCTTCAGGCCGAGCTCCTTCGCGCGGTCCTCCGACGTCAGCAGCGCGGCGGCGGCGCCGTCGTTCAGCGGGCACGAGTTTCCGGCCGTGACGCGGCCGTTTTCACGGAACGCGGGCTTGAGCTGCGAGAGCTTCTCGTAGGTCGAGTCGGCGCGCGGGCCGTCGTCGTTCGACACGGTGGTGCCGTTCACCTCGACCGGAACGATCTCGCGGTCGAAGAAGCCGTCGTGCTGCGACTTGACCGCAAGCTCCTGCGAGCGCTGCGCGTATTTGTCCATGTCCTCGCGCTTGACGTCGTACTTGTCCGCGACATTCTCGGCTGTCTCGCCCATGGCGATGTAGAGGTCGGGATGGCCGTCCTGCCCGCTCAGCTTCGGGTTCTTCCACTCGGGCATCGGGATCTGATCGCGCATCGGCTCAGGTGCCTGCTGCTTGAAGGCGCCGAACAGCTGGGGCAGCCCGTCCTCGGACCACATCCCTACGCGCGAGACGTGCTCGACCCCCGCCGCGACGTAGGTGTCGGCGTTGCCGGCCTTGATGGCGTCGGCGGCGATCGCGATCGCGTTCAGGCTCGAGGCGCAGTAGCGCGCGACGGTCGCGCCCGTGACGTGGGCCGGCAGGCGCGACAGCATTGCTATGGCTCGGCCGATGTTGTACGACTGCTCGCCCTGCGGCAGACCGCAGCCGCAGATCAGGTCGTCGACAGTGTCCGGATCGACGCCGGGGTTGCGGTCGAGCAGCGCGTCGACGATGAAGGCGCCCAAGTCGTCGGACCGGATCCCGGTGAGCGATCCCTTGAAAGCCCGCCCGATCGGGCTGCGAACTGCATCGACGATGACTGCTTCAGGCATCTGAAAAGTCTCCTTGGCTGGTCTGACGGCAGACGTTCGATGCTACGGAACGAGCACGAGCTTTCTGTGCGGCGAGTCCTGCTGGCGACGCCATGCTTCTCCGACCCAGTCAAACGGCAGCGTCTCGCGCTCGACGCGTAGTTCGCCGCTCGATGACAGCTCGATCAACCGGATGTAGGCGGCCTGCGTCTTGTCCTGAGGGACGTGTCCAAGCGTGAATCCGACGAGCGCGAGTGATTTGCCGCGGATGTCGCCCGACCGCAGCTTCGCCTCGGCTCCGGCGGACTGCCCAAGCTGGACGACGCGCGCCGAATAGCCGGCTGCCTGTACCGCAGCCTCCGCCGGGCTGCCCCACAGCGGATCGATCACGACGTCCAGCGGACCACCCGCCGCTTGGCGAAATCGCTCCGCGAGCGCGGCTGTGTCGGCCGCGGATGCGCCCGCGAGCGTCACTGACGCGTGCGCCCCGACAGCCTCGGCACCGGCAAGCGCGTCCGCGTCGCGGCCAGCCGCCACGATCGGGGAGGCGCCGAGGATGCGCGCAGCTTGCACTGCGACGCTGCCGACGACGCCTGTCGCGCCCAGTACCAGCACCCGTTCGCCCGCCCGCACGTGTGCCCGCCACTCGACCGCTAGCCAGCCGGTCAGGCCGGCAATGCCGAGGGCCGCGGCGAGACCATGGTCGGTGCCGTCGGGCAGGACGATTGCGCGATCCTCGTCCGCAAGCACGTACTGCGCGAAACCACCTGGGACCGGGTTCTGGAACCACACCTGCGCGCCAGGCTCGAGCTTGTCGCCCTCGAGCACGCGACCAACGGCCTCGCGCCCCATTACATACGGCACGTCGGGCGAGCCACCGTAGAAGCGGCCGAGGGAGATCGAGATGTCGATCGGGTTGATGGCGGCCGCCGTCACCTCCACGAGCGCCTGCCCCTCGCTGCGCTGCGGCTCGGCCACCTCGCCCGCGGCCGGCGGTTGCCCGATCTGCTCGACAAGGGCGGCCTTCATCGCGGCGGCATCCGCAGCGCGCCGTCCAAGCGGATCGTCTCGCCATTCAGCATCTGGTTCTCGGCGATGTGCACCGCAAGCGCCGCGAACTCGTCCGGTCGGCCGAGCCGCGAAGGGTGCGGGATCGCTGCGCCGAGCGCGGTGCGCGCGTCCTCCGGGAGCGCCGCCAGGAGCGGCGTGTCGAACGTCCCCGGAGCGATCGTCAAGACGCGGATGCCGACGCCGGCGAGGTCGCGCGCCGCGGGCAGGGTCAAACCGACGATGCCACCCTTCGACGCGGAGTACGCCGTCTGGCCGATCTGTCCGTCGAAGGCCGCGATCGACGCCGTCATCACGAACGCCCCTCGGTTGCCGTCCTCGTCCGGCTCGTTCTTCGACATCGCCCACGCGGAGTGGCGCAGCACCCGATACATCCCGATCAGGTTGACGCCGAGCGTGATCTCGAACGGCTTCGGGTTCGCGGGCCCCTCGCGGCCGATCGTGCGCTCCGCCCATCCGACACCCGCGCAGTTGACGACGAAGCGCAGTTCGCCGACCGCTCCGACCGCGGCCTCGATCGCCGCCTTCACCTTGTCCTCGTCCTGCACATCAGTCTCGAAGAACGGGACGCCGACATCCTCACTGGGCGGTTTCAGATCGGCGATCGTCACGTTCGCGCCGCGCGCCTTGAGCAGCCCGGCCGTAGCGGCTCCGAGCCCGGATGACCCGCCCACGACCAACGCACCCAAGCCTTCGATTTTCATCGGCGAGACCTTACGAAACGGTGTACGTTCCCGCCCGATGGAGGTTTCGTCCGTCCGCGGGGAAGAGCGACATACCTTCACGCGGCCCGTCTATCTGCTGGATCGGCCGCTGGCGGCGCGCATTGCCCTGGTGGTCCTCATCCCGGCGATCTTCGGGCTGATCGCCGGCTTCGTCCTGGGGCACTCGAAGGTCGTCTACCTCGCGCTGCAGGTCGTGGCCATCATCGGCGGCTACGTCGCCGGCTTCGAGCACCGCAGCGCCCGTGAGGCCGCGCTGCGCGGGCTGGTCGGCGGCGCGTGCTTCGGCGGCGGGATCCTGCTGATGCACGAGCTGACCGGCGACGATCCCGTCGTCGAGCTGCCTGATCCGCCCGTCATCCTCGCTGCCATCACGGCCGCGATTGGCGCGATCCTGGCGGCGTTCGGCGCGGGTGTCCGCGCGAACCGCGAAGAGGCTGGGCAGCACGAGCCGTTCAAGCTCGACGTCTCGCTCTGGAAGCCCGGTGAGTACTACGGCTTCCTCGGCGCCGCCGTGTTGTTCCTCTCACTGTTCCTGCCCTGGTACGGCACGAGCGCGAACCCCAACGCGCAGATCAACGGCGCACGCGGCACCTTCGACGCCTTCACCACCTTCAAGGTGCTTGACATCCTGCTCGTCGGGGCCTGCACGGCGCCGTTCATCCTCGCCTGGATCGTCGCGCGCGGGCATGCCCTGACCTGGCGGCCGGGAGAGGTGACGATGCTCGTCGGCATGACGGCGTTCGTGCTGATCGTCCTGAACGGGATCGTGCTCGGGAAGCCGGGCAGCCCGGACTCGGAGATCGAGCTGAAGATTGGCTGGTTCATCGGTCTGATTGGATCGGCAGGCATCTGTGCCGCGGGCGTGCTGCGTCAGGCCGAGCAGGCACGTGAGCGAAAACCACCGGGGGTCCTGTGAGCGCAACCGATCAGCGTGCATACGTCGACCGCAACCTGGCTCTCGAGCTGGTGCGCACCACCGAGTACGCCGCGCTTGCCGCCGCGCGCTGGATCGGCCGCGGCGAGAAAGAGGCCGCCGACCAAGCCGCCGTCGACGCTATGCGCCTGATGCTCGACACCGTCCGGATGGATGGCATCGTCGTGATCGGCGAGGGGGAGAAGGACGAGGCCCCGATGCTCTACAACGGCGAGCGAATCGGCGACGGGACTCCGCCCGAGGTCGACATCGCGGTCGACCCGCTCGAAGGAACCGATCTGACCGCGAAGGGCTTCCCCGGCGCGCTGGCCACGATCGCGCTGTCGGAGCGGGGATCGATGTTCAACCCCGGCCCGATTGTCTACATGGAGAAGATGGTGTGTGCGCCGTCGCTGTCGCACCTCCTCGAGGGCGGGTTCGAGCGTCCGCTGCACGACACGCTGCGCCAGATCGCATACGCCAAAGGGACCGACATCCGCGATGTGATGGTGATGATGCTCGACCGCCCGCGCCACGCGCAAGCCGTCAGGGAGGTGCGCGAGGCAGGCGCGCGCATCCGCTTCATCCTCCACGGCGATGTTGCCGGCGCATTGCTCGCCGCCACCGAGGGCTCGCCGGTCGACCTCCTCTACGGCATCGGCGGGACGCCCGAGGGCGTCTTGTCGGCCGCCGGCATCAAGGCGATGGGCGGCGGGATTATCGGACGCCTCTGGCCGCGCAACGACGAGGAGCGCCAGGCGGCGATCGACCAGGGCTACGACCTCGATGAGGTGCTCGACCAGAACCGGCTCTGTCGTGGCGACAACATCTTCTTCGCCTGCACGGGCGTGACCGACGGCGACCTGCTGCAAGGGGTTCGCTACGAGGGCCCGCAGGGGGCGACGACCGAATCGCTTGTAACCCGTTCCCGCTCGGGCACCGTGCGCCGGATCATGGCCCGCCACGACCGCCAGAAGCTGCGCGCGCTGGTCGGCGAGCGTCTTGGGTAACGGCTCCCTTACCCCGCGAAAGCGCTAGTGGCTAGTCGCTCCGGCTGGTCGAGCGGCACGAACGTGTAGCTGTCGGGGATTCGCACCAGCCGGGCGTTCGGCATGTCGCGCTGCATTCGCTCGGCAAACTCGATCTTGAACGCCTTGTCGTCCTCGCCCCATGCGAGAAGGACCGGGATGTCGATCGAGCCGTAGCGTGCCGCGGTCTCCATCAGTTGCTTCTTGTTGGCGGCCCTGAGGAAGCGGGTGACGTCATCGCGTATGCGCTTGTCGTTAATGACCGGATGCACGAAGGCGTCCTCGATGTCCCGCGGCATCCGCTTGGCCAGCCAGCCGTAGGCGATCGGCAGGCGCCGCATCACGCGCGGCCGCATGCACATCGCGAGCACCTGCATTGCGCCCCGGATGTGCGCGATCCACACCAGGTACGTGAACGGCTGCGGCGGGAATTTGTCGTAAGCGTCACAGTTCGTCAAGACAAGCCGCTTGACGACGCCCGGATGGCGCACGACGAACATCTGGCACAGCGCGCCGCCCGTGTCGTTGCCAACCAGCGTCACGTCCTCGAGCCCTAGCACCTGGATGAACTCGCCGATCATCTCCGCGACGCTGGATGGCGACAGGTCGCCGCCCAACGGGATCGAGTGGGAGCCGAGCGGCCAGTCGGGCGTGATGCAGCGGTAGCGGTTGGCCAGCAGCGGCACGACCTTCGACCACAGCGCCGAGTTCGCAACGAGCCCGTGCACGAACAGGAGTGGGCGACCCTCTCCCTCGTCGCGATAAGCGATCGTCCCCGCCGCGAGACGGACCTCCTTCACCGGCATCAAGCGACCGGCTCTCCAGGTGGCGGCTGCACGCGCAGCGAGCCCACCTCCGACTGCTGGAGCTCCAGATTGCCGAGCGAGCGCAGGAACGCGTGGGTGACGATCACATGGACGCGCAGCTGGGTCTGGCGGTAGACCCAGCGGCCGAAGCCACTCAGCGCGCGGAGTCCGGGGAAGGTGAGCATCGGGACGAAGGCGCCGACCTCGGAGGTCACCGTCACCGGCACTTCGTTGTCGCTGTCCAGGTTCTCCGGGCGCTCGACGCAGATCTTCAGATGGCCCTTGTCGCGCCCGCCCGGCGCGACAAGGAAGCCCTTGTTGATGCGCCAGGTAACACAGCCGCAGTTTGCATCGGCCTCGTAGTCCGGCTTGTGGAAGCGCAGCAGGACGATGAAGCCGAACAGGACGATTTCGCGGGAGTCCGGGCCGTAGCGGATCTTCAGAAGCCCGAGCGAGACGCGGATGAGAAACGCCCAATAGGTACGGGCGAGGTTCTCGAGGTTCTCAACGGTCCAGAGGCGATCGAGCGCCTCGCGCGGCACGGTGACCGCCGCCTCCTGACGGGTGGTGACACTGCCATCCGGCCGGTGGCCCTGCTCGGGCACGTGGACGATCTTCACTCGAGCCGGCAGCGGCCGGTTCTCCGGCAGCAGCTTGCGCGGGTCGCGCTTGCGCACGGCAGGGAACTTACCCGGCGCTCACAGCAGTTCAATCGCTACGCGCTCGCCGGCAGTGAGGTCGCGCTCCCCGGCGGGCACGATGGCGAGCGCAGCGGCGCCCAGCATCGAGGACATCACGTGCGATCCCTGCGGGCCGGTCGGCTCCGCGTGCCAGCCGTCGTCGGCCATCCGAAGCCGGCACCGCACCGCCTGATCGCGGTCCGAGTTCGCCTTGAGTGGGCCGTCGAGAATCGCGCGGGTGCGGATAGCTGACGCGTCGGCGCCTTGGAGCGCGCGCAGCGCCGGCCGCGCGAACAGATGGAACGTGACCATCGCGGAGACGGGGTTGCCGGGCAGCCCGAAGGCGTACTGCCGCGTACGGCCACTGTCGCGTACACCGAACCAGACCGGCTTGCCCGGCTTGAGCCGCACGCCCCAGAACTGCTCGTCGAAGCCGAGCCCGCGAAGTGCGGGCCGCACGTGGTCGTGGGGCCCGACCGACACGCCGCCCGAAACGCAGACGACGTCCGCGTCGGCGGTGATGCGCTCGAGCGCGGCTCGGGTCTCCTCCTCGGTGTCGGCAACCCAAGTCGTCTCGCTGATCTGCGCCCCGGCCGCCCGCGCCAGCGCGGCG
>Ga0126314_10000348_pt1 | contig 23059 bp, 19 predicted proteins | sample Plot105B_FD_92535 | JGI IMG/M metagenome (GOLD analysis project Ga0126314, IMG submission 92535) | Serpentine soil microbial communities from UC McLaughlin Reserve, CA, USA - Plot105B | ecosystem: Environmental > Terrestrial > Soil > Grasslands | place: USA: UC McLaughlin Reserve, Lake County... | reverse complement strand
GGCCGGGGGTGAAGGACAGCTCGGAGGCGCCCACCGTGGCGCCCTCGCTGGTGCCGCCCAGGGCCTCCGCGCCGCGCACACAGGCCAGGTGCTGGGGCCTCAACCCTGGAGGCTCCCGCCGCGAGCGCAGGTGGGTGATGTGAAACGACCGTCCGGTGATGAGTGACAGCGACAACGCCGAGCGGAGGATCTGCCCTCCCCCCTCACCCTCACTCCCATCGAGCCGCACCGGCTCGCTCTCGGTGCCCTTCATGACCCTCCCCTCCCTCCGTGCGGGCGGAAACGTAACAGGAACGGGAAGGAAGTCCCGCCCCGTCACCCGCCCTTCGCGCCCGAGCGGACGGTGCCTGACAGATGCACCGCCGCGCTCACTCGCGCCGCCTTTAGTTGCCCTGGGCGTCCAGCGCCGGCAGCACGCCCACCTTGATGGAGCTGGGGTGCGCCGCGGAGTGGTACACGCGGTGGAAGGCGCGCGTGAAGTCCGTCTCCTTCGCCTCGAAGATGTTGGGCACGTACGTCTGCGGGTTGCGGTCGATGAACGGGAACCAGCTCGACTGGACCTGGAACATCACCCGGTGCCCCTTCTGGAACGTGTGGAAGACGTCGTTGATGGTGAAGCGCACCTTCGTCACCTCACCGGGCTTGAAGGCCTTGGGCTCGCTGTAGCTGTCGCGGAAGCGCCCGCGGAACGGCTCGCCGCGCACCAGCGTCTGCTGGCCGCCCCGGTTCTTCTCGCCCTTCTCCGCGTCGCTCCGACTCCAGCCACGCAACTTGCCGGGATTCACGTCCACCAGCTTCACCACCCAGTCCGCGTCCGAGCCCGTCGTGGAGACCCACAGGTCCGCCTCCAGCGGGCCCGCCAGCGTGAGGTCCTGCTCCAGGGGCTCGGTCTCGAACACCAGCACGTCCGGCCGGTTCGCGACGAAGCGCTGGTCCTCCGCCATGTAGTCCTTGCTCCAGCGCGTCGTGATCTCCTGCGTATACGGCACCGGCTTGGCCGGATCGCTGATGTACTCCGCGAAGGACTCCGTGGTGCCCGTGGGCGCCTGCTGGGACAGCCTGCCCTTGGGCTGGAAGAACAGCCGCGTCTCCCGCAGCCCCTTCGGCGGCCAGCTCTCCAACTGGCGCCAGCGGTTGGCGCCCGTCTCGAACACCAGCGCCTCCGGCACCGCCGCCTTCTCGCCCCCCTTGAGGTGCTGCTTGAAGAAGGCCAGGCCCAGCTCCTGGTACGTGTCCGAGGTGCGGAAGCCGAACTCGGCGTCACCCAGGCTGGAGCCCTCGGTGCCCACCCAACCCCCGTGTTGCCACGGGCCCATCACCAGCGTGTTCGCCACGCCCGGGTTCTGCTTCTCGATGGCGGCGTATGTCCGCAGCGGGCCGTACAGGTCCTCGGTGTCGTACCAGCCGCCCACCACCAGCATCGCCGCCTTCAGGCCCTTCAGGTGCGGCAGGAGATTCCGCGCCTGCCAGAAGGAGTCGTAGTTGGGATGCGCCGTGACGTCCTTCCAGAACGCGACGTCGCCCTTGAAGTACTTCGTCTCCGCGTTGCTCAGCGGGCCCAGGTCCATGAAGAACTCGTAGCCATCCGGCGTGCCGTATTCGAAGCGCGACCAATCCTCGTTGTCCGTGGGCGCCGGTCGGGGCTTGCCGAACCCCGAGAAGAAGTTGAACGCGAGCGACAGGTTGAAGGCGCCATGCCGGTGCATGTCGTCCCAGAACCAGTCAGCGATGGGCGCCTGCGGAGACACCGCCTTGAGCGCCGGGTGGCCACTGATGGCGCCCGCGGAGGCGTAGAAGCCGGGATAGGAGATGCCCCACTGCCCCACCTTGCCGTTGTTGTTCGGCACGCGCGCCACCAGCCAGTCGATGGTGTCGTACGTGTCGGTGCTCTCGTCGGTGTCCTTCGCGCCCTTCTTCGGGTTGATGGGACGCACGTTGACGAAGTCGCCCTCCGACATGAGCCGGCCGCGCACGTCCTGGAACACGAAGATGAAGCCCTCCTTCTCGTACGCCTCGCTCGGCCCGAGCTGCGCCTTGTAGCGGTCCAACCCATAGGGCGCGACGCTGTAGGGCGTGCGCACCAGCAGGATGGGATAGCGCTTGCTGGGAGCGGCATCGACGGGGATGTAGACGGAGGTGAAGAGCTTCACGCCGTCCCGCATGGGGATGCGGTACTCGAACTTGGTGTAGCGCGAGCGGATGCGCTCCGTGCGCTCCGGCGTCGAGGCACCAGGGGCCTTCGACGGAGTGGGAGGTGGCGTCTGGGCGACGGCGGGACTTGCGAGGGACAACCAAAGCAGCGCCGCGAGACTGCGGGACACGGGGGACATGCACGCTCCAGTAATGGGACGCGACATCGTGGGGGACACAACCGCCCCCGAACGGCCCGTATCGCCGTTTGTTCCCGAGCCCGAGGGGGACGTCAGCCCCGTCCTTCTCCGCCTTCGTCCGGGGCGCTGTCCAGCCCGTACTTGCGCAGCTTGTCGTGCAGGGTGGCCCGGCCGATGCCCAGCCGCCGCGCCGCGCCGCTGCGGTTTCCGCCCTCGATGCGCAGTGCGTCGAGCACGAGCCCCCGCTCATAAGCCTCGACGCGCTCCTTGAGCCCCATGCCCGTGGGGGTGGACTCACCCTCCTCGCTCCGGGCTCCCTCGGCCACGGGCCCCGTGGACGCGGCGCCGGCCGACCGGGGCTCGGAGGTCGGCAGGAGGGACAGGTCCAGCTCTCCATCGCTCGACAGGGCCACCAGGCTCTCCAGGGTGTTCTCGAGCTCGCGCACATTGCCCGGCCAGGGCAGCGCCATCAGGCGGTCGACGAAGCCCTCCGGTATCTTCAGCGGGCCCGTATGGAACCTGTCGCTGAAGCGGTCCAGGAACATCCTCGCCAGCACGGGGATGTCCTCGGGGCGCTCGCGCAGCGGAGGCACTCGGAGCTGCACCACGTTGAGCCGGTAGTAGAGGTCCTCGCGGAACTGCCCCTCCACGGCGCGTTTGCGCAGGTCGCGGTGCGTGGCGGCCAGGATGCGGACGTCCACCTTCACCGGCCGGTCTTCTCCCACCGGGCGGACCTCGCCCTCCTGGAGCACGCGCAGCAGCTTGGCCTGGAGCGGAGACGCCAGCTCGCCGACTTCGTCCAACAGCAGCGTCCCGCCATCCGCCTCGCGGAACAGCCCCGGGCGGACCCGATGCGCTCCGGTGAAGGCGCCCTTCGAGTGGCCGAACAGCTCCGCCTCCGCGAGCTCCTCGGTGAGGGCCGCGCAGTTGAAGCGAAGATAGGGCCCGTTCGCTCGCGGCGACGCACGCACCAGGGCCTCCGCCACGCGCTCCTTGCCGGTGCCACTCTCGCCGGTGATGAGCACCGTCACGTCGCGAGAGCCCGCGCGTTGAACCAGCTGCGCCAGCCGGCCCATGGGCTCCGAGGAGAAGACCATGGAGCGCGACAGGTTCAGCTCTCCCGTCAGTCGCTCATTCTCGTGGCGCAGCCGCACGGACTCCAGGGCGCGCGTGACGACGGCGAGCAGCTCGTCCACGTCGAAGGGCTTGCGGAAGTAGTCATAGGCGCCCGCCTTCACCGCCTCCACGGCGAAGCGCTCCGAGCCATGCGCGGTGATGACGATGATGCGCGGCGCGTGAGGCACCGCGCTGACCCGGCGCACCAGCTCCATGCCATCCATCCGAGGCATGCGCAGGTCGGTGATGACCAGCTCGAACGGGCGCGCCGCCAGCTTCTCCAGCGCGGCCTCGCCGTCCTCCGCCTGCTCGACCTCCACGCCGGACAGGCTGCGCAACATCTCCCGCAGCGTGAAGCGCACGCCCGCGTCGTCGTCCACCACCAGCACGCGAGACACCGCGCTCGACTCACCGCGCATGGGCCACCTCACGGACGTCTCGCACCGGGCCCAGGGTGTCCGCCGGAAGCTCGCGCGGCAACATCAGCTCCGCCACACAGCCCCCGGACGCCTCGTTGCGCAGCGTCACCTCGCCGCCATGCTGTCGCGCCAGCGCACGCGCCACCGTCAACCCGAGCCCGGAGCCCTTCGACTTCGTGGTGACGCCCGCGTCGAAGGCCCGCGCGGACACCTCCGGGGACAGCCCCGCTCCCGAATCCCGGATGACGACGCGCACGTCGCCCACGCTCCCGGCTTCGACGTCCACCACCACCTGGCCTCCTCGGGGACTGGCGTCGATGGCGTTGTGGAGCAGGTTCATCACCACCTGCTTCACCTTGCGAGGATCACACACGGCGACCACCTGCCCCTCGCCGCCCCGGGCCAGTCGGACGCCGTGCTCGGCGGCGAGCCCCTCATGCAACACCACGGCCTCGTCACACAGCGCGCCCAGGTCCACCTCGCTGACCGACAACGGCACCAGCGGACGCGAGAAGTTGAGGAACTCCTCCAGGATGTCCTGCATGCGCGTCACCTCGCCCGCCAGCACCTCCAGGCGCTCCTGGGGTTGGGCGCGCCCGGGCTCGCGCCGCATGAGCTGCGTGAGTCCCTTCACCGTGGCGAGGGGATTCTTCAGCTCATGGGCGATCTCCCCCGACAAGGACTCCAGCGTGCGAGCGTGGGCGCGATGCGTGGCGAACAGCTCGTCGCGCTGAAGGAAGGACTCCGCCAGCATGTCCTCGAAGGTTCCCCGGATGGCGGCGCCCACGATGTTGGCCGCCACCACCAGGAGCAGGATGAACACGGCCACCGCGATGAGCATCTCCCGAGAAGGCTCTCCCAGGAACGACAGGTGCAGGGGTGGAGTCCACCCGAACACGTGTGCCGCCGACAGCAGGGACAACAGCCCCAGCTCCAGCCCCATCAACGCGAGCCGCTGACGCGTCGGGAGCACCGCGGCGCCCACGAAGGCCAGCGGGAGGACGAGCGGCAGGAGCGGACTGACCAGGCCTCCCGTGCCCCACGTCAGGCTCTGCTCCAGGACGATTCCCACCATCAGGTTGCCGGCGATGCTGCGCTCCGTGAGCCCCTCTCGTTCGTAGCGACGCAGCTCGAAGAAGAAGAACGACAGGGCCACCACCACCTGGACGGGCAACCAGATGCGGCGCCAGGGCGCGCCATCCGCGAGCGTCGCCGCCGAGACAGCCACCATCAGCAACAGCCCGCCATACGCGCGCAAGCGCACCATGCGGCCGAAGATGCGGCCGATGTGCTTGAGCCGGAGGGCCTCGTAGCTGCGGCGGGTTCGCGGTTCCATGTCGCCCTGTCAGGCCGAGGCGTCCTCGGCCCGGGTGCCCGCCCGACGCTCCGAATAGCGGCGGGCCAGCTCGTTGATGTCGTCGTTCTCGAGCACCTTCTTCGGCGCCCCCAGCTCGGCGGTGGCCAGCATCGCCAGCCCCACCGCCTCCGTGTTCGTCACGTACTTCGGAGCCACGGCCTTGAGCACCGGGTACAGCGGGCTGAGCACCTTGTAGAGGCCCCGGTAGAGCCGCGTCTTCGACACGATACCGTGCATCGGCTGGATGAACCCCGGCCGGAACAGGTACACCGCGCGGAACGGCATCGCGGCCAGCGCGTTCTCCGTGCGCCCCTTGACGCGGGCCCACATCGAGCGACCCTTCTCCGTGCTGTCCGTCCCCGTGCCCGAGACGTAGATGAAGGTCATCCTCGGGTTCGTCCGCACCAGCACCTGCGCCGCCGCGAGCGTCAAGTCATACGTCACCCGCTGGTAGTCCTCCTCCTTCATCCCCGCCGACGACACACCCAGGCAGAAGAAGCAGGCGTCATAGCCGTCGAGCGTGGACTCCGAAGAGGCGTCCAGGAAGTCCTTGAGCAACAGCTCGCGCAGCTTCTCGTGCTTCTGCCCCGTCTCCGCGCGGCCCACCGCGAGCACCTGCTCCACTTCGGGCGACAGCAGACACTCGCGCAGCACCCCCTGCCCCACCATGCCCGTCGCGCCGAAGAGGATGACCTTCATGGCTGGCCTCCAGGCTGGTTCGCCGTCACGGGCGTCGTCCCCATCCCCGTGGAGAGGATGGGATGTTGCGCCGCGGTCTCCCACGCCAGCTCCGGCCACCATCGCGCACGAACACCCGCCGCTTCGACCTCCGGCTCCACGCTCTGTCCAGGCCTGGGCAGCACCAACGTCACGGAGAGGCGCTCGGCCTCGGCACGGGCCCGCTCGGCCGGCTCCGTCCACCCGTGGTAGGCGAGCCCGAAGAGGGCCCAGTGCACCGGAATCATGACCTTTCCACGTAGCATCTGGTGTGCCAGCACCGCCTGCTCGGGACCGATGTGCCAGTCCGGCCAGGCGCGGTGGTACTGGCCCGTCTCAATCATCGTCACGTCGAAGGGCCCCAGGCGCTCGCCGATGTCCCGCATGGCCGGGAACAGGCCCGTGTCGCCGGAGTAGAACGCCCGGTGCTTGGAGCCGATGAGCGCGTAGCCGGCCCACAGCGTGGCGTCCTTGTCGAACAGGTAGCGGCCGGAGGCATGACGCGCGGGGGTGGCGACAATCTCCAGACCTCCGACGCGGGTGCGCTCCCACCAGTCCAGCTCCACGATTCGCTCCGCCGGAATGCCCCAGTACTCCAGGTGCGCACCCACGCCGAGCGGCACGATGAACACCACCTTGGAGTGCTTCGCGGAGTCCCTCAGCGCCAGGAGCGTGGGGCGGTCCAGGTGGTCGTAGTGGTCATGCGAGACGACCACCGCGTCGATGGGAGGCACATCCTCCAGGGCGATGGGCGGCGCGAACCACCGCTTGGGGCCCACCCAGGAATACGGCGAGACACGGTCGCTCCACACCGGGTCCGTCAGGATGCGATGCCCGTCGATCTCCACCAACTGCGAGGAGTGCCCCATCCACGTCACCCGCAGCCCCGTCGCGGGTGGCGTCAGGAAGCGCTGGGGGTTGATGGCTTCCACGGCCAGCGGCTCCCCGGGACTGGTGTGGGGGCTGACGTCGAACATGCCCGACATCATCTCCCCGAAGTGGTTCACCAGCGGCTGGGGGTTGTCGAAGTGCCCGTCCTTCCATTGGGGCGAGCGCTCCATCCGCTCCCGCCGGGCCCCCGTCGCCTTCTTGCCGAAGCCCGTATAGCCGTCCACGACGAGCACGAGGATGCCCACCGCCAGCACCGCGCCCAAGCCCATTGCTCCACGGCGCAGCACACGCCGTAAACCTCGCGTCTTCATCGGGATGCTCCCAGGGGCATGCACAGCGCGCGGACCGCGACGCCGATGCCTTGAACGAATGCCTCACGCGTACCGCTGAGGTACTTGAGCCCGCGCGCCGTCGCGTAGAGCGTGTCGGTGAGCTGCCGGGCGGTAAGGCCGGTGGACTTGTACGCGGCCACCAGTCCGGAGGCCCGCAGCACCTTCACCACCGCCTCCTGGAACAGGGCCTCGTAGCGCGCCGCCTCCTCGCCCAGCCCCATGGCGCTCAGGACCTCCGTCAGGTCCTTGGCGTCCGCTCCCACCATGCCGACGTAGCGGCCCACCCAGGCGTCGAAGCCCCGCACCAGCCGCTCTTCCAGCGGCAGGGAGACATCCGACAACCCCTCGCTGGCGCTCCGCAGCGAGGCCTCCATCGCGTGCTGCAACGTCGCCTGGAAGAGCTCTTCCTTCGTCGCGAAGTGCAGGTACAGCCCCTGGCGGGACACGTCGGCGGCACGGGCCACCTGGTCCATGGACGTCTTCCGGAAGCCGTAGCGCAGGAAGACACTGAGCGCCGCGTCCAGCAGCCGGCTCCGCCGTGCGTCGTCCGGCGGTTTCTCGGGAGATTTCAGCTCGGTACCCATCTTGGACAGATTTGACAAGATGGACCCAGATTGTCAATTCAATCAACCCCGCGCGCGGGGCTGGGACTTCGACTCAGCGCAGGCCGGCGCGGCCTCCGTCGAGCACCCGCAGCGAGCGCTTCGCCGGCCGGCGGGCGCCGGTGGAGGGCTTGTCCGTCTTGGCGGCCACGGGCTTCACGCCGCGCCGGGGGGGCGCGACGGCGCGTCCGCTCGCTCGCCTCCGTCGGGGCGCGGCCTTGGCCTTGGGCCCCTGCTGAATGGGGCGGGTGAGCGGCAGGCAGAAGTACAGGTACATGTCGAGCAGCATGGGGCCTCTTCGCCTTCAACGAGATGCGCACGGGATGTGGCGCGCGGTTCATGAGCAATGGCGGTGCCACCCTCCCCATCCTCCGAGGAAGGCAGGCGCAAGGTGCCATGGCGGGTTCGAACGAGCCCGTGAAGAAGCATGAAGATGCCGTGGTGAAAGCCCCTCCTCTCCTCGGAAGGGCGCCCCTCTCATGGGGCATGCGCACCTTCTCCTCCAAGGAGAGGCGCGCGTTCAGCGACACGTCACGGGTGTCGGCCTTCCGGCGGGGTGCCGGGTTTCCGGCAGGGGTGCCGCGCGGGCCTCCGACACCCATGCGGGCGCGCTCGGCGTGCGAGTGCTGGCATGGGCCTTGCCATCAGGCCGGGCGTCACCGCGGGGGGAAGCCGCGGCATCGAGGAGAGGCTCCATGCGACGTGCCGTCGTGGTGTTCGTGGTCCTGGTGGTGGTGCTCGCCACTTTGTTGGGGGTGCGCATCCTGAAGGACCGACGGGCCGCGGAAGGACCCGCTGGGGGCTCGGGCGTCGTGGAGGGCACGGCGGTGGACGTGCGGGCCCGGCTCAATGCGCGAGTGGTGACGCGACATGTGGAGGAAGGCGCGCGCGTGGAGAAGAACGCGGTGCTCGTCACCCTGGACTGCACGGAGCCTGAAGCGGGGCTGAGTGAAGCCACCGCGCGACTGGCCATGGCGCAGGCGCAGGCAGACGGTGCGCGCGCGGTGGCGGTGGCAGCGGGACGAAGCAGCGAGGCCGTGGCAGCGCAGGCCGAGGGAAGCCAGGCGCAGATCGCCTCGCTGGCGGACCAGCACGGATTGGCCCAGCGACAGGCGGACCGCCTCCAGCAGATGGGCGACGCGACGACGGCGGCCTCGTTGGACCAGGCGCGAGCGCAGGCCCAGTCCCTGGAGCAGCAGCTCGCGGCGGCGAGACATGCGAGCACGGCGGCGTCCCGCCAGGCCCGCGCCGCGACGGAGCAGGAGCGCGCCAGTCTTCAGCAGGCCGAGTCCGCGCTGCGCGCCATCCAGGCCGCGGAGGCCACGGTGCGCCGGGCCCAGGTGTCGGTGGCGGAGTGCGAGCTGCGCGCGCCGCTGAGCGGCACGGTGGAGACGCTGCCCTTGGAGGTGGGCGAGCTGGCCCTGCCCGGCGCCGTTGTCGCGCGACTGGTGGACACGCACCGCCCGAAGGCGACCTTCTACCTGCCCAACGCGGAGCTGGCGGCGGCGAAGCCGGGGCAGTCCGCCACGGTGCGCGCGGACGCGTATCCCGACCGCACGTTCAATGCGCGCGTCGTCACCGTGGCGCGCGAGGCCGCCTTCACTCCTCGCAACGTGCAGACGCGCGGCGACAGGGACCGGCTCGTCTACCCCGTCGAGGTGCACATCGACGCGCCCGAAGGCGTGCTGCTTCCGGGCATGCCCGTGGACATCACCCTGGGGCCAGTGAACGACGCGGCGGTGGCGGAGCAACGGCCGTGAGCACCCGCCCCGAGGTGGACGTGTCGCTGGAGGACGTGCGTCGTGCCTTCGGAGCGGCGCAGGCGCTGAAGGGCGTGTCGCTGGCCGTCCACACCGGAGAGGTCTACGGGCTGGTGGGGCCGGACGGCGCGGGGAAGACGACGGCCATCCGGTTGATGGCGGGACTGCTGCTCCCCGACGCGGGGCACGTGAGGATGCTCGGCGAGGACCCGGCGAATACCCGCTCCTCCGTGCGTGAGTCGTTGGGGCTGGTGCCGCAGCGGAACACGCTCTACGGAGACTTGAGCGTCGACGAGAACCTGCGCTTCTTCTCGCGGCTGTTCGGCCTGTCGAACCAGGACTTCGCCGAGCGACGCGAGCGCCTGCTGGATATCACCCGACTGGGCCGCTTCACGGACCGGCGCGCGGACGCGCTGTCGGGCGGCATGTACAAGAAGCTGGCGCTGGCGTGCGCCCTGCTTCACCGCCCCCGCGTGCTGCTCCTGGACGAGCCCACCAACGGCGTGGACCCGGTGAGCCGCCGCGAGCTGTGGGAGCTGCTGTATGGCCTGGTCCACGAGGGCATGACGCTGCTGGTGTCCACGCCGTACATGGACGAGGCGGCGCGGTGCCACCGGGTGGGCCTGCTCTACTCGGGCGAGCTCATCGCGGAGGGAGACCCTCGGGAGCTGGCGCGCCAGCACGGGGCGGCGGCCAACAACTTCGAGGCGGTGTTCCTGGCCCTCGTCGAGAAGCGCGATGGCGGGAGGGCCGCATGACTCCGGCCATCGAGGTGCATCACCTGACGCGGCGCTTCGGCAGCTTCACCGCCGTGGATGACGTGAGCTTCGAAGTCGGTACAGGCGAAATCTTCGGCTACCTGGGCGCCAACGGCGCGGGCAAGTCCACCACCATCCGGATGCTGTGCGGCCTGCTGAAGCCCACGGGTGGTGGCGCGCGCGTCGCGGGCTTCGACGTGGACAAGGAGCCCGAGCGCGTGAAGGCGGGCATCGGCTACATGTCCCAGAAGTTCTCGCTGTACCTGGACCTGAGCGTGAGGGCGAACCTGGAGTTCTTCGCCTCCGCCTACGGTGCCTACGGCAAGGAACTTGAGACGCGCATCGGCGAGATGGTGGAGCGGATGCAGCTCGGCGCGGTGCAGGACGAGGTGACGGGGGCGCTGCCCGGAGGACTGCAACAGCGCGTGGCGCTGGCGAGCGCGGTGCTGCACCGGCCTCGCATCGTCTTCCTGGATGAGCCCACCGCGGGCGTGGACCCGGTGCAGCGCCGCTCCTTCTGGGAGCTGATTCGAGACCTCGCCTCGCGCGGCACCACCGTCTTCGTCACCACGCACTACATGGACGAGGCGGAGAACTGCGCCCGCATCGGCATCATGGTGGACGGGAAGCTGGTGGCGCTGGACACGCCGGCGGGGCTGAAGCGGACGCATGCTCCGGGTCGGGTGCTGGAGGTGCGAGGCCCGCGCCTCGCCCCGGCGCTGGACTCGCTGCGCGGCATGGCGGGCGTGCTGGACGTGAGCCGCTTCGGCTCTGGCGCCACCGTGCGCGTGGACCCGGAGCGCCTGCCCGCGGAGACCCTGGCGGAGTGGCTGCGGGCACGCGGCGTGGACCCGCTGGAGCTGGAGGACTCGGCGCCGACACTGGACGACGTGTTCCTGGCGCTCACGGCCCGTGCCCAGCGCGGAGAGGACTGAGCTCCCATGGCCTCGACACGAGTGAATCGCAGAATGGGTCGCATCCTCGCGATGGCGGGCAAGGAGGTGCTGCACATCCGCCGCGACATCCGCACCCTCTACCTGGCCCTGGCGATGCCGGTGGTGATGCTGGTGCTGTTCGGCTTTGGCATCAGCTTCGACGTGGACCACCTGGAGCTGGCCGTCGTGGACCAGGACCGCACGGACCTGTCGCGCGAGCTGGTGCGCCAGGTCACCGCGTCCCAGGAGTTCGTGGTCGTCCAGGACGGGACGTCGCCGGACGAAGCAGTCGGGGCGCTGCGCAAGGGCACCGCGATGAGCGTGCTCCTCATCAAGAAGGGGTTCGCCGGGGACGTGAAGCGCGGAGGCGCCCAGGTCCAGTTGCTGGTGGACGGCGCGGACGGCAACTCGGCCACACAGGCGCTCGCCAAGGCCCAGGCCCTGGTGGAGATGGCGGGCCGGAAGCTGGGCGGTCCGGTGCGAGTGGCCGCGCCTCCCCTGGAAGCGCGCGTGCGCACGCTGTTCAATCCGGATGCGCGCTCGGCGATGTTCCTGGTGCCCGGGCTGGCGGCATATCTCCTGGCCATCGTCGCGGTGCTCATCACCGCGCTGACAGTGGCGCGCGAGTGGGAGCGAGGTTCCATGGAGCAGCTCTTCGCGACGCCCGTGGGCCGGCTGGAGATTGTCGTGGGCAAGCTGCTGCCCTACCTGGGCATCGGCCTGCTCCAGGTGTTGCTGGTGCTCACGGTGGGCGCGTGGGTGTTCGACGTGCCAGTTCGAGGAAGTCTGGTCGCGCTGAGCCTGGGCTCGGTGCTGTTCCTGGTGGGGATGCTCGGGCAGGGACTGCTCATCTCGGTGGTGACGCGCAACCAGGTGGTGGCGACGCAGGTGGCGACGATGACGTCCGTGCTGCCGTCGATGCTCCTGTCCGGCTTCATCTTCCCCATCGAGAACCTGCCGACGCCGCTCAAGCTCATCAGCACGTTGATTCCCGCGCGGTACTACGTGGCGACGCTGCGCGGGGTGCTCCTGCGCGGCAATGGCCTGGACGTGCTCTGGCCGCAGTTGGTGGCCCTGGCCCTGTTCGCGGCCCTCATGTTGGTGGTGGCGACCCGCCGCTTCCAGCGTCGACTGGACTGAAGGGAGGCTGGGCGAACATGCATCCGCTGGTGGTGCAGTACCGCGCGGTGGTGGTGAAGGAGGTGCGCCAGACGGCGAGAGATCGCCGGGTCATGGCGCTCATCACGCTGGCGCCGCTGATGCAGCTCTTCCTGCTCGGCTTCGCGGTGAACTTCGACGTGCGCCATGTCCCCACCGTGGTGGTGGACCGGGACAAGACGGCGGAGAGCCGCGACTACGCGCGCTCCCAGCTCGCCGGGGACACGCTGGACTTGAAAGCCGAGGTCTCCGACGAGCTCGCCGCCGAGGAGGCCCTGGAGCGCGGTGAGGCCTCCGTGGCGCTCATCTTCCCTCGGGACTTCCAGAAGGACCTGCTGCGGGGCGAGGGCGCGCAGGTGCAGGCGCTGGTGGATGGCTCGGACCCGACGCGCTCGTCCGTCGCGGCGAACGCGGTGGCGCAGTACGCGGTGCTCAGGGCGATGCAAATGGCCCAAGCGCAGGCGCAGGCCCAGGGCGAGACGCCGCCCCGCTCGCCGGTGGAGCTGGTGCCACGCGTGCTCTACAACTCGGAGCTGTCCACGTCCGTGTACGTGGTGCCGGGCATCGCCGCGATGCTGCTGCTCATCGTCACCACGGTCATCATGGCCATGGGCCTGTCCCGCGAGCGCGAGACGGGGACGCTGGAGCAGCTCCAGGTGACACCGCTGCGCCCCGGAATCTTGATGGCGGGCAAGGTGACGCCGTTCCTGTTGATTGGCCTGGTGGACGTGGGGCTCGCGCTGAGCGTGGGCGCCTGGGTCTTCAAGGTTCCCCTGCGCGGAAGCCTCACGCTCGTCGCGGTGGCCACCCTCTTCTACCTGCTGTCCACCCTGGGCGTGGGCCTGCTCATCGCGACGGTGAGCCGCACGCAGCAGCAGGCGTTCGTCGGAGGGTTCCTCTTCGTCCTGCCCGCGGTGCTCCTGTCCGGCGTGATGAGCCCCATCCGCGCGATGCCTGACTGGCTGGCGTGGCTGACGTACCTGAACCCCGTGCGCTACTACGTGGAGGTGCTGCGCGGCGCGCTGCTCAAGGAAGCGGGACTGGGCGACTTGTGGCGGCAGGTGCTCGCGCTCGCCATCTTCGGCTTCATGATGATGGCCGTGGCCTCGCGCCGCTTCCAGAAGACGTCGGCCTGAGTCACACCTCGAAAGGGGGGCGCTACCGTAGTCCAGGACGCGCCCGCCGTGGGGACCGGCGAACAGGAGGCAGGCGGCCCGAGTGCTCTCCCTCCGCGTCCTCACACTGTGACTGGAAAGGCCGGCGGGCGTGCGTTACAGCCCCGCTCCAGCATGTCAGAGACCGCCGCCCCTTCCCTCTCCGTCTTCCGTCACCGCGACTTCCGCACGTATCAAATCGCCCGGCTCTGCGCGGTGCTCGCCATGCAGATCGAGTCCGTGGCCATCGGCTGGCAGGTCTATGAAGTGACGGGCAGCGCCCTGGCGCTGGGCTACACGGGGCTCGCCCAGTTCGTGCCCTTCCTCGCCTTCTGTCTGATTGGTGGACAGGTCGCAGACCGGTTTGATCGCCGCATCATCCTGGCCATCTGCCAGAGCGTGATGTTGCTGTGCAGCCTCGCGCTGCTGTCCTTCTCCCTGGGCCACATCACGGACGTGCGCTTCGTGTACGGCGTGCTGGTCCTCTTCGGAGCGGCTCGTGCGTTCTACGCCCCCGCGGGCTCCGCGCTCACACCGCACCTGGTGCCCAAGGACGAGCTGACGCGCGCGGTCGCCGTGAACTCCACGACGTGGCAGGTGGCCACCATCGCGGGCCCGGCCGTCGGAGGCGTCCTCTACGGCTGGGCCGGAGCCACCGGGGCGTACCTGGGCTCCGCGTCGCTCTGCGCGCTGACGGTGGTGTGGATCCTCTCGTTGAAGGTGCGGACGGGCCGGGCGTCATCGCAGCCGCTGTCCTTCTCCACGCTGGTGGCGGGACTGGGCTTCGTGCGCCGGCAGCGGTTGCTCCTGGGGAGCATCACCCTGGACCTCTTCGCCGTGTTGCTGGGCGGCGCGGTGGCGCTGCTGCCCATCTACGCGCGGGACGTGCTGCACACGGGCCCCTGGGGGCTGGGACTCTTGCGGTGTGCGCCGGCCGCGGGCGCGGCGGTGGTGGCCGTCATGCTGGCGATGCGTCCCCTGGGCGGCCGGGCCGGCTGGAAGATGTTCACGGCGGTGGCCATCTTCGGAGCGGCGACGCTCGTGTTCGGCATGAGCAAGTCACTGCCCCTGTCCCTGGTGGCACTGGCCATCGCGGGCGCCGCCGACATGGTGAGCGTGGTGGTGCGCCACACACTGGAGCTGATGGCCACGCCGGACGAGATGCGCGGGCGAGTGGGCGCGGTGAACATGATGTGCATCGGCGCTTCCAACGAGCTGGGCGAGTTCCGCGCGGGCTGGCTCGCGGAGCACGTGGGCGCGATTCCCGCCGTCGTCACGGGAGCCGTGGGCACACTGGCCATCGTCGCCATCTGGGCCTGGGGCTTCCCCGAGCTGCGGAAGGTGGACCGGCTGGAGACCGCGGGACGCCCTACTCCGGCCGAGCCACAGCCAGCGGAGACCCCCACGGCCCAGGCGGGCTGAACTCAGGCTTGCGCGCCCTCGTAGCTGACGCGCAGCCCCTTGTGGGTCACGGTGATGAGGGGTCGCCCCAGCCATCCGCAGTGCTTGCAGACGCCGCTGGGACCCGCCGCCGTGACACGCACCGGCAGGTCCGCCGCACAGACGGGGCAACCCTCGGGAATCATGAAGTCGCGCGAGGTGGGAAGTGCTTCGGTCATACCCTTGAGTTAACGCAGCGTCCGACCTCCGCAATGGCGGCGGCCACCCGACGGACAAGCGTCCAGCCAGCCAACCGCCCTCCCTCACGCCGCCTCGTCGAGGAACTTCCGGTAGGCACGAACGACGTCCGCATCGGAGACGTTGTCCAGGCCCTCGCTCACCTGAAGCTCCGTCTCGACGACGCCGGGCACCCGCGTGGGACTGAAGCCTCCCAGCCAGACGCCCGTGTCCCGCGCCACGTAGAAGGCGCGCAGCGAGAGCGTCTTCGCGTCCCCGCGCACGAAGACGCGGAACATGTTCGTCTGCACCGGACGCGGCAGCACGGTGAGGCGGGTGTCGGCCGCCAGGGCCTCGGTCAGCGCCTTCGCGCGCTTCACCTGCGCGGGGACTCGCGCCACCGCCCCGTCCAGCCGCATGGCCGCGGAGGCCACGTAGGGCGTCAGGTGGAAGAGGTTCCCTCCATGCCGGTGCCGCCAGATGCGCGCCTCGCGGATGAAGTCGCGTCCTCCCACCAGCATCGCTCCGCCCAGCGCGCCCACCCGCTTGTAGAAGGACACGTAGACGGAGTCGAAGCCCTTGCAGATCTCCGGCAGGGGCCGGTTGTAGAAGGGCTGGCACTCCCACAGCCGCGCTCCATCCATGTGGAGCTTCACGCCCTTCTCTCGGCACGTCTTCTTCAGCTCCTCCAACTGCTCCCACGTCTGGAGCTGACCGCCCAGCCATCGCACCGGCAGCTCGACGCTCACGACGCCGAGCGGCTCCGGCGACTCGAGCACATCCCTGGCGAGCAACGGCCGCGTCCAGGGAGAGACGATGACGTCATGCAGCCCATGCAGCACCACGTGGGCGCTGTCCTCGTGCAACACGTGGTGTGACGACGGGTGGACGCCGAAGTTCCGGTTCTTCAACGCGTCCGCATAGCTCCGCAGCGCGATGAGCTGCGCCATGGTGCCGGTGGGCATGTAGCAGCCCGCCTCGAAGCCCAGCATCCCCGCGACCTTCTTCTCGAAGCCGTCGATGAACTCGCTGTTGCCGTAGAAGTCCCCCGTCACGCCCTGGCGCCGCATCCACTCGCCCACGGCGACGAGCTCCGCGCCCGGGTCATCCGACGCGTGCACCCCCGTGAGAGAGCCACGACAGGCCCGGCGGACCTCCTCCACCTCCGCGCGCGTGGGCTCCGCTGGGAACCCCTTCGTCTCCTTCGGAGCCTGCCGAGCCGGAGCCTTCGCCGGCGCGGGCGCCGCGGCACCCGCCGGAGCACTCCAGAGCGCGGTCCCCGCGAGCAGGCTGGTCAACGACAGGAACTCGCTCCGACTGAACTGATGACGGGACATGGAAATCCTCTACCAGGGGCCAGACGTCGCCCTCCCCGCGAGCGTAGCCCCCACCCCGCCCCGACTCATTCGATTCCCGCCTCCGACACACCCCATCCCGAGTCCGGACACGTTGTTTCAATCCCTGCCGCTGTGCGTCTCCCCCTCACCGCCCACCTCCAATCCCTGACGCAACGCAATATCCGACCACCCTCCAAAGGCCTCCAGCGCCTGACGCACTGCAATACTGATTCAGTATTCATGTGCGAGTGACCAGAAAGGTGAATCACCCTTCAACTTCATTTGCCGCCGGGACCACCCGTTTGGTACGGATCGCTGTGCTGTCACGGAAAGACGTGCCAGCGCCTCTCCACACAACATCAGCTAGCGATTGCAACGGAGCTACACATGGCAACGCGTCGCAGGGTTTTCCGCGCGGTGGTGGCTGTTGTCGGTCTGGTCGGAACGGCGTGCTCGGACCAGGAGCCGGCCGACGGAGGTCCAGGGCCTGACACGGAGGTCCCCGCCGCCGTGAAGGCGTGCCGTGAGCGCATCGCCGCGAAGACGTCCGAAGTTCAAGCGGCGAGCATCGACATCGCGACGTGGTCCATCGGCGACCCCGAGGAGATGAAGGAGCTCACCACGGCGGTGCCGCAGACGCAGGAGACCTACCGCACCTATGACGGCAAGTACCGGCCCCTGTCGAACCATCCGGGCTGCTCCGTGGACAACCTCTACTACGACAAGGCGAACACCGCCGGCACCACGCCCTACAAGGACGGCAACAACGACGGCAAGTGGACGGGCAACACCGCCTTCGGAGGTCCCAACAGCGCCACCGGGTTCATCGAAGGGGACGTGGCCAAGATTCCGGGCTTCCCCTGTGCCGCCAAGGAATACGTCCAGCCCAATGAGGACACGACGAAGCCCATCGTCATCCTCGTCCACGGAAACTCCACCCGGCCCCACACGTGGGAGAAGTTCATCCTGCCGCCGGGCACGACGGTCAACACGGCCACGGAGAACGTCCAGTTCACCGGGGACACCGTCGCCCGCGCGCAGCTCGCGGAGACGCTCATCGCCCAGCGCTATCGCGTCATCGCCGTGGACTTCCGCACGGACATCGTCCCGGGCATCGACCCGTCCACCAACAACACCACCCAGAACGCCGCGGGCAACATCGACCATGGCTGGTCCACGCCCATCCTCCAGTCGCTCATCAAGGCGGTGATGAAGGACCAGCCCAACCGGAAGGTGGCGCTCGTCGCGCACTCGCTCGGCGTGACGGTGGCGCGCGACGCCCTGCGCCGGCTGTACGTGGAGTGGCGCTCAGGCCTGGCGGGCTCCATCAACCCCTTCCCCCAGGTGAGCCACGTCATCCTCGGCTCGGGCGCCAACCACGGCGTGTCCACGTATGACCCGGCCGCCGGCTCGCTCTGCACCACCAACAACACCATGCGCGGCACCATCGTCTGCGAGATGGGCAGCCGCTCCAACTACTCCCAGACGTACTTCCACAAGCCGCTCAACGGCCCCCGCGACTTGTTCGCCACGCCCTGCGCGGACGGTGACTACGCCTTCGGCAAGACGGGCCAGTGCGGGGACAACGTCGTGAAGTACTACACGCTGACGATGACGGACAAGGAGCGGGGCACCAACTACCAGGACTTCTACGTGTCCGAGGCGGCCTCGCGCATCGAGATGGAAGGCTGCGTGACGAACACGCTGACCACGCTCAACGACTACGACACGAGCGGCTACTTCAACCGGGGCTTCATCGCCAACCACTTCGGCTCGCTGCGCTCGAACGCAGGGCTCGACCTGACGCTGCGCTATCTGGGCGAGTAACCCCCCTCCTCTCCCCCCCAGTCGGACCGGCGCGCGGCCTCCTCACCGCGCGCCGGTCCGAGCCTTTCCCGCCCTCCTCTTCGAGCCCTCCATGAAGCGACTTCCCTTCACCGCGTCCCTCTGCGTCCTGGCCCTCGGAACCTCGCCAGCGGCCTGGGCCCAGAGCACCGACTCAGCGCCCTCCTCTCCTCCCGCCGTGGCCCAGGCGGAGCCCACGCCCACGCCCGCCGAGGCGCCCGCGCCCCAGGCCACCACCGACGCGACGTCCGCCGGAGAGCTCGCCGCCGAGAAGCCCACGGCGAAGGAGGCGGCCCAGAACCCCGAGGAGATGGCGGGCACCACCGAGGTCGTCGACACCCGCCCGCCGCCCGCCACCCGGCCGAGCCTGGCCGTGGGCAACGAGACGTTCTACGTGAAGCCCGTGCTCGCGCTCGCGGGCGGCCTCCACGTGGAGAACCTCATCCAGACGCTCAACCGCAACCGGGAGAGCCGCGCGACGACGGTGGCCCTCACCCGCTTCGGCTTCGAGGGGCGCCTGGGGCAGTACGTCTCCTTCCGCAGCGAGTTCGAGCGCAACATCCGCGCGCACGGCTCCGGCGTGTGGGAAGGCACCGCGTCCTTCAGCGTCAGGGACCAGGTCATCCGGCTCCAGCGCTGGGACGTCACGCTGGAGGCCGGCATCATCGTGGACCCGGCCAGCGTGGACTTCATCTCCACGCACATCGCCGACACGCTGCTCGCGGACAAGTACACCCGAGACCCGCTGCTCTACAGCGGCTTCAACCGGGGCCAGGGCGCGCAGGCCGCCTACGAGTGGAACGGCTTCCGCCTGGGCATGGGCTTCACCGCGGCCAACCCGCTGAGCACCTCCAGCTCCTACCAGGTGGGCGGCTCGTTCGGCGGTGGCAGCCGCTTCTGGGAGCGCCCCCTGGCCAACTACCGCAACGGCCAGCCCGATGACGACCTGCACTTCCAGGTCCTCAGTCCCTCGCTGTCGTACTCGCACGAGCTGTTCGAGGCGAAGGCCATGGCCCAGGTCTTCGACGTGAACTACCAGACGACGTCGCGCACGGACCCGCTGCTGCACGGCAACAACCTGCGCGGCAACCTGCTGTTCAAGCTGCACGCGAACGTGGGCATCCCCCTCTTCATCACCCCGTTCTTCAACTTCGCGCGCGTCACCAACGACGTGACGAACAGCACGCCGGGCTTCGCCGACCAGTTGCTCGGCACCCGGTACACCGCCACCAGCCTGGGCGCGGGCGTGGACGTCAACCTCCACGGGCGCTCGGGCATCGGCGTGCAGTTCAACCGCGTCGCGGACCGCTCGCCGTCCTTCGTCGCGGCCACTCAAGACGCTCCCGCCCGCGAGCCCGTCACCCGCACCACTCAGACGTTCCTCAACATCGGCGGCACCTACTGGTTCACCGAGGACGTGGCGATTGGCGGCCGGTACGCGCGCTACCAGAAGAAGCAGGACGGCGTCGAAGACGAGATTGACGCGTCCTACTTCCTGACGCTCCGCCTCCAGCTCTAGCCCCTCGCCGACGCACGCCTACTTGAGCCCGATGTCCAGCCCAGAGGAGCAGCCCCCCATGGAAGCACCGGCGCAAGAGCAGCGGGACTCCATCCTGAAGGTGGCGGTGGCCAGCTTCATCGGCACCGCCATCGAGTGGTACGACTTCTTCCTCTACGGGACGGCTGCGGCGCTGGTGTTCAACCGCCTCTTCTTCCCGTCGTTCGACCCGCTCACCGGGACGATGGCCGCCTTCGGCACCTTCGCCGTGGGCTTCATCGCCCGCCCCCTGGGCGGCGTCGTCTTCGGCCACTATGGAGACAAGCTGGGCCGCAAGGCGATGCTCAGCGCCACGCTCATGTTGATGGGCGTGGCCACCTTCGCGGTGGGGCTGTTGCCCACGTACGAAACCGTGGGCCCCTGGGCTCCCGCGCTGCTCGTGCTGTTGCGGCTCATCCAGGGCTTCGGGCTCGGCGGCGAGTGGGGCGGCGCGGTGCTGATGGCGGTGGAGCACGCCCCCGCGCATCGCCGGGGGTTCTACGGGAGCTGGCCGCAGATGGGCGCCCCCGCGGGCCTGCTCGTGGCCACGGCGGTGTTCAGCTACTTCTCCCGGATGCCGGACGCCGCGTTCCTCGCGTGGGGCTGGCGCGTGCCCTTCCTGCTGAGCGCGGTGCTCATCGGCATGGGCGTGTTCATCCGGCTCAAGGTCGCGGAGTCGCCCGTCTTCAAGGCGCGCCCCAAGACGGAGGCCGCCGAGAGCATGCCGGTGATGGAGGCGCTCCGTCAGTATCCCCGGCAGATCCTCCTCGCCATGGGGGCGCGCTTCGCGGAGAACGGCTTCTTCTACATCATCACCACGTTCGTCCTCTCCTACGGGACGGAGCGGCTGGGGCTGCCTCGCACCACGCTGCTCAACGGCGTGCTCATCGCGACGTCCGTGCACCTGGTGGCGATTCCCGCGTTCGGCGCGGCGTCGGACCACTTCGGCCGCCGTCCCGTCTACCTGGCCGGCGCGCTGGGCTGCGGGCTGATGGCCTTCCCCTTCTTCTGGCTGCTCGACACGAAGGAGACGGGGCTCATCTGGCTGGCGATCACCCTGGGCATCATCGCGCACGCGGCCATGTACGGCCCGCAGGCCAGCTTCTTCTCGGAGCTGTTCGGCACCCGCGTGCGTTACAGCGCGGCGTCGCTCGGCTACCAGCTCGCGTCGGTGTTCGCCGGGGGCCTGTCACCCGTCATCGCCACCGCGCTCCTGACTCAGTCAGGGGGACAGGCCTGGCCGGTGTCGCTCTACATGGTGGCCCTGGCCGTCGTCACCCTCGTCTCCGTCTGGCTGTCGGCGGAGACCTACCGCGCCCACCTCACGGACGCGCCTCCCGCGGGAGCCGCGCTCAGCGAGCCGTCCAGCCACAGTCCATCACCTGCGCGGACCCCGTGATTCCCCCGGCGGCGTCCGAGCACAGGAAGCCGACGTAGGCGGCGACCTCCGCCGGCTCCAGCAGTCGCTTCACCGCCGCGGGCGCGAGCATGATCTTCTCCACGACCTCCGCTTCGGTGAGGCCGTGGACGCGCGCCTGGTCGGCGATCTGCTTCTCCACCAGGGGCGTGCGCACGTAGCTGGGGCACACGGCGTTCACCGTGACGCCCCGGTCCGCGGCCTCCAGCGCCACCGTCTTCGTCAGGCCCATCAGCCCGTGCTTCGCTGACACGTACGCGGACTTGTACGGCGATGCGACCAGCCCGTGGAGCGAGGATACGTTGATGATGCGCCCCCACTTCCGGGCATACATCAGCGGCAGCGCGTGCTTCGTCAGCACGAAGGGCCCCACCAGCATGATGCGGATGAGCTGCTCCCATTTCTCCTCCGGGAACTCCTCCACCGGCGCCACGTGCTGCACGCCCGCGTTGTTGACCAGGATGTCCAGCCGCCCCCACTCCCGCTCCGCACGCCCCACCAGCGCCTTGCAGTCCTCGCGCGAGGACACGTCCGTGCGCTGGAACAAGGCCCCCGGCAGCCGCGCCGCCGCCTGGGCACCGGCCACCTCGTCCAGGTCCGCCAGCAACACCTTCATCCCCTGGGCGGCCAGCGACTCCGCCACCGCGAGACCGATTCCGTTCGCCGCCCCAGTGACGACCGCGCACCGAACTGAAGGTGAATTCATGTTCATGTCGCCATGGTGACGGAACGCGCCCCCCGGGGCAACGCCGCTCACGCGCGCTTCACATGCCGCACCCCGCCTTGATGCGGATGACGCATTCGGGCGAAGGTGGAGACCTCCATGACGGAACGTCCATCTCGCGCGGGGACCACCGGAGCCTGGTGGCGCTGGCCCCGCTCGCTCGTGCTGGCGCTGGGACTGGGCCTCCTCGTCTCGCTGCCGTCGTTGAACGTGGGGCTGCTGCTCGATGACCTGGTGCACCGGCTCGTCCTCTCCGGGCGCCTGTCCTCCATGGGTGACTGGGGACCGCTGACGCTCTACGAGTTCGTGGGAGGCCCGCGCTCGGACCCGATGCGCTTGAGGGAGTCCGGGCTGTTGCCCTGGTGGGCGTCCGACTCGCTGGTGGTGCGCTTCTTCCGCCCGCTGCCCAGCGCGCTGCTCACCCTGGACGCGTGGCTCTTCGACGACGCGCCCTTCCCCGCCCACCTGCACAGCCTGGCCTGGTTCCTGGGGCTGGTGACGCTGGTGGGGTGGTTTCACCGGCGCCTGTTGCCGCCCTCCGTGGCGGCGCTCGCCACCGTCCTCTACGCGGTGGCCGCCGCGCACCTGTTCCCCGTGGCCTGGCTCGCCTCGCGCCATCCCCTCATCTCCGCGCTGCTGGGGCTGCTCGCCGTGGCCTCGCACGTGCGCGCCCGTGAAGAAGGCTGGAAGCCGGGCCGTCTCCTCGCGCCGCTACTGCTGGTGGCCGCGCTCCTCTCCGGAGAGGCGGCGCTCGGCTCGGTGGCGCTGCTGGGCGCCTATGAAGTGTTCGGCCGCCGCGAGGGCTGGCGTCGGGCCACCGCCGAGCTTCTGCCCTCCGCGGTCCTCGCCGTGCTCTATCTCGGCTTCTACGCGAGCCAGGGCTATGGCGCGCGCGGCAGCGGCGGCTACCTGGACCCCATTGGCGCGCCTGGGGCCTTCCTCGCCACCCTCCTCCAGCGCGTGTGCATCCTCATGGGGGAGCTGGTGGTGGCCACGCCCTCCGACGCCGCCACCGGCACGCCCGCCCTGCACTCCGGCTTCGCGGCCTGGGGC
>Ga0126314_10000347_pt1 | contig 23059 bp, 14 predicted proteins | sample Plot105B_FD_92535 | JGI IMG/M metagenome (GOLD analysis project Ga0126314, IMG submission 92535) | Serpentine soil microbial communities from UC McLaughlin Reserve, CA, USA - Plot105B | ecosystem: Environmental > Terrestrial > Soil > Grasslands | place: USA: UC McLaughlin Reserve, Lake County... | reverse complement strand
GGCGAGACGTACGTCAGCGAGCTGACGAAAACGCTAACCCGGGACATGTTCGAGTTCGAGTCGGTCGGCGACCTGACTCTGAAGGGCAAGGCAGAGCCCGTGCGGGCGTGGCGCCTTCTCGGCAGACGAACGGCACCCGCTCGCCGAGCCAGCCACCAAGGTGCGACCCTCGTTGGGCGGGATCGGGAACTCGCCGCAATCACCGAGGTGCTCTCGGCCTTGAACGACGGGCGCGGCGGGATCGTCAGCGTCACAGGCGAGCCCGGCGTAGGCAAATCTCGCCTGAGCGAGGCCGTGGAGGCGCGGGCAAACGAACTCGGGCTGCGGTGGCTGCAGACGCGCTGCCTCTCCTATGGCGCCTCGCTCGCATACTGGCCGTACGCCGAACTCGTCCGCTCGCTGGCCGGCGTCCGGAGCGAGGATGATCCGGAAGAGTCGCAGCGCCGTCTCGCCGATACGTTCGAGCTTGCAGGGGCCGCAACCGCGGTCCCGTTCTTCGCCCGGCTGCTCGGCCTGCCGGCCGTCTCGGAGCAGGTCGCAGGGCTGGAGCCTGAGGCCTTCCGACGCGGACTCCATGCCGCCTTCGCCACGACGCTCCGCGCGCTGGCGAACGAGCGACCGCTCGTGCTCGCGCTGGAGGACGTCCACTGGCTCGACGGCTCTTCGGCGGAGCTGACGCGGGAGCTCGCGCGGCTTTGCGAGCGGGAGCCGCTCGCGCTCTATTTCATTGCCCGCTCGGAGGCACGTGCGGCGCTCACGGAGATCGCGGGAGACACGCCGCGTCGCGGAATCGCCCTCGAGCCGCTCGACGAGGAAGGGGTCGGCGCGCTCGTCCGAAGTCTCTTGGCCGGCGATGTTCAAGACGGTTTCCCCTCGCTCGTCCGAGACCGGACGGCCGGCAACCCGCTGTTCGTAGAGGAGCTCTTGCGGTCGCTGCAGGAAACGGGCGCGCTGATACGCCAGAACGGCTCGTGGCGGACACAGCCCGGCTGGGATGCCGCCGCGGTTCCGCCCACGATCGAGGAGCTGCTGGCGTCTCGAATCGACTTGCTATCCCGGTCGGACGCGTCGATCCTGCAGACCGCCTCCGTGATCGGCCGCCGCGTGCAGGTGCCGCTGATCGACGCAGTCGCCAACGCGCGCGATCTCGACGGCGCTCTCGAACGGCTCGTCGCCGGAGGCTTCCTCGACCCTCTCGAAGGAGACGGCGACCGGCGGCTGATCTTCCACCACGCACTCATTCAGGACGTTGCTTATTCACGGCTGCTGCGCCGAAAGCGGCGAGATCTGCACCGGCGAGTTGCGGAGGTCGCCGAGGCTATGTACGGCGCCGGTGACGAAGTCATCGACCTCCTCGCCCGACACCTCTACCTTGGCGAAGCCGGGACGAAGGCAATTGACTACCTGATCCGTGCCGGGGAACGCGCGCGCAGGCTCTTCGCGAACGAGGAGGCCATTCTCCATTTCCAGCATGCCACCGAGGTCGCGGCGGCCGACACTGCTGCCGGCGGCCGCCTGCCCGAGATCCAGCTCAGCCTCGCCGGCCTCCACGACTTCGTCGGCGCTTACGACGACGCGATGGAGCTGTACGGCGCGGTCCGCGACGCGACGAGCGACGTGCACGCGTGGAGCGGCATGGTCTCGACGCGCCAAAAGCAGGGGCGCTACGACGAGGCGCTCGAGATCGCGAACGAGGCGTTCACGCGCGAGGAGCTGAAAGGAGTCGACCTGACACCGCTCTGGCTCGAGCAGGGACGCTGCCTCGCCGTTTCCGGCCGCGTGAACCAGGCGATCGACGTGCTGGAGGCGGGCCTCGAGGCCGCGCCTGCGCGGACGCCGGTCGTCGGCTTGCTGCTCCTGCAGCTCGCGCGGGCGCAGACCGTGAAGGGGAGCTTCGAAGAGGCGTTGGCCAACGCCCTCGAGGCGCGCGAGATCCTCGAAGAGCACAACGACGAGCGCGGTCTGACGACGACGATGCGGATCATCGGTGACGCGTACCGACAGCTCGGTCGCCTGGATGAGGCGGCTGAAGCGCTCGAGCGCGGCCTCGAGCTCGCCGAGCGGATCGGAAACATCGAGGAGATCGGCGGCTGCCTGATCAACCTCGGGATCGTCAACATGCACCGGGAGCTGCTCGTCGAGGCGACAACGTCGCTACACCGGGCAATCGAGGAGTTCGAGCGCGTCGGGCACGGCGCGGGCCGTGCGCTCGGCTACGCGACGCTCGCCGAGACGCTCGTGCACGCGGGCGAGCTAGACGAGGCGCTTGTGAACGCCCAGAAGGCGCTCGAGCTCGCCCGGGCGATCAAGCACCCGCTCGCGACCGCCGACGCGATTCAGGCGATCGCGGCGATTCGGCTGGGCCAGGGCCAGTTCGACGAGGCGGCCGCGACGGCCGAGGAGGCCGCGGCGCTCTTCCTGGATGTGGACGCCGCATCTCTCGCGTCCGACGCGCTCGCGATCGCGGCGGAGGCGTGGGATAAGGCAGGAGAGCGGGAACGCGCCGAGGAGACCTCGGCGCGTTCCCGCTCACTCGCCTAGTGGTTTAGCCGAAGCCGCTCGCGCCGCCGCCGCCGTTCAGAACCAGATTGTTCCCGGTGCTCGGGTCCGAACAGGCGGTGTCCGGAGCCGTGTCGGCTGCAATGGCGTTTTCGCGGAGCTGGCTCGTTGCGTAGACGCAGATCGTGCTCGGAGCGTTTTCGACAGTAATCGAGAACGGGAATGCGTCGGTCAACGCGTCGCCGGTGAACTCCACCGACTCCCCGTCAACGAAGACCGTGTATACGGCTCCCTCGCAGCTCGGGGCCTGCGGAGTGATCAAGGTTCCCTCCACCAAGGCCGTTCCGCCCTCTGTTCCGGTGTAGCTGAGACCGACGAGCATGATGTCCGCGCACTTCGGCCCGCGGACGTCGGGCGCAGCCGTGCTCGCCGCCGTCGGCAGACCGAGCACGACGGCCGTCGCCCCGACGAGGACCGCAATTGCCGCAATTCGTTTCCTCATCCTCTCCTCCCTTACTTGGTCAGCTTGAAGTACGCCACGTACGTCGTCCCGTCGGTGAAGTGGACCGACAGCACGTAGGTCCCGGGCTGACTCGGCGTCAGCCAGTTGTAGACGTACTGGTTCGTCTTCGTGTCGTAGCGGAGCATCGTTCCGCCTGTCGGAGTCACGTCACAGGCGGTCGGTGTCGTCGGGCACGGCAACGCCGCGACCTTGATCTCCGCGACGGCTCCGAGGTCGCTGATGACGCTCCCGGTCAGCGGGTCGCGGAGCTGCCACTTGATCGGGATCGTGCTCTTGATCTTCCCGTCGTTGACAACCGGGAGCGGGCTGATCGGCGGCAGGAACCCACTGAAGACGTACTGGCGGACGTGCACGACGACGCTCGCGCTCGCACGATTGCCGTCGACGTCCATGCCCGAGATCGTGACGATGTAATCACCGTTCGGCCACGTCCCCGCGGGCGGGCTGACATCTGCGACGTTCCCCGTCGCCGACAAGAGGATTCCGCTCCCACTCGGACCCGTGATCGTCCAGAAGGCCGGCCGAGGCCCGTCATCCGGGTCGTAGACCTGGCCGTTGAGCGCGAACGGCTTTGACGTCGGATTGACGTAGTCGGTTTCGGGAGCGTAGATCGATGCGGTCGGGGTTTCGCGGTCGTCGCTGATCGTCGTTCCCGTCTCGCCGACGGCACCGGTGACCAGATTCGCCCCGTCCGAGACGGCGACCGTGATTTTGCTCGTGCCGCCGGACTTGGCACAGGTGTTCGTCGTGTCCGCGTTCGCGTTGAACTGCCAGATATTCGGCTGGATTTCCTCTCCGCGGACGCCGACGGACGACGGGAGCTGTGTGCCGTCGTCGCACGAGACGAAGATCTCGGCCTTCGGGTCGTCATCCGCCGTCTCGACCGTCACGTTCGTCGCGGCGCCGGGGTCAGCGACCTCGAGCGAGATCGTCTGCTGGAACTTCGGGTCGGGCGTCACGCCGTCGTCGAGCATCACCACCGAGCCGTTGATCTTGAAGGTGATGTCGCACGAGAGCGTCGCACCGGGTGTGGCGGTGCTCGCGATGTCGACCGTCTCCGTGAACGTGACGTCGTCGCCGCTCGTGACGGTCTTCTTCGTCGGACCGAAGATGATCGAGAGACCTGGCTCGCACGTGGCGACAGGCTCCACCTCCGCCGGCAGGTTCGTGAGCGCGGCCAGGATTTCGTTGCTGACCTGCTCCGCCGACGCGGCCTCCTTGACGACGCCGCCCGTCGCGTTCGCGAAGTTGGTCGCCTGGTTCGGCGAGCTCGGCGCGGAGGAGCCGCACGCCGTGGAGTAGTCGCCGGCGCCGTCGTCGGCGGGGTTGCCGTTGAGGCCGGTCGAGCCCGTCCCTGCGCCGTCGGTATCGAGCGAGACCGCGATTATTCGGACGTTCGCTGCTTGAAGGGCCGACTGGACCTTGCCGTGCGTGACGTCCTCGACGCCCGAGATCGCCGAACACACGGGATCGTGGCCGGGGTTGTCGCCGAACCAGACGAGGATGCGCGAGGAGTCGCTTCGCCACTGCGCGGCGTTTCCGGCGGAAAGCTGGTTCAGCGCGTAGAGCTGGCCTTCGGGATCGTCACCGCCGCCCGAGGCTGACCATCCAGATATGTCGTCGCCGATCGCAGCGAGCGCAGCGGCGCCGTCGTCGTTGATTGCGGGAATCGCAGCCGCGTTCTTGAACGCGTATTCACCCGCGAAACAGGGCACGATCTCACCCTCGTTGCACGATCTGAAGTCCTTGTAGTCGCCGGCCCCAAAACGCGGCTGAGAACTGTTGGCCTTCACCGTGTTGAGGATCTGCGACGCGTTCGTCTTCACGTTTGCGAGCGCACCGCCCATGCTTCCGGTGGTGTCCGCGAGGAAGTAGACGTCCGGCTTCGGGAGGATCTCCGGCGTCGTGATCGTCTTCGTCTCCGTGAGCCCGCCGCCCGGGGCGAGGTTGCTCAGGCTGAGGATCTCCGGCGGAATCTGCGGCACCGGGATCGCCGCCAGCGGGTCCGTTACTCCAACCTTGCGAAGCTCGACCTTCGTCTCCCCTCCCGGCGCGCGGAATGCTCCCGTGATCAGCGTCGTAGTCGTGTTGACCAGCGTCGAAGCGTCGTGTTCCGACGTGATGGCAGACGCTGGCACGCCGCAGTCCGAAGGCCCTGATGGCGTGTAGAAGCGGAGGAGATACGTGAAGCCCGTTGCGAGGCACGGCGTCTCGAGGACGGGGTCGTGGGTGAAGTACGAATTCGTGACCACCGTCCCAGGTTCGCCGGGCGACCCGTTCGTCGTCGCGGAGAGCACGAAATGCCCGGTCCCGGCTGCGGCCGGCACCGAGCCGACGTCGGCCGTAACCGTGTTGCACGGAGCGCCCGAAAGTAAGTTCGTCAGCGAGCCGCCGAGGTTGCAGAGCGCCCGTTCGAACGCGTCTCGCTCGAGCAGCGTGGTGTTGTTGTTCCACGGGGCCGTGCTCGTGTTGACGAAGTTCAGCACGGTCAGGTCCTTGGCGATGTAGCTCCGGGACGCAATGTGATAGCCGCGGTCGGGCGCGGTTCCGTCTGCCTGGATCGCGCTCGAGTGAACTTTGATCGGGGTGATCGTCGCGTCTTCTTGGCCGAGCGTGTGCAGAAGCTCCATCGCCATCAGCGACCCCGTCATCGAGGGGACGGCGGGACTGGTCCGCGTCTGCGCCTGGTCCGGAATCGCGCGGACCCAGGCTTCAGTCCCGGGTGTTGAGGCCATGCCCTCGGCGCAGTTCAAACTCGAGCCGTCGCTGATCGCGGCGTCCACGACGCCGAGCACTCGGTCTGCCGGATGACCGGCGTTTGCCGCATTCGCGTTGTAGGCCTGGAGGTACTGCGCCAGCTGGCCCTTGATGGCGTCGAAGTTCGTCTGGGTGCCGCAGAAGTGGCCGTTCGAGTTGTACGCGCCTGTGACCGACCGCAGGTTGAGCATCGCAGCGAGGTTGATCGTGTAGCGGATCCCGCCCGTCCCCGAGGCGAGGTCACTGCTCACCCCTGCTCGCACGGGAAGCAGGCGGGAGAGCGTGTCCATGCCGTTCTGGACGGCCTGCTGTGCGGCCGAGCCGAACTGGGAGCTGTAGCTGAGGTTTGCGTCGCCCATCGGGATCACGAGCAGCCGTAGGTCGTTCGTCAGCTGGTCGAAGTTCGCGGTGACAGTCGGCGTAAGGGTGATCGGCCCCGTCGAAGGCGTGCTGGTGACGCCGCCCGTCGTGCGGGTGTACGAGATCGTCGCTTTGAAATTGCGTGAGAACCCGCCGGTCGTCGAACATGGCGTCGTGTCGCACGGCGTCACGCGCGAGGCGGGCACCACGAAGATCGGGTCGGCCTGTGAGTTGACGGAGACGCTGCTCGACGAGATCTGAAGGCCGCTTGCTCCATAGGACTGGTAGGCGGCAATCGTCGGAGAGAGATCGGTGGTGCCGTTCCTGACCGTCAACGCCGCGCTGGTGACGTTGATCGAGCCGCTGCAGGTCGTCCCGACGATGCTCGGCAGCTTCAGGAAGAACCGAACCAGCGTCTCCTTGCCGCGTGCGAGCTTCGAGGTGGCGTAGGACCCGACCCCCTGGTTGACCGTCACGTCACCGAGCTGCGGAACCAGGTCGGCGGCGGCGCACGCCGGAAGCGTCGTCGGTCCGGCCGATGCCCGCTGCACACCCACAGATCCACCCACGATCGAAAATGCGACGACGGCGGCCGAGGCCGACGCAAGCCACAGAACTCTATGCCGCATACCCCTTACTCCTCCCCAGCCGAATCCGCAGTCGGCCTACCTTGTCACCTTCGCGCATCAACTTCAAATTGAAAGTTGGCGCCTTCGGCAGGTTTGCCCAGTCTCTCGACCCGGTTCTCAGGTCACTCGTGCTCAGCCAAAGGCCGGTTCGCTGGGAACGCTGCACCTCGTAAACCCCTTATGCCTCCCGCCCGGCCGGTCGCGAAGCGCCCGCCGGGGTTCAGCTTGAGAACCCGAGGAGGATAAGGCCGACCGCTGATTGGGGCAATAGGCCAAGTGGCCCATCTCGCTACGGCTTGAGGCCTATTCCTGGAGTGGACAAGGATCTACGCGGTGCGCCGGGCTCGTGTGGACGCTCCACGTCTTGAGCCTCTGAGGCTCGCGCATCTGGTTCAGACCGCCTTGGGGTCGTCGCGCGGATGGCGGTCCCGCTCTTATACGAGCCCCACGGCGCACCAGGCACGTGCGGAGAGCGTGAAGGCGCCGTCCGGCGTTCCCAGCCGCCGTGCGAACTCGTCCCGGAGCGCCGCTTGGCCGTCGGGCTCGAGTGACGCCGTGTAGGCGCCCGCCGGCCCGATGCCGGCAAGAAACGGCTCCCAGAGATCGTCGAAGCCCTCGTACGAGGCGTCGACGACGAGCGTTGTCACCTCTACGCCGCCGAGGCCGGCGCCGGCCCAAAGGTCTCGGAGCTCCTCGGGCGTCGCGAACCGCATCACGGCGCCGTCGTCCGCGGCGTCCGGGTCGAGCGAGATGGCTGCGTCCCAGAAGGCTCGCAGCATCGTCATCTCGCCCCTGTAGTCCCAGACGCAGCCGGCGACGACGCCGCCCGCTCGCGTTACTCGAACCATCTCGCCCAGGCCCTGCTCCGGTTGGGTGAGGAAGTTGACGACGAGCTGGGAGAGCGTCGCGTCGAACTCGCCATCGGCGAACGGCAGCGACTCGGCCGAGCCGACGACGAGCCGCGCACCGGGCACACGATCCTGCGCCGCCTCGACGAACGGCTCCGACGGGTCGATGCCGGTGACGTTCTCCGCCCCGAGCCGTTGCGCGAGCTCCGCCACGAGCGCTCCGGAGCCGCAGCCGACGTCGAGCACGCGCTGACCGGGCTTAATCCCGGCGGCGTCGCACAGGGCGGCTGCGAGGCGCGGGCTGTAGCGGCCGACGAAGCGGTCGTAGGTTGCCGCGGGAGCCCTGAACATCGTCTCGCGGTCGAGCACGCCGCGGCTAGCCTAATCGTCATGTCCGCGCTCTCCGTGTTCACCCCCGAGACGCGGGCGTGGTTCGAGCAGACGTTCGAAGCCGCGACCCCGGCCCAGGAGCTCGGCTGGCCGAAGATCGCCTCCGGCTCGCACACGCTGATCCAGGCGCCGACAGGCTCGGGTAAGACCCTGGCTGCCTTCCTTTTCGGGCTCGACCGCTTGATCCAGGAGGCGGGGGAGGGGACCCGGCTCGTCTACGTCTCGCCGCTGAAGGCCCTGAACTACGACATCGAGCGCAACCTCCGTGGTCCCCTCGCCGGCCTTCAGGCCGACGTGAAGGTCGCGGTCCGCACGGGTGACACGTCGCAGAAGGAACGCGCGGCGATGCTGCGCAACCCGCCCGACCTCCTGATCACGACGCCGGAGTCCCTGTTCCTGATGCTGACCTCGCGGGCGCGCGAGATCCTCGCGGGCGTCAGGACGCTGATCCTCGACGAGGTGCACGCGGTTGCGGGAACGAAGCGCGGCGCGCACCTCGCGGTGACCGTCGAGCGCCTGGAGCGCCTGACCGGCGAGCCGTTCCAGCGGATCGCGCTGTCAGCCACGCAGAGGCCGTTGGAGGAGATCGGCAAGTTCGTCTCGGGCGGCCGCCCGATCGAGCTCGTCGACGCCGGCCGCTCGAAGGAGCTCGACCTGAAGGTCGTCGTCCCGCTCGAGGACATGCGTGAGCCGGGCGTGAACGCCGAGATCACCGACATCCTCGGCACTGGCGGCGAGGCCCCGTCGCAGTCGATCTGGCCGTCGATCTACCCGAAGATCGTCGAGCTCGTCGAGGAGCACCGCTCGACGATCGTCTTCGTCAACAACCGCCGCTTGGCCGAGCGGCTGGCGCTGCGGCTGAACGAGCTGGCAGAGAAGGAAATCGCGCGCGCGCACCACGGCTCGCTCGCGCGGGAGCAGCGCCTCGAGGTCGAGGAGCTCCTGAAGCGCGGCGAGATCCCCTGCCTCGTCGCCACCTCGTCGCTCGAGCTCGGGATCGATATGGGCGCGGTCGATCTCGTGATCCAGGTGGAGTCGCCGAAGTCCGTGGCGCGCGGGCTCCAGCGTGTGGGGCGCGCGGGGCACGACCTGGCCTCGGTCTCGCGTGGGCGGGTCTTCCCGAAGTTCCGCGCCGACCTGCTCGAGTCCGCGGTTGTCGTCAAGAAGATGAAGGAGGGGGCGATCGAGGAGACGCAGATCCCGCGCAACCCCCTCGACGTGCTCGCTCAGCAGATCGTTGGCATCGCCTCGCAGGAGGAGATCTCGGTCGAGGAGCTCCACGAGCTCGTGCGGCGCGCGTATCCGTTCGCCGACCTCTCGCGCGTCCAGCTCGAGAACGTCCTCGACATGCTCGCCGGCCGCTACCCCTCGGACGAGTTCGCCGAGCTGCGGCCCCGGATCGTCTGGGACCGCACCGGCGGCGTGATCCGAGGACGCGGCGGCGCGGCACGGCTCGCGGTCACGAACGCCGGGACGATCCCGGACCGCGGCCTATTCGGCGTCCACCTCGTCGACGGCGGTGGTCGCGTTGGCGAGCTCGACGAGGAGATGGTCTACGAGGCGCGCGCTGGCCAGACCTTCATGCTCGGCGCCTCGACCTGGCGGATCGAGGAGATTACGCGCGACCGTGTGATCGTCTCGCCCGCGCCGGGCGTGCCGGGCGCGATCCCGTTCTGGAAGGGCGAGGGGCCGGGGCGCCCCTACGAGCTCGGTGAGGCCATCGGCAAGGCATCGCGCGAGCTGGCCGCGCTTCCCGACGCGAAGTCGCTGGAGCGGCTGACGACGGACTACTCGCTGGACGAGCTCGCCGCGCGCAACCTCCTCACGTTCCTGCGGGAGCAGGAGGCGGCGACCGGAGCTGTCCCTTCCGATCGCACGGTCGTCGTCGAGCGCTTCCGCGACGAGATCGGGGATTGGCGCGTCTGCGTGCTGACCCCGTTCGGCGCGCGGGTGCACGCACCGTGGGCGTTGGCGCTGGCAGCGCGCCTCCAGGAGGCGCTGGGCGTCGACGCGCACGTGCTTTGGTCGGACGACGGGATCGCGCTCCACTTCCCCGACTCGGACGCGCCGCCGCCGACGGAGCAGCTGATCCTCGACCCCGAGGAGCTCGACGAGCTCGTGATGGGAGAGCTGGCCGGGACGGCGCTCTTCGGGTCGCGCTTCCGCGAGAACGCCGCGCGGGCGCTCCTGATCCCACGCCGCAGGCCGGGCGAGCGGACGCCGCTCTGGCAGCAACGGCTGAAGGCGCAGAGCCTCCTGCAGGTGGCCCGCAAGTACGGGTCGTTCCCGGTCGTCCTCGAGACGTTCCGCGAGTGTCTGCAAGACGTCTTCGACCTCGCGGCGCTGAAGCGGTTGCTGCAAGGCCTGAAGACACGGGAGATCGACCTCGTGGACGTCGAGTCCGCTTCGGCCTCGCCCTACTCGGCCTCCCTCCTCTTCGACTACATCGCCACGTACATGTACGAGGACGACACGCCTCCGGCCGAACGGCGGGCGCAGGCGCTGTCGCTCGACCGCGACCTGCTCCGTGAGCTGCTCGGCCAGGAGGAGCTCCGCGACCTGCTCGACGCGGGAGCGCTCGAGCAGGTGGAGCAGAGTCTCGCGGGCCGGCCGAAGGATGCCGACCAGCTCCACGACCTCTTGTTGCTCCGCGGCGACCTGCGGCCCGGCGATTTCGATGAGGCGTTCGCGGCAGTGCTGGAGGCCGAACGCCGGGCGATCCGCGTGCGGGTGGCCGGCGAGGAGCGGCTGATCGCGGCGGAGGACGCGGGTCGCTACCGTGACGCCCTCGGCGCGATGCCGCCGAGCGGGCTCCCGAACGCGTTCTTGACGGGACCTGGTGCAGAAACGGCTCTGCAACAGCTCGTCCACAGGTGGGCGAAGGGCCGAGGGCCGTTCACGACGGCGCAAGCCAAGGAACGCTTCGGCCGCGACGTCGAGCCGATCCTGGTCGCCCTAGAGGCCGACGACAAGCTCGTTCGCGGGGAGCTCAGGCCGGGCGGCACCGAGCGCGAGTGGTGCGACCCGGACGTGCTGCGGCGGATCCGCCGTGCCTCGCTCGCGGCGCTCCGGCGCGAGGTCGAGCCCGTAGAGCAGGTGGCGCTCGCGCGGTTCCTGCCCGGCTGGCACGGGATCGACCGCCGGGCGAGCCTGCGCGAGGCGCTCGTGCCGCTGCAGGGTCTGGCGCTGCCGGTCTCGCTCTGGGAGTCCGAGGTGCTGCCTCGCCGCGTACCCGACTACGTCCCAGCCCAGCTCGACCAACTCTGCGCGTCTGGCGAGCTCGTCTGGGTTGGTGCCGGGCTCGACCGCGTCGCCGTCTTCTTCCGGGAGGACGCGGGGGTGCTGGGGCGGCCGGAGGGCGCGCATCCGCCCGACGGCGAGATCCACGCTCGCCTGCGCGAGACGCTCGGTCGCAGCGCGCAGTTCTGGTTCGACCTCGTCGAGCAGGTCGGGATCGATCCGGCTGACCTGCTGCCCGCGCTCTGGGACCTCGTCTGGGCGGGCGAGGCGACGAACGACGCGTGGACGCCGCTGCGGGCAGGGCGGCGCTACGGCGTGCCGCGACCGGAGCGGCGGCCGAGAAGGTTCTCTCGCCGACGCGCAACGGCGATCACCGCGACGCAGGGACGGTGGTCGCTGACCGACCGGCTCTTCGTCGGCGAGCGCGACCGCCGAGCCCTCGCCGAGCTCCTGCTCGAGCGGCAGGGGATCGTGACGCGGGACGGCGTTCGCGCCGAGGGCATCGCCGGCGGCTACAGCGCCGTCTACGGCGAGCTCAGGGCCCTCGAGACGCTTGGGCTCTGCCGCCGCGGCTACTTCGTCGAAGGGCTCGGTGGGGCCCAGTTTGCGCTCGGCGGCGCGGTCGAGCGGATCCGCGAGCTCCGGCCGGCCGAGGGCGAGGCGCCCGAGCCGCTCGTCCTCGCCGCGGCCGACCCGGCACAGCCATACGGCGCTGCGCTCCCGTGGCCGAAGCGGGCCGGCGCCCGCGCCGCGCGAGTCGCGGGCGCGTACGTCGTGCTCCTGGGCGGCCTGCCCGCGCTCTTCGTCGAGCGAGGCGGGAAGACACTCGTGCCGCTGCGCGATCCGGACCCCGAGTGGTTGCGTCCGGCGCTGGCAGCTCTCGTCGAGCACGTCAGGAATCGGCGCGGCGCAAGGCGGCTCGCCGTCGAGCGCTTCGACGGCGATCCCGTCGCCGAGACCGACGTGATGCCGCTTCTCGTCGAAGCAGGTTTCACCGCCGGGCCGCGACGCGCAGTTTTTCGTCCCTAGTGAAACTGGTCCCAATCCGGTCGCCGCTGCCGCAACCCGCGAGCGCCACGCCCGCGAGCATCGGAGCGCACTCGTGCGACTCCTCGGGTCTGGGCGCGCTCGGCGTTCGAAAGATCGTCGGCGTCGCCTTCGCGATCGAGCGCGGCTCGAAGCGGCTTCCGCTGCCTTAGGCGGGGCCGCGCGCCAGCCGTCCGAGCACGATGCCGAAGAGGGCGTGCCTGACCGATGCCTGTCCGAACGCTCGGCCGTTCGTGAGGAGCTGTGGGATCCCCGTCTCGCCGCGCGCGGGGTGGAAGCGGTCGACGAGGTAGGTCAGCGGCCAGGTCGCCACGTGCTCGACGAGCGCCATCCCGAGCGCGAGCCGGCGATCGTCGCCGCCTAGCCGCCTCCTGCGCACGGCGTCGTAGACGAGGCCGAACGCCGCGCCGTTCACGGCATGGATGCCGAGCCCGACGATTCGCGATCCGGGCCCGCGCGTGACGGTCTTTCCGAGGATCGCGACGTCCGAGTAGTCGCAGCGGAAGAGGCGCTGGTCGAGAGGCTCGAGCGCACCCCAGACGACCGCGGCGAGGGCTCCGGCCGCGGCGGGGTGGAGACCCTGGTTCGTCACAATCGCAAGCATGCCCGAGGGGGACACGCTGCACCGCGCCGCGCGGCGGCTCCAGCCGCTCGTCGGCGAGACGGTCGAGGTCGAGACGCCGCACCCGCGCGCCGCCGCGACGGGTGTCGCGGAGCAGCTCGACGGGCGACGGCTCGAGGCGGTCGAGGCCGTCGGCAAGAACCTGATTCTGCGTTTCGAGGGAGGGTTGGTGCTGCGAAGCCACCTGCGCATGACCGGGCGGTGGACGGTTCGACCCCGCGGCGCCGGCGCGCACGGCCGCCCGTGGCTCGTCCTTCGGGGACACGCGCGCGAAGCGGTGCTCTGGGGTGGGCCAGTGCTCGAGCTCAACGCCCGGGCCGTGCGGGGCCTCGGGCCGGACATCCTCGCGAGGCCTCCGGACCTGGACGCCCTGGTCGCCGGCTTTCGGCGAGCGGAGCAGCGCCGCGCAATTGGCGAAGCGCTTCTCGACCAGCGCCTTGTCGCGGGGATTGGGAACCTCTGGAAGGCGGAGGCGCTTTGGCGGGTACGGGTGTCGCCATGGCGGCCGCTCGCCGACGTCACCGACCAGGAGCTTCGGACGGTGCTCGGCGAGGCCGCGCGCCTGATGCGGCGCTCGGTCGACGGCGGCCGCGAGGAGCGCGCGGTCTACCGCGCCGCCGGACGTCCATGTCCGCGCTGCTCGACGCTCGTCGAGTCGTGGGGCCAGGGCGACGGCAATCGCACGGCGTACTGGTGCCCGAGCTGCCAGCCGGGGCCGGACCCGAAGAGAGGAGTGCGCTCTCCGGACGCGTAAGCGGACTGGTGATCCGGGCACCACACCTCTACTCGTCGCTACAGGCGTTCTGCCTCGCGGCGTTCGCGACGGCGTTTCGCGAGCTCGATTCCGGCGGCGACCTCCCGTTCTCCTTCGAAGAGCACCACGCAGTGGGACGGCCGACGCTCTACGAGTACCGCCCACTCGTGACGCCGTTTCTCGAGGCTCGCGCGGAGCGGCTCGCGGAACTGCCGGACGCCGAGACGGCGCTCGCCGAGCTCGAGCGAGAGCCCGCCGCCGCGATCTTCGCGCGCAGCCATCGCAGTGCCGGCGCAGGGCCGCGTGGCGCGCTGATCGAGTTCGTCCTGCTGCCACTGCTGGAGGAGACGGCGGAGGCCTGCGGCGGCTTCGACTGGAGCGACGAGGCGTTCGATCGAGCGTACACGCGGCTCGAACGTTCGCTCTTCGGCTCGCAACGGGCCTACGGGGCGATCGCCCCGGTGATCGGCCTGTCGACCGGCGGAATCCTCGACCTCGGCGGCGGCATCCGCGTCCGACACGTCGCCACCGGCGAAATCTCCGCCCACTGGCCGCAGGCGCGCGGCCTGCTCCCCGACGGCTTCGAGCGCGAGCCCGACCGGCTCTGCGTGCTGGAGCTCGAGCAGGACCTTGCGAGTGACGCGGAGGCTCCGGACGCGCCGGGCGAGCTCGCGGACTGTGTCACGGCGCTTCGCCTCGCGAGCGCCGGCCCGATCGCCGCCGGGCCGGTCCTCTTCGAGCGCGTCGACTGGCGGCCGTTCGGCCTCCGCCCGGTGCTCCCGATCGCGGCGACGCAGCCGGCGGGCGAAGCCGTCCGGATCGATCCTCTCACCGCCGACCGCGTCCGCACGCTGCGCGAGCAGCTCACCCTCGCCGACGACGACCGCGACTTGGGCGACGCGCTCGATCGCTGGGAGCTGTCGCTCTTCCAGGACGACCCGTTCGCGTCCGAGCAGCTCCGCGGCGCGCTGACGGCGCTGCTCGGCGGGGGTGAGGGTTTGTTCGCCGCTTCGTTGCGGGCGGCGGCGCTGCTCGGGGAGACGCCGCGCGAGCGGGCCGGGCTGCTCGAGCGACTGCGTCTGCTCGCAGCGGGCGACTCGGACGCGGCGACGCGGGATCTCGTCCGGCGGGCGCTCGTGGACGTCCTCCAGAACGGCGAGCGCCGGAAGCTCGTGCTTGCGCTCGATGAGGCGCTGCTCGGCCTCCGATCGAAGCCGAACGTCCGTCTCGGGCCGCTCGCGGCGGTTGGCGCAATCTAGTCACGCTCTCGCGACAGACACGTCACTCGGCGACCGGTAGCGTCGTCCCCATGGACGAGGCACGTCGAGTTCTGGAGCGCCTGGCGCGGATCGAGGAGCTGGAGCGTGGCGAGGCGGCCGCCGGCGCGCTGCTCGACGAGTTGCGCGCGCTCGTTCGAGAGGCCGAGGCGTGGGCGCGGGCCGAAGGCGAACCGGAGCGGGCCTTCGGAGCGGTCGAGCGCTGCCGGGCGGCTCTGGGGGAGACCGGGACGCGGGAGGCGCTCCTGACTCACTGATCACGCCGAAAACCGATTCGCCCGCGATGTGCGATCCGCCTTTTCCGGCACACTGGGTGCGTGCAGGACTGTCCGGTCCCAGGGCGAATGAGCCGCAAGTGGTGAGGCTCGCCGGCCTTTTCTCGCGCCCTCAGGAGGGTCAAGCGGAAGCCCCTACCCAGGAGGAGGCTCCGGCGCACGCCGAGGCGCCGGCGCCGCCGCCGCCCAAGCCGGAGACTTCTCGCCAGGCGCGCGTGATTGCGTTCGCCAACCAGAAGGGCGGCGTCGCGAAGACCACATCGACCTTGAACCTCGCTGTGGCGCTCTCCGAGGACGGCTACCGCGTGCTGGTCGTGGACATGGACCCGCAGGGCAACCTGACGATGAGCCAGGGCCTGAACCCGGACCACATCACGCGATCGATGTTCGACGTGCTCGTGCATCGCCTGCCCATCGAGCAGGTGATCCAGGATGCCGAGGTCGACCTCGCGGTGTCCTCGATCGACCTCGCCGGGGCTGAGCTCGCTTTGTCGAGCATGATCGGGCGCGAGCGCGCGCTCGAGAAGGCGCTGGCGCCTGTCAAGGACCGGTACGACTTCGTGCTCGTCGACACGCCGCCGTCTCTTGGCCTGCTGACGATCAACGCGCTCGTTGCCGCCGACGGCGTGATCGTGCCCGTCCAGTGCGAGTACCTCTCGCTGCGCGGCTTGGTGCAGCTCGAGAACACGCTCTCGATGATCCGCGAGAACCTGAATCCCGACGTCGAGATCCAGGGCATCCTCGCGACGATGTTCGACGGGCGGACGCTCCATTCGCGCGAGGCGATCGAGATCCTGCAGGAAAACTTCGGCGAGCTCGTCTTCAAGACCCGGATCAAGAAGACGGTCCGCTACGCGGAGGCGCCGGTCAAAGGCAGCTCGGTGTTGAAGTACGACCCGACCGGCAATGCCGCAGCGGCGTACCGGGAACTCGCGAAGGAGGTGCTCAATGGCGCGAAAGCGCGCAAGCATGCGTGAGGGCCCGCTGGCGGAGCTCTTTCGCGCCACGGAGGCAGCCCAACGCCAGGCCGAGAAGGAAGGCAAGGCGGTCCCCGGCGAGCCACTCGAGGAGACGGTCGAGCATCCACCGCCCGCTCCGCCGCGGCTCGAGGTTGCGCCTGAGCCCGAGGAGCCGCCCACAGCGCCTGCTCCGCCCGTGCGCGAAGCGCCCACGCCGACCCCTCAACCCGAGGACCACGGCCCCGATCGCGGCATCGCGCGCCTGCTCGACCCGATGCCGGAGCCGCCGCCCCGGCTTCATCGTGCCCCACGCGCCGACTCCGCCTACCGGGCCGTCATTCGCGTCGTCGGCGTCGGCGGCGCCGGGCTGAACGCGCTCAACCGGATGATCGACGCGGGCCTCTCGGAGGTCGAGTTCGTCGCGGTGAACACCGACCTTCAGCAGCTCGCGCTGAGCGATGCCGAGATGAAGATCCACATCGGTCGCGAGCTCACCGGCGGCCTCGGCTCCGGGGCGGAGCCGGACATCGGCCGGCGAGCGGCGGAAGAGGCCTACGACCAGATCAAACGCGCCCTGCGCGGCTCGGACATGGTGTTCGTCACCGCCGGTGAGGGCGGCGGCACCGGCTCCGGCGCTGCGCCCGTCGTCGCCAGGATCGCGCGCGAGGTGGGCGCGCTGACGGTGGGGATCGTGACGATGCCGTTTCGCTTCGAGGGGACGAAGCGGCGATCGCAGGCCGAGGCGGGCGTCCAGTGGCTCCGCGAGGACTGCGACACCGTGATCGTGATTCCGAACGAGCGCCTGCTCGAGGTGCTCGACAAGTCGACCTCGATGCTCGACGCGTTCAAGATCGCGGACGACGTGCTCCGGCAGGGCGTGCAGGGCATCTGCGACCTGATCACCGAGCCGGGGCTGATCAACGTCGACTTCGCCGATGTCAGGACGATCATGCAGGGCGCGGGTACCGCGCTGATGGGTATCGGCTTCTCGACCGGCGAGAACCGCGCCGTCGAGGCGGCCGAGCGTGCTCTTCGCTCGCCGCTCGTCGACACCGAGCTCGTCAGCGCCCGCGGGATCCTGCTCTCGATCGCGGGCGGCAACGACCTTTCGCTCTATGAGGTCAACGAGGCCGCAGAGCTCGTTCGCAAGTCGGCAACCGACGACACGAACATCATCTTCGGCGCGACGGTCGACGAGCGCCTGGAGGGCCAGGTCTGGGTGACGGTGATCGTGACGGGCGTCGGGCAGCACCGCGCCCGCCGCGCGGTACGGGCGGCGACGGAGCGCGCAGAGGACACGGACATGCTCAAGCCCCCGTCGTTCCTCCAGGACTAGCCGGCCCGCAGCTCCCAAAGGGCCTAGTCCGGAACTGCAAGGTGCGCAGTGCCGCGTCGGTCTCGGCCAGTGTGCCCTCGTCGGCTCCGTGAACCTTGCCGGGACGGAGGAGTCTCCGGCCTCGACCTGGATGCTCGCGAGTGCACTGTTCAGCCGGTCGAGCTCGTCCGGCGCGGCGATCGCGTGCACGCGATACGACCGGCGATCGCGCTCAGGTCCCGGCAGTACGCTCAGACCATGCGCGGAGCGATCGCCGCCGGTCATCGACTGACCGCCGAGGCCGGCGCGCGCCTGCTCGCCGAAGGCGGGAACGCGGTCGACGCCTGCCTCGCAGCCGCATTGGTCTCGTGGGTCGCGGAGAGCCCGCTCACCGGTCCCGGCGGCGGAGGCTTCCTGCTCGTCCACGACGCGGACGACCGCCGCCCGCGCCTGCTGGATTTTTTCGTCACCGTCCCCGGCGAGGGCCTGAGCCGCGGCAGCGTGGGCGAGATGGACACCGTCGACGTCGACTTCGGCGACACGATCCAGGCCTTCCGGATAGGCGCCGCATCCGTTGCGGTGCCCGGAACCGTCGCCGGCCTCGACGTCGCGCATCGCAGGTTTGGCTCCGTGCCATGGCGAAAGCTCTTCGAGCCGGCGATCGAGCTCGCCCGCTCCGGCTTCGAACTAACTCAGGAGCAGGCGTACCTGCACGCGATCCTCGACATCATCCTCCGCCACACCGACGAGGGACGCGTGATCTACGGCCCCGCGGGCGAGCCGCTCGTCGCCGGCGATCGGTTCGTCATCAGCGACTTGGCGGACACGTTCGAGGCGCTCGCCGAGGGCGGTGCCGCCGCCTTCTACACCGGGGCGATCGGCGACGCCGTGAGCCGGCACGTCCGCGACCACGGTGGGACGCTGACGCGGGAGGATCTCACCGCCTACCGGCCGGTCTGGCGCCGCCCGATCAGAGCCGAGTTCGCTCAGCACGAGGTCGTCTCCAACCCACCGCCGTCGTCCGGCGGCGTGCTGATCGCCTACGGCCTACGCCTCCTCGACCGCGCCGGGCTCGGCGGGCCGACCGGGAGCGCGGACGCGATCGCGCGGCTCGTCGAGGTGATGGGCGAGCAGAACGCAGCCCGCGGCGGCGGCTTCCAGCGCGAGCTCTTCCGCGGCGGACTCGCGCAGCGGTTGTGTGACGAGGAGCGCGTCAGCGCCGCCGCCGGCCGGCTCCTGACGGGCACGACGCACATCTCGGCGGTCGATGCTCGCGGCAACGCGGCCGCCCTCACCGCCTCGACCGGGTCCGGCTCCGGCGTCGTCGTCCCCGGCACCGGGATCCATCTGAACAACATGCTCGGGGAGTTCGACCTGATCCCCGCGGGCGCCCGGCGCCGGCCCGGGGGACGCCTGACGAGCGGTATGGCCCCGTCGATCGCGCTCCACGACGGCACCCCGCGGCTCGTCGTCGGCAGCGCCGGGTCGCTGCGCCTGCGCGGAGCGATCCTCCAGATCATCGTGAACGCGATCGGGCACGGCCTGGCCCTGGAGGACGCGATCGACGCCCCACGCGTGCACGTCGATGACGGCCACGTCCACCTCGAAGGCGGCACCGACCCCGCCGCCGTCGATGAGTTGCAGCGGCGCGGCTACGACGTCGTCCGTTGGCGCCGCCGTAACCTCTACTTCGGCGGCGCCGCAGCGGTCGGCCTGCTCCCAGACGGAACGCTGCATGCCGCAGGCGACGGGCGCCGCGGCGGCCACGGAATCGTCGTCGGTGCCTGAATTCGTGATCCGACAGGCGCAGCCTCGCGACGCCGCCGCGCTGGTGGCGCTCGCGGAGGACATCGCCGCCGAGCCCGAGGGCTGGTTGATCTCGGACGGCGGCTGGCGGACGCCGGGCGACGAGCGGCGCTACCTGCGCGCGGTCCGCCGCCACCGCAACGCGGCGGTGTTCGTCGCCGAGAGCCAAGACCGCGTCGTCGCACGGCTGTCGCTCGGCCGAGATCCGCATCCCGCGAGCCGGCATGTCGCCGACCTCGGGCTCATGGTCGCGGCGGGCTCACGGCGGCGGGGGATCGGCCGGGCACTGCTGCAGCAGTCGGTCGAGTGGGCGCGCGACGTCGGGATCCGCAAGCTCGAGCTGCACGTCTTCCCGCACAACGACGCGGCGATCGCGCTCTATGAGGGCTTCGGCTTCCGGCGAGAGGGCTATCGCAGGGCGCACTACCGGCGGGGACGTGAGTTCGTCGACGCGATCCTGATGGCCTACGACGTTCACTAGGCTCCCCCGGATGCCGCTCGCCGAGATCGCCGAGAGCTTCTTCAAGCCTGCGGTCCGGGACATCGTCCCGTACGAACCCGGGAAGCCCGTCGAGGAGGTCCAGCGCGAGCTCGGCCTCGAGCGCGTGGTCAAGCTGGCCTCGAATGAGGGCCCGTTCGGGCCGTTTCCCGAGGCGTTGGACGCCCTCGCGACAGCGGCGCCGGAGCTGAACCGCTACCCCGACGGGGGCGCGTACCGGCTCCGGGTCGCGCTCGCAGAGCGCCACGGCCTCGAGCAGGACGAGATTGCCCTCGGCGCCGGCGCCGACGGCGTCGTCGACTGCCTCTCGCAGGTCTCGCTCGATCCGGGCGACGAGGTCGTCTGCGGCTGGCCGAGCTTCCCCTCGTACGTGATCGGCGCGCGGAAGCTCGGCGCGGTCCCGCGAACGATCCCGCTCGACGAGGGCCGCTACGACCTCGAGGCGATCCTCGGCGCGATCACGCAGCGCACGAAGCTCGTCTACGTCTGCCACCCGAACAACCCGACGGGGACGATGAACACGCGCGAGGAGCTGCACGACTACTTCGAGCGTGTCCCCGACCACGTGCTGACCGTGCTCGACCAGGCGTACTTCGAATACGTCGACGAGCCGGACTACCCCGACGGCATCCAGGAGTACCTCAAGAGCGGCCTGCGCGTCGTCGTCCTGCGGACGTTCTCGAAGATCTTCGGCCTCGCGGGCCTTCGCGTGGGCTACGGCGCCGCGCCGCGCGAGGTCGTGACCGCGATCGGCAAGGTTCGCCGAGCGTTCGACATCACGGCGGCAGCCCAGGTCGCGTCACTCGCGAGCCTGGGCGCGCCGGGCGCACAGTCGGAGCTCGAGCGGCGCCGGCGGGTGAACGCGGAGGGGCGGCCGGCCGTCGAGGGTGCGCTCCGGGAGCATGGCTTCGACCCGATCGGCCCCGCCGTGGCGAACTTCGTCTTCACCGAGGTCGGAGACGACTCGCGGACACTCTTCGAGCAGCTCCTCCAGGAAGGCGTGATCGTCCGCCCAACGGCCGGCTTCGGCGCACCCGGCGGCATCCGCGTCACGGTCGGCACGGAGGAGGAGAACGCCCTCTTCCGCGAGGCGCTCGGCCGTGTACTGAGCCCGGCTCCCGGGTAACCGGACAAATGAGAGCGTGCTAGCCCGCCAGGTCGCCCTCCTGCGAAATCCGCCGAGCTTCGGGCTGCTCGCGCTGGCGACGCTGGCCTCGGGCCTCGGCACGTGGTTGGCGTTCGTCGCGCTGACGGTCGATGTCTACGACCGCACGCACTCCGCGACCTGGGTCAGCGCGCTCTTCATCGCGGACTTCCTGCCGGCGATCGTGATCGGGATCACGGCTGGGACACTCGTCGACCGGATGTCGCGGCGGCGGCTGATGATCGTTTCCGACCTTGTCCGAGTCGTCGTCTTCCTCGTGCTGCCCTTCGCCGGCAGCGCCGGCATGATCGTCGCGCTCGCGGCAGTCGCTGGGTTCGCGACGGGGTTCTTCCGGCCTGCGGTCTACGCCGGCCTGCCGAACCTTGTCGCCGACGAGGACCTCGCGAACGCGAACTCGGTCCTGCAGACGATCGAGAACGCGGCCTGGGCCGTCGGCCCGCTGCTCGGCGGCGTCCTGGTCGCGGCGACCGCGCCGGACGCCGCCTACGTCATCAACGCGATCACGTTCCTCGTCTCCGCGGCGCTGCTGACCCGCATTCCCGGACGGCTCCTGCGGGCCGCCGCGGCCGCCGCGGGGCATGGGTACTGGCGCGACCTCGCCGACGGCTTCGCGTTGATCCGCGGCTCCCGCGCGCTGCTGACGATCCTCGCGGCGTGGAACGTCGTGATGCTCGCGACGGCGGGCGCGAACGTCTCCGAGGTCGTGCTGGCGAAAGAAGCCTTCTCGTCCGGCGATTTCGGCTACGGACTGCTCGTCGGCGCCACGGGGATCGGCCTCGCCGTCGGCAGCCTGCTCGCCGGGTCGTTCCTCGAGACGCGGGCGCTCTCGGCCGTGTACGGAGGGGCCATCGGGGTGATCGCCCTGGGGCTGGGCGCCGCAGCCGCGGCGCCGAACGTCTGGGTAGCCGCGGCCTGCGTCGCCTTCGTCGGCGCCGGCAACGGCGCGGCAGTCGTCTGCAACGCGCTGCTCGTCCAACGCGGCGCGCCGGACGAGCTCCGGGGTCGGGCGTTCACGGTGCTGATGAGCTCGAACTACGTCGTCCTCGGCGTCGGGATGCTCGCCGCAGGCCCGATCACCGACGCGCTGGGCCCGCGCGAGGTGTGGGCGCTTGCGGCGTTGCTCTCCGGCGTCGCGGCGCTGATCGGGCTCGCGATGGCGCGCGGCGTCTCTACGCGCCGCGAGCCTGCGCTGCAAACTCAGTAGATGGCCCGCCGGCGGGACTGGACGCGCGAGACCCTGCTTGACGGTGTCCGCTCGGGAGACCGGCGCGCGCTCGCGCGGGCGATCACGTTGGTCGAGAACGCCGACCCCCTCGCCTACGACCTCGTTCGGGAGCTCTACCCGGAGACGGGCGGCGCATACGCAGTCGGCATCACCGGGCCGCCCGGAGTCGGGAAGTCGAGCCTGATCAGTGCCCTCGTCCGCCACGTCCGCTCGCAGCAGCAGACGGTCGGCGTGATCTCCGTCGACCCATCGAGCCCCTTCTCGAAGGGCGCGCTGCTCGGCGACCGCATCCGCCTGGCCGACCATTTCCTCGACCCGGGTGTCTTCATCCGCTCGATGGGGACGCGCGGGCACCTCGGCGGCCTTGCGGAGGCGACGCTCCAAGCCCTGCTGGTGCTCGACGCGGCTGGCCGCGACCTCGTGTTTCTCGAGACCGTGGGCACCGGGCAGAGCGAGATCGAGGTCATCGGCGTCGCCGACAGCATCGTGCTGGCGCTGATGCCGGGCTCGGGCGACTCGGTGCAGGCGCTGAAGGCCGGAATCATGGAGATCCCCGACGTCATCGTCGTCAACAAGAAGGACCACCCCGCGGCGAAGACGATGCTGAACGAGGTGCGGTCGATCCTGGCACTCGACCACGACCGGGACTGGCGGCCGCCGATCGTCCTCACCGACGCGATCTCGGAAGAGGGTGTCCCGGAGCTCTGGGACAAGATCGCCGAGCACCGCGCGCATCTCGAGTCGAACGGGCTGCTCGACGAGCGGCGCCGCAAGAACCTCGCCGGCGAGGTCTTGGCCGTGGCCTCGGCGCGGGCGAAGACGCACCTCGAGCAGGCGGTCGCCGACGATCCCGAGCTGCGGCGGCTCCT
>Ga0126314_10000346_pt1 | contig 23061 bp, 17 predicted proteins | sample Plot105B_FD_92535 | JGI IMG/M metagenome (GOLD analysis project Ga0126314, IMG submission 92535) | Serpentine soil microbial communities from UC McLaughlin Reserve, CA, USA - Plot105B | ecosystem: Environmental > Terrestrial > Soil > Grasslands | place: USA: UC McLaughlin Reserve, Lake County... | reverse complement strand
TACGAGATTCTCTCGGGAACGGACTCCAACCTCGCGCTCCACGGGCAGCGCATGGCGGGCTTCTTCTTCCGGATGATTGGCTTCTAACCAAAGAGAGCACGGATGGCTCAGCTCAACATCGAGAACAGGGTGATAGAGAATGAGCGGCTTATCCTCGGTCGTGAGGACATCGCCTTCCTCGGCCCGAATCTGACCCTGCGCGGCTGCACCGTGACGATCAGGGTCACAGCCCGGAACCTGATTCTCATCCGGCCACGACTCATCGACTGCGTCATCGAGGTCAAGCAGGAGCTCAAGAACCTCCGCTGGTACAGGGCTTTCCTGAAAGGGTGCCGCTTCACCGGCACGATGAGCGGGAACGACTTCGGCCTCTGGCCCGTCGAAGAGGGGGCAGCGAGGACACTGGGAGGCATCGAGGAGGCAGCAAGGACACTGGGCGGCATCGAGGACTGCGACTTCTCCGGAGCACGACTCGACGCCTGCCGCTTCGTCAATTGTGACGTCGACACGCTGAAGCTCCCATCCTGGCCCTGCTTCACCTTCCTGGACCCCACCCGCAGGCGGCAGGAGTTGCTCACCGCGCCCTGGCCTGGCACCAGCCGCATCACCGTGGAAGCCATGCTGAAGTCACCTCCAGAAACCGTGGCCGCGACCTTTTCAGCGCCCGCTGTCGCCAGGTACAGCGGCACCACTGAGGAGGACCTCCTCGCCGTCCTGAAAACACTCGATGGCGTGAGGCTCTGACGGGCACCCTCAGGCAACAGAGAGCACGGATGGCTCAGCTCAACATCGAGAACCGGGTGATAGAGAACGAGCGGCTTGTCCTCGGTCGTGAGGACATCGCATTCCTCGGCCCGGGCCTGACCCTTCGCGGCTGCACCCTGACGATCAGGGTCTCGACCCGGAACCTGATTCTCATCCAGCCCCGGCTCATCGACTGCGTCATCGAGGTCAAGCAGGAGCTCAAGAACCTCCGCTGGTGCGCGGCGTTCCTGAAGGGCTGCCGATTCACCGGCCCGATGAACGGAAACGACTTTGGTCGCTGGCCCTTCGACGAGGAAGCGGTGCAGGCGCTGGGAGGCATCGAGGACTGCGACTTCTCTGGAGCGCGTCTCGACGCCTGCGGCTTCTTCAACTGTGACGTTGACACACTGAAACTCCCCTCCTGGCCCTGCTTCACCTTCATGGATCCCACTCGCAGGCGTGAGGAGTTGCTCGCCGCGGCCTGGCCCGGCACCAGCCGCATCACCGTGGAGGCCATGCTGGAGTCACCTCCAGAAACCGTGGCCGTGACCTATTCGGCGCCCGCTGTCGCCAAGCGCGGCGGCACCACTGAGGAGGCGCTCCTCACCGTCCTGAAAACACTCGATGGCGTGAGGCTCTGACGAACATCCCTTACGAATTCCGCGACAGGGGGGCGCCATGACGACGCCCTCCTGACGTGCCCGACGCGGTCAGTACCTCACGTTGCCGTTGGGCAGCAGAAGCATCTTCTCGACCTTCGTGATGTCATCCACCACCTTCACCAGGGACTCGTCGAGGTTCATGTCGAACACGAAGCGCTTGCGAATTTCCATGGACTCCTTGGTGACCATGAAAACCAACGGCGCGACTTTCGTGTCCACCTCCGGGTCCTCGCCACCATTCCGCGCGACTCCAAGCGCCTCCTTGAGGGTCACGGAGACCTGGATCAGCTCCGCATCAGGCGGAGGGTAGAGGTACGCGACCAGCGGCGAGTGGAGCGAGTTCGCCAGGTCCACCTCGTCGGTGACGACCACCACGGGCACCGGCACGGGCTCAAGCACGCCCTTCAGTTCCTTGTAGTAGTAGGCCTCCACCTGTTGGATGGGCAGGGACAGCTTTTCGTAGACCACCGTGCTCTCGCCCTTCATCCGAAACTCGTAGAACTCCGGGTCGGGCTCGAGGGGGCCTTCCTCGCCAGGAGTGGGGCCAGGACCCTCGCCACCAGGAACGGGGCCGGGGCCTTCACCACCGGGGACGAGCGGGCCCACACCCGGGTCTTCGGCGTCCAGGGGTGGAGCGGAGTTTTCGCCGTTGCAGGCGGCAATCGCGAGGGCCGAGGCCCCCAGCGCGGACAGCAGGAACTTCCTCATGACGTGTCTCCTCGAAAGCTTTTGAGTGAATCGATGTCTGGAATGGAGCGGGCCAGGCTCAGGGCTGACAACCGATGCCCGGGGGCGTGCTCGTCGAACCGGCGCACGCCTTGTCGGGCGGCGGCGGCACACACGTGACTCGCGTGGTGCACAGCGTGGCGCCCAACTCGAAGCCCCCGGTGAACGCGTTGTCGATGTGGTCGTCCGCCAGTCCGTCGAGCAGCGCCAGCGCGCGGCATTCCTCGTAGCTGTCGAACGTCACCGCGAACGTGGACGTCACCGACTGCCCCACCGGAATCACCACCGGCGGCGGCGGGATGAAGGAGAAGCCCTCCAGCGCCAGCAGCGGGTCCTCGGCGGTCAGCAGGACGGACGGCAGCAGCGGGTGGACGTTGTTGACCTGGAAGCTGAAATTCGCGGTGAACGGATACGTCGTGGCTCGCACGACGGACTGCCCGTTCACCCGCTCCCTGCACGTCAGGTCATGCGCTTGCGCGACGCCCGCCAGCCCCACCACGGCGGCACAGGCCGCCCCCATCCAACCACTCCACGACTTCATATGCTTGCCCCGTCCTGCTTCGTCTTCGTCGAGTCGGGATGACTCGCTTCGGACGGGGCCCTTCTTCACCTGATGTGCCACGCGCGGGCCCCATCAGGTCGCCTCCTCCAGGACGAATCCACCTCCCTGGAGACCGAGCGGGCGGGACGCCAGGGCTCCCATGTGGAACCCCAATCCCTCTCATGGGATGGCGACTCCCACTTCGAAAGACGACGCCTGCTCCCGCTGGGAAAAGCCGGGGCAGGCGGGAATGACCGTGGACGCGGCGAGCCCAACCCAGGACGGGTGGGCGCCGTGACGACGCCCACGCGACGCGGCTAGTACTTCACCGTGCCGTTGGGCAGCATCAGCATCGAGTTGGACTTCTGCGTCGCCATCATCGAGCGCGCCATGTCCAGCACGAGCACCGCGCGGCCACGCACGGACAAGTCCCTCACGCGCGCCTCGAACGTCACCGGCGCCACCCGCGCGTCCAGCTCCGACGCCTGCGCGCCATTGCGGGCGAAGTCACCCAGCGCGTTGAAGTGCACGGTGATTTGGACCTTCTCCACACCGGGCGGAACGGTGAAGCGCGCGGCCAGCGGAGAGTGGCCCGGCGTCGCCAGCTCCAGCATGTTGGACATCACCTGCACGGGCACGGCCTCGCCCCCGGCGGTGATGAGCACGTCGGAGACGGGCACCTTCATCGAGGTGTAGTCCGCCAGGCCCTCGGCCCGCACCCGCAGCTCGAAGGACTGCGTGGAGGGCGTCCCAGGGCCCTGACCGCCAGGCGTCGTGGGACCGGGGCCCTCACCGCCAGGGATGGTCGGCCCGGGGCCTTCACCGCCAGGAGTGGGAGCGGGGTCCCCATCACCGGGGACAGGCGTCTCCACGCCCGGGTCTTCGTCACCGGGGAGCGGAGCGGGGTCTTCACCGCTGCAGGCGGCAAGCGCGAGGGCCGAGGCCCCCAGGGTGGACAGCAGGAACTTCTTCATGACGTGGCTCCTCGAAAGCTCTTGAGTGAATCGATGTCTGGAAAAGGGATGGGACGGGCTCAGGGCAGGCAGCTGAGGCCCGTGGGAATGGTGAAGTCGACGGCGAGCGCCTGGGCGGCCTGGGGCGTCGCGGGCCCCGGGTTGAAACCACCGGGGAACACGGCCGAGTCACAGGAGTTGTTGTACGCGTCCAACTGCGCCGCGAGGGTGCTGAGCGTGGTGCAGTTGACGGTGCCCAGCGCGGTCAGCACGAGCGCCAGCAGGTTGGGCGGCGTGGTGATGCCACCGAACAGGCGCTGGTTGCAGGTGGCCACCAGCATCTGCCGCGCGGCCAGGAAGCGCACGCGGTCCAGCTGGCTGCGCGGCAGGCCGGTGATGGGGTACTTCGCGGGGTCGCCCCAGAGGAGGCCCTCCGCGCCCGGCAGCGTGGCGACGATGCCGATGCTGCCCAGCGGAATGGGGCCTCCCGCCAGGCATTGCTGCACCGCGGAGATGTGGCTCTTGTAGAAGCCCAGCGTGCGCGTCGGGTTGGCACACAAGTCCGGCGGCGGCTGCACGCAGGTGAGGCGCGCGGTGCACAGCGCGGAGCCCAGGTCGAACCCCGAGGTGAACACGTTGTCGATGTGGTCGTCCGCCAGCCCGTCCAGCAGCGCCAGCGTGCGGCAGTCGTCGTAGCTGTTGAGGGTCAGCGCGAAGGTGGACGTCACCGACTGGCCCACCGGAATCACCACCGGCGGCGGCGGGATGAAGGAGAAGCCCTCCAGCACCAGCAGCGGATCCGCGGCCGACAGCAGGATGGACGGCAGCAACGGGTGGACGTTGTTGACCTGGTAGCTGAAGTTCGCCGTGAAGGGATACGTCGTGACCTCCACGGAGGCCTGCCCGTTCACCAGCTTCGAGCACGTCAAATCATGGGCTTCCGCGACACCGGCCAGCCCCACTGCGGCGGCACAGACCGCCCCCATCCAACCGCTCAACGCCTTCATTTGCTCGCCCCGCCTTGCATCGTCTCGAGCCCGGATGGCTCGTGTCGGAGGGACCTTTTTCACCCGATGTGCCACGCGCGGAACCTGTCAGGTCGCCTCCGCCACGACGAACCCACCTCCCCCAAGAGCGAGCAGCCGGGACGCGCGGGCACCTTGCGTGGAACCCGCGTTCCCTCCGGTGGGAACAACGCTTCCCACGACAAAAGGCGATTCCTTCTCTTCCTGGGAAAAGCCTGGGAGCAGGCAGGCACGAAGGTGAGGCCTCGCGTTCCCAAGTTGGGAACTGGCCCGCACCTCCAGAGCGCATCCCACCTCACGCATGGCATCTACGAAGACCTTCGTTGACATCTACGAAGTCATTCGTATGATGAGTCGTGCATGTTGGACGCGAGGAAGCCATGAGCGAGTCGAAGCTGCCGCGCCCCACGGATGGCGAGCTGGCCATCCTGAGGGTGATGTGGGAGCGCGGAGACAGCACGGTGCGGGAGGTGCACGAGGCGCTTCACCGGCGGGAGCCGGCGGAGGCCACGGGCTACACGACGGTGCTGAAGCTGATGCAAATCATGACGGACAAGGGCCTGGTGGAGCGCGACGAGTCCCAGCGCGCGCACGTGTACCGGGCCCGGGCGACGGAGCAGCGCACGCAGCGGCAGTTGGTGACGGACCTGGTGGAGCGCGCCTTCGGCGGCTCTCCGGCGCGGCTGGCCATGCAGGCGTTGTCCTCGCGCAAGACGAGCCCGGAGGAGCTGGCCCAGTTGCGCCAGTTGCTCGATTCCCTGGAAGGAGCGGACGAATGAGCAGCCTGTGGATGGAGTCGCTGGGATGGGCGCTGGTGCACTCGCTCTGGCAGGGCGCGCTGGTGGCGCTGGGGCTGGCGGTGGCGCTGGTGACGGTGGGACGCCGGGCGGCCAACGCGCGCTATGCGCTGGCCTGTGGCGCGCTGGTGCTGACCGTGGTGCTGCCCGCGGCCACCGGGTGGCGGCACGCGACTCGAGCGCGCGCCACGCGTCAGGCGGAGCACGCCGCGGCCACCCGGGCCGTGCATGAGGAGCCGCTCCTCGCGCCTCGCGCTCCGCTCCGGTGGGCCGGGACGCCCCGCGCCGTCGTCTCCTCCGAGCGCGAGGCCACGACGTCCGGATGGACGCGGCTGGAGCCGGCGAGCGTGCTGACGCGGCTGGTGGAGCAGGCTCGCGCATCGCTGGACAGCCTGTTGCGGTGGGTGGTGCTCGCGTGGGTGGCGGGCGTGGGGCTCAGCTCCGGACGGCTGACGGCGGAGTGGGTGCAGCTGCGGCGGCTCGCGCGCCGTGCCCTGCCCGCGCCGCGCGAGTGGCAGGAGCGACTGGACACGCTGTCGCGACGGCTGGGCCTGACGCGCGCGGTGCGGCTGCTCCAGTCGACCGAGGTGGACGTGCCCTCGACGGTGGGCTGGCTGTCGCCGGTGGTGCTGCTGCCGGTGTCCACGCTCTGTGGACTTCCCACGCGCCAGCTGGAGATGGTGCTGGCGCACGAGCTGGCCCACATCCGCCGGCATGACTTCGCGGTGAACCTGGCGCAGGTGGTGGTGGAGACGCTCTTCTTCTACCACCCGGCCGTGCGGTGGATGTCCAACGTCATCCGCGTGGAGCGCGAGCACTGCTGCGACGACGTGGCGGTGGGCGCCAGCGGCAACTCCGTCTCCTATGCCCGGGCCCTCACCGCGCTGGAGGCCCTGCGGGTGCTGCCCTCGGAGTCGAGCCACGCGATGTCCGCCCTGGGTGGCTCGCTGCCCGAGCGCGTGCGCCGCCTGGTCTCCCCTCCCGCGCCGCGCTGTTCTTCCCGCTGGGTCGCCGGAGCATCGGTGCTCACGCTGGTCAGCAGCCTCGCGGTGGCCGCGCCCCTCACGTCGCTGGTGCTGAACCAGGGCCCCGCGTCCGACACGTCGTCCCAGGCCCAGCCGGGCGTCGCCGTCCCCGCACCGCCCGAGGCGATGGAGCCTCCCGCGCCGCCGAGCGCTCCCCGCCTCTCCGTGACGCCGCCGAGCGCTCCCGCCTCGCCCCGCTTCTCCGTGGCGCCGAGGCCCACCATCGACGTCCAGGTGAACACCGCCGTGAAGCTGGCCGCCGCGCCCCAGGTGAAGGTGTCCCTGGACCGTGACGACCATGACAAGGACGTCGACGAGCGCACCCGGGTGGGCGCGGGGCAGCCGCTCTCCGTCGACCAGCTCGTGGCGCTGAAGACGGCGGGCGTCACGCCGGAGCGGGTGCGGGAGCTGGAGGCGATGGGCTACGAGCCCACCGTCGCCAACCTCGTCGAGATGAGCCACATGGGCGTCACCCCCGAGTACGCGAAGCAGATGAGCGCGAGCTTCGGCCGCAAGCTGGACGCCGACACGCTGGTGGAGCTGCGCGCCATGGGCGTCACGCAGGAGTACCTGGCGGCGCTCAAGGGCGCGGGCTTCGACACGAAGAACCCGGACGACGTCGTGGAGGCGCGCGCGGTGGGAGTGAACGAGGACTACGTGCGCGGACTGAAGGCCGCGGGCTACTCCGGCCTGTCGCTGGAGGACCTCACCGAGCTGCGCGCGGTGGGCGTGGACCCGGCGTACATCGGCGCGCTGGGCAAGTTCGGCCTGCCCAAGCTCTCCCCGGATGACCTCCAGGAGCTGCGCGCGGTGGGTGTCACCCCGTCGTGGCTGGAGCAGATGCGCGCGGCTGGCGTGGAGACGAAGGACCCGGACCAGCTGACCGAGCTGCGCGCGCTGGGCGTCACCCCGGAGTTCCTGCGCGAGCTGAACGCCGCGGGCCTGAAGAACCTCTCCGCCGATGAGCTGGTGCGCCTGCGCTCCGGCGGCGTGGACGCCGAGTTCATCCGGCGGCTGCGCGACTCCAAGTAACACCCGCTACACCGTCACACCCGTTACTGAGTGGCCTGGGGAGCAGCGCTCGCTCCCCGGCCCCGTGACACCTCATCCCTCACACGCCCTTCCCCACGGACGCGTCCACCCAGGCGCGCCGGACGGGAGGGGTCCATCCAGAATCGAAGGAGCCTCGCCATGCGTCGCCTGTCGTCGCTGTTGACCTGCTGTGTCCTGTTGCTCGTGGCCACCACCGCCTCCGCCGCGAATGAGCTGCGCGGCACGTGGACGTCCTCCGTCCGCGAGAAGTCGTCCCCCGACAGCGTCCACATCAACCTCGTCCACCCCGACAAGGAAGACGGCGGCCAGGGGCAGCTGGGCTTCACCGAGCCCCGCGCCTCCTTCCAGGGCCTGTCCACCGCGGACGGCCCGTCCACCTTCACCCTCACCCGCGAGGCCGGCGTCCTCTCCTTCACCGGCACCTTCCAGGGGGGTGAAGGCGCGGGCCACTACACCTTCGCTCCCAGCGAGGCCTACGCGAAGGCCATGGCCGCGCTCGGCTACGCGAACCTCACCCCTCGCGAGCAGTTCCAGTTCGCGGCCACCCACCTCACCACCCAGCGGGTGAAGGAGCTGGCGGCCCTCGGCTACAAGGAGATTCCTCGCGAGCAGTTGCTCACGGTGGCCATTTTCAAGGTGAGTGCCGAGTACGTCCGCGAGCTGGCGAAGGTGGGCTACGAGAAGCTGACCCTCGAGCAGCTGGTGCAGGGCCGCATCCACGGCGTCACGGCCCAGCGCGCGAAGGACCTGGCCGTCTCCGGCTTCCCCAAGCTGTCCTGGGAGGACCTGCTCGCCATGTCCATCCACGGCGTCACCCCCGAGTACATCCGCGAGGTGAACGCCATGGGCTACCGCGGCCTGGACGCCGAGAAAATCGTCGCCTTCCGCATCCATGGCATCACCACCCAGTTCGCTCGGGAGATGAGCGGCCTGGGCTTCAAGGACCTGGACGCGGACGAGCTGGTCGCCATGCGCATCCACGGCGTCAGCACGGCCTCCGTGAAGGAGATGCGGGAGCTGGGCTTCAAGGACCTGGACTCGGACGACTTCGTCGCCATGCGCATCCACGGCGTCACCACGCCCTTCGTGAAGGAGATGCGAGAGCTGGGCTTCAAGGAAATCACGCAGGAAGAGCTGGTCTCCTTCCGCATCCACGGCGTGACGCCCGAGTTCGTGAAGAAGCTGCGCGACGCGGGCTACAAGAACATCACCCCGGAGGAGCTGGTGCGTCTGCGCATCCATGGAATCGACGAGACGTTCATGCGTTCCATGTCGGGAGGCGGCAAGGACGGCAAGGGCGGCAAGTAGCACTCCCGGGCCACTCCGGAATCTCTGTCTCCACTCACGTTCTCCACCAAGGGAGCCCGGTGTCCCCGCTGCGTGGGGCATGAGGGAAGAGGGTCATGTCATTCGGTGTCAGAGGGGCCATCGCGCTCGGGGTGTCGCTGTGGAGTGTGGCGGCGGGCGCGGCGGTGGAGGGGCCGGGGAAGCAGCAGTTCCTCCAGGCGGCGCGGGCCACGGGCTCGCTCCGGGTGGACGGCAGGCTGGATGAGGACGACTGGGCGCGCGCGCCGGTGTTCGACGGCTTCGTGGAGCGCTATCCGGCGGCGGGCCGGGCACCGTCGGAGAAGACGGAGCTGCGAGTGCTCTATGACGAGGACATGCTGTACGTGGGCGTGGTGGCGCGCGACTCGGAGCCGTCGCGCATCGACCGGCGGCTGGGGCGGCGGGACAGCGCGCCGTACTCGGACACGGTGCATGTGCTCATCGACCCGACGCATGACCACCGCACCGCGTACAGCTTCTCCGTCACCGCCGGCGGCGTGCAGAGCGACGGGCTGTTCTACGACGACCGCTACTACACGGAGGACTGGAGCGGCATCTGGGCGGGGGCCTCGGGCGACGTGGCGGATGGCTGGGTGGCGGAGTTCGCCATTCCCCTCTCGCTGCTGCGCTTCCCGGAGGCACCGGTGCAGACGTGGGGCTTCTCGGTGCGTCGCGACATCGCGCGCAAGAACGAGGAGCTGGAGTCGGTGGACAACCCTCGCAACCACAACGCCAACGTGTCGCGGCTGGGCCACCTGACGGGCCTGGAGAACCTCCAGCCGCGCGGGCGGTGGGAGCTGATGCCGTACCTGGCGGCGCGGGGCCTGGCGCGGCCCCAGTTCTCGGACGCGTCACGGCCGGCGCCGCGCCTGCTCAGCCCGTCCATGGACGTGGGCCTGGACGTGCGCGCCTCGCTCACCAGCGAGCTGGCGCTGGCGGCGACGTTCAACCCGGACTTCGGCGAGGTGGAGGCGGACGAGCTGCTGCTCAACCTGAGCACGTTCGAGGCGTACTTCCCGGAGCGTCGCCCCTTCTTCACGCAGGGCATGGAGCTGTTCCAGCCGGTGGGCATGGGCGTGGGTGACGCGCCGCTGGCGCTTTTCTACTCGCGGCGCATCGGACTGGACACGCCGCTGCTCGGCGCGGCGAAGGTGACGGGCTCGGTGGGCGGCGTGCAGGTGGGCGTGCTGGATGCGCTCGTCACCGGGCCCTGGCAGGCGCGCGACGAGGCGAGCCCGGACCGGAGCCTGAGATTCGACTGGCGCAGGCCGCTGCACCTGGGCGCGGGGCTGGAGCTGCCGGACGAGCCCTCCGCGACGACGCACTACCTGGTGGCGGTGGCGCGCGGGAAGGTAGGCGAGGGCTCGCGCGTGGGCGGCGCGGTGGCCATGGCCAACCCGCTGTCGGGCACCTGCACCGCCGAGGACGCGGCCCTGGAAGGCGCGCAGCAACCGGCGGCGTGCCGGGGGCGCGGCGGGCTCACCGGCGCGCTCGACTTCGACTTGAAGACGGCGGACAGCACCTGGGGCGTGTACGGGATGATGGTGGCGTCGCGTGTGGACGGCGGCCCACCGGAGCGCGTGCTCGCGGACGGCACGCTGCTGCGAGGCGGGGACTCGGGTGTGGGCGGCTACCTGCGCGCGGGCCGCTTCGGTGGCGAGGGCCTGCGTCCGGAGGTCGGCGTGGATGTCTCAACGCCGAAGCTGTCGCTGGTGGCCACGGGCTTCCAGCGCTCGCAGAACGAGGTGGCCCCGCGAGCCTCGCTGCGCTACGCGCGGCCCAATGGCCTGGGTCCGTTCAGGGCGCTGTTCGCCAATGCCCACGTCGGCGGACGGTGGACGGCGGATGACCGGAGCGAGCACCGGGTCACCTGGTTCAACCTCTTCGCGAGCGCCACCCTGCCCAGCTTCGACACGGTGAGCGTGGAGACGGGTCTGGACCTCAACGGCTACGACGTGCGGGAGCTGGCGAGGACGGGAATCCCCCTGGAGCGGCCGGACCGGATGTTCATGGCCGTCAGCGGAGAGACGAACCCCAACCGCCCTGTTTCGGTGGAGGCCTACGCGTCGGTGGGCCACCGCTTCCAGGGTGGGCCGAGCGCTCCGGCCTGGGACTGGGGCGGAGAGGTCACCCTGTCCGCGAGGCCGCACCCCTCGCTCCAGACGGAGCTCTCCGTGGGCAATGACAAGACAGACCACGGGCCGCGCTACGTGGAGACACGGGCCGATGGCGGCTTCCTGCTGGGCGCGCTGGACTCGCAATACCTGTCGCTCACGCTGCGCCAGCAGTGGGTGCTGACGCCACGGCTCACCTTGCAGGGCTACGCGCAGCTCTTCACCGCGCATGGCACCTACGGTCCCTTCTTCACGGCGACGTCCGACGCGCGCCGGGCGCGCATCCGGCTGGAGTCGCTGACCGCCGTTGAGCACGAGGACGACAGCAGCTTCTACGACACCGCGCTGAACGTGAACGTCGTGGCGCGGTGGGAGTACCAGCTTGGCTCCACGCTCTTCATCGTCTACTCGCGCTCACAGCAGGGATTGCCAGAGGCGGAGGGAGAGCGGCCTTTCTCGACGCTGCGTCCACGGCGTCTCTTGGCGGGGGCCGCCAACGACGCGGTGATGCTCAAGTGGAGCTATTACTGGGGCACGTGAGGAAGGATTTGAAGGCCAAGAGTCGCTACGAGTGGGGCTCGCTCTATTAACGAAAGGAACCCTCCCAGATGAAATATTTTGTCTTCAAAATCATGGCGACAGAAGCCGGCTACATCGAGGAATACCCTCGTGGCAGCCCCACGGACTGGAAGTTCGACAAGGGCATCAGCCTCGCCAGGGAGTTTCCCATGGGTGGCGAGGTGTCTTTCTCCGACAATTACCCCGACGACCGGAATCTCTATGACTTCCAGCCCAACATGATGAGCGACCTCCTGGTTTCAGGGCGGGCCCGCAAGCTCATCGAGTCCATGGGCGTCACCAATGCGGAGTGGCTCCCCGTCGTGGTCAAGGACCACAGTGGGACTGTCGTGGGACCTGACTACGCCTTCCTCAACTTGCAGGGCTCCGAAGAAGCCATCGACATGGAGCGCGCTGATTACACAATGAACGCCATCTCCAAGGACCAGATCAGTCACATCGACAATCTTGTCCTCAAGCCTGGAACCATCAGCCCTCAGGCCAAGATGTTTCGCTGCAAGGAGTTCCTCCGCCTCATCCTCATCCGAGAGGATGTCCACGCCGCCTTCGAGCAAGCAGGATTGACTGGCTTCAAGGCCTACGAAGCCGAGGGGTGGGACGGCCTCGATCTCTGATGAGGGCCGTCCTCACGGCCCGGAGCACAGGCGGGAAATGGCGGAGCGCGCCTCGTTCACCGAGTCCTCGTAGGCGGTCAGCGTGACGCCGGGCCCCACCTGTCCATCGTCCATCGCGGCGGCCTCCTGTTCTGGGAGTGCTCGCGCCCGGGCGATGCGCGCATGCGACTGCGCCAGCACGTCCAGGTCCGCGCCATAGCGCCGCACGGCCTCTCGAAGCGCCGCGTCACTGACCCGCAGGGCCTTCAGTCGCGAGGACAGCTCCTCGAGCTGGCTCGCGTTCAAGGCCAGCGAGTGCGCGTCATGCTGGCTGTCCCGGAAGCCATCCGTCACGCGCAGCTCCTCCATCACCAGCGCCTGCACGGCGGCACACGACCCCTCCCTGCGGTGCTGACACGCGGCGGCCAGCACCAGGCACCCGGCGGTCAGTCCCCACGCCAGGGCACGGCGGCCGGACCGCGCCGCGCCACGCGAACCACCGCGAGCTGGACGTGAGAGCGAGCGCACGTACCCACGCTCGGCGCACGGTCCCCGGGAGTCAATTCGAGCCGGTAAGCGCTGTCCCACGGTGGAAAGCCAGGGGCCATTCCACGGGGCCACAGGGGCCGAGTGCCGGGTTCTGGAAAGTCATGTGCACGGCCGTCCCAGAGGCACGGGCAAGCGGGGGCCCGCCGCCAGGGCCTGGGAGCGTTGGCTGTCGAACGACTCCGGCGGGCGAGTTCGTGCACGCGCGAAAGGCCGGTCCCACTTTCGCCGCGGGTGGCGTGGAGGAGGAGGGTGCAATGGTTTCGCTTCGAATCGCCTGTCTCGGGCTTTTGCTGACACTGTCGGCGTGTGCGTCGTCGAACCCGGCCGTGGTGCGGGCCCCTCGCGAGGAGGCTCCCGCTGTCGCGAGCGTCCCGGACGACGGGAGCGCCTACGGCTACCGCGCGGAGGACCCCGTGCGCGTGGGCTGGGGCAACCCGGGCGTCATGGCCTTCTTCGAGCTGTTGCGCGGCCCCCAGGGCCAGCGCGTCGCCTGGAAGCGGCTGGGCCCGTGCTGCGACACCGGCCCCACGCCGTCGCTCGAGTACGCGGGCCTGGAGGTGTTCGAGGTCGGCTACGAAGGCCTGACGGAACCCGTGCGCCTGTACATCGACCCGAACCACGGGGCCGCCATCCGCGCGCCCCAGGGCTTCACGATTGAGGGCCTCACCGCGCGCGAGACGCCGACGACTCCGTCGGACGTCATCGAGCTGTAGCCCCTCGCGCTCACTCCAGCGACGGTGACTCGTCGTTGGGGATGAGCACCTTGCGCGCGAGCGACACCGGAAGGCCGAGCTGCAGGAAGCGGTCGTGGAAGTCCTTCAGGACGAACTTCTTCCCGCTCGCCTCCAGGTGCTTCCGGTAGTCCTCGCGCAGCTTCAGAATCTGCATGCGCCCCGCCGCGTAGTACAGATACGTGGGGTTGGACGTGCCGCGCTCCACCTCGCGCATCGCGGGGAAGGGCTCGAAGTACGCAATCTCCGCGTAGCGCTTCGCCACCGCGTCCACCGGCTCGTTGTAGACGTGCAGCGCCAGCGCCGCGTACCACCGCGCGTGCCGCTGGAGCGCGCGCCGCAACTGGCCCAGGCGCACCGACGGGTCACCCTGCCCCAGGCCCTCGTCCACCATCATCTGCTCGGCGTAGTGGGCCCAGCCCTCCACCACGGAGGCGGGGGTGAAGACCTTGCGCACGTCGGTGGGAATCTTGGACCCGTAGAGCAACTGGACGAAGTGGCCCGGCATGGCCTCGTGCACGGTGATGCCCAACAGGCCCGCGCGGTTGAAGTACGTCAGGTGCTGCGCCTTCTCGTCCGTGGACCACCCCGACTCCACGTTGGTGATGTTGTAGTACGCCTCCTTGGCCTTGCTCTCGAAGGGGCCCGGCGTGTCCATGGACGCGAAGCCCAGCCGCTCATACGGCGGCGTCTCGCGCACGGACGGCAGCGCGTCCGAGGGCAGGGTCAGGATGTCCTTCTCGCGCACGAAGCGCTGCAGCTCCACCAGTTGGGTGCGCGCCAGGGGAATCAGCTCCTCGGAGGTGGGGTGGTCCTTCACCAGGGCCGCCATCACCTGCTCGGGCGTCTTCGTCGGGTCCACCTTCGCCGTCTCGCGCGCGACCCAGGCCTTGTACTCACGGATGGCGCGCTCGTTGATGTCGCGCAGCTGGTCCGCGTTCAGCGTGATGTGCTCCTCCAACGCCAGCTTCTTCTCGAACAGGGCGCGGCCCAGGCGGAAGTCGCCGTTCGCCTGGGGCAGCAGCTCCTCCTCCAGCCACTCGGTGAAGCCCTCCATCTGCCGCAGGGCGTCCGCGCGCGCGGCGTGGAAGGCCTCGCGCTCCGCGGGCGGCACCTTGTCCAGCCCCTGGGCCTCCAGGGCCCGCGGCAGGTCCACGCGCAGATACACCTGCGTGCCGCGCGCGTCGCGGATGGCCTGCTCCGCCCACAACCGGGGCACGCCCTTGAGGTTCGTCTTCGCCGCCTCCAGGACGTCTGGGATTCGCGCCATGCGCGAGCGCATGTCTCGCATCCGCTCGCCCAGCGGCGCGAAGTCGCGCGAGGACAGCGTGGACAGCCCGCCGGAGACCAGGCCCACGTAGGCGCCGGGGTTCTTCTCCCAGACGCGCTCCTCCTCCAGCTCCAGCAGCTCCGCGCGGATGGCGTTCTGCAACACCACGCCGTCAATGGCCTCGTCCCCGGTGAGCGCGGAGCAGTTCACCTGCTCCAGCCGAGTGAGCCAGCCGTGCAGCGCCTCGGCCTTGCGCTTCAGCGCCTCCTGAGAGACGTCCTGCAGGCGCGCGTCATGCGCATGGAAGCCCAGTCGCGTCGCGCGCACGGGGTTGGCCGCGGAGAACCAGTCCAGGTACTCGCGGATGAAGTGCGAATAGGAGGCGGTGGCGGCGCGAGAGGGCGAGGGCAAGGAGGAGGAGGACTCCGACCCGTCCTTCGAGCGCGACGCGCACGCGGAGAGACTGGCCAGCAAAATGACTGCGACACGAATGCGCATGAGGGCTCTCTTCAAGGATGACGGGCCGAAGTCTCGGCACTCGTGTGGGTAAGGGGTAGGCGGAAACAAGCGCGCTCGCAAGACGCCGTCGTGCGCTCAACCCGTCGGGTCGCCCCGGAGGTCCCCCTTGACGTGTGCTGACTCACCGTTGCGCGAACACGCGCGTGGGTCCGTCCTGAGTCGGACGCTCACGACGCGGGGCAATGCCTGCTTGCTCACCCTCGCGACGTGGCACAGGCTCGGGGACATGACTCCGCGCGCCTGTGTCCTGTGGTCCTTGGTCTGGCTATCCAGTGCGTGTGCCTCGCGTGAACACCTCCCGAGCACACCGCCTCCTCCAGCGGAGTACGGAACCGCGCACCCCTTCCTCCTCCAGGCCGTCGCGCCCGATGGCCGGTGGCTGCTCGCGTGTCAGGCGCGGGCGGACACCAACCAGGATGGAATCATCGAAGTCCGGGTGGGCCAGCACGGCGACCTCGGGGGCGACGAAGCGCGGCCGTATCTCTTCCGGGAGCCCGGAGCGGGCGTCCCCATCGATGACCTGCTCGCGGTGGACGCCTCCAGGCGACACCTGGTCCTCGTGCGCGAGGGCTCACTCCGACTCCTCGACACCGTGACGGGCACGGAGCAGGTGCTCGCGCCCTGGACCGCCGACGACGTGGGCTCGAACTCGCCCCAGCCGCCCGTGCGCGCCAGCTTCTCGAAGGACGGCCAGCGCCTGCTCTACTTGAGGACCGAGGCCGGGAAGAAGGTGGCGGTGCTGCGAGACGTCGCGCGTGGCGACGAGCGGGTGCTCGACGCGGGCCCGGGGCTGCTTGGCCAGGCGGTGCTGCATGAGGACGGCCGCTGGGCCCTCTTCGACGTGGTGGCGAAGGACACCGACGAGGACGGCACGCTGACCTGGCCTCATCAACAGACATCCCTCGCGCCAGCGCGGTGCCGGGGCCCCGTCCAATCCAGCTCCCATGGCGAGTGGAAGGGCGACAGCCCCGTGCGCCGCTACCTGCGCGTGGACGGCGGCACCCCCGTCGAGGGCAGCGACATCCTCCAGCCGCTGGGTGAGGGACTGCTTCGCACCACGCCCCAGGGCGCCATCGTCTTCGAGGACGCGCGGTCGAATCAGCAGACCTGGGTGCCCGAGAGCTGCCGGGCCCGGTTGTACGCCGTGGACGAGCCCCGTCGGCTGCTCGTCGTCGGCTGCAAGACGAGAGACCCATTGGGGACGACGCTGGAGCTGCACGGCCCCGAGCTGCACCTGTCCCTGGAGCGCGAGGTGTCTCCCTATGCACCGGTGAGGAGGTTCTCTTCCGAAGGACCTCCTCGACTGCTGCCCACCTCCATCCTCGTCAGCAAGGACACCTCGCGCAGCTACGCCCTCGTCCTCCTGGACATGGAGCGACACACGCTCGTGCCGCCTCCCGTCCCCGACAGCACCTGGATTCATACCCAGGGTGCCCATGCGCTGCTGCGGGAGAACCCCGCCCAGGAAGGCGCGGAGCGTGGGAGGGCGCGGCTGTGGCTGTGGAACGCGGACACCGGCGAGAAACGCCTGGTCGGAGAGGAGGTTGGAGAGGCCCAGGAGCGGGCGGGAGAACACGTGCTCACCCAGGGCTGGCTGGTGGACATGGGCACCGCCCAGGTCCTGGGGCCCGTGACGGACGAGCCCCTGGCCATCGACACGCGAGGCGGAGCGCTGCGCTACACGCATGCCGTCCCCCCGCCCGCCGACCTCATGCGAAAGCAGACCGCGCCCCTGGGCCCCGTGAAGTGGGAGCCCGCGGTGAAGCCCTCCGTGAAACCCACGAGCCCACCTGGGAATACCTCCGTCGCTCCCTCTCCGAGCGGCCCCTGAGCCGCGCGTTTTCCGGGGGTTGAAGGCGCCCTGAGGCGTGAAAGCCCCTTCCCTCTCGCCTGCTCCGTGCGCACATCGAGCGTGTTGGGTGGCTGGAGGCGCCAGAGGGCCGGCTGGCGCCTCCGTTTCTCGCCCTTGGGACGGCCGGACGACCCCGCTGAAGTGGGGCGCCGTGCATTTCCACGCCCTGCTCCCGTCCTGGGATGCAATGAGTCTTCCCGCCGCACGCAGGAGGTTCTCGCGCCTGATGCGTGCGGCAAGGCCCCGGCTGGGCTAAGCGTCACACCGCAGCCCAGGCCCCGCGCCGGGCCGAGTCCCGGGGCCCGCTCGCTGGAGGAGGTACCAAGCGATGTCTGACGTCGTGAAGAAGAAGCGCCGCTGGCCCTACGTGCTCGGAGGAGTCTTCGCGCTCCTCGTCGTCGTCGTGCTCGGGGTCCTCTGGCGGCTCGACGCCATCCTGCTGAAGACCGCGCGCGAGCAGGCCGCCACGTATTCGCAGAAGCTGGGTCGCCCGATTGAAATCGGGGACATCTCCACCCAGCTGTTCCCCACCGTGGGCGTGGAGGTGGAGAACGTCTCCATCGGCGCCGCGGAGGGCGAGGACCTGCCGCTCGCGCAGATGGCGTCGCTGGACATCAGCGTCGCGGCCGGGCCCCTCTTGTCCTCGCGGGGCAAGGACATCCAGGTGAAGAACGCCGAGCTGTCCGGCCTCACCGTCAACGTGGTGCGCCTGGCCGACGGCACCACCAACGTGCAGCGCCTGCTGCAGCGGCTGGAGGAGCAGAGCCCGAAGGAAGAGGAGCAGAAGCCCGAGGACGAGTCGCAGCCCACGGACCTCTCCGGCGTGCACGTGGAGCGCGCCGCGCTCACCGACGGCACCATCCGCTTCGTGGACCGCGCCGGAGGACAGGCCGCGCGCGAGCTGGCGGTGAAGGATTTGGACATCGAGGTGAAGGACCTGCGCGCCGGCAAGCCGCTGGTGGTGGACCTGGCCGCGGCGGTGCTCGCGGACAAGCAGAACCTCCAGTTGTCGCTGCACGCCGCGCCGCTGCCGCCCACGCTGATTCCCACGCCGGAGCGCGTGACGCTCAAGGCGCAGAAAATCGACCTGTCTCCGCTGGGACCGTTCCTGCCTCCCGACGTGGGCCTCCAGGCCGGCACGGTGGACGCGGACTGGAAGGCGGAGCTGGGCGGCGCGGTGCCCGGGGGCAAGGGCCCCACGCGGCTCGTCGGCGTCATCTCCGCGCTGGGCCTGCGCTTCGCGGGCTCGGAGGGTGGCAAGGCGCTGGACGTGGTGCTGGACACGGACGTCGCGGGTGACATCGCCACCGGTGACTTGTCGCTCGACAAGCTGAAGCTGGACCTGGGCCCCGCGAACATCACCGGCAAGGGCCAGGTGAAGGGCCTGCTGTCGGACAAGCCCTCGGTGCAGGGCTTCGAGCTGGTGGGGCGCAACCTGGACCCCGCCGTGCTCGCCGAGTACTACCCGCCGCTGAAGAAGCAGCTCAACGGCATGATTGCCGGTCCCATCGGCCTGGAAGTGCGCGGCAGCGGTACGCAGGACGCGCAGGCCATCAACGTGGACGTGGACCTGACGCCGGTGCGCCTGCGTGTGCCCGCGCAGCTCGTGAAGAGCGCGGGTGGAGCCATGAAGCTCACCGCGAAGGTGACGGGCGCGGCGGCCAGTGGCGGGGCGCTGAAGTTCGACGCGAACGCGGACCTGTCCGGCGTGGACCTGCGGCCCGGCCTGCTGGTGGACAAGTCGCCCGGTCAGCGGATGGATTTCGCCGCCGCCGGCACCTACGCGCCCGGCAAGGGCGGCGTGGGCATGAAGGTGGAGGTGCCCAAGATGACGGCGCACGTCCTGGAGGACACAGTGACGGGCAGCGCGTCGTTCGCGCTCGCGGGCGTGGGCAAGAAGCAGACGACGACGTTCTCCGCGGACGTGAAGGCCAACAAGCTGGACGCGGACGCGCTCCTGTTCGACGAGAAGGAGCTGGCGGCGCGCAACGGCGGCACCGTGCCAGCGCCGGAGTCGGCGGAGCTGCCTCCCGAGGACCCGGCGCGCTTCAACGGCTACCGGGGTGACATCCGCTTCGCGGTGGGCGCGCTGCGCTACAGCGAGATGGACCTCACCAACGTGACGGGCGTCGTGAAGATGACGGACGACCTCATCAGCGTGGAGAAGTTCTCCTCGGGCGTCTTCGGCGGCAAGGTGGCCGCTGACGGGACGACGATTCGCCTGGGCCCCGCCGCCGCGCAGCGCCCCTTCGAGGCGAAGGTGAAGGTGGACGGCGTGCAGATGGCGCAGGCCATTGCGCAGGCCACGCCGCAGAAGGTGATGACGGGCACGTTCAACGGGAACGTGGACGTGAAGGGTGTCGGCTACACGCCGGAGAAGCTCAAGGAGACGCTGCTGGGCGGCATCAGCGGCAACATCCTGGGCGGCACGCTCTTGGGCAAGGACCTGGTGGCGTCCGTCTCCGAGCCGCTCGCCAAGGCCCTGCCCTTCGCAGCCAAGGGGCTCAAGAGCGGCGAGGTGACGTCGCTGAGTGAGAACCTGCCCTTCGGCGTGCAAATCAAGAACGGCGTCGCGCAGCTCTCCAAGCCCATCACCTGGACGCGGCCGGAAGCGGCGATGAGCTTCGACGGCGGCATCAAGCTGGACGGCACGCTGGACCTCATCGGCTCGGTGGCGCTGACGCCTTCCACGGTGAAGACTTTGACGCTGGGCAAGGTGACGCCGCCCTCGGATATCCCCGTGGGCCTGAAGCTGACGGGCCCGGCGTGGAAGCCCGAAGTCACGGGCGTGGACGTGAAGCCGGCGGTGACGACGCTCGCGAAGCTGGCGGCCTCGTCGCTCGCGGGCAACCTCATCGGCGGCAAGCGCGGCGAGCAGGTGCAGCAGGTCATCGAAGGCGGCGAGGAGAAGCTGCGCGCCGACGCCGAGGCCAAGCGCAAGGAGCTGGAGGCCAAGGCCGCGGCGGAGAAGGCGCGGCTGGAGGCCGAGGCGAAGAAGCGCGCCGAGGACGAGGCGAAGAAGCGCCTGCGCGGCATCTTCGGCAAGTAGTCCCGTGGATGCGGGCCAGGGAGATTTCCTGGCCCGCCTCCGGGATTGCGGGTTGGAACGGTCCTCTCCGGAAAGTTCGAGGGAGCCACCCTCGTCCGCACCACCACCCTGCTCGCGTCGGACCTCGCCGCGTGTGACTCCGACACGGGGCTGGCGAGCATCTCCGGCCCGGTGACGCTGACGGTGCTGGGGCTGCTCTGAGCCGCCGCCCTGCTTCGACGTTTCATGAAACGCCCTGAAACGGTGTGAAACACCCCATGTCTCTGAGCGACATGCGTGTCGCCCTCGGGGACGATGGTGGCACGCGCCCTGCTTGAGGCCCCCTGTCCAAGTTCCATGACAGGACAGGAAGCGAGCGCGAGATGACCCCGAGCGAGGACCGAGGCCGCACGGACCCGGCGGTGACGCCCATGCCTCACGTGTCACCCGTGAGCGAGCGCCACCGGGTCCTCATCATCGGCGGAGGCACGGCCGGCATCTGCGTGGCGGCGCGACTGGCGCGACTGGGCCAGGAGGGCATCGCGATTCTGGAGCCCTCCGAGCGCCACTACTACCAGCCCCTCTGGACACTCGTGGGCGCGGGTGAGGCCCGCGTCGAGGACACCGTGCGCGACGAGGCCAGCCTCATCCCTCGTGGGGTCAAGTGGCTGAAGGACGCCGCGGAGGAGGTGGACCCCTTGCGTCGCGAGGTCCGCACCCGGGGCGGGCTGCGCGTGGGCTACGACTTCCTCGTCGTCGCGCCCGGCATCCAGTTGGACTGGGACCAGGTGGCCGGCCTGCGCGACGCGCTGGAGACCGAGCACGTCAGCAGCAACTACGACGTGAAGCTCGCACCCAAGACGTGGCGGATGCTCCAGCGCTTCCAGGGAGGCACCGCCCTCTTCACCCAGCCCGCCACGCCGGTGAAGTGCGCGGGCGCGCCGCAGAAAATCATGTACCTGGCGGCCGACCACTTCCGCCGCACAGGGGTGTTGGAGCGCTCGGAGGTGGTGTTCGGCTCGGGAGCCAAGGCCCTCTTCGGCGTGCGGCCCTATGCCCGGGTGCTCGAAGACGTGGTGAAGCGCTACGGCATCCAGACGCACTTCGAGCACAACCTCGTCGCGGTGGACGGCGCGCGGCGCGAGGCCACCTTCGAGGCGACGCGCGAGGGACAGAAGACGCGCGTCACCCTGCGCTACGACGTGCTGCACGTCACCCCGCCCCAGAGCGCGCCGGACTTCATCAAGAACAGCCCGCTGTCCTCACGCGAGGGCGCGTGTGTCGGCTGGGTGCGCGCGGACAAGTACACGCTCCAGCACCCGAGCTTTCCGGAGGTCTTCGCGCTCGGAGACGCCTCCGACCTGCCCACCAGTCGCACGGGCGCGGCCATCCGCAAGCAGGCGCCGGTGCTGGTGGAGAACCTCCGCGCCGTCATGGCCGGCCGCGTCCCCACCGCGCGGTATGACGGCTACGCGTCCTGCCCGCTCACCACGGGCTACGGCAAGCTGCTGCTCGCGGAGTTCGACTACGAAGGCACGCCCACGCCCAGCTTCCCCCTCATCGACACGCTCAAGGAGCGGCGGGACATGTGGCTGATGAAGAAGTACGGCCTGCCCCAGCTCTACTGGAATTGGATGATGCGCGGACGCGCCTGAGTGCGAGCCGCCGCGCGCCGGGCTATGCCCTGAGAAATGCCCACGTCCCGTCCCCCACGCTCGTCCCAGCTCGCCCTGTCCGCGCTCGATGCGCTCGCGGGCGCCGTGCTGCTCGTGGATGCGAGCCGGCGCGTGGTGGGCCTGACGCCCGCGCTGGAAGCACAGCTCGACGCCGCCGTGCGCGAGGGAACTCCGCTGTCGGAGGTGCTGGTGCCCCAGGGCGGCGCCGAGCGCCTGGAGACCGTGCTCGCGACGGGCCGTGAGACGACGGCGCGGCTGCGCTCGCATGCGGTGCGCGTGCGCGCGGTGGCGCTGGAGCAGGGAGGCTGGGCGCTCACCGTCACCCGGGAGCCCACCGCGAAAAGCACCGAGGGCGCCGAGGTCTTCCATGGCCTGTGGACCCAGGACGCCGAGCTGCGGAGGGTCTTCCGCATCGTCGAGAAGGTGGCGCGCGCGGAGTCGAGCGTGCTGGTGCGCGGCGAGTCGGGCACGGGCAAGGAGCACATCGCCCACGCGCTGCATGCGCTGTCCACGCGCGGCAAGGGGCCGCTGCGCGCCATCAACTGCGCCGCGCTGCCTCCAAACCTCCTGGAGAGCGAGCTGTTCGGCCACGTGCGCGGCGCCTTCACCGGCGCGGTGCGCGACAGTCCGGGCCACTTCCGGCTGGCGCACGGCGGCTCGCTGTTCCTGGACGAAGTGGCGGAGCTGCCGCTGGACCTCCAGGCGAAGATGTTGCGCGTGCTGGAGACGCGCACCGTCATCCCCGTGGGAGGCCGGGCGCCGGTGCCGGTGGACGTGCGCATCATCGCCGCCACGCACCGGGCCTTGCGGCGCGAGGTGGAGGCGGGCCGCTTCCGCGCGGACCTGATGTACCGGCTGCGCGTGGTGCCCATCTTCCTGCCCACGCTGCGCGAGCGTCGAGGGGACATCCTCCCGCTCGCCCTGCGCTTCCTGGGAGAGCTGCACCAGCGAGGGACGCGGCGCGTGGAGAAAATCGCCCCGGGCGCGCGCCGGCTGCTGGAGTCCCACGGGTGGCCCGGCAACGTGCGCGAGCTGCGCAATGTGATGGAATACGCCTACGTCATCGGCGAGGGCGCGGTGCTGCGCGAGGCCGACCTGCCTCCGGAGTTCTCCGAAGCGAAGGGCGCGCCTGCCGAGAGTGTCGACCTTTCGCTGAAGGAGGCGGGCCCGCTCGACGCGCAACAGGTGCGTGCGGCCCTGGCCCGAGCCGGAGGCAACCGCTCCGAGGCCGCGCGACTGCTCGGCGTCAGCCGCGTGACGTTGTGGCGCCGCCTGCGCGCCCTGGGCGAGGTCACGCG
>Ga0126314_10000345_pt1 | contig 23075 bp, 23 predicted proteins | sample Plot105B_FD_92535 | JGI IMG/M metagenome (GOLD analysis project Ga0126314, IMG submission 92535) | Serpentine soil microbial communities from UC McLaughlin Reserve, CA, USA - Plot105B | ecosystem: Environmental > Terrestrial > Soil > Grasslands | place: USA: UC McLaughlin Reserve, Lake County... | reverse complement strand
TACTACTAGCTGTTGCGTTATCTATAGATATTCCAGATATTGTAAGGTCTTTTCCTACTGATACCTGCTGACCCTTGGTAGGCGATGTGATTTTTATTTTTGGTATATGTTGTTCTGGGTTTGTAGATGAGGGGGATGCTGTAACGCTCGTTGCAGTTTTATTCTGTGCATATACAGCAACATTACTACAAAGAGCAGAAAAAAGTATTCCAAAAGCAAACAATAGCGCCAATTCTCCAAACTTAATTTTCATAAATTCCTATCTGTCAGACAGTATTAAGAAATTTATTTTAATATATCGACACATTATATAATAAAAATAGACTGCATAAGAATTAACTAATAACTTGCAATCATTGTTTTAAATAAGTTGTATGTTGCTAACTTGATCTTAGCGATTATACAATTGAGCAATATTGATAATTAACCTAAGCAAGTATTCTGACAGACAGGCGATTTTATTTGTTTATTAAACTATTAAATATATTCTTGTATGTTAAAATAATACATACGAAACTATATTTACTCGTGTTAGCTGGCCAGGAGTTACATTTTACCATATGTATTTATTACGAAAAATCTGATTATGATATATGGTTAATTATATAATCCCCATTAAATGCATATGCAAGATCTTCTGAAGAAATCGGAATTATTCTTAAAAGTAAAGCTGTTTATTTAAATATTTTCGTTTGACTTTTTCTGATCTGTGGTATCTAAAAGAGTCCTTTGATTCAACACCATTTTGCCATTAGATGGATAATCTAAAATTTTTCGCATTTTTTCTGCTCGGGTGATTCCAAAACCAGAAATTCTTCCTAGTTCTGCAATAGAAGCATTTAGTGCACGTTGTGGTGTATGAAACTTCTCAAGCATTCTTACTGCAAGTTTATCACCTACTCCAGGTATTGAAGAGAGAACTGACAGCTGTTGATTATATATAGGGTTAGATTTCTTTATCCTTTTTAAAAGAGGACCACTGCTTCGTTTTCCTTGAAGTGATTTATTTACTAAAATAACAAGTAACTGCGATGTATATTCAGAACAAGGTGTATGTATTATCGGAATTCTGAAATCTAGTGCTATTTCTGCTAGTGCGTTATATGCTAGAGGGATTCTTTCTATTAATATTTTTAATTGATCATCATCTAAATTTGCAGAAAAGTCGAGAAGCTCTACAATATTTCCCTCAACGATCAGCAGGGGTTTAGAATAATGTTCTGTGAGTTCTGAACATTGCACAAATAATCGCCCATCATAAATTGAGCTAATTAGATCACGTATTGTTTTACGTTCTATCGCAGTTTCTGAAGATACAATATAGTCACCAACTTTTAATTGTGCAAAGTCAATTATTGCGCCTGCTTGGCGTAGTAAATCAGGAATTCTACTACCTTTTTCCCTTTCGTCGACTACAATTCTAACAGGCACACACTGAATTAGTCAGAGGTTATTAATGTGTCTAACCTTCCTTCTTACTTGTACTTTAGTACGTTTGCTAGTTCGGATGTTACTTATTTTGCATATCATAGCAGATATAGCCAAATGGACTATTTTTATTTAGTAGAGTGATTTAAGTTAGTTGATTTCTTTCTCTTCATAATATAATGGTCAAGCATATAGCAAGCAATTAACAGAATTAGAGTATTGTGATATTGTAAATACAAGATCAGTAAAATGGTTTGCAATCAAAAGGAAAATAATCATAAGTTAACGAGTAAGGTTCAAATTCAATCTATAAGCTTTATTTTATGATTCAAGATGGTTAGCAAAATAGCCCTCCTGATACCAATGATCATCATAGCAGCTGTTGTAGGGGCTATTGGTATTAACCTTTTTCCATTAAAAGTCAAAAATAAAGGCTTAGAATTTGCACAAGGTAAAGTAGAGATAAATAGCGATTTAATTAATGTAGAAATCGCAAAATCTAGTGCAGAAAAACAGAGATGGTTGATGTTCAGACAGGAAAAAATTCCTTTGAATTCTGCAATGATCCTAGTTTATGATAAACCTGATCTATATTCTATGTGGCTTTTAAATATAGAATATAACCTTGATTTGATCTGGATTGATGAAAGTGGTCAGATAGTGTACGTAGTAAAAGATGCGCCACCGTGTAAAAATGCACTAGATCCATCCAGCTGTACTTATAAGAATACAAAAGCTGCTAAATATGTTATCGCTGCCACGTCAGGATTCATAAATAGACATAAGATAACTATGGAATCAAGGATGGCAGTAATTTCAATTTGAAACTTAATTTAATGCTATGAAATGCTTTCCAACATATCATCTATCAAATATAACAGTTCCAAAAGAATTGATATGTTAAAAGGTTCAACGAAACTGATATTAAATGATTCGCGTCAGGATCGAACACTATCCAGTATCAACTACCTTATGCAAATCGATGTAGGCTTGCCTTACTTCTTGTACCGATGTACCATCTTCAAGTGATGTTACATCGCCAATTGCAGATCCAGTTGATATAGATTTCAGCAATCTTCGCATTATTTTTCCGCTTCTGGTCTTAGGAAGTTTGTTTACAAAATAAATCTCGTCAGGTGATGCGATTGGTCCCAATGATGTTCTGATATGATGAACAAGTTCTTCACGAAGCAGATCAGATGCAGAGAACCCTGCTCGAAGCGTCAAAAATGCGATGATTGACTCTCCTTTTTGCTGATCAGCCTTACCAGTTACTGCAGCCTCTGCAACAGCTTTATGTGATACAAATGCACTTTCCAGTTCTACTGTACCAAGCCGGTGTCCTGCTACCTTAAGCACATCATCTGCTCTACCAAGAAACCATAAGTAGCCGTCATCATCAGATAGTGCATAGTCACCAGCATAATACACATTTGCGAATTTTTCCCAGTAAGTGTTCTGATATTTTTTGTCATTCTCCCATAGTGTCATCAACATTCCCGGCCACGGTTTTCTAATTATTATATATCCTTTTATGCCATGGGCCACTGATTTTCCATTTTCATCCACAATTGCTGCATCTATTCCTGGTACTGGGAGGGTCGCAGAACCAGGCTTCATTGAAACAGCTTCAATTCCAGTGCATGCACTCACAATAATACCGCCAGTTTCAGTTTGCCACCACGTATCAACAATAGGACAATTTTCCTTTCCTATTGTTTTGAAATACCACATCCATACTTCAGGATTGATTGGTTCACCAACTGTTCCTAGTAGGCGTAAAGACGACAGATCAAATGAATTAGGGATAGCATTTCCATATTTCATGTACATCCGTAAAGCTGTGGGAGTAGTGTATAGAATTGTGACGCCATATTTCTCAATGATTTCCCAGTACCTATCAGGTTTTGGATAATCAGGGGCTCCCTCATAGATTATTTCAGTAACACCATGCATTAGTGGGGCATATACAACATAACTATGACCTGTGACCCAGCCAATATCAGCAGTGCAAAAGAATATGTCTTGATTTTTAAAATCAAAAACCCATTTGGCTGTTGCATATAGATGGGTAAGATAGCCGCCAGTGCTATGCAAAACGCCCTTTGGTTTGCCTGTGGTACCAGAAGTATAAAGAATATATAGAGGATGGGTGCTGTCCAGAATTTCTGGTTCGCAGTAGGATTTTGTACCTTCAATTATATCATGCCACCATAAGTCTTTCGATCCCATCTGAATGTCGTTTTCAGCCCTTTTTAAAACAATGATATTTTCAATGAATGGAGTAGAGGAAATTGCATCATCTACAACGCTTTTTAATTCGATTACTTTTCCTCTTCTAAATCCACCATCAGCAGTTACGATGACTTTAGATTTCGAATCACATATTCTATCAGATAATGCTTGGGCACTGAAACCAGAGAAAATAACGCTATGTATTGCGCCTATTCTTGAACATGCCAACATTGCTATCGGAAGCTCAGGAACCATAGGAAGATAGATCGTAACACGATCACCTTTTTGGACTCCAAGGTTTTTTAGTGCATTTGCAAATTTGTTAACAGAATGATATAGCTGATAATAAGTAAACGACCGATGTTCACCATTTTCGCCTTCCCACATTATGGCTACTTTATTTTTTTCCTCAGAATTGATATGTCTGTCAACTGCATTCACACATGCATTCAGTTGGCCACCAACAAACCATCTTGCAAAAGGATAATTCCACTCAAGTATATTATTCCATTGTCTGAACCAGACCAGATTCTTTGCTTGCTCTGCCCAGAATTTCTCAGGATTTTCTGCTGCTTGTACTTTTATTTTGTCAAGTTTTTTTCCTTCTAATGTTACTTTTTTAGTTTCATCATAGGCCTTTGACAATTTAGTAAAATTTGAATCAGACATCATCTAAAAAAGAGAGAATAATTTTAAAAGCATTTTGGATTTAAGTATAACAATATATCGGCAAAGTTAGTAGCTAATATAGTTGAGAATTATTACTAAATACGCTAACAGCAGTTTGGTGAAAACGCTTATTATTAGATATCAATTATCTATGATTGTTACATAACATTTATCCTATAAAATGTGTCAATATATTAAAATAAAGAAATCCAGTGTACTTAAAATGTGAAATACAGAAGTAGAACAGAAATAGTAGCAATGATCCTGGAGGCGGCTAATGGTGGAGCTACCAAGACAAAAATAATGTATAAAGCTTTTCTGAGCTATGCCCAATTAAGAGAATATCTTTCCGTGCTCATTGAAAATAATCTCTTAGAATATTTAGAGGGTTCTCAGACATACAAGACAACCGAGAAGGGATTAAACTTTCTGAAGATGCATAATGAGATAGGCGAGCTTTTGCAGACTTCTCCAAAGCAAGAGAAATAGGTATTTCCAGTTTTAAATGTACAGAAATTAGCAGTTGGAAAGAAACTAGGTGATGAGATAATTTTTTACTCATTCACTTGAAATTACCTGATTTAACCAATTGGAATCTGTTTCACTGCCACTATCGGTTGTTGGGGCAGATTTGTCATCTGTAGACAAATGATTTGTGCTTGAGGCTTTTGTGGCAACTGTTTCTTCTTTGGGAGACTCATGCGACTGGGGGATTGTTTCTGTGGTAGTGGCAATTATAGGATTTCCTACTGAGATATTCTGAGTTAGCGAGCCAATATTTTCTAATGTTTGATTTGAGATCTTGGTCTTAATATTATTAATCTCAGCCTTTTCAAGATTAATATGTTCTAATAATTCATTTGTATAAATGCCAATCTGCTGATATATCTCTTCTGTCACCTCATTACTTTTATATTGTAATTTTGCGTCAAACAGTACTGCCTTAATGCTTTTACTCTCAGCATCTAATTCATTCAACCTTACTTGTAATTTCTCATTAAGAGACTTCTCCTCTTCCTCAAGTACACGCAGTCTCTTTTCATATTTTATATAGACCAATTCTGCATCGTCTTTCATTAAATCATTTTCAGTAACTATGTCTTGCAGTGCTTTTATTCTCTTTAAGATAAGGTTTTTCTGTCTTAGTAGTTTTTGGGTATCTAACCTCCATTTTGGAATGTATATTACATAATCCCTTTGAACCAAAAGTTGTTCAAATGTTAATTGTTTTAGACCCCCTGATCCACAATCTACACAGACAGATTCAATGGAGCCATCACTGTCAGTAATCATACCTACCACCTTACCCATAAAAGTACCGTACATGTCCTTTACTTGCTTGCCCATAAATTCGAGCTTTAGTTCACTCATTAGGAACAGTTGATAATTAAATATAATGATAACATTGTCAAAATTGTTGAATTATTTAGTAAGAGCATTTTGCTGAATCGATGCATAGCATAGAAATTTTTATCTGAAGCGTGAATTTCCATATCTATGATACTATATAAGCGATATATCAAGTAAATACAACCGCTGCGGTTGTAGAGGATATTTAATAGATAACGTGTTGTGCTAGGTTTTTATCGATGATAGGTTTAATCATCGCCTATTTATGACAAATATAAACAAGGAGCATTTTCACGATAATTTCTCAGATCAAGACAGATCCATTCTTAGGTCACATTTTTCTAACACTGATAGAGCAATCTTTGCAATAATTACTCCTAGACAAGTGGATAGAGGAGCATTAATGTCCAGATATTCTAGGTCAGATAAGACAATGCGACGCATATTCCTAGATGAGTTTATAAAGGATCCAAAAAGGGGAGAAGAATTCTACAAACGCATATTGTTAGAATATGGAGACGATTCTGTTGCAGAATTAGGTGAAGCTCAGATTGCAATAGAATGGATTTCAAATATTGCTGCTAAAAAAATTGAAGATCGTAGAATAGGGCTGTCATATCTTGAAAAATCCTCGCGATATGTAGCATTCGATCAAAAAGTAGATGGGAAGTATAAATATCATAGAGAAGAACGAATTATGGCATCGCCATATGCTGATGAATATCTTCAGGCCTGTGATCATGCTTTTGATGTATACAGCAACAATATCCAACTGATGCAAAAATTTATTTCAGAAAAAGAACCAATTGATCAATTCTTATTTTTTGAGTCCAATCTAAAAAGAGAGACAACATACGGTAACTTAAAATCAGATAAAGATATTGAATCTGCAAAACGAATCTACAAATCAGTAATCAAGGCTAAATCACTTGATATTCTTAGAGGGCTTCTGCCAGCGTCCACTCTCACTAATTTAGGCATTACAGGAAATGGTAGAGCATTTGAATATTTATTGTCGACAATGTACGCGTCAAGTTTGAGCGAAACAAAAAAATTGGCAGATCAGATGTATCATGAGCTTAACCTAATTATCCCTGCTTTTGTAGGCAGAGCAAATGATAAGCATGGTAAAACGCTTCAATCCTATTTTGAAAATACGAGGACTGCAATTTATAATATTGCTCAAAACCATATAAAAAATATTAAACTGCAGGAAAATCTACAGTATGTAAAACTACTATATTTCGAAAATAATTTCGAAGCAGAAGTGAAAGTCATTTCTGCTATTCTGTATGAACATGCACAAGGTCAATCTCTTGAAGCAATTACACAATACACTCGGTCAATGGCGCCACAAGAGAGACATAAAATAATTCAAGAATATACAAAATTTCGTACTAATCGAAGACATAGACCTGGTAGAGCATTTGAGATGATAGAATATACATTTGAATTATTTACAAATTTTGGTATGTTCCGTGATATGCATAGGCACAGAATTTTAACTTTAGAACGGCAATTACTGTCTACAAGACATGGCTACGATATACCCTCAGAAGTCATCGAGTTGGGCATTGTCAAAGATTATAGAGATTGCATGTATAAAAGCAATGAGGCATATAAAAACATCTCAAAAAATATGCCTGATGAGGCTCAATATGTGGTTAATTTTGCATATAGATATCCATATTTTATTAGACTTAATCTACGTGAAGCATGCCATCTTATCGAACTAAGAACTGTACCTCAAGGACACCCGGATTACCGCAACATATGTCAAAAGATGTTTGAACAGATAAAACACGTTCATCCCGTATTTGCAGATGGAATGAAATTTGTAGACTTAAAAACGTACAATCTAGAAAGATTGAGCGCTGAGAAAAATTCAGAGAAGAAGAAAATGGAATTGAATTAACATTATGCAAACCATCTTTCTAGTGATTGATTGCGGTTTGTAATGCTTTTTTTTAGTTTTTCAATGGCACCATTTACACGGTCTGCAGAAAAATTTTTTTCTATGCAGAGAAAATTGGCTATACCATTATAGTCTGCCTCGCCGAACTGCATATTATCCACGTTTGGAGCTTCCGGCTTTAGAAATATATCACGTATTTTCTGGTAAGGAATATAAGATAAGGAGTATTTGATTTTCTCAATATTTTCTAATTTACCATATTCACGAACCAATTTTAAAGCTGTTTTTGGTCCAATTCCTGGAAAGCCTTCTGGATTAAAGTCTGTACCTATCAAAATTCCGACATCTACTAATTGCTCATGTGTCAATTTAGTCTGATCGAGAACTTGTTGATGCTCTATAATTTCTGGTTCAATTTCAACATACATCTTCCTATTAGGAACTTTTCTTTTGCCGCTAATAGTAAGGTTACGTATAAGCCTACTGGAACCAAATAATATAGAATCATAATCTTGGCTTGCGCAGCTAAATGCAATACCTTGCTTTGTCAGATATGCGGCAGCAGCCTCCCCTTCTGAAGGTGCCTGAACAAACGGAATTCCAAGAAGGGCAAGGATCTTTTTCGATTCTTCTACCATTGCATCTGTCAATATAGATGTAGCTTGACTATACTTTCGTGCATCTTCAAATCTTCCTTCTGTTATTGCTTGATGATATCTTTCTGATGCCTCCTCTTTAATCTTATGACGATGTTCAATCTCCTTTAACTTAAGAGGATTGGGTTTGCCATCAAAGATATAAACGAGTTTTACATTCTCTGCGAGTAAGTGTATGTTGCGGTAGAACAAACCACTCAGATGACTTGTGATATCACCTTGTGCATTTGTAAGTAATTCGCCAGTTGGACCACGAATTGTTGCAAGGAATTGATAAATTGTATTATATGCATCAACTGCCACCACTTTATTTGCTAATTCTGATATTGTGATACTTGAAGGTCGTATAATCGGTTTTAGGTCTAACCCCATTCACATATTTTTGACTATAGCAAGATTTTACTTTTTCTTTAGGTTTTTCTTTACAGATTCCCAACCCAATGTAACGATTTCTTCATAAACATTAGATAGTTTCGGAATAGACTCTTCATTTTCAGCAGCTGTTTTTACCCTACCGCGATAATAGTTCTCGATGTCATGGGCAGTTTTGCTGTCAATAGTGATAGAAATTCGTGCTTTAGGCATTATACTTGTGCGCCTACTATTTTATCTCCATACCATACATTATATAATTCATTAATACAATTTTGTCATAAAATGCAATAGTTTTTGACTGTGAAGAGCCTAAGCAAGCAGTCAAGAGTAATATTAGCATTTACAGCAATATCATTACTTTTACCTGAATACTTATATGTCTCGTAAGGAAGACGACGCCGGGAGTGGGATTTGAACCCACGAGTCCCGAAGGACATCAGCTAACACCTCATATAGGATCTCGAGGCTGACCCCTTTTAGGGGTTTTATACTTACCTAGCTTGGGTACCCCGGCAATTTTTCTTGACAAGATAATGCAATTTAATGTTTTTTAAGTTAGCGAATCTAGTAGCCTGTATAATTATAATAATAATATCACTAATGTTAAACAGAATATTTGGAATAACTATAAACTTATAGACAATCCAAACAACTTTTTTCTTTTTTCTTTTTGTAACTGTGCGTTGACAAGAGCAGATTAAAATTATATAAATGGTGATTGTTATAATAATATGTGTTAGCAGCATCCCCTAAACCACCTGCTCCTGATGATATCAAAAAATTAACATTAACAGATATTGCAATAATGAGTGAATTAGCTTATTCCTTAAGAGATCGTCTAGAAATGTATATTCAGATCGATCCATACACTATGCCAGATCCACTAGATAACAAATATGAGTTCAATTATTACATCATTGTAGATAGGGAGGATAATAAAAGGATAGTATCGATGATTGCCATTAAGAAGGATCCGCTTCCACAACTACCGTGGAATAAGATATTCAGTGATCGATTAATCAAATTACAATTGTCAAAACAAGATGCTTCTGCTCTGAAATACGAGATGATGCCAAAAGACACTAATAACTTTTACCCATATAGACGTTCTGGCAGAATCGCTGGCTATATTATGTTTGCATTTCAAATCTGTGGGCTACATTAATAAATTCTTCAAAATTAGAACTAAATAATCAAAATATGATAAGTAGATGAATATTAGTTAATGTCCGAATAAGTACAAAGAGTTACATTATTGGCTCTTCCTTCAAATTCAAGTTACCATCTGACAAAATCTCAATACCCATAATATTAAGAATATCTATAGCATTTGCCTTTCCCTCCCTTTTAACAATATTTCCGGCTATTCTTAATCTATATGCAGGAGTCCAATGCTGTCCGATCTTGTACTTACCGTGCATTTCTCTAGGAACTATCTTAATTACACTTACTTCTTGTACAGATCGCATGTTAGGTTCAAGTCTTTCATATCTTCCCTCCTTCTGATACTTTTCCATCAGAGCATTTAGTGCTTTTGCCTTCTCAATGTTATCTTCAACCAGTAATGCGTGTCCTTTAATAACTACACTGATATAGAGAGTATCAGCTTGTGACGCATCAGAACTATGAAAATAATATGATGGCAAAAAACAGATATGCCTATCAACTTCAAATCCAACTTGTGAATTTCTTCTAATATTATCAAGTTTTTCACCTATAGGATGTGAATGCATATAGACTGCATCTGATTTTATTATACAATTTGAATCCATGCACATTGTATTTGCTCTTACGTATACAAAGTTCATCGGTATTACCTGTGGATAGCCTTTAGAATCGATAGTTGCAATCCTACCAACAGGTTGCGTATTCAAAAATTCAATGACCTTTTTTGCAGACTGTATCTCAAACTTCCTTATAAGCTGCATTTAAAATATATTTTATACTAAGCAATATAACTTATTGTAAAAACCTAGATTGCTATTATTACTGGCTTCATCTCATTAGGTTCTGTCAGTATTTGTTGTTGTGAATCGTTTTGAATTAGCAGATACATATCCAGAATAGTAGATAGCTAAATTGAATGCTTTCACAATATAAGTAGGACTTCAAGATCAAAAATATTTATTTAATTAATGTTTTATAGATAGTTGGTATTACATACTAATAACAACATATTGCGTTGCAACATTCTAATGCATTCAAAATTATAGTAATTGAAATGTATTAACTTGAGGTTGTTGTGAGAATGAGCACATATGGTCAGCAGAAGATTATTGATATTTATTAAATGCATTAGATAATTACAAATGTGGTACATAGAATTGGTACTTTGTTCCCTGGACCCATGGCTACAAAAATAATTAATATCATAAAGGGGGATTTCTTATAATTCAACTTTTACTTATCCGCTTGTTATTGCAAATGGCCACGACTCCATAATCGAAGATGTAGACGGGAATACATTCCTCGACTTTACATCGAATATAGATGCATGCCAACTTGGATATTCGCATCCAGAGATTATCGAAGTATTGAAAGACTATTCAAAAAATGGTATTCATAAGATTGCAGGGCAGGATTTTTATTGTGAAGAATATGCTATAATAGCACAGAAAGTAGCTTCAATTATTCCAGAAAACTTAAGACATTTTTCATCAATAGTGGTGCAGAAGGTGTTGAAAATGCAATAAAGATTGCCTATAGGAAGATGGGAGCGCTGCCTGGTATATCATGTATTAGTTCTTGGGGTGCAGGTAGCAGAATAGATATGGCAGTAGGTGCAAAAATAATAGATGTCATTAGCCAAGAGAAACTTCTAATAAATGCCGCTACCAAAGGTGAAGCCTTAAAAAAGGGTTAAATGAAATGGTAGGCAGAAATGGTATAGTCGACGTAAGAGGAATAGGCTTGATGATTGGAATTGAATTTGATCTAAGAGAAAGAAGAGATAAGAAGTTAAGAGAGTTGTTTAATAGAGGACTTCTGTTGCTACCTGCTGGTCATAAGGCAATGATAGTAATGCCTCCTTTAATAATAGGTGATGAGGAGATACAGGAAGGATTAGCAATAATGAATGAGGTATTATTATCCTAAGACTTATTAGTAAACATAATCTAATGTAAATGATATCAATAGGCTCTATAATCGTCGCCAAGAATTTGTGATGCCATTTTTAGTTCAAGTACTTCATTCGCGCCTTCATATATCGTAGTTGCTCTTGAATCCAAGAAGTGTCTTGCTACTCTATTTGTCTTCCTATAGGCGACTGATCCAAAAATCTGAACAGCCCTGTTTGCTGAGTCAAATGCAGAGTTGCTTGCATGAAATTTTGCTATAGCTGCTATTCTATCTGCTTCATTTCTTAATGTAGAGTATTCGTTGTTATATCTGTCCAATCTGGACAGCCATTGACAGTCTTCTTGTTTAAGTTTTTCTACATAATCATGAAGCCTTTGTCTTGCATGAGCTGCATAGTATACAAGCCAGCGTGAACTTTCTATGTTTACCGCAATTTTGGCTATATGTTCCTGTATTAACTGCTTCTTGGCTAACACTGAGCCGTGTTGTTTTCTTTTTTTTGAATAATTAATACACTCCTCTATACAATCCACCATTACACCTACCGCCCCAGCAGCCACACTAAGTCGACCATCTATTAATGCACTATATGCAATATTCAATCCCTGACCTTTTTGCCCAAGTAAATTTTTTTTTGGAACAATGCAATTATCAAAATAAATTTCTGCATTCTTAACAGTCAATAGCCCTATTTTCTGTTGTAGCTCTTTTGTTCTAATACCACTAGTATCGCCGTTTACAATAAATGCAGAAATTCTCCCGTTATTGCTTCCGGAACTACCATATTCTCTTGCATAGACAGTCATGATGTTAGCAAATGTGCCATTGCCAATCCAGTGTTTCTTGCCTTTCAATACATAATAGTCACCTTTATCTTCATATTTCGTAGTTATAGAAGAAGGGTCACTGCCTGCTGCGGGCTCTGTAAGTGCAAAGGCCATAATGTTTCTCCCATTGCAAGTGTTCGGGAGATATTCTCTTTTTTGTTCTTCATTTGCCCATCCCTGAATAACCATTTGACCTATTGATGTATGGGCGGAAAAGAAAGTACGCATTGAACTACCTTCTTTACCTATTCTTTCAAGTGCAAGAATATATGTAGGTATGTCATATCCTAGGCCACCGTATTTTCTTGATACGGGACATCCAAGCATTCCAACTTTTTCGAATTCCGAAATTACCTTTTTATTTAACTTTTCCTTAAGATAGCATTTTTCTTCATAGGAGCGAAGTGATTTACATATATCATCTATCTTATCCACAAAAATTTTCTGATCTTCAGAAATTTCAAAATTCATTTTTGAAAAATTACAATATGACATGAAATTCTTTGCCATTATGGGTATAAAAGTCTGTTTTTATATGTGAAAAGATAGGATTCCTGATTTATTTTTCCTATTACGCGTATCATTATCCAATACTAATTATGAAAGATAAATAGTTTAAAGGTAGTTGAATTTAACTACTTCAATATGATGTCTGGTGAATAATTACAGAAATTAATAGTGCTAATACATCTTAATCAAAGGCTGCTAGGATAGATTGTCGTGGTAGACGATCTTCGGTCACTTATTGTAAAGTTGAATTTTACGATGGATATTGTACTTGATAGTTATAATAATGGATTTATCCAACTATAGATATATAATATTAGATTTTATATCACTGTTATACAAATGGCATAGGGTTTAAATAGTTTAGAAATGAATCGAAACCAGTGAATTAGATGCCAGTCGCAATCATTCCCGATATTAGCGAACAACACTGTATTGGCTGTGCTCTCTGTGTAGAGATTTGTACTGCTCTTGGTCCAGATGTACTGCGAGTAAAGCCAGTCGAAGGATGGAAAAGAGGTAAAGCATTTGTATTCTACCCAGAGAGATGCATATCCGATGGAGCATGCATTGGTGTTTGCCCAACAAAGGCAATATTCTGGATGAGACCAATGGACTATACACCAGGACAACCAATTCCATTAAAGAAGAATGCAGTGTTCGTGAAGGGTTGGGAAGAAGGCTAAAACCTACTTCAAAAGTCCTAATATTCTTTTTTTAAATTTTTAACCTGATTAAATGGAAACACCTGTTAGAAATGCTTCTAGTTTGTCTTATGTTTTCTGCTAAAATACTATGACATTTGATTCTTTGTTTTGCTTTTGATGTATTTTTCATACATATCAAGTGCCAGTTCTTGTCGATCTGACTGAATAGACCCAGGACGGATACTCCTTATCCTCTTAATAGCCTGATCAGCTGTCAAATTCTCTTTTTTTATAAGATAGGCAGCTAATATAGTTCCAGTCCTTCCTCTGCCGGCAGCACAGTGAACCATAACTGGTTTTTTATATGATATCTGCTGTTGGATATAGTCAACTGTATTATCCATCTCTTCGAGAGATGGAGCACTATAGTCTTCTACCCTTAAATGGAAATAATCAACAATGTTACCATCCGAAAACCATTGTCTTGGTAATGGAACTTCTCTTATGGTAACTATAGTTTTGATACTATGTGTAACTACCCATAAGTATTGGGAATAAGTCATAGGCATACCACTTCCAGCAAGCTTATCCTCAATAACCCAGCTAAAATTTGTAGGCCTGCTTATCATACGCCCGTAAATCCATCTATAAGCATTACCGATTTTAGTCATTTGACATTACCATAAATCAATAAAATTGCTAATAACTATATTAATAATATTACTGGCAGCTTTACATACAGGGTCAATAGAATACATAACGGGATGATCATGTAATTGGTATTTAGAAAATCCATGTTCTGTATATGAAAGCGGCCTGTTCATCCATAGAAAGCCCTAGCCAACTCCCACATAGCACATAAAATGAGTGACATACACTGTACACACAAACATAAACTGATTTCTACCTGCGTCCTAATAGATACACACTAACATCTAATAAAATCGATCTATCAGGTTTGGAGAAGTTTTTAATTATGCAAAATATCGTATAGTGTATTGATAAATTGGGATGAGAAGATAAAGGTTCATTTAGTTTGGATATGGGGTGAGGAAGATGGCTTTATGAAAAGAGGAAAAGAAGGCATGTTGGTTGTTACTGATAGACGTATTGCTTTTATTACAAAAACAAATATGTCTTATCGAATACACGAAGTACATTCCTTAAGACAGCTTAAACGATTCAAGGAAGATGGAAATGTATTCTGCCCTTTAGAGGGGTATGATACAAATGATTTGGAGAATGATTTAAACAAGTCTGACGAAAATCTAGAATTCCAGTTCAGCCAGATTATAGATGTTACATCTGAAATTAAACGGTGGGGCACATTACTTAAAGTTAAGATGAACATCGGAGATAAATTAAAAATCTACAAATTTTCCATAGTAAAGGGTTGGGTAAAATATCCTGCAAAAGATCCGATTGAATTTCATCATGTAGATTGGAATCCCGTGATTAATCTCATTAAAGCATTATAGTGTTCTGCTGCATGCAAAATTCACGTAATGAAAATTAATATGAGATTCCTTTTGCAGCTATATATATTAATATTACTGAAATAATGCAAATTTTCTCCAAGAAATTTACAATGTACAAGATTTAAGGCCCTTACCCATAGAATGTAATTACTATATTGTCAAAAAAACTGTTTGTTATTGGAGTGGGCCCAGGTTCACCAAAGTATCTAACCGATGTAGCCAAGGACGCAATCTATAGATGCCATTATATTGCAGGGTATAAATACACTCTAAACATTATCGAGGATATAATTGATAGGAAAATACAGAAAATTTATGAGGTCACAATGGGTAATCAAGAACGTATTTATCAAGACATATATACTAAGATGAAAGATGACGATTATTGTGCTGTACCTTTTACAGGTGATGCCAATTTTTCCGAATCTGAAGTAGTTGATAGGTTACTAGAATTATTTGGTGACGACAATGTAGAAATTATTCCTGGTATAAGTTCCATTCAGATTGCAGCAGCAAAATCCAGAGTACCACTTGATAAGGCACATATTGTTACTTTTCATGTATCCGATGACATTGAACAAAAAAAATTTGATTTGGTGAAAGCTATAGTGGATAAGAAGAATGTAATTTTGCTACCGCGGCCATGGCCTGGAGATATTAGCAGAAGATTTATGGAATCCGATATTGCCATTTTTTTGAAAAAAAATGGAGTTGATACTTCAAATCTTAAGGTCTGGGTTTTTGAGAATTTAACAAAAGATAATAAAGAAACAGTTTTCAAAGGCAAAGTTAATGAATTAGAGAAAAAGGAATTCAGCGAGCTTTCTGTAATGGTAATTGACCAAGTAAAGCGTCAGACATATTTACAATTTGAGTAACCACGATAGCTCAATTTCTCTCAATATTAAAAAAGGCAAGATATAGATAATCATACAAAAATAGACAACAATATCTACAATACCGTTATACTCACGTATAGTAGTCAATGATCTTTTTTCCTTGTAATCCATATACATACAATTCTTAAAGTTGATGTACAAGTTCTCGAACACTCTAGGCAATATGCCTATGAGCTATACATGTTCAAGAAGTAACAACTGACTGTATAATATTAAAAGGATACTGCTATAAATAATAACAATTTCACAAAAATAACATTTATACCTCACGACAAGGTCCAAGCTAGCTGCTACAGCGATTTTTATAACAAATTGTCATAAATCAAGCCCATGCTGGTGCGTGTTTAAGAATTACTATGAATTTGCTTTAATTAAGAATTAAGTCTGGCATAACTTTTGGGGAGGTTACATAGATTGTCTATCATTAAGTCTACCAAACTGTTGTATCAAATCCCATTCTATTATGGCTCCAACAAATAGAATCACTACAACAATTCCGATTTCCACAATCATTGGAATAGCGTATTCTTTCCACGACTTTTTCTTTACAAGTTGATAGATAAGCAGACCACTTCTAGACATTGCTAAGCCATAAGCAAAGACTTCCATAATTCCGAATGGTGTAAACAGAATTATTAAAGGAGGAACGCTGGTAAGAATAGGAGAAGTTTTTGCCATTGCACTAAATACCATTCCAGTTGAAAAACCAGAAGATATTCCTATTGCTGTGCCTATTGCAGGTATAAACATTCCAAGTGCGACTTTGACATTGTTAATAAATATTCCATTTTGATCAATATTTATAATTTGTTTAGTCAGTTGTCCTTTTAGATCTTCTGCTTCCTTTTCACTCAAATTAATCTCCGCACCTGCAGAAAAAGCAATCATAAATGCAAGTGTACCAATTGCCAAATAAATAAGGCGTCGCTTAGCATTAAAATACAATTTACAAATATTGACAATAATATCTATTATATAATTAGTTTTATCAATAACAGAAATGTAATTAAATATGATAACCATATGGAGAACATCTCCCATCTTGGCTTTGCAAAGAGATGTTTCCAGTGCACTATCCTATGCCATCAGCAATGGCTATCAAGTTCATCCCGATGCTTTTGCTATGCTCAAGGGTCTTAATACTGATATTTTGAAGATTATTCAGGACATTATTAAAATGAAAACCAAACAAAATGAAAATTCTCTTATTGTAGTCGAAGATATCAAAAATCACCTTGATCTAATGGACGTTGATATGATTAAGGTTAATAGTGCTGTTACTCCTACTGACTATGATAATTCTTTTTTCGAGGATAATGCTCACAAGGTGATTTCGGATCCTACTCTATATGTCAACACTAGTGAAGGAGTTGAAGGTTATACTGCACTCTTCCGTAGTCGTTTTGAAAAATCACTTCGTATTCTAGCACTACGCCCAGATAGCAAGCGGATTACAAAAATTTCATCGATTAAACAAAAAATAAACGATTCAAGACAAAATAAAGCAAATAACATTAAAAATACCTTGAATGGAAATCATTCTTCTATTGTAGCAGGCTTGTTGATGTCCAAACATTCGAAGAAGAATGGATTAGAGATAACAATTGATGATTATACTGGAACATTGAGTGCACTTGTAGTTAGCGAGGAGTTAAAGAAACAGGCTTCAATGCTTTCCCTTGACCAAATGGTCATGCTAGAGGTAGAAAATGTTATGAAAGGCATTCAAGGATTTGTCATAAAAAATTTGACTTCTCCTGACATTCCTGATCATATCTCAAATAAATCAAAATCCGAATCTTACGCAGTACTGATTTCTGATCTTCATGTTGGAAGTAAATATTTCTTGGAGGCTGAATTTATCAGATTTCTAAATTGGCTTTCGTCAACAAATGACGAGATTGTGCGTAAGATTCGGTTTGTTTGTATTGGAGGAGATTTAATTGATGGTATAGGCATATTTCCCAATCAGGATAAAGAACTACTTGAAATGGATACTGCCAAGCAGATGAAACATGCCATAGACTTACTTGCCAGGATACCAAAACATATCAAAGTTTTCCTAATTCCTGGTAATCATGATCCAGGAAGAAGAGCTCTACCTCAACCATCACTACCAAGGAAAGACTCTGAGGTATTATATAGTCTTGATCATTTTACAATGCTAGGAAATCCTAGTTTAATAGAATTAAACGGTGTAAAAGTGTTAATGTATCATGGCCAAAGTTTAGATGACATTATTGCAACAACTCCAGGTCTAACCTATTCAAAGCCATCGGAGGCAATGAAAATATTGCTCAAAGCAAGACATCTTTCACCAATATATGGGCAGCGTACACCTATAGCACCAGAGCAGGAAGATATGATGGTAATCAATGAGGTGCCAGATATTCTTCATTCAGGACACGTCCATATTATAGATGTTCAGAATTATCGGGGAACTTTAATAGTTAATTCAGGCGCATGGCAGGCGCAGACCAAATTTCAGCAGACTGTTGGTATTGTTCCAACTCCTGGAATTGCAATTTTAATTAATCTAGCCACTCTTCAACCATTTCAAATGGATTTCAATCAACTAAATTATATCTAACGTAGAAAGAAATGGATCATCTTTTAAGGCTTCTTTAATAGTTAATGTCGAAACTGTAATTTTAATTCTTTGTGATCTACCATATCGCCCTTGACTTACCACATTGCTCGTTATCAGACCAAGTTGATCGAGTTCGCTTATTATTTGTGTTATCCGGCGTTGTGTAAGCGGTTCTTGCTCACCATGTTTACATAACGACGAATAAATTTCATATACTTCTCCAGTATTTCCATTCTTTGACTTAATAATTGACAATATCACGAGTTTAGTATGAGTGGTTGAATTTTTTAGAACTTCATAATTTGTATCTTTTTCAATTTTGTCTTGAGCTAATCGGATATGTCTTTCCTCTACTTTTGATGCCCTTTCTCTTTCTGCAATTTCGGCACCAACTCTTAATAAGTCAATTGCTCGTCTAGCATCACCATTTTCCTTTCCAGCCATTGCTGCGCATAGATTTATTGCAGCCTCTGATACAGCATCATCATGAAATGCAAGATGAGATCTATCTACTAAGATCTTTTGCAATTGTTCTACAGTATATGGATTAAATACCATCTCTTCTTCACTTAAACTGCTTCGAACACGTGGATCAAGTTTATCTTTAAATGTAAGACTGTTAGATATACCAATTAAGCTGATAAAACCCCCTTCAGAGATCCGCTCATTTGCCCTAGTAAAATTATATAGAATATCATCACCATTTTTATCTACTAGCGAATCGATCTCATCCATTACCAATACAACATGAAATTTTTTACTTTGAATAAAATCAAGAATTCTATCTGTAGCTTCACCAATTGAAAGCCCAGTAAAATGTACTTGCAACCTCTTTTCTGCTTTATTAATTCCCATATCCTCAGCAATTTCATAAAGAACTTTGTAAGCCGTATTTGCAGTTTTCGCGTTAATAAATGGCACTATTACGTTTATTCCAACATCCTTTGCTTTCTTACGTAAACGTTCAATTACATTTTTAGCTACTGCTGTTTTTCCTGTACCAGGTTTACCAAAAAGTAATAGATTAGATGGTCTTGCTCCTCTTAAAATTACAGATAATGCCTGTGCAATCGATTTAGTTTCATCGTTTCTAAATGGAAGAGTTTCAGGTACATAATCTATCGTAAGTGTTCGCCGATTTTTAACCAGCATTTTTCCCGTTGTAGCCCTTTCAAAAATACTATCAAGTGAGTCGTCACTCAAAATGATTCACCGATAAGTGGTCGGAGACACACACCCCTATCTTTCCTATCCAACATTCTGAACTTTAATCTATAATGAGTTCTATTTTTATTTTTAAATGGTTGAATCAATAAATATTGATAAATGAATTAAATGTTTACAATATATCTTAAGGTTACATAATATGGGTTACAATAGAAACAATGGGGTGGTGATACATATTCACAACTTAACAGCTTATTAACAAATCCTGGATAGGAATAGTAAAGAAGCCAGAATACAACCCCTTTATTTCCAGTGGAGCGTTAAGATGAATATTAACAATGTTAACATCACATATTACAACCCCTTTATTTCCAGTGGAGGTAAAAAACGGCTGTCCATTACCATGTAATTATTAACAAAACACCAATAATGCAAATCATTGATTCACCTCAAAAGATGCAAGGAACGAACTATCTTGTTATCATGACTATATGCCGTAGTGTTAAGTGTTAACTTGTTAAGTGTTAAAGCTAATCAATATTCTCAAGACGAAAAGGAGCCTAGAAAATCAAGTGTGTCAAAAGGTTAAGCATTTAAGAACAAGAGATTATCTGCAAAGAATATGAAGTCTTATTTCACTCTCATGATTTTATATTTATTATTGAAACTCTGAATTATCACGCTGCTGTCTAGAATGAAGGTCTATAATATGATGCGAAGTATTCTCATTTCCAAAATTACTATCTTTGTCAGACGGTAGGTTTATCTTTACTCGACCTGCGTATGTAATGGTATATTTGTAAGGTCTACTATTACTTTGTCTATCTACCAGATGTAATTCGTATAATCGCTTCATTAGGCGCGAGGTATGTTCACGTGTTCTTCCTATTGAAAATTGTATCTCACGTGAACTTCTGGGTCTCTCATTTAACAGCTTTAATATGTATTCCATAGTACCATTCTGTACATCCTTGAGGCTGGCTTTTGTATCTGCAGAAGTTAAACGTTGAACGATAGGACTTATGTGTTCCTCTTGTGGTACAGATGTGATGTGTGCTTGCTGTGCTTGTGACATTTCATGTGATGTATCATAGTGAGTGTGATGTTTCGTATCAATATCGCTAGATTTTTTACGTAATTCTAAGTCCTGGTAATCTAATTCTCGTAATTCAAAGTTATCAATTCTAACACGTAACCCTACGACTATGTCCTCAATGTGTTTTAACCTACGAGAATATTCGGACACAATCGCCTCTGTTACAGGTTCCTTGTCATCCTCATTCGAGTTATATAATTGCCTGCCTCTGTTATATAAAATCATGAAAGATGCAGCAATGCTAAATGAAATCACTATGGATGTCACATAATCCCAGTTGAGCATGGCTAAATTGACCATAATGTCACAATGATATCAACAAGTCCGTGATTTATGTTATTCTAAAAAAAGATTCACACGTTACACATTTTATTTAGCGCGTTTTCAAGAGTAAATATCACGCTCTCCATACGCTTTTGATCTGTGACATCACTTCTGTCTCCTCTTGGAATCACATCCAGTTTCTTAGAGAGTGCCTGAAGAACAGAAAGTGATTGGTGATCTATCGCTCCTATGTATTGTAGCAACAATATACTATATAGAATACTAACAATCTTGTGTCGACACTGCCTTAGTTGTCTATAATATGCTCCCCTGCTTATGCTGATCATATTTTTTTTGGTAGTCAGACGTTTGTAAATAATATACGTTTGTCTTTCTGTAAATAAAGAATTTGTAAGAATATCCTCATAGATTTTGTTAAAATGCATTTCTTCTGGGAGCATAAAGCCATACAGATCTGTATTGCTGCTTAATAAAAGTATTATCAGACGACTATCAAGAAAAAGAAGATGAACATATACTACTGTAAATTATATAACTTGAGTCCAAAAGCTATATCGGCTAAAACATATGCAAACTTGAGTCTTGATATTGAAAATATATCAACATAGTCTAGAGATTTATAAAATACGGTAATATTATAATAATTTAACAAGCAAAAGGATGTAATATCCAGAAAAACGAGATGCACTTCTATGCAGAAGTATATTGCTAATAGGCTTACAGCAATAACAAATGTCAATATAAAGGAACTATTTTTGTTGATACTACTGTTATATCTAAAGTTCATAGGAGTAAGAAGATACTCTCTTTAAAAGTTGTAAATCAAGAGTAAATTGTAAAAGGAGATTATATTATATACATTAATAGCAATGATATATAGAACTATAAATATTGCAGAACTTCTATGTATAATAAGGTAGAGGATTATATTCGTAATGAAATTAAAAAATATGGTACATTGTGCTTCCCACTAATAGACTCTGAAAATCAATTGGATGCAGGTTTGATTGCTAAAAAGGCTGAAAGCTTGGGTGCTTCTGCTGTCTTAGTAGGTGGATCCTCTGTAATTGATCAGCTTGAACTTGCAGAAATGGTTTCACATATCAAATCATTAATCAAAATTCCTGTCATATTGTTTCCGGGAAATGTTACTGGCGTATCACCTAAGGCTGATGCTATTTTATTCAGTTCCTTACTCAACTCTGAAAGTCCATACTTTATTACTGAGGCGCAAGCCTTGGGAGCTCTTGCAGTAAAAAAATATGGAATCGAACCATTGCCCACTGGATATCTGATTATTGGTGAAGGCACTACCGCTTGGTTTATGGGTCAAGCTCGTGGAATTCCTTTTGATAAATCAAGAATTGCTGTCATGTACTCTTTGGCAGCACAATATTTAGGTATGAGATTTTTGTACCTGGAGGCAGGCTCAGGTTCTATTCGGAGTATTGCCCCTCAAATGATATCGAGTGTAAGAAAATACTATAAGGGGATCCTAATTACAGGTGGAGGTATTCGTACACCCCAAACTGCAAAGGAGATAGCTGATGCTGGAGCGGATATTATTGTAATTGGTACTATTATTGAAAAAGGGGGGGAGTGGGAAAATATACTGTCTTCCATTATCGATGCCATTCGGAGGTAATGTGATTAATGACAATGATACATGACGCCGAACCCTGTTTAAAAGGAATACCTATGCCACAGTATTATTTAAAATATCATCACGACATTTTAAAAACGGTACAAAATAGCTTTGAGTTAGCAACCAGAGCACGCAAATTGGGACTAGATATTTCAGATGTTGTAGAACCAAAAATTGCCTACGATTTGGCAGATAGAGTTGCAAAAATGCATAATATTGATATTG
>Ga0126314_10000343_pt1 | contig 23144 bp, 23 predicted proteins | sample Plot105B_FD_92535 | JGI IMG/M metagenome (GOLD analysis project Ga0126314, IMG submission 92535) | Serpentine soil microbial communities from UC McLaughlin Reserve, CA, USA - Plot105B | ecosystem: Environmental > Terrestrial > Soil > Grasslands | place: USA: UC McLaughlin Reserve, Lake County... | reverse complement strand
AAATTTAAAATATATGATATGTATTAATATGAGGTAATCCTTTAGCAACAAAATATTTACTATAATTAAATAAAAAAATATGTATATGTTATTGAATATTAATCTATATATTGTTAATCTATATTAATTTGCAATCCTTTATTAGTCAAATTTTTCTTTTTAAATGTAATTTCCAATATTCCATTCTTATAATGAGATTTGCCACTTGACGGTTCGACAAATTCTGGAAATTTGATTTTTTTATAATAGCGTCTTTCTTCGGCTGAAGTTGAAGATTCTATAGTTAAAGTGTTTTCATTAGCATATAATTTGACATTCTCTTTTGCAACTCCTGGCAATTCTGCAACAATTTTTATCTCTTCTTTTCCATCTATTATATCAATCAGAGGCTCTCTCTCTTCTTGTCTATCATGAGAACTGTCAGTGATTGAATTTGAGAAAACGTCAACATTTCCAAATTTTCTTATTATTGGTTTACCATCTTCACCAATTTTAACTGAATAACCATATACAATAGGTCCAAATTCTTTTACAGTTGACCCATCATCTAATTTACGTTCTTTTATAAATTTTTTTGGAACTGGTTGTTCAAAATTTTTAAAAGCTTCATCCATCAATTTTTCCATTTCACGCATCATGCTATCGATATCAGGAAACCAATTCCAAGAGCGTTTTCTTCTAAACCAATCATCAAAGGGATATGTCATTTTAATTTAGGTTAAAATCATTATGTATATTAAAAAGTTACTTATATTTTTCAAATTCTTTATTTAATTCTTTCAAAAGAAGTCTCTGCTTTTCTGTAATATTATTGGGAATTGTAACCTGTATCCTTACTAATTGATCCCCTTTGCCATATGTCCCATATCGTGGCAATCCTTTTCCCTTGATCTTTAAAATTGTGTTTGCTTGAGTTCCAGCAGGGATTTTTAATTTCTCATGGCCATGTAAAGTTGGAATTTTTATTTCGGTTCCTAATACTAAATTAGGATAATCAAGATTTAGATTATACAATACATGACCATCTTCTAATCTTTCAAATAAATTATGAGGCAAAATATGAAGTCTAATTAAAAGATCTCCTGGAGGCCCTTGTTCTGAATATTCACCTTCACCAGTTAATTGCAAAGTCATTCCATCTTCAACTCCAGCAGGAATATTTATCTTTAATTTCTTATTTTGTTCTATTTTACCTGATCCTAGACAATTATTGCAAGGTTTATCAATTACTTGACCCTTTCCATTACATGTTTGACATGGTTCTAATGAAATAAATGTTGAAAAACGATTTTGATTATAGACTCTGCGAGTTTGACCTTGGCCATTACAAGTATTGCATGTACGTGGTTTAGTTCCATGCGCAGCTCCTGTTCCATCGCAATTATTACATTTTTCAAATTTTGGTAATTCAATTTCATCGTTTTTCCCGTGTAGAACGTCTTCTAATGAGAATTCCATATCATATAAAATATCTCTACCTTTTCTTCTATTGCCACCTATATTGAAACTAAATCCACCAAATGGATCTGATCCTCCAAATCCTCCGCCTCCTCCTCTACCTCCAAACATTTGTTCAAAAATAGTTTTCGCAAAGCCACCAAAACCCATATCTCTAAAGACCTCTTCAAAGTTTGCTTCAGATCCTCTAAATGCATCATCAGAGCCTACATGACCATAAGTATCATATCTCGTTCTCTTTTCATCATCTGATAGAACTGCATAAGCTTCAGAAATTTCTTTGAATTTTTCTTCTGCATCTGGTGATTTATTCCTATCAGGATGAAACTTTAAAGCTAATTTTCTATATGCATTTTTAATTTCATCTTTACTAGCATTCTTTTGTATATCTAAAATTTCATAATAGTCTCGCTTGTTAGTCATAAATTATGATCCCGTACTGAATTATATTAATAAAAAAATGATTATTTTTATCTTTTGATATATATTAGGATCCAGCCGACGCAGATTTATCTGTAGTATTTGCATTTGCTCCTGTGTTAGGTCCACTTTGATTTGTAAATCCCCCAGTGTCTGTCTCTGAACCACTACTACTGCCACCTGCGGCTTGATTTGCTGCTGTTGCTGCTGTTGCTCCAACTGTTCTATAAATTTCTGTACTTATTTCAGCCAGTAAATCCTTTGTTTCCTTAATTTTGCTCTTTAGATTTTCAATATTATTGCTAGCAATGACATCTTTTAATTCTTGTACTACCTTGTTTATTTTTTCTGTTTGTTCTGGTTTGATTTTATCTTTAAAGTCTTGAGTGATTAATTTTTCTGCAGAATAGACAAGATTATCTGCTTCATTTTTAATTTCTGCCTCTTCCTTCTTTTTCTTATCGGCTTCAGAGTACTGTTCTGATTCTTTCTTTAATTTTTCTATTTCATCTTTTGATAATTTTGTGGTTGCTGTAATAGTTATTTTTGCTTCTTTAGAAGTGCCTAAATCTTTTGCAGTAACATTTAGAATTCCATTTGCATCAATATCAAATGTTACTTCAATTTGAGGGATCCCTCTAGGGGCAGGTGGAATTCCTGCAAGGTTAAAAGTTCCTAATGAAACACAATCTGAAGCCATAGGTCTTTCACCTTGCACTACATGAATGGTAACTGCAGATTGATAGTCAGCTGCAGTCGTAAAAACTTTACTTTTTTTCGTAGGAATAGTTGTATTTCTTTCTATTAGTGCCTCTTTAAGGCCACCTAAAACTTCAAGCCCTAAAGTTAGTGGAGTAACATCTACAAGTAAAATGTCTGTTGAAACATCTCCTGCAATAATAGCTCCTTGTATTGCAGCTCCCATAGCAACTGCTTCCATTGGATCGACTCCTCTTTCTGGTTCTTTACCCGTTATTGTAGCAACAAATTGTCTAACTATAGGCATTCTAGTTGGTCCTCCAACCATAATAATTTTATCGATATCTGCAGGAGTAAGTTTGGCATCTTGGATTGCTTGTAACATAGGACTCTTACATTTTTCAACAATTGGTCTCAAGAGCTCTTCCAGTTTTGAACGTGTTAGGTTAATTATAAGATTTTTAGGTCCACTAGAAGGATCATAAGCTAAAAATGGAAGATTAATTTCTGTTGATACAAGATTGGATAATTCTATTTTCGCTTTTTCGCCTGCTTCTTTTATTCTCATCATAGCAGCTTTATCATTTCTTATCTCTAATCCTGTTTGTTGTTTAAATTCTTGTAAAATATATTCAATAATAGTATTATCCATATCAGTTCCTCCAAGTTGGGTATCACCTGATGTACTTTTAACTTGAAATACTCCTCCACCCATTTCCATAATAGTCACATCTAGCGTTCCACCTCCTAGATCAAAAACCATAATTTTCAAATCTTTTTGAATTTTATCTAATCCATAAGCAAGTGAAGCAGCTGTAGGCTCATTGATAATTCGTTCTACTTTCAATCCAGCTATTTCTCCTGCATCTTTTGTAGCCTGTCGTTGATTATCATTAAAATATGCAGGAACTGTAATAACAGCTCTATCTACCGTATCTCCTAGAAATGCTTCAGCATCCTTCTTTATCTTTTGTAAAATAAATGAAGAAATTTGTTGTGGAGTATAACTTTTTCCTCTTACATTAAATTTAAAATCAGTACCCATCTTTCGTTTAGCAGCAAAAACAGTTCCTTCAGGATTGGATATCATTTGTCTTCTGGCTGGTTCTCCAACTAAGAGATCACCCGTATTTGTAAAGGCTACTACAGACGGAAAAGCTTTTCCACCAACAGAAGTACCTTCTGCCGCTTGTATGATTGTAGGTTTACCACCTATCATTGCTGCTGCTGCAGAATTACTTGTTCCTAGATCAATACCAATAATTTTTCCCATATTTAATAATCACCTATAGATTAGTTTGATTATCTATATTATTGTTCATTATATTTTTTTTCTTTTTGGATATTTCTACAAGGCTAGGCCTTAAGACTTTATCATTAAGCATATATCCTACACGTATTTCATTTGTAATAGTATTTTCTGGAAGATCATCGTTATATGAAAAGCTAATAACATCATGTTTGTTTGAATCAAATATCTTCCCTATTGTTTCAATTTGTATTACACCTTCAGATTGCAAAATATTATCTAAATTTTTTAAAATACCTTCTAATCCATTTAGAAAAACGTCATCAAGATCTTTATTCTTTTTTATCATTTCTAATGCTCTCTGATAATCATCCCGTATAGTTAAAAAGCTAGAAAGAAGATTAGATTTATTTGATTCTATAGTAGAAGCCATTTGTTTTTCTATCTGTTTTCTATAATTGTCAAAATCAGCCATCATGTACTTTAATTTGTTAAGATTCGTTTCTGCTTTCTTTTTTGTTTCTTCTAATTCAATTTTTGTTTTTTCCAATTCTTCTTTTAAGGAATCATTATTATCATTGGTTTGTTTTTCATCTTTTTCCAATTCTTCTTTTAAGGAATCATTATTATCATTGGTTTGTTTTTCATCTTTTTCCACAGAATTATCATTATTGATCATGTTAATTATATTCAAATGAATAAGGCCGGATAATTAGATATCGTTGGAAATAAAAAATAAGTTGAAACCGAAATGAAACAAAGTTTCATACAAATTAAATATAGTATACAAAAAAAAAAATTATGCCAGTTACAGAAGATGAAGAGATTTCTGCTATTATGAAAAGAAAAAAAGAGATCCTAGAAGAAAAATTGAGATCGATGAATGAAATAAAAAAAATTAACAAGCCTATTAATCTTACCGATTCAAATTTTGATATGGAGAAATCAAAATACTCTTTGTTAGTCGTAGATTTTTGGGCTGCATGGTGTGGTCCATGTAAAATAGTATCACCCATCATAGAACAATTAGCAGAGCAATATGCTGGAAAAATAGTATTTGGTAAGGTTAATGTAGATGAAAATCCTTACATCTCACAAAGATTTGGAATTCAAAGTATTCCAACTCTAATGATCTTGAAAGAAGGAGAGGTTATTGATGTAATGGTTGGCGCATTACCAAAAGGACAAATTGAAAATAGAATAAGACAACATATAGAATAGAGGTACGCCTACATACATTAGAAATAAAATGAAAATAATTTTGTTCTAATAAAATCATATTTATAGAGAAAATAAAGGAATCATTGTTCAATCACTGTCTTATACAAAAAAACATTGTTGAAATAGGATCAATCATTGAATTTTCGTATTATGAGAGAGTGAGTTATAATAATAATTATAATTAATTAATTATGCATAATTACCTTTGATAGAAGATTTTGCTCCGCAGGCCTCACACAATAAAAAGCCTAATTTTTTATTTTTTTCTGTTCTTGTATCAGGGCTACCACAAACTGGACATATGACATAATCTTTTACATACCTATCAATTAACGCACCAAATGATGAACGTACTTTACGTCCTAAAAAAATAACTCTATCACCGTTAATATAACCAGCCGAAGCAAGCTCCTTATTAAGATATAGTAATAATTTTTCTGGAGCGCGACGTAATGCTTTTGGAAAATCCATAAAGTTTCTAAATATTGTTCTCTGACCAACCCAAATTATTTGTGGAACAGGTAATTCCAATCTAGAGACTTCTTTTTTAGCTGTTGTTCCTAATTTATTATGAAGTCTGTCAAGTAACAATTCGTAATCTGCTTTAGTTTGTTGTTCCATAATCAATTTACATTTTTTCTTACTAATGTACGTTGTGGTAATTACTAAATAAAAAAAAAGATCTTAAGATGATGATTGAAATAATAATAATAATAATAAATGATTAATGCAATAAGTACACATCATAAAATGAATGTTATTGCTTTAAAAGTAGTTATTACACAAGTATAAGAACATGGTAGAAAAATTCACTTTTAATTTATTATTAATATGTAATTATTAATTCTGAAAAAAAATTTCTTTTGTTTAAGTGAATCAAATTTATTTTTATTTATCGGTGTCATTTAACCATTGAAAAAATGGATGTACGGTATTATTATAAGGTAGTTTTGAGGAATCAGACACATTATAGCATAACATAAGCATTCTTTTCTCCAGTTTATTGATTAGATGAGATGGAACTTCTGTTTTTTTAAATGGTTTTTTAAATAGTTCATAAAAATAATCTTCTTTATAATAGGCAATATGCTGTTCAAAGCAGTTGGATTGAATTGTTGGATCTCCTACTATTCTAGAACGCATATCTGAAGGGGAAGATGAGTACATTTGTTCTTCTATGCTTATTTGTAATATTCTTTTGTTATATTCTTCTCTTATAAACTCAGAATCAAGTTTATTTTCTTTAAATTCATGAAAGATCTTAATGTTTCTAGCTTGTTGTTCCATAGTCCTTTTTGCTATATTTCTAACAGATAATATTTCTAATTCACTAGTTACTTTATTATCTTTTCCAAACAAATAAAATATTCCAACTATCTCTTCTTCCTTAATAAATGGAAATTCAATTTTTTTTTCAATAAATTGTATTATTCTAGAAGGTATATCCATTGGGGTAAATATTCCCATAAAGGAATCAGTTACAACAACCATTATTATTGTCTGTCAAGATAATACTTACTATGGAGTTATTAACAACTGATCGATGGTAATCTGATATTTCCTAAATAACCTTTAAACGAAACTAAAATAATTTATTGTATTAAATAAAAAAAAGATTTAGTGAGCATGTGGTGGTGGAGCTCCTCCTGTTGAAATTGACTCATTGTATGTTCCTTCTGCTTTTTCATGGAATTCTAATGCAGCTTGATCTACTTTGATTGCTTGTGGTGGACAAACTGAAACGCATGCCATACACCAAATACAATCATGTTCTCTGATAGGATCTGCTTTATCTGTATAATCTTTTCTTTCTTCCTTTACTGCAGAGCCAGTTCCTTCAAATGTTTCGTTATGGGAATCTTTGGCAGGAACATCCTTTTCTGTTCGATACCATTGAAATACTTGAACTGGACAGGCTTCAATACATGCACCGTCCGCTACACAAGAATCCCAATCAACGGCTACCATGGTACCACTTACACCTAATGGAACTTGTTCTTCGCCTCTTGCAGCATAGGCTGCTTTTACTTCTTCATTTTCAAATGCTTCACCTTGTTGGTTACCTGGGCCCCATCTATAGTGAAAATGTTCACCATCTGAAAGTTGGATTTTACCAATTGTTTTATGATTTTTTGGAAAGTCTGGATCTATTGGCATTTATATCTATTTTATCCATGAACATATATTATATAAATCATATGTGATTAAAAACAGTTTCTTTATATATTTAAGAACCCTTGCTTAACCGTTAACTAATTAATATAGAAATATGATCAAATTTATTTTGATTTATTAATTAAAAAAAAGAAAAAAATTTGGAAGCTAGTCATTGAATGCTTTTTCTGCATGCTGAGTTATATCCAAGCCTGCTTCTTCTTCCTCGTCTGATACTTTTAGGCCAATAGTCTTATCTATGATCTTGAAAATTGCTATGGATACAACAAACGCAAAGACTGCAGCCACGGCAATTCCAAATGCCTGTATACCTAGTTGTGCTGGATTTCCATATAGCCATCCTACAGGTCCTCCCTCCATTATCAAAGGACTAGCAGCGACTCCTATTGTTAAAGCACCTAGGATACCAGTCACACCGTGAACGGAACTAACATCTAATGCATCGTCTATCTTTAGTTTTTCTTTGAATAATACTATACCATAGTATGATCCAAATCCGAGAATGATACCCAGAACAAAAGCGGATTCTCCCGTGATGTAACCAGCAGTAGGGGTAATCCCAGCCAGTCCAGCTATAGCACCATTTATGACGGCTGCTATTGAAGGTTTTCCTGAACGTTTCCATGACAAAAATAGCCACACTAATGTACATGTTGCAGCTGCTATTTGCGATGTCAAAAGAGCGTTTCCTGCAACGCCATTAGCAGCTAATGCACTACCAGCATTAAATCCAAACCATCCCAGCCATAACATAGTAGCACCTACTACCGCGAGTGGTAAATTGTGGGGGACCATTATTTGTGGTCCAAAGTTCTTTCTCCTTCCGAATACAAGTCCAGCAGCAAGAGAAGCCATACCCGCGCTTGTATGTATTACTATACCACCTGCAAAGTCCCATACACCAAGCTGTGCTAACCATCCGCCTCCCCAGATCCAATGAGCTAATGGGAAATAAATGAATAAGCTCCAAGCTATGGCAAATATGAAAAATGCACTATACTTCATTCTTTCAGCAAACGCACCAGAAATTAACAGAGGAGTAATTACAGCGAACATCATCTGATAGGTAGCAAAAGTCACTCCAGGAATTGTAACGTTTATTCCAAATCCTTCATGAACCTTTACTCCATGGTAGAATATATGATCTAATCCCCCTATTATTCCGCCTTGAGTAGGTCCAAAGACCAAAGTAAAACCAACAATAAACCACAGGGTGGAAAGAATTGCCAACCCAGAAAATGTGTGCATTATTGCTGAAAGACCATTCTTAAATCGAATTAAACCAGCTTCAAAGAATCCCAAACCAGGTGTCATTAACATGACAAGTCCTGTTGCGACTATCATCCATGCAGTATCACCAGTATCTAACGCCATTCCTGTTGCTAAGTCACCACATAGTATTATAAAAAAGTTTGTTCTAAACTAATAATAAATTAATTTAAAAGAAATATTTAAAAATAATTATAAATCTTCTAATTAATTATATAATATTTGTAATTCTTTCTCGAGCACATTTACTATTTTTTGTATATCTATTTCGGATACCCCTGGATGAACTGGAAACGATAAAACATGTTCACTTGACCAATTAGTATTTTGTAAATTACCACCGTTCAAAGAAAATTTCTGATAAAAAGGTGTTTTATGAACAGGAGGATCATAATAGACAGCTACTCCTATTCCATTTTCTATCAATTTTTTCTTGATGTGATCTCGTAGAGTTAGGTCACCAGAACCGTTAAATGCTAATGTATATAGATACCAATTAAATTTCTTTATTTGATCCTCTCGTGGAATTTGAATATTATACTTTTCAATAATTGTTTCTAGCAAATTAGATAATAATAAGGAATTTCTTCTTCTAAGATCTAAAATTGTTTTTAATTTTTTCATTTGTATTTTAGCTATTGCAGCACTTAATTCAGGAAGTCTATAGTTAAGCCCTAACAGTCGTGTATCATATCCTTCAACCATGCCATGATTTCTAATCATCTTTAATGTGTCTGCTAATTCATTTTCATTTGTTACAATAGCTCCGCCTTCACCAGCTGTTAACACTTTGCTAGCATACATACTAAAACATCCCATTGTTCCAAAAGTCCCTGTTTGTTTATTTTTATAAGTTGATCCTAGTGATTGACAAGCATCTTCAATAATGTAAAGGGAATGCTGATTTGCAATTTCATTTAGTTCAATTAGATCTGCAGGATGACCATAAAGATGAACAGGTATTATAGCTTTACTTTTTCTAGATATTTTTTTCTTTAAATCTTGGAGGTCAATGGTATAATCTTTAGTATTAATATCTACAAAAACAGGTTTGGCGCCAGATGCAACAACTGCATTGGCAGTTGCTACAAAAGTAAAAGAGGGAAGTAATACTTCATCGTCAGTCTTAATATTGAGTGCAAGTAATGCTGCATGTAAAGCTGCTGTACCAGAATTAACGGAGACGACATGTTTAACATTTAAAAACTCTCGTAGAGATGATTCAAAGTCTTGAACTCTTTTACCGCCATCTCTTGCAGCACTTGTAAGAGCATTTTCATCAATGACTTTAATAATTTCTTGTTTCTCCTCATTATCTATCCAAGGTCTGTTAATGGGAATCATTTTTAACTATTGTATGTGATTAAGGATATTAAATAAGTGTTTTTGATAAAATCAAATCAATAAATTATTTACCATTGTTATATATCGTTATACACATTAAAAATTTTGCATTGACAAAAAATTAGACTGTAATAAACTATTTCAATAATATCCAAGTAAATTTATAATATTTAAAATATATCAATTAAAACCTAATTTTTTAGAAAAATGTTTTCTATAAAAAAACAATAATTGTTATATTATACTTTTAATTCATTTAAAAATATTTTTGAATTTGGTTAATTTGCTATTTTATATACTAACTATTAATATTATTAAAATATAATAAGAGGTGATTAGATTTATCTTTGTGCAGATGTGGCAGAGTGGTCTTCTTTACAGAACACAATAATGCGTCGGCCTTGAGTGATTTTCAAGGTTAAAGCAAGCCGATTCGCCTTCGGGCGATCAGGAGTTCGAATCTCCTCATCTGCGCTTCTATTTTTAAAAAGATTATTGAATCAATTTAAGAATAGGTATAAAATTTTATTAGACTTCGATAATCAAACTCGCATTAATGGACAAAAGATTAGGAGTAGTAATGGCTATATTGGTCGTTATAAGTGCAATAGTTACAATTTTTATATCTCCGTTAGATACTACTATTCCTATTCCAGAGCCCTCATTCTTGAGTAATACAACAAATCAGAATAAAGGTATCGACATAATTGCAGAAAATCTCTCAACACCTTGGGCTATAGATATTGCAAAAGATAATAGAATCTTTTTTACTGAACGCGAAGGAAAGATCAGGGTAATTGATGAAAAAGAAATCCTTCTTGATGAACCAGTAGCTTATATCAGAGTTGCACAAAATGGAGGTTCAGGATTATTAGGAATTGCTCTTCATCCTAACTTTACAGAAAATCATTTAATGTACATTTATCATAGCTATATGAAAGATAATAAACTTTATAATAAAGTTTTACTTTTAAAAGAAAAAGGTAACAAAATTATTGAATCAAAGATAATAATTGATTCTATTCCTGGGTCACCATATAACAATGGAGGAAGAATAAAGTTTGGCCCTGATTATAAGTTATATATTGCCACAGGTGATGCTTCTGATCCCCTTTTAGCACAAAATCTTTCTTCACTTGCAGGTAAAATATTACGCATAAATCCGGATGGATCTATTCCCTCTGATAATCCATTTAAAGACTCATCTATTTATTCATATGGACATAGAAATGTTCAGGGAATCGCATGGCATCCCAAAACAAAACAAATGTATTCCTCAGAACATGGTCCATCAGGATTTGATGAAATTAATTTGATTATTTCAGGAAAGAACTATGGATGGCCAGAGGAAGAATGCAGAGGATCAAATATTTCTCAAAAAGCTATTATTTGTTTTAATCCTGCAGTGGCACCTTCTGGTATAACGTTTGCTTCATCAAATAAACTAGGTTATCAAAATGATCTAATCTTAACAACTCTCAAAGGTTCTCATTTAAGACAAATAGACGTAGAATCAGGAGAACAAAATAATATATTAGTAGGCTATGGTCGACTGAGAGATATTATTGAATCTAGTGACGGTACACTATATGTTCTGACTAGCAATACCGATGGAAGAGGAATTATCCAACATAATGATGATAAAATTTTAAAAATACTTAAACCATAAACTCTTGTGGACAAAATTAATAAAAAGGAAAATATCAAAAATATCAAAAAATTTTATGAGTTAGATCATCAGGAACGTTTGCAATATTTGAAAAAAGAAGCTCACATAACTGAGGAAGATTCAGAAATCTTGCAGGATTTTCCAAAAAATTTTACTTTTAAGAAAATTAACAACATGATTGAAAATGCAATCGGATTTGTACCCATTCCGTTAGGAATTGCTACTAATTTTGTTATAAACGGAAGAAAATATTTAATTCCAATGGCGATAGAAGAACCATCTGTTATCGCTGCTGCAAGTAAAGCTGCCAAAATTGCAAGTAGAAAAGGAGGGTTTTTAGCTGAAGCAGATAATTCTATCATGATCGGACAAATCCAATTAGTTTCACGAGATAAAAGGAATAATAAAGACAAATTTTCTAACAAGAAAGAAAGAGATAAAATAAAAAAAATAATATTGAATAATAAAGAAAAGTTATTGGAAATAGCAAATTCAAAAAGTAGATCAGTACATGCTATTAATTTACAATTAAGGGAAATGTCTGATGAAAGCAACAACAAAATGGGTTACATGATAATAATCGAGTTAATTATAGATACAAGAGATGCAATGGGAGCAAATGTAATTAATACAATGTGTGAATTAGTTGGTTCAGAATTAGAAAAAATAACTAAATGTACAGTTATTTTAAAAATTCTTTCGAATTATTCAACAAAAAGAATGGCTAGATGTAAAGCTATTTTTCCAAAAGAATTGATTGGTGGCTCGACTGGTGTGAATAGAATTTTATATGCATATGCATTTGCATATTCTGACATATACAGAGCTGTTACACATAACAAAGGTTTGATGAATGGAATTGATGGAGTAGCTATGGCCACAGGGCAAGATGTTAGAGCTATAGAAGCAGCTGTACATGCATATGCTTCTAATGATGGAAAATATAGATCTTTGACTAAATGGTATAGATCAAAAGAAGGAGATTTAGTGGGAGAAATCGAGATTCCATTGGCTATAGGAATTGTCGGAGGAATAAGCTCAGTACATCCATATGTGAAAGTAGCTTTGAAAATATTAAATCTAAAAAAAGCCAAAGAACTTGCTTTAATAATGGTAGCTGTAGGTCTAGCTCAAAATTTTGCTGCAATTCGTGCTTTAGCGGATGAAGGAATCCAGAAAGGACATATGAGATTACATGCCCGAAATATAGCCATAACTGCAGGAGCAACCGATGAACAAATCAATATCGTTGCAAGCAGACTTGTCCAAGAAAATAATGTTACTGTAAATAAGGCTGAAGAAATTATTGAATTAATCAATAAAAATGAAAATTGATACAAAGTAGTAGATATATATCTGATGAAACGAAAAATTTTTTGTTATAATAGTTATGGCTCACATAGTAAAATTTGTTGTACCTAAGGGAACCATTGAAGAAGCAACTTTAAAGATTCTTGAAGAAGCATGGCAAAAAATAAGCGGTAGAGCACGAACATATAGAATTAAGTTAAGTGATCCAGAAATAGAAGTTAAACTTTTGAGGCCCCAGGAAATTCCTACGTATGTACAAGAAGGACTATATGATGTTGGAATTACGGGGAGAGATTGGATTAGAGAAGCAAATGCAGATGTAAAAATATTGCTTGATTTAGAATATGGTAGAGTTAAACAAGTAATAGCTATACCAGAAAGTTTTCAATTTCATAATTTGGATGAAATGATTATAGATCATGTAAGGAGAGAAAAACCACTCAGAATATCTGCAGAATATCTTACTACTACAGCTAATTATATAAAATCTAAAATTGCCTACCAGAAATATTTTGGAAATAGCAATCCTATGATTATTACTCCTTGGCTTAGAGTTGGTGAAAATAAGAATGTTCAAATATTTCTCTCTTTTGGAGCTACAGAAGCTAAGCCACCAGAAGATGTAGATGCCATATGTGATATTACTGAAACTGGAACAACTTTAGCTCAGAACAATTTAAAAATTATAGATACAATTATGGAATCTACTTCTGTTCTAATTGCAAATAAAAATTCTCTTAAAGATAATAAAAAGAGAGAGAAGATAGCAGATATGATTGCATTATTAAGGGGGGTAGTAGAAGCACGTAAAAAACTGCATATTTTTGTTAATGTTAGAAAAGAAAATTTAGATGAACTACTTTCTACTTTACCAGCATTAAAGAGACCTACAGTTAGCAATTTAAGTGAAGAAGGATGGTATGGAGTGAATACCATAATTGATAAGAATGAATTTATAAAAATGGTTCCAATTATGAGAAAATTAGCACAGGGTTTAGTTGTATCGGAACCAAGACAAATATTACCATTAGAAGAGATCAACATAGATAAAGAAGAATAATTGATTAATAGAATAACAATTAAAAATGCTAAATTAGATGTAGAAAGTGTACGTTATAGAATATCGAGTAATTTTTCTGAAGATGCAATTAAAAAAACTCGGGAGATTATAGAAAACGTTAGAAATTTTGGTGATGATGCTATAAAGAGATATACTTCTGCATATGATAAAATAGAATTAGATTCATTCCAAGTCAATAGAGAAGAAATAGAAGAAGCATACAATTGTATTTCTGATGAGCATATTAAAACTATTAACCTTATTAGAAATAGATTGATAAGAAACGAAACTATTCTTTTAGAACACCTTAAAAAAATATCCTCACTCTATATACAAAATGAAAACATACAACGAATAATCCAACCTATTTCTAGCGTTGGTTGTTATGTTCCTGGTGGATCTGCAAGATATCCTAGTACACTAATAATGTGTGTAACCCCAGCAAAATTAGCAGGTGTTAAAAGAATAGTAGCAATAACACCAACTAAGGTAAATGGAAAAATAGATCCCCTTACATTAGTTTCTGCTGATATTTGTGGAGTTAATGAAATATACAAAATTGGAGGAGCACAAGGTATTGCAGGATTAGCATTTGGAACTGATAGCATCAAGAGAGTGGACAAGATTGTAGGTCCAGGAGGAATATTTGTAACAATTGCAAAATTATTGGTTTCAAATAGAGTATCAATTGATATGTTAGCAGGCCCTACGGAATTAGTCATTTATGCAGATGATAAATCCAATGCTAAATATGTTGCTTTAGATTTGATTTCCCAATCAGAACACAGCAAAGATACGTTTTGTGGACTAGTAACTAATTCATCTAAATTTGCAAATACAGTTGAAGATGAAATTAATAATATTTTAGAAAATAAGATTTCACGTTCAGAAATAGTTACAAATAGTTTAAAAGAAAATGGATTTATCGCTATAACAGAGAATGAAGATTTAGCGATAGAATTTATTAATGAAATAGCTCCTGAACATTTACAGATTATGGCTAAAAATGAATTAAAAATGGTTAAAAAAATTACATCTGCAGGACTTACTTTAATTGGAGAAAATACTCCATCTGCAGCTAGTGACTATTGTTTAGGCTCAAATCATGTTCTTCCTACTATGGGATTTGGTAAATCAAGAACATCTTTATCAGTATTAGATTTTGTCCGTATTTCAAATATAGTTAAAGCTTCTAAAAAGGAACTTGAGGAAATTGAGCCTTATGTCAAGATAATAACTGAAGAAGAAGGATTAGTTAATCATTATAAAGCCGTTAAAGAAAGAGTAATAGACCGTCCAAATCAAAAAATAGATGATGAGAAATAAAGTATGGATAAATGGTTTGAATCAAAATTAAGTCAATTAGGAAAACTAGATTATTACAAAAAACCGAAAAAATATAGAGGATTAAAACTAGATGCAAACGAAAATCTTGCTTTAAAAAAAGATTTTATAAAAAAAATAGCTATCAAAGCTGCAGAAAGAGAGGATTTAAGAGAATATCCATTACAACAAGTTGATGACTTTTATTTACAGCTTTCAAAATATACTCAAATAGATAAAAAGTATTTAGCTATTGGAAATGGCTCTGATCAAATAATAGATTTAATCCTGTCAGTCTTTGGAAAAGAAAGAAGAGTAACTACCTTTACTCCTACGTTTTCTTATTTTATTGATAGATGTTTATTATATTCCTTAAAAATAGACAAAGTACCTCTTTTACAAGATAATTCAATTGATATCAAAAAGTTTATCCAAAGTGCAAAAAAATCAGAAATAATATACATTTGTTCACCAAATAATCCTACTGGTAATCAATTTGATAAAGAATTATTAATAGAGTTAATTAAAAATTTTGATGACAAATTAATAATTATAGATGAAGCGTATGTAGAGTTTGCTAGTTATTCGTTTTGTTATGAAACAATAAAAAGCCAAAATATAATACTATTAAGAACATTATCAAAAGCATTTGGATTAGCAGGAGCAAGATTGGGTTATTGTATTGCTAATGAAGATTTTGCACATACATTTAAAACTATTATACAGTATCCTTATGCAATAAATAATATTTCTTTAAATATAGGAAGTGAAATATTAAAGAATTCAAAATATATTGAGAAAACTATTAAAATTATAAAGAAAGAACGTAAAAGAATATTAGATTCGTTAAAAGAAATTAATAATGAAATAAAAGTTTTTCAAACTGAGTCAAATTTCATTTTTTTTCAAATATCTGATATGAATAAATATGAACATGTTTTAGCTCAATTAAAAAAAGATAATATCGCAGTTAAAACAATAGGAAGGATAAAAGATAGAAGAGGAGGTCATATTAGAGTAACTATCGGAACAAAAATCATGAATAATAAATTTTTAAGATCCTTATATAAGGTAATATAATGTATCAAAAATTAAATAATAATAATTTTATTCTTAACATGAGAAGATGTTTTCATATTGACTATATTATTTTCGATATTGATGGAGTTTTAATTGACGTAAAAAAATCTTATAATGAGGCAATAAAAAATACAGTGCAATTTATACTCAGAAATTTCATTAAAAGAGATTTGAAAAGTTTAGTTACAGATAAGATCATTTTGAAATTTAGACAGACTGGAGGTTTCAATAATGATGCTGATACAAGCTATGCAATTAGTTTAGCACTATTATCACATCAAGACCTTGAAAATGCTAATCTTGAAAAATTTCTAATGGAGGTAGCAGAAAATGCTGATGAAACTGGCATAGAATCTGTTGAGAGATTTCTTAAAAAATTAAGAGTTAATAAAATCTCTCATTCTGATTATTTGATAAATATTGATAAAATTCGCAGGTATTTGAACTATCCTGGAAAAGTTAGAGACAGTATAGTTTCTACGGTATTTGACGAATTTTTTTATGGACAAGAATTATTTTTAGAAAGATATAAAATTAAAACAAAATATTATTTTGGCAAACCGCTCATAGAAAATGATAGAATAGTGATTACAGATAATACAATTAGAAAATTAATAGAAAGATTTAACGATAAAATTGCAATGGTTTCAGGAAGAAGTAAGATTGCAGCAGCCTATGCCCTAGATAATAAATTTGATTTGTTAAACGAGAAGAATAGCGTATTTCTAGAGGATGAGAACAGAAAATTCGCTAAACCAAATCCATATGGATTAAAAAAAATAATAAATAAAATTAACATAAGAAATGCTATTCTATATTGTGGAGACTCTGTTGAAGATCTAATAATGGCTAGAAGAGCAGAAGAAGAATTGAATCAAAAAAACTCTAACAAAACCAAAACTAATATTATTTTTTGTGGAATATATGGATGTAGTAGTAATTCAGATGAGTTAATTAATAAGTTTATGGAGAAAAAAGCAGATATAATAATTAAAAGTGTAAATGATTTACCATATATATTAAATAAAGTATCATAAGGAATATTCTTAGTTGAATTCGGAACCTCTTGACTTAGATAAATCTCATAAAAGAATATCAGTCAAAGATAGATGTACAAAAGAGACCGATGTAAGTGTGAGTGTTAATATTGACGGCTCTGGGAATGTGGAAATTAAAACAGGAATTCCATTTATAGATCATTTAATCTCAGCATTTGGAAAGCATAGTATGATAGATATTCATTTAGAAGCAAAATCAAATGATAGTATTTCTCATCATTTAATTGAAGATGTGGCTATAACCCTCTCTCAGACTCTAAATGATGCATTATCAAATAGAACACAAATTAGAAGATATGGGTATGCAATAATTCCAATGGATGAAGTAATGGCAATTTCAGCAATTGATCTAATTAAAAGACAAGCCCATAAAATAAATTTAGGATTAAAACGGAAGGAAATTGAAGGTATTGCAAGAGAAGATTTGGAACATTTTATAGAAAGTTTATTACAAAATCTGAACGCATGTACTCATATTAATATACAATATGGTGAAAATGACCACCATAAAATAGAGGCAGCAATAAAGTCATTTGCAATAGCATTTAGAATGGCTTCAGGTATAGATTATCAAAGAAATGGTATTCCAAGTACAAAAGGAGTAATGTGAGATTGAATGATATTGCAATTTTTGATTTTGGTGCAGGTAATCTTTATAGTTTAAAATGCTCTTTGGAAAGAAATGGAGCAACAAAAGTTTCTGTAATTAAATCTTTAAAAAATATCCATAAACATGATGGATTAATTCTTCCCGGAGTAGGGAACTTTGACCCTGCTATTCGATCAATACAACCATATAAAAGAGATTTTAATAGTTTGCTTGAAAAAAATTTTCCTATACTTGGCATTTGTCTAGGAATGGAAATGTTATTTAATAATAGCGAAGAGGGAAAATTAGAAGGTTTGAAAATTTTAAATGGAAGAGTAATTACGCTTCCAATAAAAAAGGTAAAAATCCCCCATATGGGATGGAATAATTTAGAAATAACAAAAAAAACATGTAAAATCCTACATGGCTTAAAAGATGGATGTTGGGTCTATTATGTTCATTCATACCATGTTGTATCAAAAGATAAAAAAATAATAGTTGCTAATTCTCAATATGGAGGCACTATACCAGCAGTCGTGGAGAAAAATAATCTTTTTGGAACACAATTTCATCCTGAAAAATCAGGTATAAATGGAGCGAAAATAATAAAGAACTTCTTGACAATATGTGGTGGTAAATATTGAATATAATACCTGCAATTGATATACTAGAAGGAAAGGTGGTAAGATTAGTTAAAGGAGATCTTCAAAATAAAATTGTTTATAGTGATAATCCTATAGAAATTGCAAGAAAAATGGAAACCCAAGGTGCAAATATAATTCATGTAGTAGATCTTGATGCTACTTTGACTACTGGATGGAATAATAATCAAAATAATACAGAAATTATTTTAAAAATAATAGATTCAATAAAAATTCCTGTGCAGGTAGCTGGAGGAATAAGATCTATTGATGCTATTAACAGGATGTTTGAAAAAAAAGCAGGGAAAATTGTTATAGGAACACTGGCATACAAACAACCTCAAGTGTTACAACAATTAAAGGATAAAGTAGAGAAAATAGTAATTTCAATAGATCAAAATAAAGGTATTGTCATGATTGATGGATGGAGGCAACCATCGGGATTTAAGGTAGTTGAAGCTATAAAATTATTTATGGCCAAGGGAGTTACAGAATTTTTACTCACATCAGTGGATAGAGATGGAACTTTGAAAGGCCCAGATTTAGATACACTTTCCTACGCTTCAAACATAAATGGAGCAAAAATAATTGCTAGTGGTGGAATATCCAGTATTGAAGATATAATAAGAGTTAAAAATATTGATTGTTCTGCAGTTATACTAGGTAAATCTCTCTATGATGGGAAAATAGATGTAAAAAAAGCACTAACAGTAGTTTAAAAATGACTTTAGCAAAAAGAATTATCCCTTGTCTTGATGTAGACAATGGTAGAGTAGTTAAAGGTATTAATTTTAAAGAAGTGAAAGATGCAGGAGACCCAGTTGAATTTGCAAAAATATACAGTCAACAAGGAGCAGATGAACTTGTTTTTCTAGATATAACTGCTTCAGAACAGAAACGAGACATTATTAAAAATGTAGTTCGAAATGTTGCTAGAGTTATAGACATTCCTTTTACTGTAGGTGGAGGTATCAAAAAATTAGAAGATGCCAGAGATATTTTACTAAGTGGAGCTGATAAAGTTTCAATAAATACATCTGCTATAAAAAATCCTGAATTAATTACAGAATTAATGTCTATTTTTGGAAAACAATGTATAGTAGTAGCAATAGATGTTAAAAAAAATTATTATGAGATTGATCCTAAGGAAACTCTAAAAGATAATTATGATCAGGAATTGAAACAAAATAAACGTTATTGGTTTGAAGTTATGATATATGGAGGAAAAGAAAGAACAGGCATAGATGCAATAAAATGGGCTAGAAAGGTTGAAAAACTAGGAGCAGGGGAAGTTCTTTTAACAAGTATTGATGCAGACGGAACTGAAGAAGGATATGATTTAGAATTGAATAAAATTATTTGTAGAAAATTAAGTATACCAGTAATAGCCTCTGGAGGATGTGGCAAACCAATACATATGTTAGAGGTTTTCCAAAAAACAAAGGTAGATGCAGCTTTAGCAGCATCTATATTTCATTATAAGAGGTCTACTATTAAAAATGTAAAACAATTTTTAAAAAGAAATAATATATACGTAAGAATATGATATTAAAATTACTTTTATTATATAGAATTATATATCTATATAATATCAGACCTAATATTAAAGGAAGATTAATTAAAAATTAATTAACTTATATTTTTTATTTATTTAAACCTTTTAAATTTCCTTCTTGTTCCAACTTATCAGCATGAGCCGCAATATATCTCCAAATTATATCTGCTTTTTCCGATTGAAAATCCCAAGGTGCAAGAAGCACTAGATCATTTTCTCTTATCCACATTCGTCTTTTTATCTTACCTCTAATACGACATGTACGTACTTTACCATCATTACATTTGACAATAACATTATCGCCTCCTACTAACTTTATAACTCTTCCAAACATTTCTCCTTCGTGAGGCATAACAAGCTCTTTTAATGCTGCCTCATTCAAAACTTTTCTTTTCCCTAATTCTAATCCTTCCTTAATATATAATAAAATAATGTAATTTAAAAATGTATTGTCTAATGATAAAAGATTTGGAAAAATCTAAAAGAAGTGAACAATCATACTGCAATTACATTAGTTTTTATAGTTAAATTAGTTCTGCAATAAAAATCATAAGTAAATTAGCCACAAGAATCTGTTATTAATATCTATTAAGTATATATTCAATCCAATTATTTTCCAAGTATTACTATATCCCACCTATTACAATAAAAAATCATTTAAGGTATTGAATGAGATTAATGTACTACTAGTTCCTATTGAAGAGTACTTATAGTAGATTAATATCTATAACATATTCGTTATTGAAATATAAAATAACTTTTAAGAAGTTATTACTTGAAACGTGAAATATACAATAGATTATTTTCTCATGTCTCGCTCATTCTTCTTAAGAACTAAATGATATTTCATTGGGTTCATCTTGATATACCTTGAAATATCAGATGATAAAGTTTGTGATAATATATATTCAATTTAACAATTAGGTAAAAGTAATTCATTTAAGTAAAAGAAATTACTATGGGTATAATATTGTATTTTATTCTATCTATATGATATAAATTTATTCGAATTATTAAAAACTATTAATAGTCAAAAGTTAATTTAGTTTTTTATATATATTTGATTGATTAAATAATAGTTATTCACAAATTAAAAAAAGAAAAACATTTCCATATAACTTTCATGAATGTTAAAGTTATATTAGAACAAGTCATCTAAATCAAGAAGAAAAGAAGTTCTTGTAAAAAGAATGAAATATATGTTATTAAGGAAAATAAAAACAATTCTTATAACTGAAATGTTTATTAAAAAAATTTCATATTTTTATAGAGATGGATAAAAAATCAGTATATTGTTAAACAATTTAAATTTGTTTCTAAGGAAAACTCATATATATATAATCTTATGTCTGTTTTAGTGAGCACTTTAATCAATGAGATTTTATTTTGATTTTCGTTGAATCTTTATTCATTTTCTTAATATATCATATCATGTATAAATTGCGTTTGCGTGACTATATTAAAATTCATTAATTGTTTTTGGTAAAATAATAGAAGATGAATTTAATTTATAAATTCAAATTCATTATACTATTCCAAATACAAAATATAGTATAACCATAATTATTCCTATGACTAGAAGAATAGATCCGATAATATACAATAGCCTTGCTGGAAGCGAGGGAATGAACCTATTCAAAACTAACAAAATTATTCCAATTATAATTAATGCAATTCCTGTTTCTAATGATACCATTTCTATCCTATTATAATTATCAATGTTTATATCTCTTATAGTATGATAGTATAGATTTATAATACAATAAATATTAAGTAATTTCCAATCAAAATATTTATAGAATTACTCTTATATCTCATTAAGAAATCTGAAATAATAGATATAAAGTATTCAAAAATTGCATAATAAAATAAAATATACAAAATAATATATCTTGTCTCTCTTTATCCATAACTAATATTGAGTTACATTACATTATTTACTATTTTATATATACTATTATATAGGTTGATCAAATCGGAATCTATTAGAATTCATGGTAAATAGAGAATTAGAACATAAAATTCATCGATAGGATATTATATTTAGCTAATAGTTTTATTTTAACGTCTATGAATCAAATTGAACTAAAAAAATTATTTAAGAGCTCAGTTAAAAATGGTCATATCAATAATAACCATCTTATTCCTTTTTTAAATTCCCATACTCATGAGATTAAGATTAAGGAGGAAGGATATTTTCGTAATTTTGATTTAGTAATTGCATTAATTAATAAAGAAAATAAACCAAAAAAAACTAATTGTAAATATTTTGATTTAGAATATGATATTCAACATAATATTCTTATGAGATCACAGCAATTTACTGAATTCTCTAAACTCGAGAAATGTAGTATTGAAAATATAACATTTATACCAGTAGAGATAAAATCCGATAATGACGTACTCGATGAGCGACTTCCTAATCAAATATTAAATGCTATTCTTACATTTGGTAGATCATATTTAGTAATAGACAAAAAATATGTTTTAAATAGAAATTTGCAAATATTAAAACTTCTTCCGACAACAATAATAGGATATAGTGGAAAAGAGGACTACTTTGAAATATTATCTATATTTAATAGATGTATAATGAATGGCATATTTAATATCCCAAAGAGAAGTTTTATGAAATTGCTAATAAACAATAATATAACTAATAAAATATCAGAAATGGTTAAAATATATCATAGCCTTATAACTTTAGAACAAATTAATCAGAAACTTGTATTTAACTATCTTTTCAGCTCAGAAGAAAATTTGGATTTAGATTTTTTGTTAAAAGAAGAAAGAGATTTTTTGAAACAATTTTATAATTTTTCTACATTACCTTCAGAAAAAACCAATAAAAAACAAATTAAAAAATTAATCAAAGATAGTAGAAATTATTTAATTACTGATTTTTTGTAATCATCTGTATATTATTAAAGAATTTATAATTATATTATAGCCTCTATAGCTTATAATAAAATGCTACATATTGTATCAATTAGTAATTTAGATTCTTTTAAGTATAATTGTTT
>Ga0126314_10000340_pt1 | contig 23217 bp, 17 predicted proteins | sample Plot105B_FD_92535 | JGI IMG/M metagenome (GOLD analysis project Ga0126314, IMG submission 92535) | Serpentine soil microbial communities from UC McLaughlin Reserve, CA, USA - Plot105B | ecosystem: Environmental > Terrestrial > Soil > Grasslands | place: USA: UC McLaughlin Reserve, Lake County... | reverse complement strand
TGACGGCCGAGCAGCTCGGCCGTCTGGACACGCTCACCAAGCCGACCTTCGGCTTCCCCCAGAGCATGCAGCCCATCTTCCCCAGCATCCATAACGGGGGCACGACGGTGAACGGCGTCTTCATGGAGGCGTCCGCCTTCGGCGTGGTGAAGGGCGACAAGCCCTACTAGCCCCCGTGCTCAGCGGCCGCCGAGCAGGCCGCCCAGCATCCCACCCAGCCCGCCACCGGAGTCGCCGCCACCAGCGCCTCCGGTGAGCATGGGGAGGACGGACAGGACCTTGCCGACGAGCGCGGGGTCCAGCCGTGACTTGAGGAAGTCGAGCAGCAGCGGAGCGACGAGGGCGGCCTTGCTCGCATCCAGGTTGAAGCGGCCGAGCAGCGAGACGACGGCGGCCACTTCCGCCCCTTGCGCCGCGGCGCCGCCCAGCGCGCCCATCAATCCTCCCGCGCCACCCTGCCCTCCCATGAGTCCGCCGAGCGCGCCCATCAGCCCGCCCCCTTCCGGCTCGGCGGGAGGCGCGGCCTGCTGCCACCGGTCCATCTCCGGGATGGCCTGGCCCAGTTGGTTCGCCGTGTCCGGGCCGAGCTTCTCCTTGACCGTGCCCTGCACCAGCTTCAGCAGGCCGCCCGCGAGCCCCTGCGCCTGCGTGCCATCGACTCCGAGCTGCTGCGAGAGCTGTCCGATGAGGTCCATGTCGTGTCCCTTCATGTCCGTGTGGAGGAAGGACACCTTCCTAGCTGGCCCGGCGCCGCGCGTGTAGCGGCCTTTGAAAAGAGGCGTCGTCCACACGGCATCCCCCCATCGACCGATGCCTGCTCCCGCAACCCGGCGCGTCCGGGAGCGCGCGCTGAAGAAGACACCCTGCGCGACCCAGGGGCGAGCCCCTCGTCGGGCACGAGGACAAGGCGGTCCTCGTGCCCGGCTCAGCTCCGTCGCCGCTACAGCTCGTTGACGATGATGAGCCCGCGCGCCGAGTCCACCAGGTACACGTAACCATCACCGGGGATACGGACGCCGAAGGCCCCCTCGAAGACGCTGTGCTCGCGTCCCGGGTCCGTCTCCCGGAAGGTGTTGAAGTGGGCGACCTGCTTGGGCTGGGTGGGGTTGGAGACATCCAGGACACGCAGCCCCTCGTGGTACCAGGCGACGTAGAGCAGGTGGCCCCGCAAGAGCAGGTTGTGCATGGACACCGTGGACCGCATGCGGTGCGTCCCGATGAGGGTGATGTTCGCGGGGTCGGTGACGTCGAGCACGCGCACGTGGGAGCCATGGAACTCGCCGCCCTCGAACGCGATGGTGCGGCCCCCGAAGGTGCCTACCGCGCTGTGGTGCGCGTAACCGCTGAGCATGTCTGGCCGGAGGTAGTCCCCCAGGTGGCGCACGTCGTTCAAATCGGTGAGGTCCATGATGGAGTAGCCCGACTCCGCGTTGCTGACATAGAGGCGGCCCTGGTAGGCGAAGACGTCGTGGGGACCGCCACTGAAGCCTCCCGGGGTCGGCGTGACAATCTGGAGCAGCGTGGGCTCCAGGGGCTTGGAGACGTCATAGACATACGTGCCCGTGCCAGGAGAGTTGGCGTAGAGCCGGTCTCCGTCGACGAGCACGGTGTGGACGGTGTAGAGGCCTTCGGCCCGGCGCACGAAGGCGGGATTGGCCGGGTCGCTGATGTCGAAGATGACGAGTCCAGAGCCGTCGCTGGCGATGTAGAGCGCATCGTCCTTGGCCCAGACGCCGTTCCAGCCGGTGTCAGCAGGAAGACTCACGGTCTTCTTGAGGATGGGATTGCGGCGATTCGTCACGTCGAAGACGCTGAGCCCACCCACTCGGGGCGAGTCATTCAACGAGACGACGTAGGCGTGTTCCTTCGCGACGAAGAGGTCCACCGGCAGACCGAGAGGGGTGGCGGCTTCCGACACGAACGAGAGGCCTCCGGAAGACTCGCCCTCTCCGGCCGCCCAGGTCATGCGGTGGGCCACGAACGTCCCGAGTGTCTTGCCGATCCGCGCGTCGCTGGAGCAGGACACGTAGCAGCCGGTGATGACCCCGGGCGCGGGGACATGGCAGCCGGCGAGCGCGGTGGTGGTGGTGATGTCTCCCAGGGGGGTTGAGTTGGTGCGTCTTCCCGCGACGAAGAACGCGCCGCCCTCCGTCACGCGGGCGATGAGCGGCTGACCGTTCAACTCATCCGGGGTGCCGTCGGCGCGGAGCCGGAAGCTGACCGCGGAACGGGAGGTGGTGGTGGCGGTGGGGCGATTGGGGCGGACGCGCATTTCCCCTCGGAGGTTGACCTGGAAGATGCCCTGCCCCTCTACGCCGGAGAGTTCGTCGGCCGAGCAGCTCGACAGGTCGAAGGCCGTGAGGCTCTCGCAGAGGAGCGGGTCCAGGCTCTCGGGATTGACGAACTGGCACGCGTCATGGCGGCCGGCTTCCACCAGGTCGCCCAGGTCCTCCAGCGGAGTGGAGGTCCCGTCCCATGGTGGGGGTCCGGCATCGGGGGTGCCCGCGTCGTCCTGCGGCCCTGGGGGCGAGCCGGCGTCGCCGCTGGGGGAAGAGGAGTCAGCGCAAGCGGAGAGCAAGGACGGGAGCAGGACGCAGAGGTAGCGCCATGCTCCAACGGAGCGTGGAAGAGTCTTCATGGGGAGTCCCGGTGATGGAGCCCCCCACGAAAGCGCGGGGGGGCATCCGGGGATACGACGATGGACGCGCCACGTTCCCCGGAGAGCCTCCGATGCTTGCCGGATGGCGACCAACTCCATACCCACTCGTCGGGCCTGCCACCGCGAAGCGCTTTGGACCTCCCCTTGCAGTTCAGGTGGGTCAGCTCGTGCCGGGAGCAGGCCCGTAGCCGCTACAGTTCGCGGGTGATGAGGAGTCCGCGCGCCGCGTCCACGAGATACACGTAGCCGTCGCCGGGGATGCGGACCCCGAAGGTGCCTTCGAAGAGGCCATGCCCGCGTCCCGGGTCGGTCTCCCGGAAGGTGTTGAGGTGGGCGACCTGCCTGGGCTGCGTGGGGTTGGAGACGTCCAGCACGCGCAGCCCCTCATGATACCAGGCAACGTAGAGCAGATGGCCCCGCAGGAGCAGGTTGTGCATGGACACGGTGGGCCGCATGCGGTGCGTCCCGATGAGGGAGATGTGCGCCGGGTCCGTGACGTCGAGCACCCTCACGTGGGAGCCATTGAACTCGCCGCCCTCGAAGGCGATGGTGCGGCCCGCGAAGGTGCCCACCGCGCTGTGGTGTGCGTAGCCGAGCGTGTCTGGCCGGAGGTAGTCCCCCAGATGACGCACGTCATTCAAGTCGGTGATGTCCATGATGGAATAGCCTGACTCCGCGTTGCTGATGTAGAGGCGGTCCTGGTAGACGAAGACGTCGTGGGGACCTCCGCTGAGGCCTCCCGGTGTCGGCGTGACAATCTGGAGCAGCGTGGGCTCCAGCGGCTTGGAGACGTCATAGACATACGTGCCGGTGCCGGGCGCATTGGCATACAGCCGGTCTCCGTCGACGAGCACGGTGTGGACGGTGTTGGGGCCCTCGGCCCGGCGGACGAATACGGGATTGGCCGGGTCACGGATGTCGAAGATGACGAGCCCCGAGGCATTGCTCGCGATGTAGAGCGCATCGTCCTTGGCCCAGACGCCGTTCCAGTCCGTGTCGTCCGGGAGGGACAGCGTCTTCTTGAGGACGGGGGTGCGCCTGTCTTTCACGTCGAAGACGCTGAGTCCGCCCAGCCGGGGCGAGCCGTTCAGAGAGACGACGTAGGCGTGCTCCTTGGCCACGAAGAGGTCCACGGCCCTGCCGACGGGCGTGGCCGCCTCCGACACCAGCGAGAGACCCCCGGAGGACTCCTCCTCCCCGGCCGCCCAGGTCATTCGCTGGGCCACGAAGGTACCGAGCGTCTTGCCGAAGCGCGCGTCGCTGGAGCAGGACACGTAGCAGCCGGTGATGACCCCAGGCGCGGGGACATGACAGCCGGCGAGCGCGGTGGTGGTGATCATTACCCCCGAGGGGAGCGCGAGGCTGCGCCTTCCCGCGAGGAAGAACGTGCCGCCCTCCGTCACGCGGGCGAAGACCGGCCCGTTGTTCATGGCATCCGGCGTGCCGTCGGTGTGCAGCCTGACGCTGACGGTGTTGCGGGAGATGAGGGTGGTCGTGGGCTGGCCGGCCCGCACGCGCATCTCCCCTCGAAGGTTGACCTGGAAGATGCCCTGCCCCTCCGCGCCGGAGAGCTCTTCCGGCGAACAGCTCGACAAGTCGAAGGCCGAAAGGCTCTCGCAGAGGAGCGGGTCCAGGCTCTCCGGATTGATGAGCTGGCACGCGTCATGACGACCGGTGTCCACCAGGTCGCCCAGGTCCTCCAGCGGAGTGGAGGTGCCGTCCCACGGTGGGGGTCCTGCGTCGCCGCCACCGGGGGCGGGCGAGTCGTCACAAGCGGACAGGAAGCAGCAGAGCACGACGCCGAGCGAGCGCCATGCTCCACGTGAGCAGGGAAAAGTCTTCATGAGGACCCCCAGGATGGAGCCACCCGCGAAGGCGGATGGTCATCCCGGGTACGACGCGGGAGTCGCCATGTTCCCCGCCAGGCCGCCGATGCTTGCCGGATGACCACGGACTCCAGGCCCACCCGCCGCGCCGACGCATCTTGAGTCGCGTTGGTCCTACCCTTGCAGCTCGCGCGGGCGTCGCGTCACTTCACCTCGACGCCCGGCATCTGCCCCAGGCCCAGGTCAATCCATCCCGGCATGTTGTAGCTGGCCGTCGTGCCGTCAGTCCTGGTGGCCAGCGGGTTCTGGTCCACGTGGCCCGCGGCGCCCAGGCTGATGAAGAGCGTCGTGGGCATCGACTCCGGAGCGGCCTCCATCAACGTCATCGTGGTGACGGGCACATCGGGCAGGTAGTCGTGCGTCGCGTCGAAGTCGCGATACGCCGTGAGCCAGGCCTCGTGGCTGTAGCCCGGGTCATCCGGCGTCATCGCCAGCGTGGCGAAGGGCTCGCCCTCGGCCTTGAGCTTCTGGCGCTGGGCCGCGAGCGCCGCCGGGTCGCTGGAGTCCGCGAAGAAGCCCACCACCATGTCCTGCGCCTGCCGGGCGGCGACGTTCTGGACGTTCGCCAGTCCCTCCGCGCCCGTCACGGTGATGGTGGTGTACTCGGTGCTTCCGTACTGGAGGATGTCCATGCTCATCCCCTCGAACTTCCGCGAGCCGTCGGGGTTGAGGGAGAACTGGATTTCGAACGAGTTGTCGGTGCCCGCCACCTTGCCCTCGGCCGTCACCGTCGTCTGGCCGTTCACCGTCGTCACCGTCTCCGTCAGGCTCTCATCCCAGAACTGGTGCTCGAAGCCGACGAACTTCGTCAGGTGCAGCTCCGCGCTGAGCGAGCCCTCCTGGGACCAGGTCTGCTGCGTGCGCACGTCCAGGACGCCCGGGCCCGTCTGCGTGGGGAGCGTGCCCTCGCGCACGAAGGTCTCATAGGCCGTGCGGCCCTCGGGCGTGCCCAGGTCGAACTCCACGCTCGCGGAGTTGCCCTGCGTGTAGCTGTGCTCGGAGCCGATGCCGCCGCCCACCTTGTGTCCCTTGACGGTCAGCTCCAGACCCAGCTCCAGCTTCGAGGTGAGCGTCTCCTCCGGCCCCACCGTCACGCGCACCGTGGTGTCTCCCGTGCGCTCCACCGCCACCGACTGGGTCTTCTCCTTGCCGTTCTCCCCACTGAGCTTGAGCGGCCCGATGGACAGCCCGTTCGACGTCGTCACGAAGTCGGAGGCATCCACGACCAGCTTGCTGCCCGGCGGCAGCGCCAGCGGGTCGCTCAGCGTGGGCACCTGGAAGCCGCCGGGGTTCATGATGAGCTCCCCGATTTCTCCCTCGGTGAGCGCGAGCTGGAAGCTGACCGTCTTCTTGCTTCCGGACTCCGCGCCCACCTCCACGCCGAACGGGCCCACTTCGCCGGCCTCGACTCCCGCGCCGCCCTTGAGGCCACCGGTGGCCTCGAACGTGACGGTGATGAGGTGGCGACCGTCCGCGGTGGGCTCCGTGGGGTTCCAGCTCAGCTTGACCTCTGTCTCCGCGTAGGCGCCGCCGCTGATGGTGCCCTTCAGCTCGCCCTTCTTCTTCTCGCCTTCCAACGGCTTGAACTCGGCCTTGATGCCCACCTTGATGGTGCCGTCGGTGGAGATGCCGATGGACGGCGCCAGGTTCACCAACTCCTTCGGCTTCTTCGGCTCCGCCGCGCCTCCCGTCGTCGCCGCCGCGTCATCCGCCACCGAGCGACTCGCTGCGCCCGTCAGGCCGAAGCCATGGATGAGCGCCTCGCGCGCGGGGCCCGGAGGCACGGACAGGATGCGCGCGAGCTGCGCGTCCGGCACCGCCACGGGCTGTCCATAGGACGCGTGCGTCGCCTTCCACTCGGCGAGGTTCGCATACGTCTTGCCGGGCTCGTTCGGGTCGACAATGGCGCCGCCCGGCTTGCGCACCAGCGCGTGGCCCACGCTGTCGCGCGAGTCACTGAGCAGCAGCACCTGGTCCCCTGGCTTCGACAGGCTGTTGGCCTTCTCCAGGCAGTTGGCCTTGCCGTCCCCCAGCACCTCCGTGCGCAGCGTGCTCGCGGGGCTGGCGCCACCAGACAGGTCCAGCGAGGGACGCCGACCCGACTGGAAGCTGCTGCGCGCCGAGTGGCCCGCCAGCTCCTGCTTGGGCGCGGGAGGCGGCGGCGGAGGGGGCGCGGCGACCTTGGGCTGAGGCACGGCGAAGGGTGTCGGGGTGTCGGCGCGGCGAATCGGGGCCATGGACTCTCACTCCTTGGAGGCGGGCTGCGGGCGCGGGTAAAAAACCAATTGACCAGTTTGTTTGGTGGATTCTCGGCCCGTCCGGGTGGAAGTTGCTGCCAGTGGTCAATTTTCCGCCTGGAGCGGATGCGCTCATCTCGCCCGCAAGCCCGCTATCCTTGCAAAACACGCTTAATCAACGAAGCGTGACTCAAGGAGACGAGATGACCACCAGGACCAGCAGCCTCCAGCGGACGACGAGGTCCGCCCTCCTTCCAGTGCTCCTCCCCCTGCTGTCACTGGGGACGGGCTGCGGCGGCGCGGAGCCGGGGGACGCCCCGGAGGCGTCGCTGGCCACCGCGGCGCAGGCCGCCTCGGACGCGAACCTCCATGACTCCTTCACCCGCGCCGACAGCACCACCAGCCTGGGGGGCCTGGAGCAAGGCGCCCAGGCGTGGAGCCTGACTCCCTCCACCAGCGCCTGGGGTGTCGCCTCCGGCCGCGCGTTCCTCTCCCGCGATGATGGGAGCTGGCTGGACCACTACGCCACGGTGCAGGGCACCGCCAACGTGCGCGTGCTGGTGACGCTGTCCACGCCGGGCCAGTACTCGGGCCTCACCTTCCGCTTCGTCGACCGCGCCAACTGCTGGAAGCTGGCGACGGACACGGGCCAGGGGAGGTACTTCCTCACGAAGTTCGTGGGCGGGACGCAGTCCTTCCCGCTGCAAATCGCACAGGCGCCCGCCGCGGGGGACGTGCTGGAGGTCCGCGCCAGCGGCACCCGCATCGACGTGTACCTCAACGGGGTGCTCAAGGGCGGCGTCACCGACTCCGACCACCAGTCCGCCACGCGCGTGGGCCTGCTCGCGAGTCAGGACAACCTCGCGCGCTTCGACGAGTTCAGGGTCTACACGCAGGGGACGCGTGACGCCACGCTGCAGCCGTTCCGCTCCAACTCGGTGTGGAACCTGCCCATTGGCCAGGGCGCGACGTACGCGGACACCACGGACCCGGCGACGCGGGACTTCATCGCCACCAGCCTCCAGGGCGTGTCCATCACCACCTGGGCCAACTGGAACGAGTACTCGCACCCCATCACCTTCGCCTCCGCCAGCGACCCGCGAGCGACGGTGACGGACTACAACGACGCGTCGCGCAGCGGCATCTACAACGTGCCCGCCACCGCCCCCATCGCCCTGGGCTCCGACAAGCACATGCACATCATCAACCCGGCGAGGTCGCACATCGACGAGGCCTGGGCCACCACGCGCCAGTCCCCCACGGCGTACCGCGTGGGGCGCCACCACCGCATCGACCTCTACGGCACGGGCCTGGGGCCCCAGGCCGGCGTGCGCGCGTACGGCGGCTCCGCGGTGGGCGGCCTCATCCGCGCGTGGGAGACGACGCCCACGCACGCGAAGTACACGGGGAAGATTCAGCACGCGCTCGCCGTCGCCGTGGACCGCGTGCAGCTCTATTACAGCTCCGGGTGGAGCGGCTACGACGCCACCGGCTACGGCACCGCGAAGGGCTACGTCTGGCCCGCCACCGAGCAGGACTGGGGCAGCGAGACGACCTACAAGGGCCAGGTCCCCATGGGCGCGTACTTCGCCATTCCGCCGTCCGTGGACATCAATGCGCTGGGGCTGACGGCGGAGGGGAGGATGGTGGCGCAGGCGCTCCAGGACTTCGGCGCCTACGTGACGGACGCGACGGGCGGCACCGTGGCCTTCTACGTGGAGCCCACCGCGCCCTCATCCTTCGCGGCCAACCTCCGCAAGGATGCGCCGAAGCTGCGCGCGGTGATGCGGCGGGTGACGAACAACAGCGCGGCCACGCCCAACGGGCCCGGCGCGCGCCGCGTGCCCATGGTGCCGGAGCTGGCGCCGCTGCCCTGACGCGTGAAGCGAGGTGTCGGCGCCGCTCAGGGGTGGTGCCGGCACTGGCCGAGGAAGCGGACGATTTCGGCGTGGAACCACTTCGCCGAGTCGAGCATCAGCCAGTGACTGGCGTGCGGTGCCACGGAGCGGGACAGGTCGGGACGCTGGCCCACCAGCGTCTCCGGGCCGGTGGCCGCCACCAGCGCGTGCGTGGGGCCCTTGAACTGCTCGAAGGCCGCGTCCGGGTCATGGACGAGCAAGGACTCCAGGTTCCCCGCGATGGCCTCGCGACGCGAGGTGCGCATCGTCTTCATCACCAGCACGCGCGTGGAGTCCTTCGCGGCGAGGAGCTGGGGCGTGAGCCAGTGCTCATGGAAGGCGCCGTACTTCGCGGCGCTGAAGTTGTCGAGCCAGGCCTCCGCCTCGGCCTTCGGCAGGCGGCGCAGGTCTCCCGGCGCTTCGACATAGAGGAGGCCGGCCAGCCGCTCGGGGTAGTACGCGGCGAAGGCGCCGGCCACCGCGGCGCCGAAGCCATGCCCCACCAGGACGAACTTCTCGGGAGCCAGCGCATCGGCGACCGCGACGATGTCCTCCACCGCCGCCTCCACGCCGAAGGGGCCATGCGAGCCGCTGCTCTCCCCCAGCCCGCGAAGGTCGAAGGCCACGGTGCGCGTCGCGAGGCCCGCTTGCGTCTCGGCCCAGTGCGTCCGGTCCCCGGCGACATCGTGCAGCAGGAGGGTGGGGATGCCACCGTCGCCCTCGACAGTCGCCATCAGCCGACCCGCCGGGCCATCGACAGACACCATCCTGGCTTCCTTGTGCTTCATAGGCTTGGCTCCTGGCCCCTGGTACGGGCACTGCCCGTCCACCCACCGCGCCATCCGTGGCGCCGGGGCCCTCATCCACCGAGTCTGCCCTACTTCCCTCCCGGCCGCCCTACGTGTCGCGGACCGGGGCCAGCACATGTCCGCCATTGCATTCCTCGTGGGGCGCGAGGCGACGGCAAGAACGGCCTGTGACACGGCAGGACTTGCCGGCCGTCTTTGTCCTTGAGTGCCCCTGATTCCTCGCACTCCCTCTGGGGCTCGCGCGGCACGGCCGTTGCTCAAGGCCTGGGAGCACGCCGACGCGGTCTGAATCTGGTTTCGCGGCGCGCGAATGCATCCACCTCAATCACTGGAGCAGCGCCAGGAGCGTTGCTCGGGAGAAGTCCCATGAAGCGTTTCGTCCCTGGAGTCATGATGATGGTCCTCGCCGCCGGCTGCGGCACCGAGGACGCCGACACCACCACCGCCGAGAAGGCCCAGACGCCCGCGGCGGTGCTGGCGCGCGTGGAGCGCGACAACGGCAACGTGGTCGAGTTCCTGGAGCTGGCGGACGGTGAGGTGATGATCATGGAGGCCGGCGTCTACCCGAACCCTCCGGCGGCCATCGACGGCATCGGCCCCGCGGCGGCGTGGAGCAAGCTGACTGGCCGCGGCGACGTGCCCCAGGCGCTCGGCATCGCCCAGCAGCGCTATGAGCTGATGCGCACGTCCCCCGCCCCCCGCGACGCCGAGGGTGCGTCCGAGCGCGGTGAGTCCATCGTGAAGGACGGCCTGGCCTCCGGCAACACGAGCGCCGCGGCCTACGGCCCGTGCGACGTCACCTGGTTCCAGGACAACTTCTGCAACGGGTCCTATGACTGGAAGATGTGCCTGACCAACTGGAGCGGTGGCGCCTACGCGCAGCGCAGCGGCGTGGAGTACCACAAGACCGCCGTGTGCCCGACGTCCGGCAACGTGACGCTCAACATCCAGAACCAGGTCATCCGCAACGTCGGTGCGGGCGGCTACCTCTGGTACTACAGCAACGGCAGCAACTTCTTCTACCGCTCGGACGTGGACGACGCGGCCGGTGACACGTTCCACTTCGCCGTCAACCTCAACTACTGAGGTCTGTTCCTCCTGGCCTCGCGGCCCCGGGCGTGTCCCGGCCGCGAGGCTGGTCAGATTTGCGCGATGCCTCCATCGACGAACAGCTCGACGCCGTTGACGAAGCTGCTCTCATCCGAGGCGAGGAAGGACACGACCTGGGCGACCTCGTCCGGGCGCCCCAGCCGTCCCAGCGGAATGCCGCTGGCCAGCTCCTCCAGCAGCTTCGCGCTCTGCTCGGGCCCCGGCGCCAGTCCGCTGAGCCCGGGCGTGTTGATGGGCCCGGGGCTGATGGCGTTGACGCGCAGCTTGCGGCCCTTCAAGTCCAGCACCCAGTTGCGCGCGAACGAGCGCACCGCCGCCTTCGTCGCGCTGTACACGCTGAAGGCGGGGGTCCCCATCGTCGACGTGGTGGACGCGTTGAGGATGATGGAGCCGCCCTCGCGCAAGAGCGGCAGCGCCTTCTGCACCGTGAACAAGAGCCCCTTCACGTTGGAGTTGAAGGTCTTGTCGAAGTGCTCCTCGGTGATGGAGCCCAGGGGCGCGAACTCCCCTCCGCCCGCGTTGGCGAAGACGATGTCCAGGTGGCCCTTCTCGCGCTTCACCGTGTCGTAGAGCCGGTCCAGGTCGTCGAGCTTCGCGACATCTCCCCGCACGCCCGTCACGTTCTTCCCGATCTGCTTCACCGCCGCGTCGAGCTCTCCCTGCCGACGCCCCGTGATGAACACGTGCGCCCCCTCGTTGGCCAGCCGCTGCGCCGCGGCGAGGCCAATGCCCGAGGTGCCGCCCGTGACGACCGCGACTTTTCCAGAATGCTTGCTCATGACGTGTTCTCCACTTCTTCCAAGAGAGGTGCTGGGAAGCAAAGCCGTCGTCCACGGGCCCGACGGGCCGCCCGCTGCTTGCGGAGACCCTTGCTCGTTGTCCATAATAATGACGACCATCATTGATTCGAGACGATGAGTAATGAGCGGCATCCAACGCGTCAAGTGGACCTGCCACGGACCCGTGGGGATGGAAGGAGTGGAAGATGCGACTCACGAAGGAACAGGCGGCCGAGAACCGGCGGCACATCCTGGAGACCGCCGGGAGGCTCTTCCGTGAGCGTGGCTTCGACGGGGTGGGCGTCGCGGACTTGATGAAGGAGGCGGGGTTCACCCACGGCGGCTTCTACAACCACTTCGACTCCAAGGAGGCCCTGGCGGCGGAGGTCATCGCGGGAGCGCTCGGGAGCGCCAACGCCGCGCTCGCCGGGGAGCTGCGGCAGTCACGGGCCAGGGCCTGGAAGCGCTTCATCGAGCACTACCTGTCCCTCGAGCACCGGGATGACCCGGCGAGCGGGTGCACCGTCGCGGCGCTGGCGGCGGATGCGTCCCGGCAGGGCCCGGAGGTGAAGGCGAGCTTCACGTGTGGGTTCGAGGAGGTGCTCGGCATCATCACGGACCACCTGGCGGAGACGACGCCCGACGTGTCCCCCGCGGCGCGACGCGAGCAGGCCGTCAGGCTCTGGAGCGAGGTGGTGGGCGCGGTGGTGCTCGCGCGCGCGGTCGCCGAGTCGAACCCCCGGCTCTCCAAGGAGATCCTCGACACGAGTCGTCGCAAGTTGCTCGGCTGAGGAATATGGGCGGGCGGGCTCAGGTTGCCCACGGTTTCTCCAGGCATGACGCCCTCCCCATCCGAGCTCTCCGCCCCCAGCGCCGAGGCCCGTCCCGTGGATTCCAGCGAGCGACTGGCGCTCCTTGACACGCTGCGCGGTTTCGCCCTGTGCGGCGTGTTCATCTCCAATGTGATGGTGTGGTTCAGCGGCTGGGCGTTGCTGCCGCGGGAGCAGGTCCTCGCGACGCTGAACAACGCGCCCCTGGTCGACCGCGTCACCTGGCAGGCGTTCTCGCTCTTGGTGGCCGGGAAGTTCATCACCCTCTTCTCGTTCCTGTTCGGCCTCGGCTTCGCGGTGCAGATGGGCCGCGCCGAGGCCCGAGGGACCTCCATCACCCCGCTCTATGTCAGGCGCCTGGGGGTGATGCTGGTGATGGGGCTCGCCCACCTGTTCCTCATCTGGTACGGCGACATCCTCAGCACGTACGCGGTGCTGGGCTTCGGCCTGTTCCTGTTCCGGGGACGCTCGGACCGGACGCTGCTCATCAGCGCCCTGGTGCTCGCCCTGGGGTGGTCCATCGTCGGAGTGGTCATCCTCAAGTTCCCGCAGTTGATGGCGGACACGCCGGAGGCCGGCGCGGCCATCGCCAAGGCGGCCACCGAGAAATCCGCGGCCATCAAGGCGCGGACGCTGGCGGCCTTCATGAGCGGGAGCTGGCTGGACGTGACGAAGGCGACCAGCCACTTCTTCTTCCGCGACTACCTGCCGCTGCTTCTCGCCATCACGATCTCGACGTTTGGCCGGTTCCTGCTCGGCCTGCTGGCGGGACGGCGCCGCCTGTTCCACGACGTGCCTCAACACCTGCGGCTGTTCCGCCGGCTCCTCGGGTGGGGGCTGGTGGCCGGAGTGATTGGCAGCGGCAGCGGCCTGGTGCTGCAGCAGCTCATGGTGAAGAAGGTCTTCACCCCGGAGACGCTGCCGACGTGGGTGCCCTTCGTCACCGCGCCGCTGCGGAACCTGGGTGAGCTGGGCTTCGCGGCCGTCTACGTGTCAGGCATCACCCTCCTCTTCCAGCGAGCCCTCTGGCAGAAGGTCCTCGGCCTGCTCGCGCCGGTGGGGCGCATGGCGCTGACGAACTATCTGTCCCAGTCGGTCATCAGCGCGCTGTTCTTCTACGGATACGGCCTGGGCTTCATCACGAAGCTGGGCCCGGCGGCGTGCGTGGCGTACTGCCTGGCCATCTTCTCCGTCCAGGTGGTGTGGAGTCACCTGTGGCTGTCGAGGTTCCGCTTCGGCCCCGTGGAGTGGGTGTGGCGGTCGCTGACGTATGGAAAGGCCCAGCCGATGCGCCGTGACGACGCCTCCAGCCAGCGCTCGACGGCGTCGGCGTAGCGCGATGGCGGGGCTCGTCGAGTAGCGCCCCGTGCCACAAACCGCCCGATTCCCGTGACCTGAAGCGACACACCTTCCGTCGGGATTCAAACACTCTCAACCCCGCAGCGCGCTAGTGGTTTTCCACGCGCTCCGAGCCAAGACAGACAAACAAACCCAACCGGCACGCCCCGTGCTGTGACAGGCATTCGCATCCCGGCAATTCCTGTCGAGATGTGAATCCTTCCACCGAGGAATGTCCCCATGTTCCATCACTCCCAGCGAGGCCCTCGTGGCCTCGTCCCGCTCGTGTTGCGCGCGCTGGCCCTCCCGTCCCTCCTGCTGGGAGGGCTGCTGCAGTCCTCGCCAGCCTGGGCCGCCAAGGCCGAGGCGGACGGCCCGGTCGCCACCCTCACGGGGCTGGCCGTCACGGATGAAGGCATGCAGGTCCGCATCGAGTGGTCGAAGGACCGGGCCCTGCCCGCCACCGCGAAGCTCATCTCCTACGACGGAAGCGAGAGTGCCACGGACAGCGTGGAGGTGACGCCGAAGCCCGGTGAGGTGTCGTCGGTGACGCTGAACAAAGCGTTGCAGAAGCCCTGGGAGACCGGCTGGGCGCAGACGCTGGTGCTGGAGGACCCCGAAAAGGGCGAACCGCTGCTCACCCAGCCCTACAACGTCAGCCTGGACTGCGTGGATGCCGAGTCGTGCACCCTCGCGGTCGCCCCGGGTGCCGCGTCCAACAAGGACATGGTGCACCTGAGCAGTGAGCTGGACGAGGCCATCACCAAGCTGGAGGCAGAGGCCGGCTCAGCCGCGGAGTTCGATGTGGTCGAGCAGGTGAGCAAGCACTTCCCGCACCTGCGCGGCGAGGTGTACAGCTATGCCCACCAGCTCTCGAAGGTTCGGCCCTTCCCGGGCTCCGGCCCCTGCGAGTGCACCTGGCAGGCCGTCTATACCCAGAACCCGGGCGGCGTGGGCTACGGCATCAGCGTCTCCAACACGGGCGGCATCGTCGGGGGCTGGAACGGGCCGGGCGCGAAGCACTCGCTGACCGCCATCGCGGGGACGGGCATCTCCTATGGCGTGGGCGGCTCGAGCCAGGTGTCGCTCAAGCTGAACTGCAAGCAATGGAAGTACGTCGTCCTCTACTACATCCGCGTGTATGTCTTCCCCTTCGGCTGGTTCTCCTTCCCGGTCTACGGGCCCGCCTACGTGCCCTGCGTCTCGACGTGCGCGGCCCGCTTCGACCACATGGGGCGCATCAGCGGTGACACGTTCGTCAGCTATACGAGCCCGAACAGCTCCGCCACCGCCGTGGAGGCAGCGAACTACATCGTGGACGGCTCCACGCTGCTCAACACCTCCGCCAGCCAGGGTGGCACCTTCTATCAAGGCACCACGACCAGCGTCTGGTCCAACCTCGGCAGCACGGGCCGCGTCAACTCGTCCGGCACTGTCCGCGCCTCCAGGGCCCTCCCCTATTGGGCGAGCGCGTCCGTCTCGAACGGCCACGCCATCGCCATCCATGGCCAGTCCTTCTGCCCCTATGGCCCCTACTGGCAGGCCGCGGTCTGGACCTATGGCACCTCGCAGGGCATCCCGCAGACCAGCAGCCTCCGACAGGGTCTGATCAGCTTCTTCTGGCAGTGGGGCATCCCCACCAACCCGTAGCCCGAAGCGCGTGAGCTGGAGGCTGGCGCCACTCAGGCCAGCCTCCAGGCTTCGGCCTCCCTCAAGGCCTGACGATTCGCCCCAGGAAGAGCACGCTCTTCGTCGCCACCTCTTCGATGACGAAGAAGAACGGGCGGTCCACCCGGTACTCGGGAGGGAGGGATGTGCGAATGCCCTCGATGGCGGTGGCGGCGGCGGCCTCGGTGCCCTTCTCGTCCACGGCCACGAACGCCTGGTGCTGGGCGCCGCCGAGCATCAAGCGCTCCTGCCGGGTGATGCCAGACAGGTCCGCCTGGCCGGTGAAGGCATCCACCATGCCCAGCGCCTTCAACGAATCCACGACGGCGAGCGACTGGCGCACCTCGAAGCGAGGCATGCTCAGCAGCACATGGCGGGCTGTCAACCGCGCGCGCACGGTGTCCAGGAACGCGGCGGACAGGCGCTGCTCCACGTCCTGGAAGCGATTCGCGTCCGGAATGACGAGGAGCATCCGGAAGGCCCCGCCCACGTAGGGAAGCGCGAGGGCCTCATAGCCGTCACCCTCCGCGAAGGGGAACACCCATGAGACGTTCATCATGGGGACGGTGCTCGTGGCTCCGTCCAGCCCGTGGAAGGGCGCCGAGAGGGTGCCCTGGGGATGGAAGGGCGCACGCCAGGCCCCCTTGAAGTACAGGGCATTGGCCAGCACCAGGCGCGTGTCCGCGCTCACCTCGCCTTGGGGAATCAGGTCCAGGATGTGCCCGTTCGTCTCGCTGGCGACCCAGTCATTGATGGAGCGGCGCACGCCGTCCGGGTCCGCGCCGAAGTCCACCGAGCGCAGGCCCGCGCCATGGTGCTCGGCGAGCACGTCCAGGTAGGGCGCCTCCAGGGGATAGCCCTGCTGGCTCCACACGGCATTCACGGCGCGGAAGGTCGGCGCGGTGCCGGGGTCTCCATGCGTCTGTCCCACCTGGGCCTGGAGCGCCAGGTCCAACCGGTTGAGCGCGGGGTGCAGCCGCTCCGGAGGCAGGGTGAAGCCCAGCGCCCGCTCCATCTGGGACGCGGTGGCTCCGCGCGCTCCGGCGTGCACCATGCTGAAGGCCCGGGTGAGGCTGAGCGGAGACAGGACGACGTTCTCGCCGGGCGCGTCCACCAGCCGGTACATGGCCACGCCGAAGTCGGTGTTGCCCGCGACGAGCGCGGCGAAGTCGGCGTCGGAGACCACCGGTGCCGTCACCCGCTCCTTGTCGGAGGCCATCAACTGCCCGGGGGCCGGAGTCTCGTGCTCCATGGGCGTCTGGGTGTCGGAGTGGCAGGCCGTCAATCCCAACACCAGGGTGAATACACAAACCTTCAGCGAGGCCGAGGCCATCAGGGTCCAGTCCTTTCGGGAGTGCGCGGGATGGCCCTGGGAAGCAAGCCTCATGCGCATCCCGCCAGCATGGGATTTCAATGGGTTGCCTCCTGGCGAGGGACAGTGCTCCTCGGATTTTCGAGGACGGGTCCCCGCCTTTCCATCGGGCGGGGGCGGGTCGCGACGAATCTTGGCGCACTTGTCTGGTGGCATGGAGGGCGGCTCGTTACGTTGGGCCGCCTCTCCCCCTCGGCTCACGACACGCCCATGCCTACCCTCTTCGACCCGACCACCGCGGGTGACCTGCGCCTCGCCAATCGCATCGTGATGGCGCCGCTGACGCGCAACCGCTCACCCAACGCCATCCCCCCGGACATCGCCGCCACCTACTACGCCCAGCGCGCCTCCGCCGGGCTGCTCGTCAGCGAGGCCACCGCCATCAGCCACCAGGCACAGGGCTACGCCGACGTGCCCGGCCTGTATGCCCCCGAGCAGCTCTCCGCATGGAAGAACGTCACCAGCGCCGTGCATGAGGCCGGTGGCCGCATCGTCACCCAGCTCTGGCATGTCGGACGCGTGTCCCACACGGAGCTGCAGCCGGGCAATGGGGCGCCGGTCGCGCCGTCGGCCATCGTCGCCAAGACGCGGACCGTGCTGTTCAGGGACGGAGTTCCTACGTTCGAGCCCACCTCCGTTCCTCGCGCGTTGGAGGCGGCGGAGCTCCCCGGCATCATTCGCGACTACGCCCGGGCCGCGCGCGACGCCGTGGAGGTCGCGGGCTTCGATGGGGTCGAGATTCATGGCGCCAACGGCTACCTGCTCGACCAGTTCCTCAAGACAGGCTCCAACCAGCGCACGGACGACTACGGCGGGAGCATCGAGAACCGGGCGCGTCTGCTGCTGGAAGTCACGCGCGCGGTGATTGACGCCGTGGGAGCCGGGCGCACGGGCATCCGCCTGTCCCCCGTCACCAACGCCAACGACGCGTTCGACGCCGCCCCGCAGCCGCTCTTCGAGCACGTCGTGCGGGAGCTGGCGCAGCTCGGGCTCGCCTTCATCCATGTCATCGAGGGCGCCACCGGAGGTCCGCGAGAGCTGGAGGACCGCCCGTTCGACTACGCCGCGATGAAGAAGGCGTACCGCGACGCGGGCGGCAAGGGCGCATGGATGGTCAACAACGGCTACGACGGTGAGCTTGCGCGCAAGGCCGTCGAGGCGGGGGCGGACCTGGTCTCCTTCGGCCGGCTGTACATCTCCAACCCGGACCTCGTGCGCCGGCTGCGAGAGAACGCGCCCCTGGCCCGGCTCGACAAGACGACGCTCTACGGCGGTGGCGCCAAGGGCTACATCGACTACCCCACCCTCTGAACCCGGCAGAGCACCGGGAGGTCCTCGCGCGGAGGCGCTCTTCGCGCGGGGACACTCGCGGAGCCAGGGCTACGAGGACGCCGCCGCGCCCTGCTTGAGCTGGCGCGCGTACTCGTTCGAGTCATAGCTCCCGGTCGCCTCGATGACGCGCCCGTCGTCTCCGAGCGTCCACTCCTCGAAGCCGGAGATGCGGACGAACCTCCCGGTGCCACCGGGACCCGTGTTCGTGCCGGTGAGGGTCCAATGGAACTCGACGGTCTCCTCCTTCACGAGGACGTCGTCCATGAACACCTGGATGTCGGGAAACGCGTCCATGAACGAGCGCGCCGCCTTCGTAATCTCGGTGCGCGCCCCGCCATTGATGGCGATCATCCCGCCAGGTACGTAGTGGGCCGCGACTCTCGTCGGGTCGCCGCTGCACCACGCCTCCGCGTACCTGCGAGCAAACTCCCGCACCCGGTCTTCGTCAGACGCCATCCCTGCCCTCCCGCGTGGGACGTGATTTGTCATGCAAGCCTATTGCTTGGAGCACAGGCCAGACAGCCTCCGCGGGAGAGAACGTTCAGGAGTCTTCCATGAGCGACGCCCGCACGAGCTGTCGCCGTGCGGGCTGCAATGGGAGACGGAGGTCCCCGGCGGGAGGAGGCCGGGGGGCCCTCGTATGGCTACGGGTCCTCGTTGGGGACCGTGCACGTCCAGACATTGCTGATGGTGCACTGGCAGTTGCCGAAGGGCTCGGCCCCGATGCAGCACTTGCGCCGGGAGCCCGGGGGCGAGCAGCCGGTGCCCAGGACGTTCACACAAGCTTCGCGCGACCAACTGCAGTCGATGGCAGGCGGGGGAGTGGTGGGGCAGTATTGATAGACGCCGTCACACTGGACGTAGTTGTCGTTGGACGCCGAGCACGAGTTGCCCCAACAGGAGAGCGTCGGGCCCGTCGAGCACGCCGTGGAACATGAGACGAGGGCGCTCGAATCCTGCCCGAGCGGCTCGGGCGCTTCGGTGGGCGTCGTACCGCCACAGGCCGTCAGGGTCGAGACGACGAATGCCGCGAGAACACCAAGGTATTGCTTCATGACACGCTTCTCCTTCGAGGGGGGTTGACGGTTGAGGCGAGGCTGGAAAGGAATTGAAACACGCCACGTTCCAGACGCGCCATGCCATCACGAATGTTTCCAGGTTGCACCGCATCGGCACCACACAATTCCGGCGAGGCGGTACGACGCACCTCGGGAAGGAGCGGCCGTCCGTCATTGCGACAGGTGCGTACGACAAGTACTGTCCACCCCCCTCTTTCAGAGAGAACGGCAGGGAATCGAGCATGCAAAAGAAGCTGGGATTTTCCGCGCTGCTGGCAGTGGCAGCACTGGCGGCCGGGTGTGGCGGTGCCGACATCGCCAAGGCTGAGCAGTCCAATCTCGAGAGCCGGGAGGATGCCGCTCGAGCCAACTCGTACGAGGTCTACTATTACGACGCGCCAGACCTGATGAACGAGGTTGGATTCAAGATGGTCGGTTGCAGCGGCCCCATCCTCACATACGGAGTAGTCACTTCGTATTCAGTGACGGAGAACGTGAACTTCTGCAGCTCGACCGGGTATGAATGCCCGATCCCTGACCAGCCCTGTTTCTGACGCATGAGGGAGTTGGACGCGGACCCTCGCCTAGGAGTCCAGAGGATCCGCTCCTGACGCAAAGGTGCGGACCGGCTGCGTCGAGTCGTCGCCGCGCCGGTCGCGGTTGCTAGGGTTTCAACATCAGCGGGCACGGCTCAAGAAGTTCACTTGAGCCGAATCCGGAATACCAGGAAGGAGACGGAACACCCAGGAGCGTGTCAATGCACCTTCGTCACCTGCCCTTCGCAGCTCGTCTCTCCACACTCGCCCTGCTCTTCGTCACCGCCGCCTGCGGCGTGAAGACGGAAGGCGACTCCGACCTCTCCACGCAATCCGCCGCGGTCACCTCGGGCACCCGGCTCATCGGCGTGCAGTCTGGCCGTTGCCTCGACGTGGCCCAGAACAGCCAGACGTCAGGGCAAGGGCTCAACATCTACGACTGCCACGCACAGGCGAACCAGCGTTTCCTGTTCACGCCCGAGGGCGAGCTGCGCGTGTTCGACGGCGCCTGGTGCGTCCAGCCCGCGACCGCCAGCGCGGGAGGCCGAGCCGTCATCAGCGCCTGCACCGGCGCGGCGAACCAGCGGTGGGTCCGCAACGCCAACGGCACCGTGGTCCACACGGCGACCTCGCTGTGCCTGGATGTGTCCGGTCAGGCCACGGCCAACAGCTCTCCGGTGGCGGTCTGGAACTGCAACGGCCAGACGAACCAGCAGTGGTCGCTGCCGGCCGACACGCAGCCTCCCACCGTTCCCACGGGACTCACCCTGTCCAACGTGACGTGCAACTCGGCCACGCTCACGTGGTCGCCGTCCACGGACAACGAGGGAGTCGCCTTCTATGACGTCTACCACGACGGCCAGCTCATGAAGTCCATCTCCGCCGCCTTGGTGTCCACCGGGCTGACGGTGGTCCCCGGGGCGACGTGGGGCCTGTATGTCAATGCACGGGATGCCGCGGGCAACGTCTCGCAAGGCAGCGCCACGCTCACCATCACCCCGCCGCCGTGCCAGGTGGATACGCAGGCCCCCAGCATTCCGACGGGCGTCACCGCCACCGCGCTGGGCACCAGCGTGACGGTGAGCTGGACCGCGTCGACCGACAACGTGGGCGTGAGCGCATACGACGTGTTCCGGGGCGGCGTGAAGATTGGAACGGTGCCCGGCTCGCCGCCGGGGACGACCTTCGTCGACAGCGGCCTCTCCCCGAACACGACCTACGCGTACGCCGTGCTCGCCCGTGACGCCCAGGCGAATGCTTCGGCCCAGAGCTCGGCCGCCACGGTCACCACCGGCCAGGCCTGCACGAACGCCGTCTGCTCCGTCTCACAGGTCGCCACCGACACGGACATCCCGTGGGGGCTGGTGAACCTGCCGGACGGGACGGTCCTCTACGGCCGCCGGGACGCGCAGAACATCGTTCGCCTGGACCCCGCGACGGGCCAGAAGACGTCGGTGGGAACCGTCCCCAACGTGCAGAGCACCGACGGCGAGGGCGGGCTGATGGGGCTGGCCCTTTCTCCCACCTTCTCCACCGACCGCTGGCTGTACGTGATGCACACCTCTCCCACGGACAACCGCATCGTGCGCATCCGGTATGAGAATGGCGCCCTCACCGCCTCCTCGCTCCAGGTGCTGCTCTCGGGCATTGGCCGCAACAAGTTCCACAACGGTGGGCGCCTGCGCTTCGGACCGGACGGGAAGCTCTACGCGTCGACGGGTGATGCCCAGAACGCCGCCTATGCGCAGGACCTCAACAACCTGGCAGGCAAGGTGCTGCGCCTCAATGCCGACGGCACCATCCCGTCCGACAACCCGTTCGGCAACTACGTGTGGAGCTATGGCCACCGCAACCCGCAGGGCCTGGCGTTCGACTCCCAGGGCCGCCTGTGGGAGCAGGAGTTCGGCAACTCGGTGATGGATGAGACGAACCTCATCCAGCGGGGTGGGAACTACGGCTGGCCGAACTGTGAAGGAACGGTGTCCCAGGGAGGCTCGGGCTGCGCGACGGCCGGGTACATCGCGCCGAAGCGGACCTACTCCACGGCGGAAGGTTCCTGCTCCGGAATCGCTGTGGTCCGCGACGTCCTCTACGTGGCCTGCGCCCGTGGGACGCGGCTCTACCGCGAGGTCATCAGCGGCACCGAGCTGACCAACGTGCAGCAGTTCTTCGTCGGCACCTATGGCCGGCTGCGCACCGTCGAGCCGACCCTTGATGGCAACCTCTGGATGACCACCACCAACCAGGGCGACAAGGACAGCATCCCCGACAACAGCAACGAGCGGATCTTCCGCGTCGTGCTCGGGCAGTAGCGAGCGTTCGATGCCCCCGGAGCCCAGGAGGCGCCGGGGGCATGGGACGCGGCGAAGCACCTCGTCGCCTTACTTCGCCTTTTTGATGAAGAAGCGGTGCTCCGACCACCAGTCGAAGTGGCCTCGGCTTCGCTCGAAATAGCAACGACTGGGAGTGCCCGGCTCCAGAGGCACGCGCGGCTACTTCTGATGGATGCGGATGAAGTTGAGCTTGTTGTTGGCGGCGCCCGGCGCGCTGCGCACGGTGAGCCGGCCGTCCGACACCGCCACCACGCCCGAGCCGTTGGTGAAACCGTACCCCGTCGGCACACCGCTCAGCAGCACCGAGTCCTCCACCTGGATGCGGTATGAGCCGTTCTTCGTGCTCGGGTCTCCCGCCAGGAGCTCCACCTCGTAGACGCCGTTGGGCACGGAAATCTCCCAGACGCGGTCGCCTCCCTGCTGCATGCGCGCGTGGCGCTGCGCGAGGATGTCGATGTCGTAGCCCGCGTCCACCATGTTGGCCGTGTTGTCCACGTTCCAGCCATAGCTGAAGCCGTAGGCCCGGCTCCCGTACACCTGGCCGTAGTCGGTGAGCATCGCGTAGATCTCCACGGGCGAGGCCGAGGCAGGCTGGAAGTTGATGTCCACCCCGAACTTCCGCTTCACCTCCACGAAGGCCAGCTTGTTGTTCACCGCGGCGCTGTCATTGCGAATCGTCAGCCGTCCGTCATTCACGTCCACCGTCGTCACCGCCTCGACGAAGCGGTTGTCGGTGGTGGGCGTGCCCTTCAGCACGTGGCCGTAGTACTCGACGCTGAAGATGTAGTCGCTGTCGAAGAAGCTCGCGTCTCCCGCCACCAGCCGCACCTGGTAGTAGCCGTTGGGGACCGCCAGCTCCCAGGTGAAGTTGCCGCCATTCTGCGTGCGGATGACGGTGTCGTAGGCCTGGGACGGCGTGTTCGCGTCATCGCGGTCTCTCGCGTTGGCCGTGTTGTCAGCGCTCCAGCCATACGTGTAGCCATTGCCCCGGCTCCCGAACACCTGCCCCGAGTCCGCGACGAAGCCCGCCGGCACCGCCACGCTGGCGGGCTGGAAGTTCACCCTCAACTCGAAGGGCGCGAAGGGAGAGAAAGGCACGGTCTGCGCCATGGCCGGAGCGCCGACCCACGTCAGGCCGCCCAGGGCCGCCAGGCGCAATGTCTTCGAGAGCAGTGTCTTCATGATGTGGACCTCGGGGTGTGGGCGCCGCGCGACGGCGGGCCGCATGAACGGCCCACCGCTAACATGCCTGTCCCGCATCACGGCAAGCCACACATCCACCACGCGCGACCCGTGCACGGCCCCGCGCAATTCTGCCGCGAGAATGGACGCCTGTTGAACACCCCGCGCACTCTTGCAGCCCGAGTGCACC
>Ga0126314_10000339_pt1 | contig 23237 bp, 26 predicted proteins | sample Plot105B_FD_92535 | JGI IMG/M metagenome (GOLD analysis project Ga0126314, IMG submission 92535) | Serpentine soil microbial communities from UC McLaughlin Reserve, CA, USA - Plot105B | ecosystem: Environmental > Terrestrial > Soil > Grasslands | place: USA: UC McLaughlin Reserve, Lake County... | reverse complement strand
CGAGCCTTAACGGCTACAACACGAACATCCCCTGGGCGCTCGAGGCCCCGGAGGAGCTGTTCGACACCCCCGCGCCGATCGAGGTGCAGGCGTGGGAGCAGGCAGACGCCCTGATCGCCATCGAAGCCCCCGAGAACACCCGCGCGCTCGCGGAGCTGCCGTCCGAGCGCCTGACGCGCCACCAGCGCGGGCTCCGGCCGCACCAGCAGCGCATCTTCACGCACGAGCTGAAGTGGGTCGGTTGCCAGTACCCGACGCCCGCGCTCGCGCAGGATGCCGACCTGCCGCTGGCGGAGTTCGCGGACTTTCTGTACGGCGCCTGCCTGCTCGACTGGGATGCCGAGGGCCAGCGCATGAGTCGACACGCGCAGCAGTTCGAGGCCGCGGAGGAGGTGCGGCTCGTCTCGGGCGACACCGACGTCCGGCTGGCGCTCGGCGAGCGGCCGTTCATCGTCGACGCGGGCGGTGCGAACATGCCGGGGGGCGAGTTCTTCACCTCACCCGTCGAGGACTCGGCGGAGGGCGAGATCGTGTTCGGGGAGTTCCCGGCCGTCTACGCCGGGCGTGAGGTGCGCGGGATCAGGCTGCGCTTCGAGAGCGGGAGGGTCGTCGACGCCTCGGCGGAGGTCAACCAGGAGTTCCTCTTCCAGCAGCTCGACCTCGACGACGGCTCCCGGCTGCTCGGCGAGCTCGGGATCGGCTGCAACCCGGGCATCACGCGGCACATGAAGAACACGCTCTTCGACGAGAAGATGGACGGCACCGTCCATCTCGCGCTCGGCAACGGTCTTCCCGAGGCCGGGGGCGAGAACACGAGCCAGCTGCACTGGGACATCGTCAAGGATATGCGCAGCGACGGCAGCAGGATCGAGTTGGATGGCAAGCCCGTCCAGGAAGCCGGCCGTTGGCTTCCATGAACCGTTTGCTACCATGGTCACCCGCGGCGCAAGCCGTGTTTTTTCGTGTCCTACAAGCGAGGTCGCTTGGCTCAGAAGGAAGAGAAGATCGAGGTGGAAGGCGAAGTCGTCGAGTCGCTGCCCAGCACCATGTTCCGGGTGCAGGTGGACGGCATGGACGGCACCGTCCTCGCGACGATCGCCGGCAAGATGCGCAAGCACTACATCCGCATCCTCCCGGGCGACCGCGTGAAGGTCGAGCTCTCCCCCTACGACCTCACCCGAGGAAGGATCACGTACCGCCACCGATGAAAGTCCGAGCCTCAGTCAAGCCCATGTGCGAGCGCTGCCGTGTGATCAAGCGGCACGGCAAGACCATGGTCATCTGCACGAATCCCCGCCACAAGCAGAGGCAGGGCTAGCCGATGGCGCGCATCGCCGGCGTGAACCTGCCGAACCAGAAGCGGCTCGAGATCGGGCTGACCTACATCTACGGCATCGGCCGCTCGACCGCGCAGAAGATCTGTGCCGACACCGGTCTCTCGCGCGACGAGAAGATCAAGGACCTGACCGACGAGGAGATCACCAAGCTCCGCGAGTACATCGACGGAAGCCTGCAGGTCGAGGGTGACCTGCGCCGCGAACGCACGCAGGCGATCAAGCGCCTCGGCGAGATCGGCGCTTACCGGGGCATTCGCCACCGGCGCGGCCTGCCGGTCCGCGGCCAGCGCACGAAGACGAACGCGCGAACGCGCAAGGGCCCGAAGAAGACCGTGGGCCGCGGCAAGAAGGCTGCGACCAAGACCTAGTCATGGCACCCCCGAGACGACAAGCGACGAGAGGTCGTGCGCGCCGCCGCGTGAAGAAGAACATCGCGATCGGCCAGGCGCACATCAAGACGTCGTTCAACAACACGATCGTCTCCCTCACCGACAACGAGGGCAACGTGATCGCGTGGGAGTCCGCCGGGTCCGCCGGTTTCAAGGGCTCGCGCAAGTCGACGCCGTTCGCGGCGCAGGTGACCGCCGACGCCTGCGCACGCAAGGGGATGGAGCACGGGCTGCAGAAGGTCGAGGTCTTCGTCAAGGGCCCCGGCTCCGGCCGCGAGACCGCCATTCGCTCACTGCAGGCCGCCGGCCTCGAGATCCTCGGCATCAAGGACGTCACGCCGCAGGCTCACAACGGCGTGCGGCCGAAGAAGCGGAGGCGCGTCTAGTGGCACGTTCGATCGGACCGAAGTGCCGCAATTGCCGACGCGAGGGGATGAAGCTTTTCCTGAAGGGCGAGCGCTGCCTGACGGAGAAGTGCTCGGTCGAGCGCCGCAGCTATCCGCCGGGCGAGCACGGGCGTGGCCGGATCAAGCAGTCCGAGTACCTGCTGCAGCTGCGCGAGAAGCAGAAGGCGCGGCGCTACTACGGCCTGCTCGAGAAGCAGTTTCGCACCTACTACTCGAAGGCGGCCAAGGGCTCGGGGATCACCGGCGAAACGCTGCTGCGGATGCTCGAGACGCGGCTGGACAACGTCGTCTACCGCCTCGGCTTCTCGGCCTCGCGCGCGCAGGCGCGCCAGCTCGTGCGGCACGGGCACTTCCAGGTCAACGGCCGCCGCGTGAACATCCCGAGCTACCAGGTTCGGCCGGACGACGTGATCACCCTGCGCCAGGGCAGCACGGCGGAGCAGGTCGTGCGCGACGCCACCGACCTGACGGCGTCCGTCACCCCGTGGCTGCAGGCCGACCACGATGGCCTCACCGGCAAGGTGCTCAAGTGGCCCGAGCGGGAGGAGATCGACACCCCCGTCCAGGAATCTCTGATCGTCGAGCTCTACTCGAAGTAAGCGCTACGCGTTCCAGGAACCACAACAGTTAGGAAGGAAGCTCTATGGCAGTTCGCACCAGCCTGATGGAATTTCAGACCCCGCGGATCGTCCACGAGGAAGTGGAGGACAACCGCGGCGTCTTCGTGATCGAGCCGCTCGACCGCGGCTTCGGCTACACGTTCGGCAACTCGCTGCGCCGCGTGCTGCTCTCCTCGCTCGAGGGCGCCGCCGTGACCTCGGTCAAGATCGAGGGCGTCGCGCACGAGTTCACGACACTGCCGGGCGTCCGCGAGGACGTCACCGACATCCTGCTCAACTTCAAGAACCTGATCTGCCGCCTGCACGGCGAATCGCCCGAGATCGAGGTGCGCGTCTCGAAGAAGGGCGCAGGCGTCGTCAAGGCATCCGACATCGAGGCTCCTGCGGAGCTCGAGATCCTCAACCCGGACCTGGAGATCGCGAACCTGTCCGACAAGGGCCGCCTCGAGGTGACGCTGACGATCGGCCGCGGCCGGGGCTACGTGCCCGCCGAGCTGAACCGCGGGCCGGAGCACACGATCGGCGTGATCCCCATCGACTCGATCTTCTCGCCGGTTCGGCGCGTCTCGTACGACGTCGAGGCCGCTCGCGTCGGGCAGCGCACCGACTACGACAAGCTCCGGATCGACATCACCACCGACGGCTCGATCGACCCGCGCGACTCCGTCGGCCAGGCGGCCGAGATCCTGATCCGCCAGCTCGCGATCTTCACCGACCTCGATCGGATCGAGGGCTTCGGCGAGCAGGCGGTCGCCGAGGCACAGGCCGAGCCCGCTCTCGCCCATGGGATGGAGAACTTCCCGATCGAGGAGCTCGAGCTCGGGGTCCGGTCGTACAACTGCCTCAAGCGCGTCGGGATCGAGACGATCGGCGACCTCGTCACGAAGAGCGAGAACGAGCTCGCTGCGATTCCGAACTTCGGCAAGAAGTCGATCGAAGAGGTCAAGGAGACGCTGCAGACGCATGGGCTGAACCTGCGCGGCGAGGACGGTTCCTCGGCGTGAGGCACCGGCGGTCGGGCAGGAAGCTGGGCCGCGACGCCTCGCACCGCAAGGCCCTCTACGCGAACCTCGCGGGCGCGCTGATCGTGCACGGTCGCATCAAGACGACGGCAGCGAAGGCCAAGGAGGTCAAGCCCATCGCCGAGCAGATGATCACGCTCGGCCGGCGCGGCGGCGTCCATGCGCGGCGGCAGGCGCTCGCGTTCCTGCGCTCGCAGGACGTCGTGCACAAGCTCTTCAGCGATGTCGGCCCCCGCTTCGCCGACCGACCCGGCGGCTACTCGCGGATCATCCGGATCGGCCCGAGGCCGGGCGACTCGGCCGAGATGGTCTACCTCGAGCTCGTCGACTTCCTGCCCGAAGCTCCTCGCGAGCGGCCCGCGCGGCGGTCGCGCGAGGAAGAGCCTGTCGCGACCGAAGCGGCCTCCTAACCTGCGGCGCCGAGGGTGGCGCTCACGGCGCCGATCACGATTCCGGCGAGCGTCACGTAGCCGAGCGAGCTGACGAAGCTCGTCTTGAAGAACCGCCAGCGCAGCCATGCGAGCGCGACCAGCTCGAAAACGACGACGATCCCGGCGAGGATCAGCGCCGCGCGGTAGTGCGGGATCAGGAACGGCAGCGTGTGCAGGATTCCGCCCATGAACGTCCCGACGCCGGTGATCACGCCGCGCGCGACGGGATTCCCACGGCCAGTGAGCTCGCCGGTGTCCGAGAGGCCTTCCGAGTACGCCATGCTGATCCCGGCGGCGATTGCCGTCGCCGTCCCGGCGATGAATGCCGCGTGCGGCTCGTGCGTGTAGAGCGCCACCGAAAAGATCGGGGCGATGGTCGAGAGGCTGCCGTCGATCAAGCCCGTGAGGGCCGGCTGGACCCGCTGTAGCAGGAAGGTCTCACGCGTCGTCACGCGTTAGAGTGTATCAATCAAGGCGCAATTGAATAGAGCATATGGGACACCTTACAAGCGAGGCCAGGGCCGCCTGACGTGCGCCTGAGGCTAACGCTCGAGTACGACGGCGGCGGCTTTCGCGGCTGGGCGGCCCAGCCCGGTGCTCGGACGATCGAGGGCGTGCTGCAGGAGGGTCTCGGCAGCGTCTACGCGCGCTTCTCGCAGCTAGCCGTCGCCGGCCGCACCGATACCGGCGTGCATGCGCTCGGACAGGTCGCGTCCGTCGAGGTCGAGGGCGGAGCACCCGCGGAGCGCGCGGCCGCTGCGCTCAACCCGGAGCTGCCCGACGACGTGACGGTGGTGGCGGTCGAGGAGGTCGCACCGGACTTCCACGCGCGGCATTCGGCAACCGCGCGCACCTACCGCTACCGCGTCTATCGCCGCCCCGTGCGCTCGCCGTTCGAGCGGGGCCGCTCCTGGTGGTACCCGTATCCAGTGGACGAGGAGGGGCTCGCAGCCGCGGCCGACCTGCTCTTGGGCGAGCACGACTTCCGCGCCTTCACGCCGACCGAGACCCAGCACCGGGTCTTCACGCGCCGCGTCGAATCGGCGGCGTGGCACCGCCGTGGCGAGATGCTCGAGCTCGAGCTCACGGCGAACTCGTTCCTGCGCCACATGGTGCGCACGCTCGTCGGAACGATGATCGAGCGCTCGCCGCAGGAGCTGGCGCAGCTGCTCGCGGGCCGCGACCGCAGCGAGGCCGGTACGACCGCGCCGGCCTCGGGCCTCTATCTCGTCTCGGTGCAGTACTAGGAGCGATGGGAGTGCGTCCGGCTGAGGAGGAAGCCGTGACCGCTGAGGTTCGTGCAGCGCAGGCCTCTCCGGCGCGATGTGCAGGTGAAGCCGCCGCGACCACCTCGACCCGTACCGCAGCACCTTCGCCCACTCGTCCACAGCGGTGTCGCCGGCACAGGTGACGACCGAACGCCCCCTCCAGCGCATCTGGAAGCCGTAGGTCCAGTCGAGCTTGCAGCCCTTCGGTCGTAGTGGCTTCGGCTCGACGCCACTCAGGATGTCGCAGCGCAGGAACGGTCCGACGCGGCCGGGTTCCGAGCTGAAGACGCAGCCGATGTTGCCGCTCGGGGAGCGGAATTGCGCCACCACGGCTTGTGCGGGGGCGGCGAGCGCGAGGGCGCCAACGGCGGCAAGAACGGCGCGCACGGCGCCATGCTAGGCCCTCGGTAGGATCGGCTCGATGGCGACGCGCACGCAGAAGGACGTGCAGAAGCGGCTCGACGAGCTGCGCGAGCAGGTCGAGCACCACCTCCACCGCTACCACGTGCTGGACGAGCCAGAGATCTCGGACGCCGAGTACGACCGCCTCTTCGACGAGCTGAAGGCGCTCGAGGAGGAGCACCCAGACCTGATCATCTCCAGCTCGCCGACGCAGCGCGTGGGAGCGCCGCCGAGCGAGCGCTTCCAGAAGGTCGAGCACCTGACCCCGATGGGCTCGCTCGAGAAGGTGACCGATGACGAGAGCCTGCTCAAATGGGCCGAGGACGTGCGCAAGCGGCTCGACTCCGACGACGACGTGGCCTACGTGATCGAGCCGAAGATCGACGGGCTGGCGATCAACCTCACGTATGAGGGGGGCGTGCTGACTCGCGGCGCGACCCGCGGCGACGGCGTGCAGGGCGAAGACGTGACGGTCAACCTGCGGACGATCCCGTCGGTGCCGCTGAAGATGCGCGGCGACGGGCTGCCGTCGGTGGCGGAGGTGCGCGGCGAGGTCTACATGCCGCTCTCGGGCTTCCGCGAGCTGAATGCGCGTGTCGCCGAGCTCGGGCAGAAGCTGGCGCCGAACCCGCGCAACGCCGCCGCCGGCTCGTTGCGCCAGAAGGATTCGTCGATCACGGCGTCGCGGCCGCTGGCGGTCTGGGTCTACGGCGTTGGCGCTCTCGAGGGCGTCCAACTCGCATCGCAGTGGGAGACGCTCGAGTGGCTGCGCGAGCACGGCTTCCGCACGAATCCCTTCGCCGAGCGGCTCGAGACGATCGAGGATGTCGCGCGGCGCTGCGCGGAGTGGGAGCGCGGCCGAGCGGAGCTCGACTACGAGATCGACGGGATCGTGATCAAGGTCGACTCGCTCGAGCAGCAAGCGATCCTCGGGGCGCTGCACCAGCGGCCCCGCTGGGCGCGGGCGTTCAAGTGGGCCCCGCTGACGGCCGAGACGACGCTCGTCAAGATCGCGATCCGCGTCGGCCGCACGGGTGCGCTCAACCCGTGGGCGATGCTCGAGCCGGTGCAGGTCGGCGGCGTGACCGTCTCACGCGCGACGCTGCACAACGAGGAGGACATCAACCGCAAGGACATCCGCGAGGGAGACCGCGTGATCGTCCAGCGGGCCGGAGACGTGATCCCGCAGATCGTCGGGCCGGCGGGCGAGCATCAGGCGGGCACGAAGCCGTTCAAGATGCCGAAGAACTGCCCTCTGTGCGGGGTAAAGATCGTGAAGCCGGCTGGCGAGGCGATGCATCGCTGCCCCAATCGCGCCTGTCCCTCGCGCGGGCTCGAGACGCTGATCAACTGGGTGCAAGGCCCGGCAGACATCGACGGCGTGGGCGAGCAGCTGATGCGCCGTCTGTGGGAGCTCGGCCTCGTTCGCTCGTTGCCGGACCTCTACCGGCTGACGAAGGAGCAGCTGCTAGGGCTGGAGGGCTTCCAGGAGAAGAGCGCGTCGAACGTCGCCGCCGCGATCGAGCGGTCGAAGCGAACGCCGTTCTCACGGGTGCTGCTCGGCCTGAACATCCCCGACGTCGGCTGGGTGACGGCGCAGAACCTCTCCCGCCACTTCGGCTCGATCGAACGGATCGCAGCGGCGGCGCAGGAGGACATCCAGGAGGTCGACGGCATCGGGCCAGAGCGCGCCGAGGCGATCGCGGAGTGGTTTGCGGACAAGGAGAACCTCCGCCTGGTGGGCGAGCTCGAGGAGCTCGGACTGTGCTTCGAGGCCGGGCCCGAGGAGCGGCCGGTCGAGGGGCCGCTGACGGGCTCGACGTACGTCATCACCGGGACACTCGAAAAATTCAGCCGCGAGGAGGCTCGTAAGGCGCTCGAGCAGCTTGGCGCGAAGGTCGGCGACTCCGTCTCGAAGAAGACGACCGGCGTCGTCGCCGGCGAGAGCCCGGGCTCGAAGCTCGCGAAGGCCGAGCAGCTCGGTGTGCCCGTGCTCGACGAGGCAGCGCTCGAGCAGCTACTGCGCGGCTAGCGCGGTCGCAAAGCGGTCCTGAGCGCGGCGCGCCCAGAACGACGAGACCGGGCTGCCGTTCTGCAGGACGGAGAAGACGAAGCGTCGCTTGACGTAGCCGGAGAGGGCGGAGGCGGCCGACGTGGTCCCCGTCTTGGCGAGCACGTTCCCGCGCGCCGGCGGGCGTCGCATGCGGTCGGAGAGCGTGCCGCTGACGCCGGCCACCGGCAGCGACGCGAGCAGGTACGGCCGCACCTCGGGATCGGCCCACGCCGCCGCGAGCAGCGCCGCGAGCGACCGCGCGGTGACGCGGTCGAGGGTCGAGAGACCGGAGCCGTCGACGAGCCTGAGCCCGGCGAGCGGCACCCGGGCCGCGGCGAGGGCGGTGCGGACGACGGCGGCGCCTTTCGCGCTCGTGCCGACGGCACCGTCCTGCGTCCCGAGCTGCTTCAGCAGGAGCTCGGCCGTGAAGTTGTCGCTGACGCGCCCCATCCAGGCGACTATCTGTGAGAGCGCGGCCGACTCGATCGACCCGAGTGGCACGTCCTCCGCACGTTGCCGACCCCGCCCGGCCCCCGTGACCGCGACGCCTGCGCGCCTGAGGGCGTCGCGGAAGAGGAGCGCGGCAGCCAGCGCGGGATCGCGCGAGGTGCGGCCGTAGTAGCGGCCGCGGTCGACGGTCAACGCCGACAGCGGCGGGCACTCGTTGACGTAGAACCACGATTTCCAGCCCGTGCCGGTCCGCCGCGCGTCGAAGAACGACTCGTCGCCGAAGACGCCGCGGGTGACGCGGCGGATTCCGGCGGCGCGCACCTGACGTGCGAGCACGGCGAGGTCGGCGCTCGAGAGCGTCGCGTCGCCGTGGCCGACGAGCACGAGGCTGCCGCGCCACACCGTGCCGTCCTGCTCGCCGCGGCCGAGCACGTCGGTCTCGAAGCGGAAGCTCGCTCCGAGCGTGACCAGGGCTGCGTACGCGACGGCGAGCTTCTCGTTGGAGGCGGGGGCGAGCGGCAGCGCGTCGTGCTCCGCGAACACGGTCTCCCCGGTCTGCAGGTCGAGCGCGACCGCGCCGGTGCGGGCCTGCGCGACGTGCGGGACCACGAGGGCGCGAGCGAGGCGTTTTGCCAGAGGTGAGTCGCCGGCCCCGGCCGGCGCCGCGAGAACGAGCGCCAGGGCCACGACGACCGGCAGACGGCGGCAGGTCATCCGCACCATTCTTCGGAGTGCCGGTACACGCGTCAAGCGTGGGCCGCGCCGCGCTCGAGGATAGGTCGCGCGGCCCTTGTTCGGACCCTCGGGCGCCGCTGATAATCGTGGGAGGCTTCCTGTGGCACCCGACGCGATTCCCGCCCTGCTCGAGCAGATCGACGAGCTGCTCGCCGAACCGGTCCCGACGGAGGAGCCGGAGACGCTCGCGCGCCTCGAGCGGACGCTGACGGACGGCTACGCCTATGCGCTCGCGCTCGAGGCCGAGCGCTGGCGCCTGGAGCGGCGGATGTCAGAGCTTGCCGGCGAGCTGCACGAGGGGAACCAGGAGCTGAAGGCGCAGGAGCTGGCGCTGCTCTCGAACCGGCTCTCGAGCAACGCGAACGTTCTCACCGGTCTACGCGGTACGCTCACCCAACTGCGGGCGCGTGCGACCGCCGTGCGCTCCCGCAGCTAGACGAGGCCGCTGCGGACCGCGTAGACCGCGGCCTGGATGCGGTTCTCGATCTGCAGCTTCATCAGGATGTTCGAGATGTGGTTCTTGACCGTCTTCGGGCTGATATGCAGCTGCGCGGCGATCATCGCGTTGTCGTTGCCCGCCGCGATCAGCTTCAGCACGTCGAGCTCACGATCCGAGAGCTCGGCGCGAATCGTGTCCGCGGCCTCGGGCGCGATCGCCGTCGCACGGACCTGCTGCAGCACCCTCCCGGCGATCGCCGGGGAGACGAGCGATTCGCCGACGGCCGCGGCGGCGATCCCGCGAATCAGGTCGTCCACCGAGGAGTCCTTGAGCAGGTAGCCGCACGCGCCGGCGAGGATCGCGTCGAGCACGTCGTCGTCCTGGTCGGAGATCGTGAGCACGAGGACGCGGGTCAGCGGCGCGAAGCCGTGGATCTGCCGGATCGCCTCGATGCCGGTCATGCCCGGCATGTGCAGGTCCATCACGACCACCTCCGGCGCGAGCTCGCGCACGAGCCGCACCGCGTCCGCGCCCTGGGCCGCCTCGCCGGCGATGTGGACCCCGCGCTCCTCGAGCAGGTTGCGCAGCCCCGTACGGAAGAGATCGTGGTCGTCCACGAGCAGCACGCGGACGTTGCTCGCGTTCAGCTCGGCTTGGATCTGGACGGTCTCGCTCAGCGACTTCCCCCCTTGGAGCGGGGACAAGTCTAGTCAGCGCAGCGCGATCGTGACGGTGCGCCGGCCCCACGCGCGCGCCTGCGCGAGGCTCGGGAACCAGAGGTCGATCGTGGAGCCTTGGATCGCGGAGCCGGTGTCCGCGGCAACGGCCGAGCCGTAGCCGGGGATCGACATGTGCGTCCCGAGCGGGATCACGCCCGGATCGACTGCGACGACGCCCCAGCCGGCGGGGATGCCGGTCGCGGTGCGGCCGTGCATCGAGTAGCCGGTCGCGACGACCGTCAGCGAGCGGCCACCGGGGCCGATCTGCGGCGGAGCCTCGGACTGGGCCGGCGAGACGACGGCGACCTCGCGCGCCCTCGATTCCGCTGCGAGCGCCTGCTCCTGGTACGCCAGGATCGCGGCGGCGTTCAACCGCTGCTGTCCGGCGAGCCGCGCGAGGTAGCGCTGCCGCTGCGACCGCGCGCGCTCGAGCACGAGCGTCGACTGCGATGCCCGGTCGGTGACGTTCTGCAGCTCGCGCTCCCTCGCCGCGAGCGCCCGCGTCAGCCTCACCGCCGCGCGCTTCGCCTGCTGCGTCTGCGCGATCACGGCGCTGTCCTCGTCCGCGATCCGGTCGAGCGAGTCGAGGTTGCCGAGCGCGTCCGCGACGGACGAGGCGCCGAGCACGACCGCCAGTGGGTCGGAATCGCCCTGCTCGTAGAGGAACTGCAGCCTGCGGGCGAGCGAGCGCTCGGCTCGCGTGAGCGCATGCCGCGCGACTGCGAGGCGCGTGTGCGCGAGGGCGAGGTCGGCCTTCACCGCGGCTTTCTCGATCCGGAGCTCCACCAGTCGCGCGCGCTCGCGCGCGAGGCGAGAGTCGAGCGAGTACAGCTCGAGCACGACGCCGCGAGAGCGCGCGGCGAGGCCGGCGTTCTCTTTGGCAAGGCGCGCCGCGTGCTCGCGGGCGCCTGTCGCCGAGCCCGCGGAGACGGCGGCGGGGAGGAGCCAGACGAGAGCCAGAAGGGCTCCGAGGACCACGGGCCAATGACGAAGCGTGCGCATCTCCCCCGACACGACGCGGCACCGTAACACAGAGCTTGTGCGTGTCTCGCGGCCCGGAGCGGACTCGCCCATTTGCGTTACCGGCGCCGTTTGCGGTCATCCGACATCGTTGTTAGGGTGCCGTGCTTGTGACGTACCGGCCCCTCTCACGAGGGCGCCTGTCGAGCCAATCGCCCCCCTCCGGCTCGGCCAGACGAAAGGCGCCGGCACTGGTCATCGCATTGGCTGCGGCCTTCGCGCTGACTGCTGCTTCCGCATCCGCGGATCCCTCCGTCGCCTCGAAGGAGGCGGAGGCTCAGAGCGTTCTCGGGCAGATCCAGCAGCTCGACTCGAGTCTCGAGCGGGCAATCGAGGCGTACAACCTCGCCACGGTCAAGCTGAACAGGATCAAGCACGACCTGAAGACCAACACGCAGGCGCTGAGCGTCGCGAAGAAGAGCCTCCATCGCTCGCAGACGCAGCTTTCGAGGCGGCTCGTCGACATCTACACCTCCGGCGACCAGAACGCCGGCCTCGCGGTGCTGCTCGGGTCGTCGAGCCTCGACGACATGCTCGGGCGGATGGACGCCGAGGATCGCGTCTCCGACCAGGACACGCTCGTCCTGCGCCAGGTCTCGCACTTCCGCCGCGAGGTGCAGCACCGGCAGCGTTTCCTTCAGCACGCGCACTCCGAGCAGGTGCAGGTCGTATCGGAGCGCAACGCGGCCCGCGCATCGGTCGAGAGCCAGCTCGGTCAGCGCCAGGCGCTGCTCGGTTCGATCCGCGGCGAGATAGCGCATCTGAAGGCGGTCGAGGCCGAGCGCCAGGCAGCGCTTCAGCGACAGGTGCAGCAGCAGCTCGCGCAGCAGCAAGCCGAACAGCAGCAGGCGGCGCTCGCCCCGACGGTTCCCGTCGCGGCTCCGCAGGATCCGGTGACGGTCGCACCGCCGCCCGCCCACTATGGCGGGGTGGTCGGCGTCGCGATGCGCTATCTCGGGACGCCGTACGTCTGGGGTGGAGCCTCGCCCGCCGGCTTCGACTGCTCGGGCCTCGTGATGTACGCGTTCAGCCAGATCGGCGTTTCGCTCCCGCACAGCTCCTACGCGCAGTACGGCTACGGCAGCCCGGTCTCGCGCGGCGACCTGCAGCCGGGCGACCTCGTCTTCTTCGACGGCCTGGGGCACGAAGGGATCTACGTCGGCGGCGGCAGCTTCATCCACGCGCCGCACACCGGCGACGTGGTCAAGATCTCTTCCATGACCGGCTGGTATGCGTCGACCTACGTCGGCGCGCGCAGGCTCTAGCCGCCGTAGAGCTCCTCGATCTCGGCTGCGAAATGCTCTTCGCAGACCCGGCGCTTCAGCTTCAGCGTCGGCGTCACCTCGCCTTCGTCCGCGCTGAAATCGCGCGGCAGGATACGGAAGCGCTTGATCTGCTCGAAGTGCGAGAGCTCGGCGTTGACGTTGTCGACGGCGGCCTGAACCCGCTCTTCGATCCCGGCGTCCGAGAGACCTTCCGCGACCGTCGGATCGATGGTGACGAGCGCGGCCACGTACGGGCGACGGTTCCCGAGTACGAGCGCCTGTGATACGAGCGCAGTCGTCTTGAGCGCGTTCTCGAGGTTCTGCGGCGCGACGTTCTTGCCGCCCGCGGTGATCAGGATGTCCTTCTTGCGATCGGTGATCGTGATGAAGCCGTCCTCGTCGATCGAGCCCACGTCGCCCGATCGGAGCCAGCCGTCGGGGTCGAGCACCTCCCGCGTCGCCTCTTCGTCCTTGTAGTAGCCGGAGAAGACCGTCTCGCTGCGGATCAACAGCTCGCCGCCTTCGTCGGCGCGCACCTCGAAGTCGGGCAGCGCAGGCCCGACCGTGCCGAAGCGGAAGCGGTCGGGCCGGTTGACCGAGGCGGCGGTCGTGCACTCGGTCAGCCCCCAACCCTCGATGATCAGGATGTCGAGTGCGTGGAAGAACTCGCCGATCTCCTTCGCCAGCGGCGCGCCGCCCGAGACTCCGAGCCGAAGGCGCCCGCCGAGCCGGTCCTTGATCTTCGAATAGACGAGGCGGTCGGCGAAGCGGTGGCGGAGCGCGAGCCCCGCCGGCAGCGGCTCGCCCCGTTCCCGTAGGCGGCTCACCTCCCGCCCGATGCCGAGCGCCCAGTCGAGCAGCCTTCGCCGCGGGCCTTGTACCTGCTCGAACTGCGCGACCACCGCCGTGTGCACCTTCTCGTAGAGCCTTGGCACGCTCGGCAGCAGGGTCGGTCGCACGGCGGGCAGCGCCTCGGCGACGCGCAGCGGATCGGGACAGAACGCAATGGTGTAGCCGGTGTGCGCGCCGAGCAGGTGCATCAGCCGGCCGAAGTTGTGAGCGAGCGGGAGGTAGAGCAGCATCACGTCGTCGGCGAGGGCGAACGCCTCGACGTGGTCGACGCAACCGGCCATCTCGTAGTAGTTGCGGTGCCGGATCATGCACGCCTTCGGCGGCCCGGTCGTTCCCGACGTGTAGATGAAGGTGAAGAGGTCGTCCTCCCCGACCTGCGCCTCCGCCTCGGCGAGGGCGCTCGGATGCTCCGCCGCGAACTCGCGCCCCCTCGCGCGAAGCTCGTCGAGCTCGTCGAACGAGAGCACGTGGGCGACCCCGAGGTCGGCGACCTTCGCCCGCTGCGCCTCGTCTTCGATCAACACGCCGACGGCGTCCGAATGCTCGAGCACGTAGCGGCAGTCGCGCGCGGAGCTGTTGGCGTAGATGGCGGCGCCGACCGCGCCGATCAGGCCGAGCGCATAGTCGAAGAGCGCCCACTTGAGGTTCGTCCGCGCGAGGATCCCGAAGGCATCTCCCTTGCTCAGGCCGAGCGCCAGCAGGCCGTTCGCGAGCTCATCGACGGTCGTCGCTGCCTCGGCCCACGAGACCTCGTTCCAGCCGTCGGGGCCCTCGACCAGGTACGCGGGATTCGTGCGGCCGGCGGCGGTCGCGTCGCGCCACAGCCGTCCGATCGTGCGCCCTCCGCCCGCCCGCGCGGCGGGCTGCGGCGGCGCCGTTGCCGTCGTCTCGCTCAGGCCCTCAGCTTACGTCGCGGGAAGTGGGGGAGGGAAGGTTCGCGCGGCGGCGAATCTGCCCGGTCCCACTACACTTATCCACAGCGAAAGCGGCCCTGATGCGAACTACGTGGAACGGATCCCTCAGTTTCGGCCTGGTCACGATCCCCGTCGGCCTGGCCCCGGCGACCGCGCCCAAGGCGCGCGCGTCCGACGTGACCTTTCGGACGCTGCACCGTGAGTGCAAGACGCCGATCAAGCAGAAGCGCTGGTGCCCGGTGCACGAGCGCGAGGTCACGAACGAGGAGCTCGTCAAAGGCTGGGAGGTCTCGAAGGGGCAGTTCGTGATCGTCGAGGACGCCGACCTCGAGGCGATCGCGCAGCGCGACACCTCCCGGGCGATCGAGATCTCTCGCTTCGTGCCGCTCGACGAGGTCGACCCGATGTTCTTCGATCGCACCTACTTCCTCGCACCCTCGAGCGCCGAGGCGCAGCGGCGGCCCTACGTGCTGCTGCTGAACGCCATGAAGGAGACCGGCATGGCCGCGATCGGCCGGATGGTGATCCGCGGCAACGAGAACTTCGTCCTCATCCGGCCGAAGGGGGATGCGCTCGTGCTCGAGACGCTCTTCCTGGCCGAGGACGTCCGCTCGCAGGCCGAGATCGATGAGGCCGTCGAGGCCGTCGACGTCAAGGAGCCGGAGCTCGAGCTGGCGCGCCAGCTGATCGACAGCCTGGTCGGGGAATGGGAGCCGAGCGAGCTCGAGAGCGAGTACCGGCAGGACCTGCGCAAGCTGCTCGAGGCCAAGCTCGCGGGCGAGGAGATCGCGAAGCCGGAGCCGGTCGCGGACGCGCCGGTCGTCGACCTGATGGAGGCGCTCAGGAAGAGCGTCGCTGCCTCGAAGGCGGGCTCGGGCGACGGCGCGAAGCCCGCCGAGCGCAAGAAGGCAGCGCCGCGGAAGCGCACCGCCGCGAAGTAGCCTCGCTCCCTAGTGCGCTTGCTGGAGCGCTCCGAGCGCCTGCAGCTGCGCCTGGAAGAGCGTCTTGTCGATCTTGCCCTGATAGATGGGCACACCTTCCTGCATGCAGACCTTGATCACCTCGGTGCGGTCGATCCCCAGCTCCTTCGAGAGCTCCTCGGGCGTCAGGTGGTTCGCCATCTCGCTCCTTTCCGGGTAACAAAAAACCCGCCGCGCTCCAGGCGCCGACGGGTTAGCCGACCAATCCTCTGTGGTGTCCGGCAGGAATCAGGGGTCCTGCCTCCCCGAACGATCCATCACCTCGAACAATAATCGGCCTCGATGACGGACGCAAAGACCGAGCTGCCCGGCTTCAAGGAGCGCTTCGCGAACGTCCGCGGCTGCCGGCTGCGCTACCTCGTGGCCGGAGAAGGGGAGCCGCTCGTGCTCGTGCACGGGCTGGGCGGGGCGGCCGCGAACTGGCTCGCGCTCGCGCCGCTCCTCCTCCAGGGCTGCCGCCTGCTCGTGCCCGAGCTGCCCGGCCACGGCGGCTCGGCGCCGCTGCCCGCGGCGCCGTCTCTGAACGCGTACGCCGACCGGCTCGGGCTGCTGCTCGAGCGGGAGCAGGCGGCGCCGGCGGGTGTCGTCGGCCACTCGCTCGGCGGCGCGATCGCGCTGCGGCTCGCCATTCGCCGGCCCGAGACCGTGAGCGCGCTCGTGCTGGCGGGAGCGGCCGGGATCTCGTCGGGCTCGCGCAACGCGCGCTATGCGCTGACGATCACGGGGATCGTCAAGCCGGGCCGCAAGGTGGCGCCGTTCCGGCGCCGCGTCGCCCAGTCTGCCGCGCTGAAGCGCGCCGTCTTCGGCCGCTGGGGTGCTTCGGATCCCGCGGCCCTGCCGGCGGAGCTCGTCGAGGCGTTCCTCGCAGGCCCGGCACATCACACGGACACCGTCAGCGCGGCCAGCGCCCTCGTGCGCGACGACGTGCGCCCGGACCTCGACCGTGTCCGCTGTCCGAGCCTCGTCCTCTGGGGCGCACGCGACAACCAGCTTTCCGTCGGGGACGCATTCGACTACTCGCGGCGGCTGCGCGCCCGTCTGCGCGTGATTGCCGACTGTGGCCATCTGCTGATCGCCGAGCGGCCGGGCGCCTGCGCCGATGCGATCGCGGACTTCCTCGCCCTCAGCCGCTAACCTGTGCGCACTCGGGGTGTGGCGCAGCCTGGTAGCGCGCTCCGTTCGGGTCGGAGAGGTCCCGAGTTCAAATCTCGGCACCCCGATTTGCCGGCGCGGGGGAACCGCTGTTCCCCCGTCAGCCGAGCACCATCCCCGGCGTGGCCGGACGGTGAGAGGTCCTGAAGGCGGGTCGTGATTGACTTCGGCAGAGCGGCATCAGTCGACCCCCTAGTCGATCGTCCGGATCTGCTTGGAGAGGAGGCCGCTCGCGATGATGCAGATCGAGATCGTGGCGCCGAGCGCGATCAGCGTGCCGGGGGGCGCGAAGCCGGAGACGGCGCCGACGAGCAGCAGGCCGAACGGCGTCAGGCCGAGCGAGCCGAACCAGTCGAGGCTGACCACGCGAGAGAGCATGTGCTGCGGCACGAGCTGCATCAGCATCGTCTCCCAGACGGTGACGCCGAAGCCGATGCAGATCCCGCGCAGGAAGGCTGCGGCGACCGCGAGCGGGTACCAGGGCGAGAGCGCGAAGACGATCACGAGCACGCTGTTGACGATCCAGATCAGGTACGAGAGCAGGCCGCGCCGGCGGCTCGGGTTCACCTGGCCGAAGAGCACCGTGCCGACGATCATCCCGGCGCCGACGAGCGAAAACACGAGTCCGTAGGCACCGACGCCGAGGTGATAGTGCTCGCGGACGAGCTTCGGCGTCAGCACCTGGATCGGCGCCCACTGGAACATCAGCACGAACGCGAACAGGCTGATCGTCAGCCACAGCCACGGGATCCCTGCGACGTAGCGGATACCTGCTCCGATCTCGCGCAGCGTGCCTTCGGGGGCGCCGCGCTCCGCCGGGCGCGGCCGCGTCGCGTAGACGAACGCGAACGAGACCAGGTAGGTGACGGAGTTGAAGCCGAAGACGACGGTCGAGCCGGCAAAGCCGTAGAGCAGCGAGGCGACCGACGGGCCGATCAGGAAGCTGCCCTGCCGGGCCAGGCCGATCAGCGCGTTCGCCGACCCGAGACCGGGCGGGTCGACCACGAGCGGGATCAGCCCGCCGAGGGCGGGCGTGAAGAAGCCGGTCGCAAGCCCCTCGACGAACGCGATCGCCGCAAGGGAGCCGATGCTCAGGTGGCCGGTCGTGTCGACCACGACGAGAACGGCGATCGCGCCGAAGCGGGCGGCGTCCGACACGAGCATCAGCGTCCGCCGGTCCGCGCGGTCGGCGAGCGCGCCACCGACGAGCACCGTCGAGAGCAGGCCGAGACCCTGCAGCGTGAGCACGATCCCGAGCGAGCGCGCCGAGCCGGTGAGCGTGAACGTCCGCCAGCCGAGCGCGACGACGAAGGCGGCGTCGCCGAGCAGTGAGATCGCCTGGCCGGTCCACAGCAGCCGAAAATCCCTGCTCCGAAAGGCCCGGAGCACGCGGGCGCGCGAGGGGGCGGCGGCGGTTGCCTCCACGATCGAAAGCTATCCTCCGCGCGTGACCGACCTTCTTCGCGTCGCCTGCGTGCAGATGACGAGCCGCGCCGACAAGGCGGCGAACCTCGAGGCCGCGGAGCGGCTCGTCGCGCGAGCCGCCGCGACCGGCGCCGATCTGGTGGCGCTCCCGGAGAAGTGGAACGCGATCGGCTCCACCCAGGAGCTGCACGCTGCCGCCGAGACGCTCGAGGGCGGCGAGTCGGTGGCGGCGCTGGCCGAGTGGGCGAAGCGCCACGGGATCACGCTCGTCGGTGGCTCGATCTCGGAGCGGCGCGAGGGCCGCGACAAGCTCTCGAACACCTCGCTCGCCTTTGGGCCGGATGGCGAGCTACTCGGGGTCTACCGCAAGATCCACCTCTTCGACGTCGAGGTCGGCGGCGCCGTCTACCGCGAGTCCGAGGCGGAGGAGCCGGGCGCCGAGGCGGTCGTGGTGCAGGGCGAGGGTTGGCCGGTCGGGCTGACCGTCTGCTACGACGTCCGCTTCCCGGAGCTCTTCCGGATCCTCGCACTCGAGGGCGCGGAGGTTGTCACGGTGCCGGCCCACTTCACGACCCCGACCGGGAAGGATCACTGGCACGTGCTCCTGCGCGCGCGGGCGATCGAGAACCAGTACTACGTCGCGGCGCCCGCCCAGGTCGGGGAGACGCTGCCGGGGAGGCCGGCGTACGGACGCTCGCTGATCGTCGACCCGTGGGGGATCGTGCTCGCACAGGCCGCCGATGAGGAGACCGTGATCTCGGCAGAGCTCGACCGCGCCCGGTTGCGCGACGTGCGCGAGAAGCTCCCCTCGCTGAAGAACCGCCAGGCCGACGCGTACCGCTGGCCGGCGAACGTCTGATCGAGCGCCGGGGCCTCGTCCTCGGCGAGCCGTTCGAGGGCGGCTACGCGTCCGCTCTCGTTGCGCCGGCGGTCACGGCCGAGGGCGACGAGGTCGTGCTGAAGGTGCAGGAGCCGCACCGTGAGGACGAGCACGAGGCGGCGGCGCTCGAGCTCTGGGACGGCGATGGGGCGATCCGCCTGCTCGACCACGAGCCGGGCGAGCACGCGCTCCTGCTCGAGCGCTGTACGCCGGGGACGCCGCTGTCGGCCGCGGGGGCCGAGACGGCGCTCGACGTGCTCGTCGAGCTGCTGCCGAGGTTGTGGAAGCCGGCAGGCTCGCCCTTCGGCACGCTCGCGGCCGAGGCGGAGCGGTGGGCGGGTTCGCTCGAAGCGAGCTGGGAACGGTCCGGCCGGCCATTCCAACGACTGTTGCTCGACGTCGCGCTCGAGGCGTTGCGCGAGCTGCCGTCAACCCAGCGAGAGCAGGTACTCCTGAACCAGGACCTGCACGGCGACAACGTCCTCGCTGCGCAGCGGGAGCCCTGGCTCGTGATCGACCCGAAGCCGCTCGTGGGCGAACGCGAGTTCGGCATCGCGCCGATCGTTCGCTCGCGCGAGCTCGGCCACTCGAGGCACGACGTGCTCGCCCGCTTCGACCGGCTCACCGGCGAGCTCGGACTCGACCGCGACCGCGCTCGCCGTTGGACGATCGGCCAGACGATCGCGTGGGCCTTCGACGGCGACCACCGAGAGACGCACGTCGAAACCTCGCGCTGGCTCCTGGAGGCCGCATGAGCCTCCGCGCCGTCCTCTTCGACGTCGACTTCACGATCGCGCGGCCGGGACCCGAGCTCGGGCCGGAGGGCTACCGCCGGCTGGGTGCGCGATTCGGGCTCTCGCTCGACCCCGACCGGTACGCAGTCGCGCGAGCGAAGGCGGTCGAGGGGATCCGCCGGCACCCCGAGCTCGAGCACGACGAGGAGATCTGGGTCGCGTTCACGGAGCGGATCATCCGCGGCATGGGCGGCGATGCGGACGCCGCGTACGAATGCGCGGTCGCGATGACGCAGGCCTGGGAGCATGCCGAGCACTTCGAGCTCTACGAGGACGCGCCGCCCGTGCTGGAGGTGCTGCGCGGGCAGGGCCTGAAGCTCGGCCTCGTCTCGAACACCGGCCGCGACCTGGACGAGTTCATCGCGCACCACCGGCTCGAGGTCGACGCGGCGCTCGGCTCCGGCGTCTTCGGCCGCACGAAGCCTCACCCGACGATCTTCCGCGAGGTGCTGGGCCGCCTCGGCGTTGCGCCCGCGGACGCGGCGATGGTCGGCGACTCCCCCGACGACGACATCGAGGGAGCGCACGCCGCGGAGATCCCGCGAGCCTTCCTGCTCGACCGGGAGGGCCGTTACCCGGAGACGGAGAACCGGCTGCCGGACCTGTTCGCGCTGCCGGCGGCTCTCGGGCTGCGGCCGAGCTGAGCGGCCGCCTCCGCGAGCGTTGCCACCGGGCCGACGCTCACGTCTTCGCCCTCGAAGAGCTCGAGCCACGTCGTCAGCGGGCGCGCCGCGAACGCGCGGGCGAGCTCCGTTGCAACCGGCTCCTGCTCGGTGTCCCACTGGCGTTCCGCGAGCTCCGGTAGAGCGACCAGCTCGCACAGGCGGCGAAAGAACTTCGGCTCGAGCGCGGCGACGGTCAGGTGGCGGCCGTCGGCGGTCGCATAGATCCGGTAGCAGGCAAGGCCGCCGGTGAGCAGGCGCGGCACCGGCTCGCCGCCCAAACGATGCGCCGCGAGCTCGTGCGCCGACTCGGTCAGCGAGATCACGAGGTGCCGGCCGCGTCCGGTGCGCTCTCGCTCGAACAGCGCCGCGAGGATCTGCGCGACGGCGCGTTGGGCCGCGCCGAGGTCGGCGGCCTGCACCGGCGGCGGCGCGGGGGCGGTGTCATGCAGAAGCCCGGCCCAGCCCTGGTAGTTGAGGTCGTGACCGGCGGTCAGATCGTGCGGCCCGAAGCCGGTGAACGAGCAGTAGACCACGCGGTCGGGCAGGTGCGCCGGGGCGACGCCGAGCCGCTCCACGACGCCCGGTCGATAGCTCTCGAGCACCACGTCGGCCTCTGCGCAGAGCTCGCGCCCCGCGTCGAGCTCGACCTTGAGGTCGAGCTCGACGTGCTCCTTGCCCTCGTTCAGCGCGTCGTGCCACGCCGGCGCGAGCTGTCGCAGCGGATCGCCACCGGGTGCCTGGAGGCGAACGACGCGAGCCCCGAGCCGCAGCAGCTCGCGGCTCGCGAAAGGCCCGGGCAGGTACCGCGTCAGGTCGACGACGAGCAGGCCGGCGAGCGGTTCCACCGCGACGAAGCTACTACACTCCGCGCGGGGTGCCGAACCGCACGAACGCCCAAGCGCAGGAGGAAAAGCGCCGACTGCTTCTGGATGCGGCGGTGCGGGTCTTCGCGCGCAAGGGGTATCACGCGAGCCGGGTCGGCGACATCGCGGAGGAGGCCGGCGTCGCCTACGGGCTGCTGTACCACTATTTCCAGTCGAAGGAAGAAGTGCTCCGCACCGTCTTTCGCGAGACCTGGCGGGCGCTGATCGCGACGATCAGGAGTGTCGAGGAGGCCGGCGACCCGCCGCGCGAGCAGCTACGCAAGGTGGCCGAGATCCTGCTCCGCTCCTGGCGGCGCGACCCCGACCTCGTGCGCGTGCTGGTGCTCGAGGTGACGCGCAGCCCGCACCTTCAGGGCGAGATGGAGGAGATCGTCGAGTCCTTTGCCGCGATCCAGGAGATCGTCGAGCGCGGCCAGGCCGACGGCACGATCCGGACCGATCTCGATGCGCGCCTCGCGAGCTACGTCTTCTACGGCGCGGTCGAGAACATGCTCACCGGCTGGGTGCTCGGGCGGCTGCCCGACTCGGAGGAAGACGTGGCGCGCGCCGAGCGGACGCTTGTCGAGATCGTGGCGGGTGGGCTCGCCCCCGAGCTCGCGACGGCGAAGGCGTAATGGCGATGACATCCGCGACGGAGGCCCTCGTCGGCCTGCCCGGGGTTCGTCGGCGCGTCTTCTGGGCGCTCGGCCTCGGCGCCTTCGGCCTTGCCTTCTCGCTCACGACGACCGCCGCGTACCTGCCGCCGCTCCTGCACCGGTTCACGGACTCGGGCGGCCTGATCGGTGTCGTGCTCGGGGCCGAGGGGATCTTCGCGCTGACGCTCTCGCCGGTGATCGGGCCGTGGAGCGACAGCTTCCACACGCCGCTCGGGCGGCGCCGGCCTTTCATGCTCGTTGCCGTCTTCCCGATCGGCTTTTGCCTGCTGCTGATGCCGTTCATGCCGAACCTTTGGACGACGGTCGTGATCGTGATGTCCTTCTTCTTCGCGTACTACCTCTACGAGACGCCGTATCGCGGCCTCTATCCGGACGTGCTGCCGCCGGCGACGTTCGGTCGCTCGCAGGGCGTCCAGCACATCCAGCGCGGGATCGCGATCGGCATCGCGCTCGTCGGCGGCGGTCTCTTGTTCAAGCTCTGGAGGCCGGCGCCGTTCGTGCTGGCCGCCCTGCTGACGACCGCCGCCTGCGGCCTGACGATCCTGCTGGTCCGCGAAGACGGGGGCCACGGCCGGGTGTTCGAGGGCTTCGTCGCCTACATCAGGCGGAGCTGGCACATCTTCTGGGCCGACGGCGACGTCAGACGCTTCCTGGTTGCGAACTCGGCCTGGGAAGGGACGTTTGCCGCCGCGCGGACGTTCGTCGTGCTCTACATCATCGACGGGCTGCACCAGTCGAAGGTGATGTCGTCCGCCGTCCTCGGCGCGGTCGCAACCGGGTACGTGATCGCGGCCGTCATGGCGGGGCGGCTGGGCGACCGCTTCGGGCTCGCACGCGTGATCTTCTTCTCCTCGTTCGTCTACGGCGCGGGCTTCCTCGTCGGCGGGTTCGCGACGAAGTGGCACGACTGGTACTTCCCGCTGATCATCCTCGTCTCGATCTCGGGCGGGATCGTGATGACGCTCGCCTGGGGGCTGCTCTACAAGATCGTTCCGGTCGAACATCGGGGCGCGGTTTCGGGCCTCGCGACGACGACGAAGGGCATCGGGTTGTTGATCGGCGCGCCGCTTGCCGGGCTCGCGATCGACCTGTCGAAGCCGTACCTCGAGTCGACGAGCGGGTACCAAATCCTGTGGCCGATCTGCGGGATTCCGATCCTCGCTGCCATTCCGCTGCTCGTGCGGCTGATGGAGGTCGAGCAGAACGTGTCAAACGTGGACCTGCCGGTCGCCTGAGGTGGCGCGGCGAAGAAAGCAACGGTGACAGTCACAGTGACTGTCACCGTTCGGTCACGGGGGGGCGCCGAAATCGAACGCTCTTTACTCGGCAGGCGCAGCGGCGTTTACCTTCGAGCCACCTTGCCGCGTCTGCCGCGTCGCCACCTCTCCGACGGCTTCTTCCACGCGACCGCTCGCGCCGTTTTCGGAGCTTCGCTGTACGAGGACGAGCTCGACCGCTTGGACTTCCTTCAGCTGCTG
>Ga0126314_10000338_pt1 | contig 23260 bp, 21 predicted proteins | sample Plot105B_FD_92535 | JGI IMG/M metagenome (GOLD analysis project Ga0126314, IMG submission 92535) | Serpentine soil microbial communities from UC McLaughlin Reserve, CA, USA - Plot105B | ecosystem: Environmental > Terrestrial > Soil > Grasslands | place: USA: UC McLaughlin Reserve, Lake County... | reverse complement strand
CACGCCAACACGGCGCTCAAGATTGGCTGCCCTAAAATTCACGGCGGTTGGCGACACTGTTGCCACCCAAGGGATCATTAGCGCGGGTGTGAAACGGTTCGGCACTGCCGCAGAGCCGCCCACTGAACTCACAGGGAACAGTTTCGACAATCGATCATTCTTAGCGGCGACGGGCTCGCAGTGGGAAAGGTTGGATCGTGAATAGAGCGGCGCGGTATTTCCATGATAACGGGCTGACAATAGGCTTGATGAGCCTGTTTGCCCTTTGCCTCATGGGCATGCTTTGGTTCGGCTGGAGCGATGAAAACTCCATGCTGCAAGCGCACAACCAAGGCCCAATAGGCCTCATCGATTATTTCTTCAGCTCGTCCTTCCAGTCCGCCCTCTTTGAGAATTGGGAGAGCGAGTTTTTGCAGATGTCGGCCTATGTCATCATGACCGTCATGCTGTTTCAGCGCGGTTCGGCGGAGTCAAAAGACCCCGATGGCGACAATCCCGAAGACGCCGATCCGAACGAGAAACGCACAGACACCAACACACCCTGGCCGATAAAGGCGGGGGGAATCTGGTCGTTTGTCTATTCCTATTCTCTTGGCATCGGCCTGTTTCTGCTGTTCGTCGCATCGTTCGTTCTGCACTGGCTGCACAGCGTTGGCGCCGCCAACGAGGATGCCATCTTGCATGGCGAGGCCATCCAGAGCGCCTGGCAATATCTGGCTGATCCGAAGCTCTGGTTCGAGAGCTTTCAAAACTGGCAATCGGAGTTCCTGTCGACGGCTATTCTCGTCGTGTTCTCCATCGTCCTGCGCCACCGCGGTTCGCCTGAATCCAAGCCGGTCGCCGACCCTCATTCGAAAACTGGACATTAGACTTCATGCCGCGTTCCAAGCCCAATACACTCGTCCGCAGTCACAAGATGCGCTTCGGCGCGGAGCCGCGAAATGGTGGAACCCGCTTTAAGATCTGGGCGCCAAAATGCAAGACGATGCGCCTAAAGGTGAAAGGCCGTCGCACGCTGCTGGAGCTCGATGCCATCGGCGATGGCTGGCACCGGCTCGATGTCGACGGCGCAAAGGCCGGAAGCCTCTATAAATATGTCCTGCCCGACGGTTCGGAAATTCCCGACCCGGCATCGCGCCATCAGCCCGAAGGCATTCATGGTTATAGCGAGGTCATCGAGCCGCGCGATTACGCCTGGACCGATGCCGACTGGAAAGGACGGCCCTGGGAAGAGGCCATAATCTACGAACTCCATGTCGGCACCTTCACCGAAGAGGGCACGTTCAGAGCAGCCATCGCCAAGCTGGACCACTTGGCGCGCCTGGGTATTACGGCGATCCAGATCATGCCGATTGCCCAATTCTATGGAAAGTTCAATTGGGGCTACGACGGGGCTATGTGGTTCGCTCCCAATTCAAGCTATGGGCGGCCCGAAGATCTCAAGGCCTTGGTCGACGCCGCTCATCAGCGCTCCATCATGGTCTTTCTCGATGTGGTCTATAACCACATCGGCCCACACGGCAATTATCTGCCAGCCGTGGCGCCCATCTTCACTCAGAAGCACGAGAGTCCTTGGGGCGAAGCCATCAATTATGATGGCCCGGGCGCTTCCGTCGTACGTGAGCTTGTCGTCGAAAACGCGCTCTATTGGATGACGGAATTCAATTTCGACGGCCTGCGCTTCGACGCCGTTCATACCATTTCCGACGATAGCCCGACCCATATTCTGGAACAGCTTGCGGCGCGTATTCGCGCCGCACGCTCGCACCGCCACACCCATTTGATCGTGGAGAATTCCGAGAACCAGGAGGTCTGGCTGCGCCGCAATAGCAGCTCCGAGCCGGTCCACTACACTGCGCAATGGAATGATGACGTGCATCATCTGCTGCACGCCGCCGGGACCGGGGAGAATACCGGCTATTATGCGGATTTTGATAATCTCGAAGAGCGAACGGACAAGCTTGCACGGGCGCTGTCGGAAGGCTTTGCTTATCAGGGGGAGATGAAGCCGCATGAGGGCATGCCGCGAGGCGAGCCCAGCGGTGGGCTGCCGGCAACGTCCTTCATTGGCTATATGCAGAACCATGACCAGATCGGAAATCGGGTGAAAGGCGACCGGATCACCGAGCTGGCCAATGAAGATGCCGTCAAGGCGCTGAGTGCTATCTATCTGTTGTCGCCGCAAATACCCATGATCTTCATGGGCGAGGAATGGGCGAGCGCAAAACCCTTTCCCTTCTTTTCCGATGTGCCGATGGAATTGCGCGACGTGGTGCGCAAGGGCCGGCAAGAGGAGTTGAAGAGTACGCCCGAGCATGATGATCCCAACAAGCCCAGTGTCGAGGAAGCCGTCGATCCCACCAGTGCCAAGACTTTTGCCTCGGCGAAACTGGATTGGGACAATGTGAAGGCCGAACCGCATCGGTCCTGGCTCGCTCATTATCGATGCCTCATCGATCTGCGAAAGATGGAGATCGTTCCCCGCCTCGCGGGTCAGGAAGGCTTTGCCTCGCAGTACGAGGTCCTTGGTCCCAAGGCCGTTCTGGTGACCTGGAAAATGGGAGACAGCTCAGTGCTGCGCCTTTACGCCAATCTCGATCATGATACCCATAGCGGCATGCCTGCCGTTGTCGGCCGTCGTCTCTATGTCGAGGGTTTCGTCGAAGAGGGACGGTTGGGGCCGTGGTCGGTGCTCTGGACCGTGGAAGTTTGATGAGCGACCTGACCGGCAATAGTGCGCTTCTTGATCAGCGGCTTCTGATTATCCGCGCCTTCGTATCGGCGGAATGGACGTCGTGGCCGACGCGGTAGCTTTGGGGTTGAACTTGCCTTCTTACGCCGCTCCCCATTGATTAGACGGTTGCGGAACGGAATAGAAAGATAGGGCGATGCGGCACTGCTTGTTGCAGGACGCATGGGAACGGAGGGCTCACCACATGCCGCGCATTCGGGACGCCAGATCCACCGAAACTCCTCCCTTGGACAGAAGTTCGGCGCGGATGGGTGCCACGGGCGGCCAGAGGATATCTTCGAACAGGGGCTTCATCGTGCGGGGTATGAACCGCGTTCGCTGCGCGTATAGGTGTCGGTCACCATTGCGCGTCTGCTGAGTAACATAGAAGCGCTGCGGCACGAGGAGATGCAGCTCATCCTTGGCTCGGGTCATCGCCACATAAAGCAGTCGGCGCTCTTCATCGAGTTCGTGCGTCGAGCCGGTTCCGAGGTCGGAGGGAATGCAGCCATCGACCACGTTGAGCACGTAAACCGATTTCCATTCCTGGCCCTTGGCGGAATGAATGGTGGAAAGGATCAGGTAGTCTTCGTCGCGCAGGGGAACGCCGGCCTGGTCGCTGGTGGCCTCGGGCGGATCCAGCGTCAGTTCGGTTAGAAACTTTTCGCGACTGAGAAAGCCGGCGGCAATCTGTTCAAGCTGGACGATATCGGGAATCCGTGTCGCCGCGTCTTCGTATTGCCCTTCCATCAGCGGTTCATACCAGTGACGCGCCTGGGCCAGTTCAAGTGGCCACGCGGTTTCCCGCTTGCTGAGCTTGCCGACAAGGTCGATGAGCCCGATCCAGTTCTGGCCGGCCTTGGGGGGCGCGGGAACCTCCGAAAGCGCCCAGGCCGGGTTCGGGTTGCTGTCGAGCGCATCGAGTACCCGGCCAGCAATTGTGGGGCCGATACCGGGGAGCAGTTGCAGCACGCGAAACCCGGCAACGCGGTCGCGCAAGTTTTCGGCCCAGCGGAGGATGGCCAGCATGTCCTTGATGTGGGCGGCGTCGAGGAATTTCAGCCCGCCGAACTTGACGAACGGAATGTTGCGGCGGGTCAGTTCGATCTCGAGCGGGCCCGAATGGCTCGATGTGCGGAACAGCACGGCCTGTTGCTTGAGCGGGGTTCCCGCTTCCCGGTTTCCGAGCACGCAATCGGCCACGTAGCTGACCTGGTCGGCCTCGTCCTTGACCGTCACGAGGAGCGGCTTGATTTCCGACTGGCGGTCCGACCAGAGGTTCTTGGTGAAACGTTCGTTGGCCTGCTCGATCACCGCGTTGGCTGCCGCCAGTATCGGCTGGGTCGAACGGTAATTGCGGTCAAGCGTCACGATTTCGGCCGTAGGGCTGAAATGCCCCGGGAAGTCGAGGATGTTGCGCACGTTTGCCGCGCGAAACGAATAGATCGACTGGGCATCGTCACCCACAACGGTCAGCCCCCGCCCGTCCGGGCGCATCGCGAGGAGAACAGCGGCCTGCAGGCTGTTGGTGTCCTGATATTCGTCGACCAGCACATGGTCGAAGCGGCCGGAAACCTGTGCCGCGATATCAGGCTCGTTCATCATGCCGGACCAATAGAGCAGCAGGTCGTCGTAATCGAGCACGTTCTGCGCCTGCTTGGCCGCAACATAGGCGCCAAAGAGCTGGCGAAGCTCAACCGAACACATGGAGCACCAGGGAAACACCGACTTGAGCACGTCGTCCAGATCGCCCTGGGCGTTTACCACGCGCGAGTAGATGGCAAGACACGTGCCCTTGGTCGGAAAGCGGGTGGCCTTCTGGCTGAAGGTCAGCTCGTGCCGCACCAGGTTCATGAGGTCGGCGGAGTCCTCGCGGTCGTGGATGGTGAAAGCGGGGTCAAGGCCGATCTCGTGCGCGTGCTCGCGGAGGAGTCGCGCGCCGATGCCGTGAAAGGTCCCGGCCCAAGTCAGTGCGTCACTGACAGCACCGGAACCAACACCAAGTACGCGCGACGCGATCCGCTCCACGCGGCGGCTCATTTCTGCAGCTGCGCGACGGGAAAAGGTCAAAAGCAGGATCCGGCGCGGATCCGCTCCGTTGACCATGAGGTTCGCGACCCGATGGGCCAAGGTATTGGTCTTGCCCGAGCCGGCACCGGCAATGACCAGCATGGGCCCGGCTTCTCTGCCGACCCCATGCTCGGCGGCCCGGCGCTGTTCCGGGTTGAGAGCATCAAGAAAGGCGGTGTCGACAGGCATGAATCGGTCCTTGAAATGGTTTCCCACAGGACCGTATTCTTGGTTTGTTCGCAAGGGTCATTTAGACTGAGTGCGTCTGCCGTTGAGAAGTAGGCAATGCAGCATAAACGGTCAGAATGGGGGGGCGTCGTTGATTGGCAGACGTTTAACGATGACTGATCAAGGCTCACAACAGACATGAGCATCGTGAGACAAGCGTCCGGGGTGTGGCGGAGAAGAAGGTTCGGCAAGCTTGATGTCGCTTGAACTCCGAACCACACGCCGAATGCAACCGTCACTGCGAATCCGCCGGAACGTTGCCCTGCTGATCGTAGCCCTGACTGGTCTGGTTTAGGTTTGTGCCTGATTTGAGCTCGGACAACACCGTGCCACCATTCAGGGTCCGCCGGCGTCGCCCCGTCCTTGTGGAGATCGTTGGCAGCCTTGTTTAAGGTGAAGCCGAAATGCGAGAATTCGTGGTCTTATGTGATCTAGGGCAGGGATGGACAAAATGGTGACTCGCGGATTTGTAGCCAGGAAGCCGGGACGTGGCCCCCAGGATCCGACCGAACGCGTTCCCCCAGGACAGCATCTGGTGAATGACTTCCCGGTGCTGACCGCGGGTCCCACGCCTCGGATTGCCACGGAGAATTGGGTGTTCACGCTCAAGATCGGTCCGCGGCCAGTGAAGAAGTGGACCTGGCAGGAGTTCAATGCCCTGCCGATGACCACGGTCGTGCGCGACATCCACTGCGTCACGACGTGGTCGAAGCTCGACACGAAATGGGAAGGGGTGATGGTCGACGATATTCTCGCCGACGCAGGCATTGAACCACCGACCGGATTTGTATTGGCCCATTCGTTCGACGGCTACTCCACGAACGTCCCGGTACCCGATCTGGTCGGTGGCAAGTCCCTGGTTGCCCTGAAATTTGCTGGACAGCCGCTGGAGGCCGATCACGGCGGTCCGGCGCGTCTGCTGGTGCCACACCTATACTTCTGGAAATCCGCGAAATGGGTGAATGGCTTGCAGTTCACCTCAAGGGACGAGCCGGGCTTTTGGGAGTTGCGGGGCTATCACATCTATGGGGATCCCTGGTTGGAGCAAAGGTACAGCGGTGATTGAGGCCACTGAGGTTACGAAGGTCGGCGTGTGGACGGAAGCGCGCGTGGTCTCGATCCTTAGCCGTACGCCCTCCATCAAGAGCTTCTTTTTTGAAGTTGGCTCGCAGTTTCGGCACATCGCCGGGCAACACATGGTGGTCCGGCTGACGGATGCGGACGGCTATAGCGTGATGCGGAGCTATTCCATCGCCTCGGCACCGTCAGTCGATGGCATCGTCGAACTGGCCATCGAGCGACTTGCCGATGGCGAGGTATCCCTGTTTTTCCACGACGTCGTCGAAGTCGGCGATACCATCGAACTGCGCGGCCCGTTGGGCGGACACTTCGTCTGGTCCGCAGAAAGGCCGGAGACCTCGCTTTTGATCGGCGGCGGATCCGGTGTCGTTCCCTTGATGTCGATGGCGCGCCAGTACCGGTCCGCGGCACAAGGCGTGCCGATGGGGCTGCTGCTGTCCGCGCGCAGCAAGGCGGAGGCTCCATTCTTCGATGAGCTTGTCGATCTGGATACGGAAACGCGGGACTTCTCGTTCACAGCCACCTTTACCCGCGAGCGTCCGCAGCGCGCCCAAGACTTCGACCGGCGCGTCGACAAGGCGATGATCCGGGCGGTTCTGGAACGGCTCGGCAGGCGCCCGGACTGTACCTACATCTGCGGCTCGCACCGCTTCGTCGATGCGGCCGCCGACAGCGTCATCGCTGCTGGAATATCGGCGGACACGATAAGAACCGAAAGATACGGTGGCTGACCCCACGCCCGACGTTCTTATGTCTGGTAGAAGACTGTTCGCAAACCAACCCCGTTGCTGCTGACCGGACGAACTATCTCTCCGACAGGGTCCGCTAGAGGCGGCCTCCACAGCCACCTCAGCAGTTGTCGCTTCAAAGCGATGTCTTTATGTGTGCGTCGCCTTCAGCGGAGTGTCCGTACCCACGATATCAGCGGATGGTTCGGAGCTGATCCACCGATAGGCAACGGCACCGATTACCCCGCCAATGATGGGGGCGACCCAGAACAGCCACAATTGACCGATGGCCCATCCGCCAACGAACAGAGCCGGGCCAGTGCTGCGAGCCGGGTTGACTGACGTATTGGTCACTGGAATGGACACCAGGTGGATGAGAGTCAGGGCAAGACCGATAGCCAGCGGCGCAAAGCCTGCAGGTGCCTTGCCATGCGTCGCACCCATGATGACGAACAGGAATACTGCGGTCATGACCAGTTCGATGGCAAAGGCGGCAACTATGCTGTAGCCGCCCGGACTGTGCTCGGCATACCCGTTCGATGCAAAGCCGCCTGACAATGAGAATTCAGGAGCACCACAGGCGATGATGTACAGCAGACCAGCGGCGACGATGCCCCCCGCCACCTGAGCAAGAATATAGGGCAGGATTTGATTGGCCGGGAATCGACCACCGGCGAATAGTCCAATTGTAACCGCTGGATTCAAGTGGCATCCAGACACGTGACCGATGGCATAAGCCATGGTGATGACCGTCAGGCCGAATGCCAGCGACACACCGAGAAGGCCGATCCCGACTTCCGGAAACGCCGCTGCGATCACCGCTGATCCGCAGCCCGCGAACGTCAGCCAGAAGGTGCCGATACCCTCGGCCAGGTATTTTCTCAGATCGTTCATGTAGTCCCCCAAAGAACATGTCGCGCGCCCCCGCGCTTGTCATGGCTACTGCGAACGCGCTGAACTTGCTATCTCGAACTAAGGCAGTGACGAAAATCAGCGACATCCGCATCTGCTGGGCGGCGGCCTGAACATCGCCCCATCGCAGCCGTGTCGAATGAGGTTTCGACAGTGCTCACACGGCTGCAAGTCGGCGTGGCATCAATGGCGCGACGACCGCTTTTCTGCTGGCAGCTTTGCTGGATAAAGATTTGCACCGGCACGCTGGAAGGTTTGTGGGCGAAAGTCGAGGCCTTCGGGGTGAACTACAAACCCGATGCTGACGCTGAGCCCATGAAAGACGACCGCGTCCCGGCTTGCGGGGGAAAGGCCTTCGGCCAACCGGTCATCCCCAGGACGGTCTCGGGCGAGACACTGGTCGATTTCCCTTGGGCTCGCGACGCCCTTTGCGACCAGCAGCTGATTAGTCCAGCAATACCACAAGCATGGCTCCGATCTGCAGATTTGCAGTGTTCATCATGCCCTCCTTTCAATGACAGGAACGAGTGATGACCGATCCCGTTGCTATGCAGAACATCGGCAATGACGGAGATGATGATGACGACGCCCAACGACCTCAGCGACAAGGCGCTCGCAGTCTTCGCCTTTGCTGCGTACCACCAATTGGAGAGCGGCGACGCGATCACAAGCGTTATCGCGCGGGACGGGGCAGGGCACCGGGCCGATCCTGACGCTATAGCGGAACTTCAAGCCCGAGAGCTTGGGGAATTGAATGGCGAGCGCTTCGTTTTCAGCATTGCCGGTCAGATGACGCTTTCGCAGATCATCGATCGCATAAAAGGGCATATCTGACATGACCTCATCCCGGATCTTGATCGTGGAAGACAATGCCGAGCAGGCGAGGGCGTTGAAGGCTGCATTGGAGACGTTAGGCCACACCGTGCTCGGGCCAGCCCCGGATTGTTCCTCAGCATTGGAGCTTATCTGGCGGGAAAGACCTGACCTTGCCTTCGTTGATACGCATCTGGGCTCGGACACCTGCGAAGCTGTTCTTGAGGAATGCGATCAACAGGACGTGCAGGTGATCGTCACCATGCTCGATGGCAGCGCCCTCCCCGACTTCTGCGGCTCGCGCGCGAGTGTGACCGCACCTCCCTCAGGTACAGCGCTAGAAGCGATGTTGGCACGTAGGTCTGCCCTGTAGAGGCCCGTTTCTCTCAAATAAGCGAACACCGAGGTTTTTGACATGACAGACGACGATCTCACGGAAGATGAGCTTGAGACGCTGGCCCGCTTCGGCTCGCTTGACCAGCCGAGCGACATCGACCCGCTGCATTTTGCAAAGCTACTCTCGCTCGCGCTACTCGAGCAAAAAGAGGGCGGCCCAGAGCTGACCGAAAGTGGTCGTGCCCAGCTCGCTGGCAAGGCGCCGGCCGCAGAACATGACGGCGTCGGCCGTAGATAGCGCCGCCGATTGCTCTGATCTATCGGGGCAAATGGACCCGACGTTTGCAGGGTCAGCCGGTCGAATCTGCGGGGTGATCAAGTCGCCTGTACCAAACGTGATCGGCAGCCCGCCGACCATCTGGAACTCCACGGCCAAGCCACCGTTGGCGGTTCAAGAGGCTGCGGCGTCGACCAGCGGCAGCGGCACAGGGAACCGGACCGGTCTTTTTAGTTTACCGATCTCACCCGACGAAATGGCGCCAACGCCTTGTCCGGCTCGCGCCGCGCCTCGCCGAATGTCAACGTCAACATGGCCGACCAATGCCAGCAAAGGACACATGATGCGCAATCTGCTGCTCGCGACCACTGCATTTTCCACCTTGATGGCCATGCCGGCCCTTGCTCAGCCGAAGGGCACGATCGGCGAGTACTCTGACGTCACTGTCGAGGGCTCGATCCTTGAACCCGAGCCCGTCACCATCTCCGACGACGCCGAGCTCGCGGCCCAGATCAAGGTGCCTGAGGGCTTCACGGTAGACGTCGTCGGGCGCGATCTTGGTAATACCAGAATGCTGGCGACCCACGGCGATCATGTCTATGCCACGCGGCGTACCGAGGCCGATGTCATCCGCCTCGACGATGCCGACGGCGACGGCAACTACGAAGATTTCACCATCGTCGCCGCTCGCCCGGGTATGCATGGCCTCGCGTTCCATGGCGACACGGCTTATCTCGCGACAGTCAATGAGGTCTACACCGCCCCGGTCGAAGAAGATGGCAGCTTTGGCGAACTGACGCGGATAATCGATGACTTGCCGGATGGGGGGCAGCACGCCAATCGCACCTTGGCGATCGGTCCCGATGAAATGCTCTACATAACGGTCGGATCGACCTGCAACGAATGCGTCGAAACCAGTCCGGAAAGCGCCACTATCCTGCGCGCCAGCCTTGACGGCAAGTCACGTACGATCTTCGCTTCGGGCCTGCGCAACACGATCGGCTTTGGCTGGGAGCCAACCGGTGGCACGCTCTACGGCGCCGATCACGGCACTGATTGGCTCGGCGATGAAGAGCAGAAAGAAGAATTCAATCGGATAGAACAGGGCCGCAAATACGGCTGGCCCTATGTCTTCGATTTCGGCAATCTCAATCCGCACATGAACCCGCCCGAGGGCATCACCCTTGAACAATGGGCCGCCCAGAGCGAGGAGCCCGTTGTCGGATACACAGCCCATGCGGCCCCGATGCAGATGACATTCTACACCGGCACCGCTTTTCCCGAGGAGTATCGCGGCGACGCCTTTATCGCCATGCGGGGGTCCTGGAACCGCCGGCCGCCCAGCGGCTATGAGGTCACTCGCGTCGATTTCACCGATGGCGAACCCGTTGGTTGGGATCATTTCGCCGAAGGCTTCCTCATCGAGCACGAGGATGGCGGTTATGGCTTCCTCGCACGTCTCGCCGGCATAACACAAACCCCCGACGGCACACTGCTGCTGGCCGATGACTTCAACGGTATCGTCTATCGCATTTCCCATGACGGTGGGGCTGAGGGCAAAATGGCTGAAGCAGCAAATCCGCCTGATGTAACCATGCCGCCGCCGGTATCCGATATCGCCTTCAATCTCGTTCAGGCAGATGACGTGATCGACGTGAAGGCGCCGGCATTCCGCGATGGTGAACCCATCCCACTCAAGCATGCTGCCGAGGGCGACAATGCCTCGCCGGCGCTGGAATGGGGCACGCCGCCTGACGGCACCAAATCCATACTTGTAATTGCCGACGACCCGGATGCTGCCGAGCCCAAGCCATTCGTCCACTGGATCATCTATGACATTGCCGGCGACGCCACCGGCATTGGCGAAGGCCTCTCGACGGATGCCGTGCTGCAGCGGCCGGAGGGTGCCAAGCAGGGCACAAATAGCCGGGGCCAGACCGGCTACATGGGGCCGCGCCCGCCGCTGGGCGACCCCGCGCACCACTACCACTTCCAGGTGTTCGCACTCGATCTGCCGCAGATCCCGGTCGATCCGGGCGCCACTCGCGAGGAGATACTTGCCGCAATCGACGGGCACGTCATCGCCAAGGGTGAGGTGATTGGAACCTACGAACGCCCCGGTGCAGAAAAGCCAATCAATTGACATAGAGGGCCGGCGCAAGCCGGCCTTCTCCTATTTCGGATCGTGGCCCCAATTCATCAGAGAATAGCGCCATGGCGTCTGGGTAATGTCGCCCGTGGGGCGCTGCGCCAAATGGCGATGCACGTAGCCGACGACCTTTCGCATGTGGTCGTAATCGCTTTCTGTCAGGTCCTCGACCGACCGGTGCTTGATCTCGATGATGCGGCGACCAGAGTGATGCCCCACGGACTCCCTGCCGTCGCGGTCCTTTGGCCAACCGACTGCCTTGCTTTCGGCGGTGCCCAGCCACTTGTCGATCTCGGCCGGCGCCATGTTCACAGCCTTGGCAAACTCTTTCCTCGTTTGCTGCTTGTCATCGTTGTCCATTGCACGTCTCCGTTCAAAGGGTTGGGTCGATCATTGCAATTCCGATGTCGGGATCGAACCGTTTGCGCAAATGTCCTGGTGCCTCGGTGAGGATGACCTCGAGTGTTGGACGCACGGTTCCCGTCTGCAGATGCCCGGCAACGGCGCTGCCGTCGCGCTTGCCGAGAACTGCATGGATATGAAGCGCCGGTTTGCCATCGGGCCCGATCGCAATGTCGCCAGTCAGCGACGCAACCTCGACCTGCTCATCAACCGGAATTGGAAGATACTCTTTGGCATCCCAGTCAAAGAAGGCGAGTGTTGCACCGGACAGGGCTCCGATCGCCTTGAAGCTGGCCGCCTCGATCGCGTGGGCTTGAGCGAAAGAATTGAGGGACGCAACGACCTCGTCTCCGGTTTCGAGAATGACCGCGAATGTCCGCTCGCCATCGGCGTCATGAATGATCTTGGACCGCATGGATGTCTCCTTGTCCAATGGCAACTGACCTCGGGACGACCGGTTCCAGCTCAGATGTTCGCAAGGGATAGGTCGTTGCATGCCGTCAAGCATCGGCGGACTGCCATGCAACGGTTCAAGGACAAGGTCATCCTCGTGACGGGTGCCGCCTCCGGTATCGGCGCAGCCACGGAAAAGCGCTTCGCCAGCGAAGGCGCCAAGGTAGCAATCGTCGATATGGCCGATTTGACCAAACGAGCGGCGCGATTGGCGAGGAGGCAGTGCCAACACCGCAGATGTCTCGGACCCGCGCCAAACCAATGACATCGTTCCCAAGACTGCGCAGTCGCAACCTCGACACGCTACTGCGCCCAGTCGAATTTCATGTCCTTGAAATCGAGCTGCGCATTACCCGTGCCGAAATTGTAGCCGCCGAAATATTCTTCGAACCCGATATGATAGGGACTGAAGTCGGGGAAGCCCTGGATGGGCCGCATTGTGCCGCCCACATGATTGGGCAGGTGGCTCTTGACCCATTTCTGCAGGCGATAGTTCTCGGTCTTGACGACGCCGCCTTCCCAATAATGCTCGCGCTGATAACCGTTCTTGCCCGACTCGTCCGGCGCAATCCCGGCATTGGGATCGGCAAGCCGCGGCGTGATCCTAATGGCGCGGTTGAATTCCAGGCGCGGCTCGGGGATGCCGCCCAATTGCTTGTAGATGAAGTACTCATGGGGCGGTACCGAGCCAGGCGAATAGCTCGCGTCCCAAAAGGCCGCCGCCGAGCCCCTATCCAGCCAGGCCGGCTTGGGGACTTCTGCGAGATGCGGATTGCCCTCGAGGCGCGGCGGCTGGGCATAGGGTCCGGTGAACTCACTTTCCGTTAGAAGGATCACCGCGTACTCGAGGTCTAGAATATCGCGCATGCGGAACAGGCGGGGGTGCTCGCTGTGCCGGGCATCCCAGAAGGGCAGCAAGGAGGGATCGCCAGGGCGCTTCGGATCGGTCTCGTCAAAAAAGGCGCGCACTGCAGGCGCGGTGAGCGGAATGCCGTCATTGTGGTCGAAAGCCACGGCAAAGAAGCTCAACCCGACGATTTCTGCCCCATGTACGCGATAGTCCTCAGGCAGGCGGATCGTGAAGCCGTGATTGAGCGGATAGCCATTGTTGGGATCGAGCGGCCATTGCGCCGTGCTGATGCCCGGCGGCAGGCCGAACACCCAGCCATCACCACGAAAATCGGTCTCATTGAGACTCTGATGCAGCATCTCAATATTGTACGCGCGCAAAATCTTCTCCTTGGCCAAGGCCGGCGCAACAAGGGTGGCGCCTGCAAGGCCAAGAAAAATACGACGCGACAGAAGCATGGCAAACGACCGACAAAACTGGATGACATTGAATAGACAACCAGAAGGGACAAGATTTGCGACGAGAAGAGGGCACGCGAGAGGCGGCGCTTGAGGTGGAGCTACCGCGGCCGTAACGCGAGTTGTCCCGCCAAGGAATTACCGATAGCAATCACCAATGAGCTTTTTCTCGCCGCTACACCGCCTGTTCGAGTCTTGGCTCGACCCCTTCCGCGAAACCGACAATCTGCAACCATCGGCGACCGGGCCGCGGTTTTTCTGGCACTACATATCTCAGGCCAAGTTACCCTTCCTCACCCTGTTGATCCTGGGTGGCGCGGTCGCCTTGGTGGAAGCGGCGCTGTTCTATTATGTTGGCCGCCTTGTCGATATTCTCGATACGGCCAACCAGACGCAGGGCTGGTCGGGCCTTTGGGCTGCCAACGGGACCGAGCTCCTCTTTATGCTGGTTGTGGTCCTGGGGGTAAGGTTCGTGGTGACCTGGCTATCCGCGACTGTTGAAGAGCAGACGATCAATCTGGGTTTTTATAATCTCGTGCGGTGGCAAGCCTATGCCCATGTGATCCGCCAAAGCCTCACTTTTTTCCAAAACGACTTTTCCGGTGCTATTGCCAGCAAGGTATGGCAAAGCGGCAGTGCAGTTGGCGACTTCATGGTGGCCCTCTTGCAAGTCGTCTGGTTCATCGCCGTCTACGCGATCGCAACCTTGGTTCTTGTGGGTCAGCTGGACTGGCGGCTTGGCGCAGCTGTAGCCCTATGGATCATCGCATTCTCGGCACTCGCCTGGTATTATGTGCCGCGAATGCGGAAGCGTTCCGCGACGGCCGCAGAGACGGCGTCGGCACTCACTGGGCGCATCGTCGACAGCTTTTCCAATATCCAAACCCTCAAGCTTTTCGGCTCGAGCGACGAGGACGATCGCTTCGTTCGACGCGGCTATGACACATTCTTGGCCTCAATGACGACGCTGGCGCGCACGCTGGTTGGCGTACGCTCGGCGATGGGCATGCTGTCGGGAATTGCCATTGCAGGAATTGGTGCCCTGTCGGTGCATCTATGGACGCAAGGCCTGATTTCGGTTGGCGGGGTGGCCTTTACGCTGGGGCTGGTCCTGCGGCTTTATAATCTCCTCGGTCGCATGATGAACCAGCTCAACGGCTTGATGAGAAACTATGGCACGGCGCAAAATTCGGCCGAGCTGATCGCGCGGCCGCTTGGTCTCGTCGATGTTGTCGGCGCCAAGCCACTGGCGGTCAAAGAGGGGCGGATCAGGTTCGAGGCTGTCCGGTTTCACTACGGCCAACAAAGTGGGATCATTGAGGGCCTTGATCTTGACATCGCGCCCGGCGAGAGAGTGGGGCTCATTGGCAGATCCGGCGCTGGCAAGTCGACGCTGGTCAACCTCTTGCTGCGGTTTTACGACCTGCAAGGCGGTCGCATAACCATCGACGGACAGGACATTGCGGATGTAACGCAGGCCTCGCTCCGAGCCAATATTGGCGTTGTTACCCAAGATACGGCGCTACTGCACCGCTCGGTACGCGCAAATATCGTCTTCGGCCGGCCCGACGCCAGCGATGAGGAGATGGTTACCGCGGCTCAGATGGCAGAGGCTGACGAATTCATTGATACCCTGGTCGATTTCAAGGGCCGCACGGGATACGACGCACAGGTCGGTGAACGCGGCGTCAAGCTCTCGGGTGGGCAACGCCAACGTGTCGCGATTGCGCGAGTACTGCTCAAGAACGCCCCGATATTGGTACTGGACGAGGCGACTTCGGCACTCGACAGCGAGGTGGAAGCGGCAATCCAGAACCAACTCGAGCGGTTGATGACTGGCAAGACTGTTATCGCTATTGCGCACCGGCTTTCCACGATCGCCGCAATGGATCGGCTGATCGTTTTAGACAAGGGCCGGATTGTTGAACAAGGTACCCATGCGGCTCTCCTAAGTCTTGGTGGCGAATATGCTCGGCTTTGGCAAAGGCAGTCGGGAGGCTTCCTGTCCCCACTGGCGTAGGGTTGGATGTCCTATGTCTCTAGGCCGAATGTCTGTTTTGCGGGGCCGTTGAGCCAGAGCTGCCTGTTCGCAACCCTGAAGAGCTTCGGCTGCGGATAGGCGCTCAAAACGATTTCGATGATCACCACAGCGCCACAGCAGGGGCAAGCGGGCGCTGTACCGACGTCTTGGTGGACGGCAGTTCTTCCGGCGCTAGATGGCCTCATCAGCCACGAGATGTCCGGCGCCGATATGGCGATAGTGCACCGGTTGCGGTTCATAATGAATAGGGTGTACCGCGCTTGGTAGTTCGCCTTGGTACGGCACGTAGCCGCGGCGATCGCGGGAGGGGTCGGGAATTGGGACGGCGGCCATCAGCCGGCGCGTATAGGCGTGCTGCGGGTTTTCGAAGACCTGCGCGCGGGTGCCGGTTTCGACGAAACGCCCCATATACATCACCGCCACGCGGTGGCTGATCTGCTCGACCACGGCCATGTCGTGCGAGATGAAGAGATAGGCAATGCCGGTCTCGTTCTGGATGTCCTGCAGCAATTCGAGCACCTGGGCCTGGACTGAAACGTCGAGTGCGGAGACGCTTTCGTCGGCAACGATGACCTTGGGGGAGAGCGACAGGGCGCGCGCGATGCAGATGCGCTGTCGTTGGCCGCCGGAGAATTCGTGCGGATAGCGCGCCGCTGCTTCCGCTGGCAAGCCCACCCGGCGGAACAGATATTCGACGCGATCGGTCAATTCGCTGCCCGTGGCGAGGCCGTGTATCTTGAGCGGCTCGGCCACCAGATCGCCGACCCTCATGCGGGGGTCCAGCGAGGCGTAGGGGTCCTGGAAGATCATTTGAATATCGCGGCGGATCGGCTTCATCTGACTGGGCCGCAGGCCGGCGATGTGGGTGCCGTTGACGCGTATAGTGCCGGTATACGGCACGAGATTGAGCAGCGCCCGACCGGTCGTTGATTTGCCGCAGCCGCTTTCACCCACCAGGGCCAGCGTCTCGCCGGCATGGAGGCGAAACGACAGGCCTTCCACCGCGTGCACGCGCTTGTTGACCTGGCGCAGGACGCCGCCGCGCAGGTCGAAGCGCACGGTGAGATTATCGACGTCGACGACCTCACGGGGGCGCGCTTCCGGAGGATTGGCGCCCTTGGGCAAGGTCGCTCCAGCCATGGCGCCAAGGTGCGGCACGGCGGCGAGCAAAGCCTGGGTATAGGTCTTGGCGGGTGCGGTGAAGATATTCGACACCGGGCCGGTCTCGACCTGGCGACCATCTTTCATCACCAGAACATGGTCGGCCATCTCGGCCACCACGCCCATGTCATGGGTGATCATGATGACCGCAGTGCCGGTTTCTTGCTGCAAGAGGCGGATGAGGCTGAGAATCTGCCCCTGCACGGTGACATCGAGCGCCGTCGTCGGCTCGTCGGCAATCAGGATATCGGGCTTCTGGCTGAGGGCGATAGCGATCATCACCCTCTGCCGCATGCCGCCGGACAGCTCGTGCGGGTATTGGGTCAGCCGCCGGGCCGCTTCGGGGATCTGCACCTGATCGAGCAGGTGCAGTGCCCGCGCCCGGACAGCGCTGGCCGGCATGGCCGCATGGGCGGTGATGGCCTCGGACAGCTGCCGCCCGATCGTCAGCACCGGATTGAGCGAGGTCATTGGCTCCTGGAAGATCATGCCGATCTCGCGTCCACGAATGGCCCGCATGGCGTCGGGTGCAAGCCTGAAAAGGTCACGGCCCTTGAACAGCGCCGATCCGGCGGCAACCCTTGCCATCGGCTGGGGCAATAGGCCGATGAGCGACAGCGCCGTCATCGACTTGCCCGATCCGGACTCGCCGGCAATGCACAGCGTCTTGCCACGCTCGAGGGTAAAGTCGAGCCCGTCGACCACGCGCCGGGGGCCCGATGATGCCGCGACCTCGGTGACGAGGCCGCGTAGGTCGAGCAAGGGAGACGCCTCGACCATCACTCGAAGACGATCCGAGGGAAGTAGAAGCTGACCACCCAGTTGGGCATGTCGACGATTTCGGAAACCCGGAGGTCGCCGCAGACCGAGCAGAGCATGTAGGCCTCTTCGGCCGAGAGCCCGTACTGGCTGCCCAGTAAATCGATCATGCCCGAGACCGCATCGCGCGCGCCGCCCATCAGGTCAGGGCCGATACCGGTCGTGACTTCATAGCCCTTGGCGTCGAGATGGCGGGTCACCGGGCCGGACGTCGTGAAGCGCGGCATCTTGAGGTTGGCGCCCTTGACCAGCTCGAACTTGAGCGCCACGTTCATCTGGCTCTCGATGGCGGTGCCGCAGACTTCGCCGTCGCCTTGCGCCGCGTGCGTGTCCCCAACCGAGAACAGGGCACCCTCGACCTCGACTGGCAGGTAGAGAACCGTGCCCGTGGTCAGGTCACGGATATCGAGATTGCCCCCCACCCGGCGTGGCGGCACGACCGAGTGATTGCCCGGTTCTGCCGGCGCAACACCCATTTCGCCGCAAAACGGTTTGAGCGGCACCTTGCCGTTCTTCGAAAACGCCGCGGGCGTCATGCTGGTCTTGTCATAGCTCCACAGCGTCAGCGCCGGGTCCTTGAACTGGTCGGCCAACAGCCCGAAGCCGGGAATATTGGCGGTCCAGCCGAAGCCGGAGGGCTCAAAGCCCTCCATGGTGATCTTGAGTGCGTCGCCGGGCTGGGCCCCATCGATATAGATGGGGCCGCTGACCGGATTGACCTTGGAGAAATCAAGGCTCGAGACATCAGCCACGGTGCTTGTGGGCGTAAAGTGCCCGGCGCCGCTGTCGAGACACTCGAAATAGACCGATGAGCCGGGCGCGATCGTCTGTACGGGCGGGATCGAATGATCCCACCCGAAGTGATGGTTGACCCGGTGGATGGTGTAGTCGCAGTTACTGCACATCTTTATCAAACACATAGTCGTAGTTGACGGGAATGTGGACCGGATCGACGAAGATGGCATCGGGACCACCCAGCCGCGCCGACTTCATGGTGAAGCGCTGCTCGTTGAACACCGGCACCCACGGCGCATCGGCCATGACGCCTGTATAGACGTCGCTCCAGGCCTTGTAGCAGTCGGCTTCCTGAGCCGGGTCGATCATCGAGTCGGCGGCCGTTGCCATGGCGTCGAGGTCTTCGTTGCAGTATTTCGACCAGTTCCAGCCACCTTCCCCCGCACCGGCACAGCCCAGGATCGGGCCGTAGAAGTTGGACGGATCGGGGAAGTCGGCAATCCAGGCCATGCCACCCGACCAGATCATCGGGGCCGTGCCGGCGCCGCCCGCTTCGATGACATTGGCCTGGGCCAGCGACAGCAGTTCGACGGTGACCCCGATCGCCGCCAGATCCTGCTGGATGGCCTGGGCGATACGCGGATTGGGATCGACATTGTAGACGTAGAGCTCGGTGGTGAAGCCGTCGGGGAAACCGGCCTCGGCGAGCAGCGCCTTGGCGCCGTCCACGTCATAGGCAATGCCCTCATAATCCTCGGTGTAACCGGGCATCGAGGGCGGCAGCGGCTGGTTGGCGATCACCGCGCGGTTGTTGATGATGCGGACGATGCGGTCCTTGTTGATGGCCATGTTGATGGCCTTGCGCACCTCCAGATTGTCGAACGGCGGCAGGGTCACGTTGAGGGTGATGTAGCCGGTCTGCAACTGGCCACCCTCGATGATCATGTCGGCGTAGTCCGGGTTGTCCTTGACCTCGAGGAACTGCGCCGGCGGGATGCCATCGCCAAGCACGTCAACCTCGCCATTCTGCAGGCGCAGCAGCGCCACGGTCGGCTCCTGGCCGATCTCGAAGACGATCTCGTCCATCTTGGGAATGCCGGCTTTCCAGTAGTCGGCATTGCGGGCAAAGACGAGGCGCTGGCCCAGCGTCCATTCGGCGAGCGAAAAGGCGCCTGTGCCGACCGGGTTCTTGCCGAAGTCGGGGCCGAATTCGTCCACGGCTTCCTTGGGCACGATGGAGGAGAAGTTGAGCGCCACGACGTGCAGGAAGGTCGCATCGGGCCGGGAGAGGGTGATCTCGACGGTCAGCGGATCGATCACCTTGACGCCCGAAAGACCGGTGGCCGAGCCGCCGCTTGCGGCTTCATAGCCTGCTATCGAGGCGAAAAAGCCGGCGCCGGGGCTTTGCGTAGCTGGGTCGGTGACGCGGTCGAGCGAGTACTTGACGTCCTCGGCCGTCATCTCGCGGCCGTTGTGGAATTTGACGCCCGGACGCAGCTTGAAGGTATAGGTCAGTCCATCCTCGGAGATGGTGTAGCTCTCGGCCAGATCGGTGGTGAGCGTCGAGGTGCCCGGCTCGTAGTCCATCAGCGAGTCGAACAGCGACTTGATCATCGACCAGTTCTGCCAGTCGTAGCCGATGGCAGGATCAAGGGTCGCCACGTCGTCCTTGTAGGTGACGATCATCGAGCCACCCTGCTTTTCGTCCTGGGCGAAAGCTGGCGCGGCGATCGCGAGAACGGCGAGGGCGACGCCGGATAACAGCCGTTTGTGCATGTTTGGTCTCTCCTGTGTTTGGTGTCAGCGCAGCTTGATGCGCGGATCGATGAGGGGGGCGACGAGGTCGGCAATGAGGTTGCCGATGACGATGGCGCAGGCCGAGATCAGCGTGACGCCCATGATGATGGGAATATCGACGCGCTGGATGGCCTGCCAGGCGAGCTGACCGATGCCGGGCCAGCCGAAAACGCTTTCCACCACCACGATGCCGCTCATGAACATGCCGATATCGATGCCGATCATGGCCACGATGGGCAGGATGGCATTGGGTATGGCGTGCTGGAAGAGCACCACGCGGCTGCGCAGGCCCTTCGATTGGGCGGTGCGGATATAGTCCTGCCGCAACACGTCCAGCATGGATGAGCGCATCATCCGCGCGTACCAGCCGGCGCCCAGCAGTCCCAGCGTCAGCGAGGGTAGCACCAGGTGGGCAGGTGTGCCGTATCCCCCGATGGGGAACCAGCCCAGCTGCACGGCAAAGACATAAAGCAGCAGGATGGCAATGACGAATTGCGGCGCCGAAACGCCGATGAACGAGAACACCATCAGCGCATTGTCCACCCAGCTGCCCCGCCGCACGGCGGCCAGCACGCCCATGGTGAGGCCGATGGCCAGCTCGCAGGCTATGGCGCCGGCCATCAGCAAGAGGCTTGCCGGCAGGCGAGACGCGATCAGTTCGGACACTTCGCTCTTTTGGAGGTACGAGCGGCCGAGATTGCCGGAGAGGAGGTTGCTCAGATACCGCCAGTATTGCTCCCAAAGGGGCAGGTCGAGCCCGAGCTGGCGGCGGATATTCTCGACCGTCTCGGCGGTGGCGCTGCGCCCGGCGATCTGCCGTACCGGGTCGGCGGGGAGCAGATAGAGCAGCACGAAGGTCACGACGGAAATGCCGAGCAGGATCAGGCATGCCTGGCCGAAGCGGCGGGCGAGATAGCCGATCATGCCGATCTCCCCTGCTGGGTGGGATCGAGAATGTCGCGCAGCGCATCGCCCAGGAGGTTGAAGGCCAGCGACAGTAACAGGATGGCGGCGCCGGGAATGAACACCAGCCAGGGCGCGGTCGCGAAATATGTCTGGTTTTCGAAGATGATATTGCCCCAGCTCGGCGTTGGCGGGCGCACGCCAATGCCGAGGAAGCTCAGCGTTGCCTCGAGCAGCACGGTGGTCGAAATGCCCAGCGTGCCCCAGACAAGGATGGTCGAGACCAGATGCGGCAGGATGTGGCGCCACAGGATCAGCATGGAGCCGGCGCCCAGGGAGCGCTCGGCCTCGATGAATTCGCGCTCCGACAGCGAGCGGGTTTCGGTGTAGAGCACGCGCGCGATCTGCACCCAGTTGACCATGGCAATCACCAGCGCGACGATCCACAGGCTTGGGCGGAAGATGGCCGCCAGCACGATGGCCAGCAGCAGGGCCGGAAAACTCATCATCAGGTCGGTGAAGCGCATCAAGACGGCGCCGACAATGCCGCGGAAGTAGCCGGCCGTGATCCCGACCAGAGAGCCGATGAAGACGGCCAGCCCGTTGGCGACGACGCCGATAATCAGGGATGTCTGAGCTCCCACGATCAGGCGGCTCAGCAGATCGCGGCCCAGCAGGTCGGTGCCGAACCAGAACTGCCCGTTGGGAGCCAGTGGCGCGCCTTCCAGCGTCAGGCCCTCGAAATATTGTTCATTGGGGTCGTGCGGGGTCAGCCAGGGCGCCAGCAGCGCCGCTAGCACCACCACGGCGATGATGATCAGCCCGACCACGGCCATGGGCCGCCGGAGCAGGCGGCCTAAGACGGATTGGGCCCGGATCGGTTGCGTCGGCCCGCTGGGCTTGCTCAGGTCACGGGCGATGATGGACATGGCCCGCCCGCAAGTCCTCTACGATCCGTTCGGCCATCGCCTCGATGGTCAGCCGCGCCGTCATCGCCTCGCGGCGCAATTGGGCATAGGCCACTTCTGCCGGCAGGTTGCCGCGCAGCATCAGGCAGGCCGTCGCCTCCGCGATCACCTCGCGCTGCTCCAGCCGGCCCCGCAGTCCATCGAGCTCGGCCCGCATGGCCGAGTGTCGGTCAAAGGCCTCGAAGGCGATGACCAGCGCCGCGAACACGCCGGCACTGCCGACGGGTTTGAGCAGATGTGCATCGGCCCCGAAACGGATCGCCCAGGCCAGGCGGCCGGGCGCTTCCGATCCGATCAGCGCGACGGTCGGCATGGGCGCCTGGCCCTGGATCCAGGGAAACTGCTCATCATGGCCCATGTCGACGTCAAAGAAGATCACATCGGCCTGCACGGTTTCGGGCAGGTTCGGCCAGCAGGTTTGGCCATCAACGCCGAGCTGTGCCAATTGCCGAACGATGGCGTCGACGACGGGATGGGCTCGATGCAGGATCAGCGCCCGCTTGCCTTCGAAATTGGGGGTGTGGGCTGAGTGGCTCATTTGACGACCCGCAAGTGCATGGTCTTGTGACCGGATGGGGCCGGAACGCGGGCCAGATAGGGATCGGGCCGGATCGCCAGGCCACCTGCATCGACGACCTCGAAGCCCGCTGCGCCGGCACGCGCAATACGCGGCGTCAGGACGGCATGATTGTTTGTCGCCTCGATCTCGACAGGCCCAAAGGGGGCGGTCACGACACGTCCGGCGATGGCGCTTCGAACAGCGCCGGTTTCGTCGGTTCCGGCCGCGGACAGCCCTTCTGCCAGTACATGCACCGCCGCATAGGCTTGGGCAAAAAACGCCGAGACATGCCGTGTCTCGGGCGCAAAGCGGGCCAACACCGCCAGGAACTGGTCGTTCTCCTGGGTCTTGAGCGACTGGAAATAGGGGGAGACGACGAACTGGCCTTCGGCGGCCTTGCCGACCTCGGCCAGTTCGCGCTCGGCAAAATTGCAGCTCAATACCGGCCTTATGGCCGGGCTGAAACTGGGATCTGTCACGCCTAGAGCCGCATAGGCGGCAAGGAACGCATAGGATGAGGGCCCGATGAGCGTATTGAGGACGAATGCGGGCCGCTTGATGCGGATTTCCTCAATGATCCTGTCCACATCGACGTCACCAAGGGGCACATAACGCTCGCCCGCGACATGGCCGCCGGCCGCCTCCATCACCGTGCGGGCAATACGGCTGGTTTCCCAGCCCCAGATGTAATTGGAGCCAACGAGATAGCCATCGGCGCCAAACCGCGGCAGTGCGAACGCGAGCAGGGGGATGACGTGCTGATTGGGGCAGGCGCCGAGATAGACGACCT
>Ga0126314_10000337_pt1 | contig 23281 bp, 23 predicted proteins | sample Plot105B_FD_92535 | JGI IMG/M metagenome (GOLD analysis project Ga0126314, IMG submission 92535) | Serpentine soil microbial communities from UC McLaughlin Reserve, CA, USA - Plot105B | ecosystem: Environmental > Terrestrial > Soil > Grasslands | place: USA: UC McLaughlin Reserve, Lake County... | reverse complement strand
GCCGGAGTCCAGAAACCTGGCTTCTTGGAGACCTTCTGGCTCGACCTGATGCGAACCATCGACCCGGGCAACGTGGGTGGTGACCAGGGTAGCTGGGCCTACCTGCTCACGATGCTGACCGTCACCGCCGGCGGCATCCTGGTTTTCAGTACCCTCATCGGGGTCATATTTACTGGTATAGACCACAAGTTGGCTGACCTGAGAAAAGGCCGGTCGTTCGTTGTGGAGCGCGGGCACACAGTCATTTACGGGTGGTCGCCCGAAATTTTTCCTGTCGTGGCCGAGCTGGTCAAGGCCAACGAGAGTCGCAGGCGCGCTTGCATCGCCATTCTGGCGGAGAGAGACAAGGTCGAGATGGAGGATGAGGTCCGGGCCAGGGTTGGCAGAACCGGCAACACGCGGGTGGTTTGCAGGACGGGTGACCCCATCAACATCGACGACGTCGAGATCGTTAATCCGAATCAGGCGCGTTCGATCGTCGTGCTTCCCCCCGAAGACGAGGAGGCTGACTCGCGGGTGATCAAGACCGTGCTCGCCCTCACCAACAACCCGAACCGGCGCGAGGAGCCCTACCACATCGTGTCTAGGATCGGCAAACCCGAGTACCTCGGGGTGGCGCGGATGGTCGGGCGCGGGGAGCTCAGGCTCGTCGCCGTCGATGACCTCATCGCGCGCATCACGGCCCAGACCTGCCGCCAGTCGGGCCTCTCTGTCGTCTACACGGACCTTCTGGACTTCGGGGGGGATGAGATCTACTTCACCCGGGAACCCCGTCTCGTTGGCCTCGGTTTCGGCGGGGCCCTCACGGCCTATGAGACGTGCTCGGCGATCGGGCTGCGTACGGAGGACGGTCGACTACTGCTGAACCCTCCCGCGGAGACCGAGATCTCCTCCGGAGATCAGATCGTTCTCATCGCCGAAGACGACAGCGCGATAGGGCTCTCCGAAGGTCCCGCCTCGGAGATCGACGAGGGGGCGATCCGCAAGTCTCCGCCGCGCGAACAGGAACCCGAGCGCACCCTGATCCTGGGCTGGAACCACCGCGCGCCGAAGATAGTCGCCGAGCTCGACCACTACGTCCACCCCGGCTCGGAGGTGACCGTGGTGACACCGGTTGGCTTCGTTCGTCCATCCCACTTTGAAAAGCTAAGGAACCAGGAGTTTACGACCCGTGTGGGCAACATCGTGGATCGGCGTGTCCTCGACGGGCTCGGGATCGCCACCTACGACCATATCATCGTGCTCGGCGACCCCGAGGGGTCGGACCCGAACCGGACCGACTCGAAGACGCTGGTCACGCTCTTACACCTGCGCGAGATCGCCGAACAGAGCGAGCACCGATTCTCCATCGTCAGCGAGATGCTCGACGTGCGCAACCGCGAGCTTGCCGAGGTTACCGGCGTCGACGACTTTATCGTCAGCGACCACCTCGCGAGCCTCATGATGTGCCAGGTCTCGGAGAACAGAGATCTCTCGAGGGTTTTCGAGGACCTGATCTCCCCGGAAGGCTCGGAACTGTACCTGAAACCGGCGACGGACTACGTGAACCCCGGCGTGCCACTAACCTTCTACACCATCATCGAGGCCGCCCGCCGCCGGGGCGAGGTAGCCGTGGGCTACCGGCTGCAGGCAGAAACCGCAAACCCCGACGCCTCTTACGGCATCCACCTGAACCCCGAGAAATCCCGGCGTGTCGTGTTCTCCGAGAATGACAGGATCATAGTCCTGTCAGAAGCCTGATACCGAGTCCGTCCGGACGGTCAACTTTCCGACTGCGGATGCACGCCTGGTCCTCCCCATACGTCATTCCCGCGGAGGCAGAAATCCACTGGTAGCACGAGATAGAAGCCCCTGCGCGGTGGCGTTTCTATTCACCACTACCAGGCATGATCCCGCGCCCGGCGAGGACACAGCGGACCCCGAACCACGACGGTTCGGGGTCCGCGAGATGGGTTACTCTCCGCCATCTTCGCCGTCTTCGGGCGCGTCTTCGCTCTCGGCGCCTTCGTGGTCGGCCGGCGTGCCGAGGACGTTGAAGCTCTTATCGAGGTGGACGTCTACCTGGCTGCCGTCGCCTTTGGTGACCTCGACCTCGTAGTAGCCCTCCTCGTCACCGACCTCGGTGCCAGTAACGCGGCCGTTTACGTGGTCGAGTGCGAGGCTCTTGGCCTTCTCAATGTTGGCCCCCCGGCCTGTCCCGAGGAGTCTTGGCCGGGACCGGCCGCGTAAGCCACGCCCGCGCCGACAAGCAAGAGTAGCGCGACCACCGATGCTACCAGCCCCGTCTTCAAGTTTATTCCTCTCGCTTGCAATCTATTGCCTCCTTTCTTTGACTGCAACGAACCCGAGTATAGGATGCGAACCTGAGAACCGGCTGAGCGCAACTTGAGAAAACGTCGGAGTTCGAAAGAGGCGGACTTGACCCGGCGAAGCCCATTCCTCTGCCGGAGACGGCCGATACCAGGCGTGCGGAAAGGAGCTTGCGCTTGGTATTATGGACCCCCCGAGGAAGGAAGAAGCCATGAGCGAAGGTGATCACGCGGCGCAGCAGAAAGCGAAAAGGAGGCGCTCCGAGCCCGAGGGCGATCACGAGCTGCACTCCGCGCTAGAGCGTATGAAGGAACACCACCCGCACCTGTGGAACGCGCTCCACCGGGTGCATTTCTCGGGCGACATCGACCCTTCCAAGCTCGACGAGTGGCGGAGGGCGCCGGAGAGCAGCCAGGAAAACGACCTAGTCGATCATTACGATAGGGCTCTCGGTTACCTGGGGCTCGCGCTGCAGTAAACATCCTTTGGACCTCGAAACCCTTCCCGTAACGTCTGCCGTAACGTTTGGGAGACGGTACCGCTTTAGGGTGGTATTGTGACAAAAGGAACGAGGAAACAGGAACGGGCAGTCGGTGGGGTAAGTCGTCGCGCTCTAATGCTCGTTGCCCGTGCGACGGGGTGGTCGATCGTTCCCTTATACGTTGCGAGCACCTGCGCGTACTACCTCCTGATCTATACCCCCGGCTTGTGGAACGAAGACGCAGTCGTCGAGAACGTGCAGGGTGTGATGCTGAACGTAGGGTTCGGTGCCTTCGCGGTGGTCGGCGCGCTGCTTGTGATCAGGCGACCCACCAACACCATCGGCTTCACAACAACCCAAACCCTTTTCCGGACGCTCATGGGCCAACAGCAGCCGCCCCAGCTCGTCGTGGTCGTCTCCACGCTCGCGATAGCGGCGCTTTTTATCCACTTCGTCGGCGCATCCAGGTGTTCATCGACCGGCGCTTTTTCAGGAGCAAGTACGACGCCAGGAAGACACTGGAAGCGTTCTCCGCCATGCTGCGCGACGAGACGGACCTGGACGTGCTCGACGCCGAACTGGTGGGATTGGTCAGGAGACGATGCAGCCGGCGTACGTCTTGCTCTGGCTGCGCCCCGAATCTCCTTCGAAGGGTCCGCGGGGAGACTGAGCGGTTCGCCCGCCGAAGATCGCGGCGTTCTTCACAGCCTCGCCACTCTCCGGTATCTTTGACGGGTAAAGATCCACCCTCGGCGGGCGCAGCGTGGCGTCCGAAGTCGAGTGGTGGCTGCGGCGTTTCATAGAAGTGGAGGCCTTTGGGATATGTCGACAGGACGCGGGATGCATACGCAGGGTAGCGCCGCGACGGAAACGCAGGCGGCCTTGCGGGCCGAGCGCGTGGCGCGGCGGCTGCGGGTGCCGCTGATCGTCGCGGCGCTACTCGCCATACCGACCATCATAGTGCAGGAGTCCGACCTCGGTCGGACCTGGGGGACCCTCGCCGCGGTCCTGGACTGGTGCATCTGGGCGGTTTTCGCGGCCAACCTTATCATCATGCTCGTCGTGGCCCCGGACCGGCGGCGCTGGTTGGTCCGGAACCCCCTGGACGTGTTGATCGTGGTTTTCACCCCGCCGTTCCTCCCGGCGACGATGAAACTGGCGCGCGTCCTGCCGGTCGTGAGGCTCCTCTGGCTGATGGTAGTGGCCAACCGCCTTCGCAACGTCTTCTCACTGCAGGGGTTGCGCTACGCGGCCCTGATCGTCTTCACCATCGTGGTCGGCGGCGGCGTGGTCTTCGTCGCCGTCGAGCCAGGACAGAACCTCAGCACCTGGGACGGCCTCTGGTGGGCCACCGAAACCGTTACAACCGTCGCCTACGGGGACATCTACCCCACAACACCCCTTGGCCGCATCGTCGCCACGGTCGTCATGACCGCCGGCGTCGGATTCTTAGCCCTGCTCACGGGCGCCCTGGCCCAACGCTTCCTGTATGGCGAGACCGAAGGCGCAGCGCCTGAACACGGCGCAGACAAAGCCAAGATGACGAAAAAACTCGAAGATCTCTCGCTCCAGGTCGCGCAACTACGAAAAGCACTCGAAGAACGAGATGATTAGGTTCGTTTCGTGATCGAGTATAATGCTCTTTGGCGCGGCTATCGTGAACGCGAAGGAGAAGCTCGACGCGGAGGTCAGCGGCGTCGGCTCTGTCGAAGACGTTGGTGATCCCATGGTACAGCAGGACGTAAGCGGAGCCGGATACGTCAGCAAGCACTGACTACCAGGGGTATCGCAGGAGAATCGAGAGATGCTCGCGTCTACGGGCGGCACCTCCACCCCGTACACCACGTCTTCCCTGGCTCATCGTTAATGTTTGGTTAAGGGCCAAGATCTGGTGTTGACAAGGTTTGCATGGCGAAGCTATAGTGATTAGCTACAATCGTATCATGATAGGTATTAATCAGGCACGTCTGGGGACGAAGGGGGTAGTTGGATGACGGCGGTGATCGAACACGTCGAGGGGCACTACGAGACGCACATCATTTGCTACGGGCAGGCCCACGTCTGGTGCCCCGGACGCATAGTCGTCGGGTGCGATTGCGGCGAGATGGTGATCTTGACCGCTTCGGAACCCGCGTGCCACTGCGGTCTCGACCACGCAGCTCTGGTCCGAGAAACCACGGTTTCTCGCGGTCCGCGGCGCGAGAAACCCCTGGGACAAAGAGTACCGGGAGTGGCAGGCCGAATTCCTGCGGTCGGAGAAACCCTTGCAGCAGGAACCGGGTGCCGTTGACTGAGGACGACGGAGGGGTAGGTAAAAGGCCCCTCTGCCTGGCGAGCGCAATGCCCTGGTGCACTACCTCATCGTTCGAATTGAGCGCACGGGCATCGAGGCCCCCACACCTTCTTCCGCTGCGGCGAGAGGGTGCTGCCGGTGTTCTGCACCAGGGAAGCGGCAAGGAAGTTCATCGTCTCGCGTGCTTCCGACGAGGGAGGGTACGCGAAGTGTTTCTCTGTGGGTGGGTTGATTTCTCTGCTGTTCGCCCTTAACGAGAGCGTTGCGTGGGTCTTGTTCAGCCCCTTGCCCGGGCACCTGCCCATCGAAGACGCGTTGTCTCGCCTGATGAGCCGGGACGATTTCATAGCGTCTTTGATCGTGGGTTGAGGCCACACCCACGGTCCCAAGAACGTAACCGTAGACGCACAGGGAACCCGGTGGCCATAACGCAAGCCTTGCAAGCGATATGGAGCGGCCGCCGGGCACCACTGCCGTAGTTTGGGGCGATGAACCACCGATAATCTCGATGCCGGGGGCTTTCCGCAGCTTGTGAGAGAGGTGCCCTGTTGCAGCGATTGGCCAGTAGGGGCGGTGGGATTCGAACCCACACTGGAAGGATTTTAAGTCCTCTGCCTCTGCCGTTGGGCTACGCCCCCCAGGTCCGGTCGCGAGTATAGCAGTTAGCCATCGGCGGACTCCGCGCTGCAGCAGCGGCTTTCCGGGTAAGGATTCGCCAGGTGTCCAACGGTCCATTCGGCAATTGGATTGGGAATAGCCCCAGAAACGTGCAGCGCGGTGAATGCGTGCAAGCACTTGACGCTGCCCGTGGCCTCGTCGCGGACGCCGGCGACGCGGGTCCCGTAGCGGGAGCGGTGCTCGCCGTGGATCTCCTCTACCGCAGCCCTCCCGACCGCCTCTTGCGCCTCCCGAACTCCGCCCGTCGACTCCACCCGAGAGATGGCGGCAACAAGGCCAGGACAAGTAACCCAGAAGCTCGTCGGCATCTCGCGCGTACGTTCGTTCTCGATGACGCTCGGCAGACCGAAGGGACAGCGCGCCGCGACACGAAACGGCCTCGGCGTACGCCCAAGCTGCCGGGCAACAGCGTCGAGGTCTTTAGAGCTGTCAGCCATCAGCTTCCAGCGGTTACTCTTTTCGCCTTTGTCCAGGCCGGTGCTCCTCGACGTAGAAGTATTGTCCTTCTCGTCACCATCGAACAGTAATTCCTGCCTTCCCCTGCTGAAATGCTAACAGCTATCGCGCCTTCGGCACGATATACACCTTCTCGCCGGGCCGGATCATGCCGTAGTGCTCGCGGGCCGCGCGCTCGATGCCGGCAGGGGTCTGCAGTTCTTTTATGGCGCGCTCCCTTGCCGTGTTTTGCGTGTGGGCACTCTGCAGTTTCTGTTCGAGGGTGGGGATCTCGGCCCGGTAGTGCATTATGTCCTGGAGGGGTTGGACGTAGGAGGCGAGGAGAATGCCGAGGAAGGCCGCGTACAGCACGACCGCCAGCGGCCTCAGTCTCCTGGGTACGCTCACCCCTGTTTCACCATACTCCCTCTACACGTCCTCGCCGACGGTCGAGACCTCGACGACGTTCGTCGAGCCAGGCACGGACCCCGCCGTCCCGCCGGTAAGTATAACCTCGTCGCCGTCCTTGAGGTGACCGCCATCCCTGGCGGTCTTTATCGCCTCCTCGAAACGGTCCTCAAGGGAACCCGCCTGTTCGCCGAGGATCGAGGTCACGCCCCACACCAGCGCGAGCATCCTGACCGTGTGCTCGATGGGGCTTATGGCCAAGATCTTGTTCGGAGGCCTGAAGCGGGCGACCCTAATGCACGAGAGCCCCGTCTGGGTAGAGGTCAGGATCGCCTCTGCTTCCAGGTCCTCGGCGAGCTCGCAGGCGGCGTGGGTGACGGCGTCGTAGCGGTCGCCGCGGCCCCAGGAGGCGGAAGCCGGAATATCACGCCCGTAGTTGATCGCGCCCTCGGCGGCACGACAGATCCGCTCCATCTCCTGCACGCTACCTTCCGGGAAGCGCCCGACTGCCGTCTCCCCGGAGAGCATCACGGCGTCTGTTCTGTCGAAGATCGCGTTCGCCACGTCCGAGACCTCGGCGCGCGTCGGACGGGGGTTCCTTATCATGGAGTCGAGCATCTGGGTGGCGACGATGATCGGTTTTCCCAAGCGTCTGCAACGGGCGACCATGCGCTTTTGCTCTATCGGGACCCTCTCGGCCGAGAGCTCGACGGCGAGGTCCCCACGCGCCACCATGATGCCGTCTGAGGCCGCGATGATGTCCTCGATGTTGTCTATGGCCTCGTGCTTCTCGATCTTGGAGATGACCGGCGCGTTGCCGCCGAACTCCTCGATCTTCTCCTTGATCTCCCTGACCTCGTCGGCCGTGCGCACGAAAGACATCGCTACCCAGTCCGGGTGAAGCTCCTCCATCCCGAAACGCAGATCCTCGATATCCTTGGGTGTGAGCCCCCTGATGGAGAGCGTCGAGTCGGGGAAGTTGAGCCCTTTGTGGGATGAGACCGGGCCGCCTTCCAGGACCTCGCAGAAGACCTCGCCGTTCTCGATACTCTCGACGCGCAACCCTATAAGACCGTCGTCTATGAGCAGGCGGTGGCCCGGGCGCACGTCTTCGGCCAGGTTCTCGTAAGAGGTTGAGAGCCGGCTCGCGTCTCCAACGAAGTCCTCCGGGGCGAGCACGATGCGGCTACCCTCGACAAGCTCCGTCCCGTCTTCGACGTCGCCGGTCCGGATCTTAGGTCCCTGCACATCCTGCAAGATGGCGACGTTGCGTCCCGTCTCCTCGGCGACACCGCGGACGATCTCCGCGTTCTTCAGATGCATGCTGTGATCGCCGTGGGAGAAGTTGAACCTCGTCACGTCCACTCCGGCGCGTATTAGCGACCCGATGGCCTCCTCAGTGGAGGTGGCTGGACCCAGCGTCGCGACTATCTTTGTCCTGCGCAACCTCAGACACCTCTCTCCGGCTTGACCCTCGGGTTGAAAGCCGCCCGGCCCGCGTAGAAAGCCGAGTCTCCGAGGGCTTCCTCTATGCGCAGGAGCTGGTTGTACTTGGCCACGCGCTCGCCGCGGGCCGGCGCTCCGGTCTTGATCTGACCCGCGTTCACGGCCACGGCGAGGTCGGAGATCGTCGCGTCCTCGGTCTCGCCGCTGCGGTGGCTAATCATGGTCGTATACCCAGACTTGTGCGCAAGCTCCATGGTCTCGAAAGTCTCGGTTAGCGTGCCGATCTGGTTGACCTTGATGAGGATGGAGTTGCCCACACCCTCGTCTATACCGCGGGACAATATTTTGGGGTTGGTGACGAAGAGGTCGTCGCCGACGAGCTGGACCCTGTCGTCGAGCTTCTCGGTGATCATGGCCCACCCCTCCAAGTCGTCTTCGGCGAGGCCGTCCTCGATGCTGAGGATGGGGTACTCGTCGCAAAGCCCGACGTAGTAGTCCACCATCTCCTCCCTGGAGAGCTTCTTGCCCTCGCCGGCAAGGTCGTACTCGCCATCCTCGTAGAACTCGGAGGCCGCCGGGTCGAGGGCGAAGGAGATCTGGTCTCCCAAAGAGTAACCGCTCCTCTGGACGGCATCGGCGATTAGCCCGAGCGCCGCGTCGTTGCTCTCGAGGTCGGGCGCGAACCCGCCCTCATCACCGATGCCACCCGAAAGACCCCTCTCGGCCAACAGCTTCTTGAGCACCTGATAGACCTCGGCGACGGAACGCAACGCCTCGTGGTAGGTCTCGAACCCTGTGGGCACGATCATGAACTCCTGGAAGTCCACGTTGTTGGCGGCGTGGGCCCCCCCGTTCATGATGTTGGCGCAAGGAACGGGGAGGGTGTACGCGCCCGCCCCACCGAGGTAACGGTAAAGGGGGAGCGCAGCTGCCTCCGCCGCCGCCTTCGCCGCAGCCAAAGAGATGCCGAGGATCGCGTTGGCCCCCAGGCGTCCCTTGTTCTCGGTGCCGTCGGCCTCGAGCATGGCGAGGTCTAGCGTCCTCTGGTCGGCCACGTCGAGCCCGATGACCACCTGCGCAAGCTCCGTATCGACGTTCAGGGCGGCGTTCGATACGCCCTTGCCGCCGTAGCGGTCCTTCTCACCATCCCTCAGTTCGACGGCCTCGTTCTGGCCGGTCGAGGCCCCCGAGGGGACCGAGGCGCGGCCGACGAAGCCGCTCACCGTAACCAGCTCCACCTCCACCGTCGGGTTCCCCCTGGAGTCCAGGATCTCACGCCCATGGACCGCGACGATCTCCGTCATCATCCTCCCCAATTTCAGGTTAGTGGATTCAGGCATTGACTCCGGCTACCATGCCGGAGTCTGCATACCGTTGCCCATCTTTACCGATTCTTACCAACGACTCGTCTCTTGCAAACCATTCTGCGCGTAACTCTACGCGCGAACGGCGCGCCACCGGTCTACCTGAAGCCCGTGGCCTGAATCCTGAAGCCTGTAACCTACGCCGGCTTGTAGCCTTCGAGGTACTCCACGTCGCGCTGCTTTTTCTGCTCTTCCAGCCATTTGCTGAACGCCGTGGACTGCTCCTCGGAGGAGAGCTGGGACCTTATCTGCGGCTCGACCTCGCTCAGGGGGCGGGTCTGTTTCGGTTTGGTCTTCGTGATCTCGAGGATGTGGTAGCCGAACTGGGTTTTTACGGGTCCGACTATTTCGCCCTCCTTCGACCCGAATGCCGCTTCCTCGAAGGGCGGGACGGTATCGCCCTTGCCGAGACATCCGAGGTCCCCGCCCTTCTCCGCGCTGCCGGGGTCCTGGGAGTCTTCCTTGGCAAGCTTCGCAAAGTCGGCGCCATCCTCGAGCTGCTGCTTCACGTCCTCGGCCTTCTGCTTCTGGTCCTTGGTGAAGAGGATGTGCCTCACACAGCGCTGCTCGGGGGTCGTGAATTGGGCCTCTTTGTTCTGCTCGTAGTACTTTTGGATCTCCTCATCGGTCGGCTCCGCGTTGCCGGCCACATTCTCCTGCACCTTCTGAACGGGGAGGTTCTCGCGGATGTCGTCGCGCAACTCCTCTTCCGTGATGTTGTTCTGCTTCAGGGCCTGCTCGTAGGCCTCCTGGTTGCTCAAATCCTGCCCGGAAGTGCGGGCCTGGTCGCCGACCTGTTTCTTGATCTTCTCGATCTCCTGGTCTACCTCTTTTTCGGAGGCCGTTATGTTGTGCTCGCTCGCGTAGGCCTTGGCTATCTCGATGCCGACGAGCTGGGGCATTATCTGCTGGATGGCCGCCTTGTACTGCGGATCGTCCTTTGAAAGGCTGCCGAAACCGCTCTGCTGGGCGAACTCGTCGAGCTCTCCCTGCGTGACGCTCCCGCCTTCGAAGGTCGCGATCTTCTTCGCCTGGGAGTCCACGTTGGCCTGCGGCTCGGCGGCATCGCAACCGAGAGAGACGAGCGAGACAACCCAGAGGAAAAGAAAGATGTACAACATCCTGTTTACTAAAGACTTGCCCAAGACGACCGAGAACCTCGCTACCTTATAGATGCCAGAGACCGCCGGGGATTATAGCACGCGGGCCACCGAACTCGGCCATTTCAGCGGTTTTCGGGAAGGTGGAATGTTCCCGAAAACCGCTCTTCCAACCGCCATCTACCAGCTTTCAGCCGAAAATGAAAAGCCGACGGCTGAACCGCGAACCGCCTAGCGCGAGCGCACGAGCGCCCGAAGCGCCTCCTCGGCGAGGGTAAGGGGATCGTTCTCGGGGGCACGGACGGACATCCTGCCCGTCCTCGTGGTGACGGTGCCGTTCGTCGCCCTTCTTAAAAGGGCAGGGGCCGCGGAGCCTACGGTGGCGCCGGTGACCGTGAGGTTGCCCGAGCGATAGGTAACGGAGCTTGCTCCTGTTTCGCGGGCGAGAAGCTTGACGCGCGAGAGGCCTAGCAGGTTCCTGGCTGGCTCCGGAAGCTCCCCGAAACGGTCGACGAGCTCCTCGGCCAGGTCCTCCACCTCGGCGAGGGCGCCGAGGCCCGAGGCCCTGCGGTAGAGGTCGACGCGTTCAATCTCGTCCATGACGTACTCTGGCGGCAAATAAGCGTCGAGCGTGAGCTCCACGATGACGGGCCGACCCTCGGCGCGCTCCTGCGGCTCCCCTTTGGCGGCAGCGACAGCCTCCTCCAGAAGGTTCAGGTACATCTCGAAGCCGACGGCCGCTATGTGGCCGGACTGCTCCGCGCCGAGCAGGTTGCCGGCGCCCCGGATCTCCAGGTCCCTCATGGCTATGGCGAAGCCACTACCCAGCTCGGTGAAATCCATTAGCGCTTCGAGCCGCTTCTGCGACTCGACGGTGGCCCCGAGGGGGGCGAAAAGGTAGGCGTAGGCCTGCTGCCTGGAACGCCCGATCCTACCCCGTAGCTGGTAGAGCTGCGCGAGACCCATCGCGTCGGCGCGGTCCACTATAAGGGTGTTCGCCGTCGCAACATCGAGCCCGCTCTCGACGATGGTCGTCGTGACGAGAACGTCGGCCTGCCCATCGAGAAAATGCTGCATGACCCCTTCGAGCGCCCGCTCGGGCATCTGCCCATGCGCCGTCACGAAACGGACCCCCGGTATCAGCTCTCGCAGCCTCTCCGCGACCGCGTCGATGCTCTCGACGCGGTTGTGGACGAAGAAGGTCTGCCCGCCGCGGGCGACCTCCCGTTCGATGGCGTGCTTCACGAGGTCCTCTTCGTAGGGGCCGACGTGGGTGAGGATGCTGCGGCGTCCGGCGGGGGGAGTCTCGATCACGCTGATGTCGCGCAACGAGGCAAGGCCCATCTGCATCGTGCGTGGGATCGGGGTCGCCGTCAGCGTGAGCACGTCCACGGAGCTCTTGAACTCCTTAATGCGCTCCTTGTGTTTGACCCCGAAGCGCTGCTCCTCGTCGACCACGACGAGCCCGAGGTCTTTGGGCCTGACCTCCGACCCGAGCAGCGCGTGCGTACCCACAAGCACGTCGACCTCCCCGGCCGCAAAGTCCGCAAGGATCCTCCTGCGGTCCGCGGGCGAGGTGAAGCGCGAGAGGCTCTCGACCCTGACGGCGTACGAGCCGAGCCGCTCGCGGAAGGTTCGCTCGTGCTGCTGCACGAGGATGGTCGTGGGGGCGAGCAACATGGTCTGCTTGCCCGCGAGGGCGGCCTTGAAGGCGGCCCGCACAGAGATTTCGGTCTTGCCGAAGCCGACGTCCCCGCACACAAGTCGGTCCATCGGGTGCGGGCGTTGCATGTCGGTCTTGACGGCGGTGATGGCGGCTTCCTGGTCCGGGGTCTCCTGGTACGGGAAGCCTTCCTCGAGCTCATGTTCCCACTCCCCGTCGTCGGGGAAGGCGAAGCCTGGTGCCGAGGCCCTCTGGGCGTGCAGCCGCAAGAGCTCGCCGGCGAGCGCCTTGACCCTCTTCCTGACCCTGTCCGTGATCTGCGCCCACGTCGTACCGCCGAGCTTGTCGAGGCGCGCCCCGTCGCCACCAACGTACTTGTGAAGCAGCTCCATCTGCTCGTAGGGTACGAAGAGCGTGTCGCCGCCACGATAGCTGACCTGCATGTAGTCGCGGGTCGCGCCGAGCACCGTCTGCGCCACGAGCCCCTCGAAGCGCCCTATCCCCTGCATCTGATGCACGACGAAATCGCCTACCTTAAGGTCGGCGAAGGAGGCCAGAGAACGACCGCCCGAACGGCGCCGCGCCTCACGCCTGCGCCCGAGCAGCGAGTCCCTGCGGAAGACCGCGATGCCACCGTCGGGATAAGTGAACCCCTCCTCGACCTCTCCCGGCACCGCGTACAGCCCCGGCGGCAAAGATGCGTCGACCTGGTCGGCCTCTCGGACCTGGCGGTTGATCTCCCCAAACGCGTATACCGTCCGTCTCGCCTCTCCGCGCGAGGAACTGGCGACGAAGACCGCGAGCCCGTTTTCTACCAGCGTATCCAGCCTGCGGGCAGCCTCCCTGAGCGTGTCGGACAAGGCCACGACCGGGGGGGCTGAGACGGCCTCCCCTTCTTCGCCGAGGGAAAACTCGACGTCGGGGGCTGGCAGGTCCCTGTCGTAGAGGTCGGGGACGAGCCCGTCTACCTCCTCCCCAACGCTTTCCTGGGGCTCCTCGCGCCAGACCTCGATACTGTCGGGGAGCAAGTCGCGCGGGGATACGGGGTTCAGGCCGAGCAGGAGCCGGTCGAGGCCGGGGACGCGAACGCCGCGGCGCGCTTCCTCGGGGAGATCGTCTTCCGTGGCCGCGAGGCCCGCGAGGTCGCCTTCGCGGGCCGCGAAGACCGTAACCGCTTCGAGCTCGCGCACGACGCGCTGGGTCGCCAAAGAGACCGCGCGGACGCTTTCGACCTCGTCCCCCCACCACTCTACCCGGACGGGCGAGCGACGCGTACTCGGAAACACGTCAACGATCCCACCCCGCACCGCGAACTCGCCTGGCCTCCAGGCCCTGTCCACCCGCTCGTAACCCAAGACCACCAACCGCTCCAGCGCGGCGTCGAGCTCTATCTCCGTCCCCGATGCGAGACTCATGGGCTCGTAGAGCGGCGTCCGCTCCATGAAGGCCAGCGGCCCGGCGACCACGACGCGGGCCGAACCGAGCGAGCGGAGCGCCCTCTGCCGCCGACCGACGCGGGTCACGGCGGGATCGAAGACGTCGCCGTAGGGGACGCCGCGGGAGGGCAGGTGGACGACGAGGCCGTCGTTAAAGACCGTCGCCTCGCGGGCGTAGCGCTCTGCAGTCTCCTCGCTCGCGGCGAGTAGGAGTGAGGGGCGCTCAGAGTTCGCTGCTAGGTAAGCGCGTACTCTGCGTGGGGCACGGAGGGCTCTTGTTTGTGTCCTTTCGCTCACCGGTAGATTCTACCCCCTGAGGATAGATTCCATGTAACAAGATCCACCCGAAGAACGCGCCTTTGGGATAATCCCTCGGGTCGGAACACGAACCTGGAGGATCTTTGCATGTCCGTCCTCGACGAGTTGAACAAACGGGGCATCGGAACCCTGCCCGGTCTCATCGGGCTCGAGATAATGGAGGCTGAGGAAGGCAGCATTTCGGGCCGCCTTGATCTTCGCGAGGAGCTCATGGCGCCGAACGGCTACCTGCACGCGGCGACGGTGATAGCCCTTGCAGACACCTCATGCGGCTACGGAACCTTCGTGAACCTGCCGGAAGGCGCGGAGAGCTTCACCACGATCGAGCTCAAGAGCAACTTCGTCGGAACCAAACGGGGTGGTGCGATTGCGTGCAGGGCCGAGCTGGTCCACGGGGGCCGCACGACGCAGGTGTGGGACGCCACGGTCTCGGACGAAGAGAGTGGCAAGCCCATAGCGCTCTTCCGATGCACGCAGATGATCCTCTACCCGCGCTGAGGACTCTAACCGCTTTCGGGCTTGGTCTTCCGTAGGGAGATCCCGGTGATGAGCACGACGCTGGAGAGTATGATGCCGAGCCCTGCAAGAGTGCCGGATCCGAAGGGCTCTTCGAGGAGCAAGACGCCGAACAGAAGCCCGAAGACGGGCACGAGCAGCGTTACCGTGACCGTGCTCGTCGGGCCAACGTTCTCGACAAGGCGAAAGTAGATCAGGTAAGCTGCCGCTGTCGAGAGCAAAGCCAGCCCGAGCATAGAGAGAACCACTGGGAATGACGGCGCTTCCCCCGGAACGCTAACGACGGAGAAAGGCAAGAGGAGCGCCGTCGCCGTGCCCAACTGCCCGATGGCCATCCCGAGCGGCGGTATGCCGGAGAACGACGACTTGACGTAGGTGGCCCCCAACGCATAAGAGAGCGAAGCAACGAGCATCGCGGCCACGGACAATAGCACGACCCCGTTCAGGGGGGTCGGGTCCCATCCCACAAGCACCGTAACCCCGACTATCCCAAGGATGATCCCGATGACCTTCCTTGCCGTCAGGGCATCGCCCATCCAGATCGCGGCGACCATCGCCGTGAACATCACGGTGGTCGAGTTCAGGATGGCCGCAAGCGAGGCCGTCAGGTGTATCTCGGCGGCGGATATCAGGGTGAAGGGCAACGCCGCATTGAAAAACCCGAGGATCAAGAACGACCTCCACCTGCTCCGTATCTTCGGTACGCGGCCCGCAGCGAGGGCGTAGACTAATAACGCCGCCACGGCGAGGCCGACGCGCAACTCCACGAGCAAGAAGGGCCCTAAAGCCGGTACGGCGACGCGGATGAACAGGAAAGAGCCGCCCCATAATGCCCCGAGCAGCGCGAGGCCCGCGAAATCCCCCGGCCTCATAAAACGCCTACTTCAGACAGAAGCAGCATCCTCAACACGGCGGGGACGCGCCACCAGCTCACCGCCGCAGTTCGGGCAGGTGTGGTCCATAGCCGGCGCGCACGTGGCGCAGAAGGTGCATTCATGGCTGCATATAAAGGCGATGCCCACGTCCTCGAGTGTGGCACCACAGCGCTCGCACTCGCGGCGCATCTCCAGGCTCATCACTCCCCCGCGGCGCCTACCATACGCTCGTGCTCGAGCAGACGTTCCTTCAGGTGCAACCCGCCGTTGAAACCGCCGAGCGTGCCGTCGGCGGCGATAACGCGGTGGCACGGCACGACGACGGGCAAGATGTTTCTGGCGTTGGCGCTACCGACAGCCCTGGCCGCGCCTGGACGCCCGAGTGCGTCAGCGACCTGCCCGTAAGACCTGGTCTCGCCGAACGGAATGCGTGTCAGCTCCCTCCACACGGTCTTCTGCCACTCCGATCCGGCGAACGCCAGGGGCACGTCGAAGGTCTTGCGCTTTCCGTTTGCGTACTCGGACAACTCCGCCCGCACGCCGGCGGTCTTTGCCTCATCCACCTCGACGGCGTAGCCTTCGTCCTCCAGGTCTCTTTCTATAACTGACCCGTAGTCGCTCTCCACGAAGTGCAGGCGCATCAGGGCCCCGTCTTCGTCCACCGCGAACGCGAGCAGGCCTGCAGGAGATTGTATTTCGTTGACGTATGCTTTCACGCTACCACCTCACTGTTTTTCGCTCTGATCTCTCTGTTCTCCGATGCTGGCCCACAAATGCTGCGTGGCGTAGGCGCGCCAGGGCCGCCACCGTTCGGCGAGGGCGGTCACGCTGCGCTTATCGCCGGCATGGCCAAGCCGCTGGATGGCTCGCCTGATCCCGAGGTCGGTGGGCAGGAACGCGTCGGGGTCGCCGAGCGCGCGCATCGCGACGTAGGAGGCGGTCCAGGGCCCGATCCCACGCAGCCCCAGTAGCTGCCGTTCTACTTCCTCGCGGTCTGAGCCCGGGTCCAGCGAGATACTATTGTCAAGAGCGCGTGCCAGACCTCGCAACGCTTCGCGACGGGCCGAAGGCACGCCGAGTCCATCGAGGTCCGCCCCTGCCACGGCGTGCGGGTCGGGGAAGAGATGCGTAAGCCTGTCGCCCTCCGCGGCGAGAGATCCCGGAAGCGGTTCTCCGCAGCGGGCGACGAGCCGTCCGGCGAGGGTGCTGGCACCGGCCACGGAAACCTGCTGGCCGAGCACGGCGCGGAAGGCGAGTTCGGCGCCGTCCACGCTCCCCGGCACGCGCCGCCCGGGCGAACGACGGACGAACGGGCCGAGCAGCGGATCGTCACCGAGCACGTCGGCGACGGCGGTGGGCTCCGCATCGAGGTCGAGTAGCCTGCGGCAACGCTGCACAGCGGTACCGAGATCTCTCGGATCCTCCAGTTTGAGCACGCAGAGGACGTGATCCCCACCATCGGAGAGCGCCACGGTCCCGGCGCCGTGCGGCAGGCGAAGCGTCCGCCGGTACGTCTCCCCGTCGAAGTCTTCCACGCCGTCCACAGCCCGCGTGCCCAGGAAACGCAGAATGTCATCTACGTCAAACGGCTCTCTGAAAGGCAACCGGAGTGAGATCCCGCCAGAAGTGCCTTCGCCCTTGGTGCCCCTATCGCAGCGCAGCTCTCTCGGGTTGGCAGCGAAGACCTCGCGGATGGTGTCGTTGAACTGCCGGACGCTCGCGAAGCCGGCGGCGAACGCCACCTCGGTGATGGGAAGATCCGTGGTCTCGATGAGAAGCCTGGCGTTGTGGGCGCGGCGCGCGCGGGCGAGCGCGAGCGGACCGGCCCCGACCTCGGACGCGAGCAGTCGGTTCAGGTGGCGCTCGGTGTAGCCGAGGCGTCGCGCGAGACCAGAGACGCCGACCCTGTCAACGACGCCGTCCGCGATGAGCCGCATCGCGCGCGCGACGACATCTGTCCTGACATCCCACTCAGGCGAGCCTGGCACGGCGTCTGGCCTGCAACGCTTGCACGCGCGGAAACCGTCGCCCTGAGCCGCCGCAGCCGTGGTATAGAAGCGGACGTTTGAACGCCTGGGCGTAACGGCCGGGCAACTAGGACGGCAGTAGATCCCCGTGGAAGTAACTGCGACGTAGAACCGGCCGTCGAAGCGGGCATCCCGACCCCGCACGACGCGATAGCGATGTTCGAAGTCCTTTAGCATGTCCGGATTGTCGCACCTGGAAGGTAAGAATACTGGCGGAAATCGGACATCGGCATTCTGTAGGGTCGATCGTACGGTTCAACCGTTTCGTTCGAGTTGGCGGGCTTTTTCGCGCAGGATGTCGATGGCCAGGTCGACCGTCTCCAGGTGGGTGCGTAGGTTCAAGACGGCGAGACGCAGGGTGAACCTACCGTCGATCATCGTCGAGGAGATAAAAACGCGCCCGTCTTGTTGCACCGCGTCGATCAACGTCCGGTTGAAGGCGTCGGGGTTTCCGCTGCTTGGAACGTAGCGGAACGTAACGATCGAGAGGTCCGGCGGAGGCCCAACTTCGATGCGGTCATCGAGCATCATCTTCTCGTGGAAGTAGCGGGCGAGGAGTAGCTTCTCCTCCAACGCGGCACGAAACGGGGCGATCCCGGCCAATTTGAGAGGCAGCCACAGACGCAGGGCCCTGGCGGGGCGGGTGAGCTCGGGCGAGAGGTCCGCGGGAGAGACTTCTTCGGCGGAGGCGAGCACGTCTTTGTCTTGCAGGTAGCTCGCGTCGTAGTGATGGGCGTTCAGGAGGTGGCGGCCCTCGCGCACGAGCACGACCCCGCTGCCGAACGGCAGGAACAGACCCTTGTGCGGGTCCATGACCATAGAGTCCGAGCGTTCTATCCCTTCCAGTATTTTTCTCCCTCTTTCGGTGAGGATGAAGGCGGCCCCGTAAGCGCCGTCCACGTGTAGCCAGAGTTCGTGGCGGCGGGAGATGTCGGCGATGTCGGCGAGCGGGTCGACGGCGCCGGTGTCCGTGGTCCCCGCGGTCGCCGCGACGAGCCAGGGGTACAGGCCCATTTTCGCGTCGCCTATCACCGCTTCTTCGAGGGCATCGGGCCGCATGCGATACCGCTCGTCGAGCGGGATGAAGCGCTTGACCGACTCCCCGAGGCCCGCTATTCGCAACGCCTTGTCGATGGCGTGATGGCTCTGTTCGGTTAAGTAGACGACGGCTTTGTCGAAGTCCTTCGCCTTCAGGCCGCGGGCCTCCCTGGCGGTCACGATCCCGACGAGGTTGGCGATGCTACCCCCGCTCGTGAGGTCACCGGCGGATCCTATGGGGTAGCCCATGAGGTCAGCCATCCACTGCAGCAGCATGCGCTCCATACGGACCGATCCGGGCGCGGCGAAGTACAACCCGGAGTACCGGTTGGCAACCGCGCCCAGGTAATCGGCGAGGGCGGAAGCGTAGAGGTTGCTTCCCGGAATGTAGGCCATGGTGCCTGCAGAACCCACGTTGACACCACTACTGTGCGCGCCATGGTCTAGCAGGTCCAGTACCGTATCCGGGTCCATCGGTTCCTCGGAGATGGGCGAGTCGAAGAGCGTGCTATCCTCGCCGTCGGACGCGACGAAGGCAGGTCCCCGATCGAGGTACTCCATGAAGCCGTCTGCGTAGGCGAGGACTTTGTCTCTCAAGAGAAGCCGTCCTTCGGCGTCCGGGTCAAGAGGACGGGACTCGAGATCGAGCCGCCTCAACCTCTCCGTGTAGTCCGGCTGGTCTTCGGTGTCCGGTTCGGTTGCCGGTCCCACAGGGAAGCGGCGCGCCTCCCGCTCTTCCATGGGCTCGCTCCTCTCGTTTCGCAGCGGGTCAGCATTTCAGCAATTCAGCTTGTCAGTTCTTTGGTTGCTTACCGCTGATGTTTCCTCGTGCCTAAGGGTCGAAAACTTCACGCATGGCGCTGTTACACGCCGTGATGAGGATAGCCGAAGTCGCCGTACGCCGCATCGTTCGTCTCGCGCATGTACCCATGTTATTCCGGGAGTCCTACGGTTCGAGGTATTTGTCGGTCAGCAACTCGTTCACGCTGACGAACTTGCGCCCTGAACGCTCGAAGTGGTCGATGATGCTGGGCAGTGCCTGCGCGTCTTGCGGGTGGATATCGTGCATGAGGACGACCTCGCCGCGATCCTGCTTGCGCCCGGCCCTGTCCTGGCGGACGATGTTCTTGACTATACCTTGCGGGTTACCGCCCATGAGGTAATCCTGCGTGTCGATGGTCCAGATCACGGGGAAGCACTGCTCCTTCCGGACGACCCTCTGGAAGGCGGGCAGCGCGTCCGAGCCCTCGAAGTAGGGATTTCCGTACGGCGGACGCATGATCGTCATCCGGTAGTGGTGCCCTAGAGCCTTGTCGACGGCCTTCTGGGTACGCTGCACTTCGAGGCGCATCTGCCCGGGGGTCAGGTAGGACATGTCGGCGTGGTCGTAGCTATGGCTGCCGACGGTGTGGCCTTCTTCGACGAGCCGGCGCAGGAGACCGGGGTGTTCCTCGACCTGTCGGCCGACCACGAAAAACGTCGCCTTTACGTTGTGCTCTCGCAGGGTCGCGAGGATTCGGGGCGTGGTGCGCGGGTCCGGGCCGTCGTCGAAAGTGAGCGAGATCCTGCCCCCGAGGTACCCGTCTTGCCGTGGGTCGCCAGATCCGGCGAAAGATCCCCGGCTATCGCCGCGGCCCAGAGCTTTCACATATCAGGCGGTGGTGGGTGGGGAGGTTCGGGAAGGGTCCCGGCCTGCACGGGCGAGACGGGCTGCACGCACCCCAACTCCGTAATCCTGGTGTCGTAGATGAGCACGCCCAGAAAAAGAAATTCCACGACGAGGGCGAGCACGACGGCGATGCGTCGCGCCACGAAGCGACGCCTGCGGGCGCGTTTGATAGCGTCGGAGCGCGGCTTCGGGATCGCCTTCCGCGGCCTCCCAAGGGCACGCCGCGGTTCCCGTCTCCCTGACCGAAATTTCGTCCTCAAGGGCCGGCCCCGCGTGTCGTAAACCATGCTCCCCATACCAGAAATGCTAGCCGCTTGGCGAGGAAAACGCGTTGTGCCCCCGGATGTGGTGTCCGATCGCGAGCTAGGGCTAGATATCGCAGATGCACGGGCCAACAGATGCCCCTGTGACCCCAGGTTCGGGGTCGTGCCTCGCACGATATGGTGCATAATTAGGGTGTTTCATGGAGGAGTTAGGAGGATAAAGCGCGATGGGCGCTCTGCTCGCCGATCTCGTTCGTTGGGTCTTCGAGGTGGTCCACTCTTTCGGCTACGTCGGCGTGTTCGTTCTCATCCTGTCGGGGAGCCTGTTCTTGCCGGTACCGACGGAACTGACCCTGCCCCTCCTGGGGTTTCTGATTGGGCACGGGCGCCTCTCGTTCATCCCCGTGCTGCTAACGGCGACGGCGGCCAGGGTGTCGGCTTCGCTCATCATGTACGAGATCGGGCTCAGGATCAGCGAGGCACGCCTGCGACGCGTCGTCAAGCGGTTCGAGCGCTCCAAGCTCGCTTTCGTATCCGACCTCGAAGGGGCAAGCAGGGTATTCGAGCGCCACGGGGGGAAGGCGATCCTTGTGGGACACCTGATCCCCGGCGTCGGCACCCTGGTCTCGGTGCCGGCGGGTCTCAAGCGCATACCCCTGCGCTGGCGCTTCCTCGGTTACACCCTCCTCGGATGCACGCTTTGGAACGGCGCCCTGATCAGCCTGGGATGGGCCCTCGGCGGCCGGTGGAGGATCGTGGAGGCGTTCATGTCCTTCGTCGGGGTCGCGGTTCTGATCTTGCTGACCTCCGCAACCCTGCTCTTTATCTGGCGCCGCCGGAAGGCACACGGGAGGGCAGAACTACATGAGGCCCGCCGCCAGGGTCCTCAGCAGAACGCCGGCCACCACCCCCGTCGCCATCGCCAGGGGAAGGCTACCGGTCCTGAGGGCGACGAGTACGACGGCGGCGGCCGCGAGCGTCTCGGCTAGCCCGCCCGTCAGGACCGTGGGGGCGACGAGCGAGACGAGGATCGCGCCCGGTATCGCGTCCAACCACGCCCCCGCCCGCTCGGAGAGTTCGAAACGGTTGGCGAGCCAGAGCCCGCCCGCGCGCGTCGCGTAGGTCGCGAGCGCCATGAGCACGATAGCCAGCAGGGTGACAGGGTCAAGGCCCACGCCGCACCACCCCCGCGAAGCTCCCCGCCAGCCCACCAAGCAGGATGTACCACTGCCCCGGCAGCCAGTGGTGGGCCGCCACCGACACGGCGGCTGCCACCGTCCAGGGGAGGATGTTGGACCTCCCCTTCCACATCCCCGCGATAAGCGCGAGAAATATGGCGGTGAACGCGAAGTCGAGGCCCCAGCGCGCGGGATCTTCGACCGCGCCACCGAAAGTCCCCCCAACAAACGTGGATCCCGTCCACGCGAGGACATCCAAGAGCCCGCCGCCGAGCAGGAACGCGCCGTCGCGACGCCCCTTGTCGAACTCACCCATGGTGAGCGCCCAGTTCTCGTCGGCCATGAAGTACACAGATCCGTAAGCCTTGAGCCGCGGCAACTTCGAGAAAACGGGCCCGAGGGCCGCGCCCATCAAGAGATGCCTGAGCCCGACGACGATCGTAGTGAGCACGATAGCAACCATAGGCAGCGGCGACGCCCAGATCCCGAGCACCAGAAACTGGGCCGCCCCCGAGAAGACGAGGGCGCTCATCAAGGCGGCCTCGCCAGCCCCGAGCCCAGCCTGGCCCGCCAACGTCCCGAACACGAGGCCTGTGGCGCAGCCACTTATAGCCACAGGCACGCACCTCCGCGCCCCCGCGAGCGCCCCAGCCAGAGTGAAAGTGACCCGCTCTTCCTTCTTTGCGGCGTTTTCCTGGTGCACGTCTTCCTAACCCTGAAGGGTCCCGCGGAGCGGGCCGTGCTTGCTATCGGCTTCGGATAAACGTCTCACGTCGAGGCGCCAGCCACGACCACGATGCCGGTATCCCGCCTGCCCAGGGTAGCGCGCCTGCGACGCTACCGCGACAACCTCGTGGACACCTATCTCACGCGCCAGCTCGCCTGCGCCACGGTACAACGCGAGCGCCAGCAGCTCCTCACCAGCCCAGGGGTCGACGACGAGAAGACCCAGGATCAACCGCTTCGACTCGGTCCTGTAGCGCACGGCGCCTAGAACCTTGCCGTCCTTCTGTGCGACCACGAACCTCTCCTCGAACGAGATCCAACGCGGCATCCCGTTGAGCTCCAGAAGATCGGCGACTGTGGGCTCGTCCCCCGCAAGCCCCCAGCGCACCTTCACGCCCTCAAGCTCTACCGGCTCCTCACGCCTGCCTTTTCCACCACGACGAAACCTCCGCAGGGAGCGCGCGATCCTACGCTCCTCCGCCTCGCGCAATAACTCTTCCTGCCTCACCTTCGCCGCCTCTAGCCCGAATGGATCGCCCATCGCTGACCTCCTCACCCGCCAGTTAGGGTATAATTGTCACGCTGGCTTGGGACAATTATAACTGGCTTAATGACATAGGACAATAGGTTAATTTATGGATTTGCGGATAAATTCGAAGAGTCACGTACCGGTACACGTACAGTTGGAGGGGCAGATCAAGCACCTCATCCTGACGGGCAGCTTCGAGGTGGGGAGCCGGTTGCCGAGCATCAGGGCGATGGCCGGGTTCTTGAGGGTCAACCGCAACACGGTGGCACGAGTGTTCACCGACCTGGAGCGGGAGGGCTACGTGGAGAGCCGTCGCGGGAGTGGAGTCTACGTGGTCGAGCCTCCGGTCGAGGCCGAGGACATAAAGCGCCAGGAGGTTTTGGAGAGGGTCATAGATCTTGCCTCGGCGCAGGAGGTGCCAGTCGAGGATCTGGCTTACGCGTTGCTGGCGCGGGCCGGCGTGAGGCCAAAGGAGAAGACGCGCATACTCTTCGTCGAGTGTACGCGGGCTGAGCTCGACCAGTTCTC
>Ga0126314_10000336_pt1 | contig 23355 bp, 15 predicted proteins | sample Plot105B_FD_92535 | JGI IMG/M metagenome (GOLD analysis project Ga0126314, IMG submission 92535) | Serpentine soil microbial communities from UC McLaughlin Reserve, CA, USA - Plot105B | ecosystem: Environmental > Terrestrial > Soil > Grasslands | place: USA: UC McLaughlin Reserve, Lake County... | reverse complement strand
CCTCACTCCAGGCACAGGCCTGACGCTGGCATCTGGAACGTTATCAGTAAATGCATCACAGACTCAGATCACCAGTGTCGGTACACTCTCGTCTCTTGTTGTTTCGGGTACAGCGACCATCGGTACCCCGACTTTGGCCGCACATGCAACTACTAAAGCGTACGTTGATGGGTTGTCTTTCCTAACTGCTGGCACAGGCTTAACTTTGAATTCCGGGAGTTTATCGGTGAATGCATCACAAACCCAAATCACCAGCGTCGGAACACTCGCCTCGCTCGCAGTAACAGGAAGTCTTTCGAGCGGTGCACTGTCATCCACTACTGGTACATTTTCAGGGATTACAAACGTCGCAAACACGACGAAGCTCATCAATACTTCAAACACTGTTAATGCAACGAGCGGATCACTGACGATTGCGGGAGACCTTCACGTGTATCACGCGACCAATCCACAATTAATCTTTTTCGCCGGAACGACGACGGCTCCTGCGTTCACCACCAGAAGCGCTGGAACTCGCGTCATACTCTTTCCGAATATTTCGCCGACTACAGTCGACTATGCCATGGGGGTAGAGTCAGGAAATCTCTGGTTATCCACAGCACAGACGACGACTGGTTTCAAGTGGTATGGAGGTACTACAGTATCTGCAAGTTTATCGGGTACCGGTCAATTAACCCTCACACAGGGACTTACTGCGACAACGGGAGTTTTCAGCGGAACTGTCACTTCGGCTACACCAACAGCAGCGGGACATGCGACAACCAAGTCGTATGTAGATGGATTGACTTTTCTCACTCCGGGTACAGGCTTAACACTGGCATCTGGAAGTTTATCGGTGAATACATCTCAACCCCAGATCACCAGCATCGGCACGCTCTCATCTCTTGTGGTTTCGGGTACAACGACCATCGGGACCCCGACTTTGGCCGCACATGCAGCGACGAAGGCATACGTTGATGGGTTGACTTTCATCACACCGGGTACAGGGCTGACGCTATCTGGAGGCATGTTATCGGTGAATGCCGCACAGACTCAGATAACAAGCTTAGGAACGCTTTCATCGCTAGCAGTCACAGGAGCTCTTTCGAGCGGCGCACTAACGGCAACAACTGGATCATTTAGTGGATCGATGACGGTACCAACTCCATCAGCAACTACGGATGCTACCAACAAAGCGTACGTCGACGCACTTGCATATCTCACCGCGAGTACGGGGCTGACGTTAACTGAAGGTAGTTTATCGGTGAATGCAGCACAGACTCAGATAACGAGCGTAGGTATACTGTCTTCGCTTGCAGTCACAGGAGCACTATCGAGCGGCGACTTAACGGCAACAACGGGAAAATTAACTGATACGGCAGATTCGTCGTCGTCGACGTCAGGATCTTTTGTAACAAATGGTGGGGTTGGTATTGCCAAGAACATGTACGTGAATGGTATGGGGTCTCGATTTGGTCTGAATGTCGGCAATTTCACCGCAACCGCGCCAGTTGAAATTGGCTGTAACGCTAGTTACAGCGGCAACCAATTGGCTACCGGACTTAGAGTCTCAAATACCGGAAGCGCCAGTAATAACGTCTCAAGTACAAGTAGCGCATCATATAATTATGTAGATTTGAGAGTGGGTTCCACGGGCGGTGGAGGATTTTATGGAGCACTTTCTGTCGGTACCGGATCCACTATTATTGACGCTTTAAAGATATTTATACCTACTGGAGCTGCAACATTCAGCGGAGGTGTCAGTGCTCCATCATTTTCTGGAAATTTGTCCGGAGGTACTTTAACCGCCACAACCGGATCATTTAGCGGAGCGGTGACGGTGCCAACTCCGTCCGCAACGACCCACGCTACCACCAAGGCATATGTCGATGGACTTGCATATCTCGCAGCGGGTACGGGGTTGACGCTGTCCTCGGGAACGTTATCCGTAAATGCATCTCAAACTCAGATCACTAGCGTCGGTACACTCTCTTCTCTTGCGATTTCAGGAAATCTTGCGAGCTTAACGGGGACATTTTCTGGAGGACTCTTTGCATTAACCCCGAACCTTTACGATGGAACAATAGTGACGTTTGCAGCAAGAGCAGAACCGAATGTTTATAAGCTGCGGTTGATAGAGGAAAATATCACTGATTTTACTTGGGTAGGTGGACTTGGTCCTATTCTGAGAATGGGAAATGCAACATGTACGTTTCCTATTACAACTGATTCGACTTCTATAAGTTCTGGAGCAGTTGTTGTGAACGGAGGAATAGGCGTTGCTAAAAATGCGTATATTGGACTTACACTGACAGCAACAACGGGATCGTTCAGTGGTACGATCACAGCGGGAACTTGTAATGCAACCACGGGGAATTTCACCGGAACATGTACAGTTACGACACCAACTCTTACAGGGCATGCAACGAACAAAGCATATGTCGACGGGTTGAGTTATCTCACGGCCGGTACGGGGTTGACCAAGGCGTCGGGCACGTTATCAGTGAATGTCGCTCAAACTCAGATCACTAGCGTCGGTACACTCTCTTCTCTTGCGATTTCAGGAAATCTTACGAGCTTAACGGGGACATTTTCTGGAGGACTTGTGGCATTGACTCCGAATCTATACGACGGAGATATAGTAAAATTTGCTTCAAGAGCCGAACCGAATGTTATTTATCTCAAGTTAATAGAGGAAAATATTTCTGATTTTACTTGGGTAAATGGACTTGGTCCTCTTCTGAGAATGGGAAATACAACCTGTACATTTCCCAATACAACTGATTCGGCGTCTATAAGTTCTGGAGCAGTTGTTGTGAACGGAGGATTAGGCGTTGCTAAAAATGCGTATATTGGACTGTCGGTAAACGCAGCAACGGGGATTTTCAGCGGAACTATAAGTTGCGCTGTACCATCTTTATCAGGACACGCGACAACCAAGTCATATGTTGATGGATTGACTTTCCTCACTCCAGGTACAGGCCTGACGCTGGCATCTGGAACGTTATCAGTAAATGCATCACAAACTCAGATCACCAGTGTCGGTACCCTCGCTTCTCTCGTAGTAACCGGAAGTCTTTCAAGCGGTGCACTATCATCAACTACCGGCACGTTTTCAGGGATTGCAAACGTCACGAACACGACGAAACTCGCCAATACTTCAAACACGTTGACCGCAACGAGCGGGTCATTAACAGCTGCCGGAGATCTTCACTTGTATCACGCGACCAATCCACAATTAGTCTTTTTCGCCGGAACTTCGACAGCCCCAACGTTTACCAATAGAAGCGCCGGAACCCGTGTCATAATCTTCCCACTTGTTTCAGCGACGACTGCAGATTATGCGATTGGTATAGAGTCATCAAATCTATGGTTCTCTACTGCACAGACGACAACTGGATTCAAGTGGTATGGGGGTACTACATTATCTGCCAATTTAACCGGTACAGGGCAATTGACACTCACACAGGGACTTTCTGCGACGACCGGAGTTTTCAGCGGAACCGTCACTTCAGCTACACCAACAGCAGCGGGACATGTGACAACCAAGGCATATGTTGATGGATTGACTTTCCTCACTCCGGGTACAGGCTTGACGCTGGCGTCGGGTACATTATCTGTAAATGCCGCTCAAACTCAAATTACTTCCGTCGGTACACTATCTTCTCTTGCGATTTCAGGAAATCTTAATGTTTCGAATGGTGCTACGTTTCTGACACCCGGAACGTATAATGGTGAAATAGCAAGATTTGGTAGTAAAGCGGAACCTGGCGTTTACCATTTACGAATTGTGGAAGAAAATATTTCTGACCATAGTTTTGCTACTTCTGGCAGTGGTTCTGTTTTACGATTGAGTAACGCGGGTGTATCAACATTTCTCATTACAACAGATTCTTCTTCTTCAACAAACGGGGCATTAGTTGTATCTGGTGGAGTGGGTATAGCGAAAAATTGCAACGTAGGTGGTTCATTATCGATAACAGGAACGGGTGGTTTATTTGTCGGTGGAAGTATCGTGCAAAGTATAGCGGCTGCTCCAACTGGAACAACATATGTGACGCATTCGATGTTGACCGGTGGGTATGGCATGGTAATTTCAGGAGGCCTCACCCAAAACACGGGGGGTTGTGGAAAAATTGAAATAAACAATAACGGGGCACCGGCGTCGGTTCTAACTATCGATGGGGGTACACCACAGGTCGTCTTCAGACAAACGACACAGGCTTCGAGCACATCCACGGGGTCGGTGGTTTTCTTAGGCGGCATCGGCGTACAGGGGGATTTATACGGTGTTAATACAACTCTGTCTGGAGGTCTCGTGATATCAAAAACAACACAGCAGATAACATTCAGCGATAATACGACGTGGGGCGATCCCACCCTGACAACTCGATCCAATGGATGTCGTTTAATCATGTACCCACAAATTAGCTCCACCACCGTCGATTACGCATTAGGGGTTGGGGCGTCAAGTGATCTCTGGTTTTCCAGCCCGAATAGGTTTTCTTGGTTTAAAAACACGACGAAGATCATGGCTCTAGATTCTACGTCATTGACACTGACAGTTCCAGTGACGACGACGGGAATGCTCCCACCCGCGGACGCCACTTATGATATCGGGACGTCCGCACTCAGATGGCGCACCGTTTATGCCTCGAATGGATTGCTTCAAACTTCCGATCAGAGATTGAAGGCGAATATAACACCAATCACAACGAATCTCGGTCTATCGTTCATCGACAGTCTCATTCCAGTGACGTTTAATCTGGCGTCTGATTTGAGCGGAAAGGAGCACATGGGACTCGTCGCACAGGAAGTCGATACAACCCTAGCCGCGATAGGGAAATCGGATTCGGCGGTGTTACATAAAGACGCTAACACCGGGATGTATTCCATGAATTACATGCAAATGATAGCGCCGTTGATCAAAGCAGTACAAGAGCTTTCCGCGCGGGTCGCGGCGCTCGAGCTGGAAGTAAAAAAATAGAAAAAGTATCGCGCGTATCACGTGACATCGCACGCGTCATGTTTAGAAATTAGACTATTGTACAATAAAATTGATTGATCTAGTTCTAGTACTATGTCTAATCTAGTTTCAAATTACCGCCGACGTTTTCAGAATGTCTATCTCCGTCTTTTATTCTGTACAATTCGCCATGATCCATCGTCCTCCCCGTCGTCTACGTCTTCCAATGATTCACGACTGCCACCGTATGGTTTTTGTTTGCCGTGTGATGCCCACGCGTCTCTTCCAATATCGAAGCAAGGAAGATTTTGTTTGACGATTGCCCGTCTCAATGTAGACCATGACTCCTTCGTAATGGCCGGAGGATTATTTGGCGTTGAATACTTGAATGGTCTTAGTTCAATTTTAGGCACCGGGAACGTATGTTTGATACGAATATATTGATACCCGTTGAAAATTGAATTATCTGTCGTTTGAATGGATGGTTTTCCGTCGAAGCCGGGAGTGTCTCCGATGGCATAGAAGTGTTTTCTGATCGGAGAGGTTAAAGGGAAACGCTCGCAAATACTTCGGTTTCCAAAAGTAGTCAGGAGGCATGCTTGCACATCAGGGTCGGATGGAGACGAATTTATAATGAGGACCGGATGGTCGGATTTATCGCTCTCGTAAGGAGCCATGGAGGTTTTTTTTATTTTGGATAGATAATAAATACAACCGGATATAATTTTCATCTTGTTTTCGGCGAATGTTGTGGGTTGTGAAAGAGATCCCCCGGCGATATCGCGCGTTTTGAGCACGCCCGTTGCCATGGTGTTGTCATGTGTCGGAAACAAATATATATCACGTGATTTAAAACGCGCTCACAACCACATTGAAATCATTTTACAGAACAATAAACAATAATTACAAATCATGGGAAAAGTAAAGAGCGGAAGTCGTTGTCAGGAGCAAGGATGCACCACTCGACCGTCATTTGGTCTAACCGGATCAAAGGAGAAACTATATTGTTCTCGACACAAACACCCAGATCATATCGATTTGAAAAACAAACGGTGTCGAGAAACCGGATGTAACACACAACCAGTGTACGGAATACCTGGGACGAAGGATGTGGTGTATTGCTCAATTCACAAACACCCAGATCATGTCAACGTGAGAAGTAAACGATGTCAAGAAACTGGATGTTACGCACACCCAGTGTACGGAATACCCGGGAAAGGATATATTGCTCGGTTCATAAACACCATGATCATATCGATTTGAAACACAAACGATGTCAACAACCCGGATGTAACACAATGCCATCATACGGAATACCCGGGACCAAAGACGAGCTATTTTGCGCTCGACATAAACACCCAGATCATATCAATGTAGTAAGCAAACGGTGTCAAGAACCCGGATGCAACACACGGCCAACATACGGAATACCTGGAACGAAAGACATGCTATTTTGCTCGATTCACAAACACCCAGATCATATCAATGTAGTAAACAAACGCTGTCAACAACCTGGGTGTTACACACACCCAGTGTACGGAATACCTGGGACGAAGGCCGCGGTATATTGCTCAATTCACAAACACCCAGATCATGTCGATTTGAAACACAACCCGTGCCAAGAACCCGGCTGTGATATAATACCAATATACGGGATACCCGGGACGAAGGACGCGGTGTATTGCTTGGTTCACAAACACCCAGATCAAATCGATGTAGTAAGCAAAAGATGCAAAGAACCACCGGGGTACGGTTTACCTGGAAATCCACCAACTCGGTGTGCACGGCATAAACAAAATGACATGATACCAACTCCCAAAAAGCGCTGTGAACATGCAAAGTGCAAAGAGATCGCGGTGTTTGGATAAATTCACTGTGAAGATCATAAATTCGCAGACGAAATCAATTTAATACACCGCACTTGCGTCCGATGCAACTTACCAGATATCGTCGACGAACGCATGTTGTGTGTAACATGTGACCCCGAAGTCGAAAAGCGAGTTAGACTGGCGAAGCAGAAGGAAATCAAAGACGTTTTCGACGCAAGTGGTCTCCGATATATCTCATACGACCGTGTCATCGATAACGGCTGGCTTGGGAAGGAACGCCCTGATTTTCTTTTCGACGCATAGACGCATTTCGTTATCGTTGAAGTCGACGAGGAGCAGCACCGTAACGCGCCGTGTTATTGCGTCGGCGAACAGACGCGGATGGTTAATATCTCCCAAATCCTCAACGGCAAAACAGAACAGCCAAAACCGGCCGTGTTCGTTCGATACAACCCCGACTCGTATAAACCGAAGAAGGGTCGACAAATTTCAAACAACAATCGAAAAGAAAAACTCAAGGAATGGGTGGCGCATTTTCTGAAAAACAAACCAATCGTCTTCTGTAGCGTGATTCAGCTATTTTTCGATGGATATGACGAAGGAAATGTAGATAGTTTTACGTTATTCGCGTAATTTTTATTTGAATATTTATTTCTCGTTCATGTATTTTGTAATCACCTCTTGCAAAACAACGCCCATGAGATCTTGAGATAATGGCTTCGATAAATACGATGTCATTCCTGCATTTAAGCACTTTTGTCTCTCCCCCGACAAAACATTCGCAGTCATGGCGACAATCGGCAACGTTTCACCAGATTCCCTTAAGCATTTGCTTGCTTGATATCCATCCATAACTGGCATCTGAATGTCCATGAGGACGCAACTAAAGCTCGAATCCGTTGTAGATAAATTCTTGACCAGATTGATGGCTTCATTCCCGTCATTAGCGCATACAACAGAATAGCCTAGATTCGTCAGCATCTTATAGGCGACTCGCTGATTAATTCTGTTATCGTCGCAAACTAGCACATATTTCCCTTTTGAAAACGCTTTGTATTCATCGATTTGGAATTTCGATTTTTTAAGAGGGACGTGTTTGGGTTTTTCAGCAGGCGTGTAAGGAATCCAAAAAGAAAATGTACTGCCTTTGCCAAGTTCAGACGTCACCCAAATATCACCGCCAAGAAGTTCGATCAGTTTTTTACAAATCGACAATCCGAGCCCCGTTCCGCCATAAAATCTTGTTGTGGTAGCGTCTGCTTGCATGAATGGCGTAAATAATTTCCGAATATGTTCGGGACTCAGTCCGATTCCCGTGTCCGTAATAGTGAATAGGATACGCTGTGACTCCAGGGTGGCTTTGATAACGATTTCGCCGTTTTTAGTAAATTTTGTCGCATTCGAGAACAGATTTGTGAGAATCTGCTGGAGTCTCCCAGGATCCGTTAAACACCAAAGCTCAGAGAAATCGTGCTGGATTTCAACTCTGTTGTTATTTTCCACAGTTTTGCTCGAATACATATCCTGAACGTCGTGGATTAATGGAACGATGTCGCATGCAATATCTTCTTTAATAAGGTTGCTGGACTCCGCTTTTGAAAAGTCCAGAACGTCATTGACGATCGACAATAGCATACCGCTACTCCGTTTGATGATTTTGACGTAATTCAATTGCTCGGTGTTCAAATCAGTTTCAAAGAGAAACCCAACCATTCCTGTAATGCCGTTTAACGGAGTCCGGATTTCGTGACTTACATTCGCCAAGAAGGCGGACTTGATTTCAGCGGATTGAATCGCGCTTTGTTCGTTCATTTTCGCCAACGACATCTCCTTCTCCAGCTTGATTTTTTCAGCCGTCGTTCTCTCTATCTTTCTGATCTGCAGGGACGAGTAGACCACCACGATTGGAATAGCAACCGACAATATCACACCGAGGAGCAAAACGAGAAGTGGTGTATATGACCAATCGTATCTGGTCGCACATGAAAAACGGAACAAAGTCGCATAAAATTGAAAGGGGAATGTTACGACGAAGGAAGATTCGTTGAAATGAAGATCTGTGAATACCGCCTCGTCGTCCACAGACAAACTGAAAGCCAGCCTATCCGTAACATGCCTGTTGACGATCACTTCCTGTCTATATGCTCCAGTGAATCCGCCAATAAAGGTACCCGTAGCGCCAAAACTCGGGAGGAAAAACAGTATCAACCTGACAGCAGGGTCAGTCGAGGATCGTAATGGGCGCGAAATAGCCAGTTCTTTGTTTTTTATGCCCCTATTCACCAGGGCGAATCTGTCTCGATCGGAATAGTAGTCTATGCCGATGGACGATGCGTTTGGAAAGGTGTTTATGATAATGAAGAAATCGTCGACGGTGTTGGGATTTTCGGTAACTAGCGTTTTGCGGGTGATGTTGCGGGGTTTGCAGAAGGTGTCTAGGGCGGTTACGTTGTTGAAATATTTCAATTGCGTTATGGCCGATATGTTCCAATCTGATTTACTGATAAGTTCCTTACTAGTGTGATTGAAAGTAGACACCGACGGAACTTCCCCAGATTGGAAAGTCAGTCGAAGTGCACGCAGAATGGTAACCCCGCCAAGGAACTGCTGCATCGTTTCGGTTTGTTTAAGATTACATTGTCGGGAAAATTCCATGTACGCGGAATCTTTCTGAGCCTTCAATAGCACATAATAAAGGTAAACAATGGCCCCTGTACATACAATGAAAGTCGATGCGGTAATGAGAAATTTCACCGTTTCGGATGGTATCTGCATGGCGATTGCTTAAGATAACACACAAAAATTTAGCAGACCTTAACATTCACTCGTTCGTAGACTCTACTCGCTATACACATGCGTTGTACTATATAACGCGAGGGAGTTATCATCGCGAAGTGTCGCACGAATACGACTAAAACGTAATAATAATATGGGTTCGAGCGCGTAATAGTACGCGTTTTAGTTTCTCTGGATTAAAATACTCGGTGCTGTTTTGTGTGGTGTATGGGTGGATGGCGCTTTTTACTACGCGTTCCATTTGCTCTACCTCTCTGTCTGATCGCGTTGTAAAAAGGGCATCAAAAACCCCGAAATCATGAACGTAACCAGAATTGCGTTGGTTCAGATTCGTTCGGTTGATCCCGATTTTGATATCGCCAGGTTGAAGTTTCGACGATGCTGGAACGTCGATATCAGGATCGTATCTTTGCTGCGAGACGCGACGGTACAGTTTTGGACCAGGTGGTACGTCTTTGTAAATGACTCTGTATTTGGGTGGTTTTTCGTCCGCCGTCGCCAATCCACGCGATGACATGATTTCGACCGGAACCGATCCGTCTTCGACTGCAGATTGTTCGGCTTGTTCCCGCACGTTTTCAGCGACCAATTGGATATCGGCTCCGGCGTTCATCACGCTTTCTGCGTTGGCCCTTGTTTGGTCGACCGCCATCTGCGACCCAGTGGATACCAGCGTTGCCGTGTTTGATCTTGCGCGTTTGATTGCGTCGGCAACGGGCCCGGTGATATGCGGGAGGACTTTGTCGAAAAAGTCAGAGATGGTGCAGTGATCCATCACTCTCCCTTTGTGTTGAATTGGGACCACAAAGCGGTGATTTTGGATACTCCCATTGGGAGTATCTCGGAGTCGTTTGTATTTCAACCATTGATCAGTTGCCGTTTTTCGGGTTTTGTAATTACCAAAGACGTTCATCAGATCAATAACACCAAACGTCGATCCTTTTTCCGGATGGTTTGCATGGCGGATCACAGTTCCCTTCTTCACTGCTTCTCTTTTCGCCCATTCCATGCAGTAAACTAGATCGCCGGCGCGGTTGGTTTCGAATCCATTTCCACCAGTCACAATTTCTGTTGGAATTTCGTCGGTCTCTGAAATCATCTGTTTCCACGGGTTCGTCCATCATCTCAACGTCGTCCATCACGCTTTCCACATTGACCGGTGTTTGCTGAGTTTCAGCGGATTCAGCAATGAACTTTCGGGCGTTGATCCCGGGTAAGAGGAACAATAAACGCATCAGACCCCGTCTGTTTATGACGGGAGTGTCTCGTTGCCCACGTCCAGCAAACTTGAACGTTTTCACTGTGGGTTGGCGGGAGTCTGTGGTTCCCGAGTCCAGGAAGTGCGGTTTTAAATTCTTCCAAACGTTTGTGGGGTCGGTCCCAACTCCCGCAACCTTCATGATATCGTAGATACTGCCATACCCATCGTAAGTGGTACGGATGGTCTTTCCGGCAAATGTTCCGTCTCCAAACGTTAGTTGATTCATATAAAGGGCGACGACGAAGACTTTTGAAAACCGAGTAATAAATTTTTTACATTGTATTTCGCGTAAATCACGTGTATTAAAACGCGTCGGACGTCTTTGGTCTCCTTTACACAACCAAACACATTTATATACAATGGACAAACTGACATTTAACAACGGAACCTTCGCTGGAAAAACGATCCGAACAACAACCGATGGATACGCCAGTATCTATGATATCATGCGGGTGGCCGGGGTTGGAAACGATCCGTCAACCGCTTGGAAGGATTTAAAACCGAAGTTCCATGATCCACAGGTCACCTCAGGAACCTCAGATTCCCGCCAAACGGCCGTGAAAATGTTCAAGTTTTCTGGGCGCGGGCAACGAGACACTCCCGTCATAAACGGGCCAGGGGTGGTGCGTCTGTTGTTCCTACTACCAGGGGCCAACGCCAGGCAGTTTGTTGCTGAATCCGCAGAGATCCTCGTTCGTCATTTAGGTGGAGATGAGACGCTCGTCGGGCAGATTCGCCACAACCGAGAAATCGCCCAACAAAATCCAGATTCGGCACAGGCATTCATGGCCGCCAATATACCCCGCGACGTTTCCACTGCCGTTACGTGTGAGATGACGAAGCTGGAAATCGAAGAACGGCGTGCTCGTCTGGTTCGATACGAAAAGGAAACAACTCGTCTAGACGAAGAGAATAAGATTCTTAAGCTGGAAGTCCTTGAAAAATACTGCCTGTACACCAGCAATAACGTACACGACCCACGCATCAAAGAACAAATCTTCAACGAAGTTAACAATCGTGAGTAGTAGAATTTTTTCAGAATATGTTTTGAGAACGCAAAAGTGCTGACAACTTTATTTTATAGAAATACTCTCGACTATAAATACACACAAGCAAATCGCAGACACCGATGGTTCGACGATTTTAGCACACTCGTCACTGGTCACAATCGACCAGGTGGCCACGGAAAACCTGGGGCTGCGTTTGACCACAAATCAAAAAAGTAGAATCGGCGTAATCGTGGCGAAAAGGTACCGCTGTTTACATCCGACGATGGACATTCAAACGGTCGACAAATATGTCAATGGAGAAATGCGCCCTGTTAAAGCATATCCACGCGAATTTGAGGATGAAATAATCGCGTGTATTGGTAACAATATTTAAGAAGTTTCAGGTATAAAGAAGTTTTATAATCGATTAAGTCCCGTTTGTTTAAATTGGCTGCAGCACGGTGTTTCCGCTCGGTTTTCGTGTAACCATTTGACTATTTCAAGGTGTCCGCCCCTAGCAGCGCAATCCATCGCGTCTTTCGTACACCACCCTTCTGTGCGGTTCTCGTGTAGCCATTTGACGACTTCGAGGTGACCGTTGTAGGCGGCCCAGTCCCAAACGTGCTCCTCCGCGTCATAAAGTTTTGCAATAGTATGCTTATTTTCCAGTCTGACAGCGGTTGAAAAGTCTGTCTGTAAAACTATGGCGTCATAAATTTCGACTGGTACGCGCATCGCTTGACACATAGTCTAGAATCTCCTTTACACAACCAGACACATTAATCCACAATGGACAAACTGTATTAAACAGTGATTTATTTTTATTGTTACCATTTACAAAATGGTCCATGCGACAGTAATTATACACTCGTAATTTCATCCACCATCTCGGAATACCTTTTTTTACAAATCAAAAATGTTTCCTCCAAATCCTGCTCGAACAACAGTCGCTGGTGCTGTGAGTCTCTTCAAAGACGCGTTCTTATCCAATATACAATATCATCCTAAACCCGGAATTCTTATGCTGGCCAATTCCACAAAACCAAAAACAATAACTAGTTTCAAATCCAAAAAGTTAAAAGGGGTCATCGTCTTTACAGATACAAATTTTATTGTGGTAGACACAGTTCGCAATCTTCAGGTAAATGTGACAAATGAGGATGTAGAACGTGCAAAGTTGTTCGAAACTTTTTGGACAAGCCAGCCTGTAGGAGAGCTGGACGTCGAGTTGGTCATCGAATACTATCTTGAATGGCTACTCATTTATTCAAAAACGATGAAATCTATGCTGATTGCCACAAGGACAGACCTGACAAAATATCATATAGACAAGACTCTTACAAATTTATTTACAAATATACATAGAAGAGTCTCTGAGAATCTTGACGAGTTTGAAGATGTTATTGGAGGAAACGTCCTTATGGATTACTCGGATGGTTCTGAACCTCAACCAAAAACCTTTCACGATTTCTGCAAAAACATGGCACAGGAAATGTTAGGCACTTATTTCTGTGATGAATGCTATATCCCGCTTGAACCAGTATTTGTCCATCATCGGTTTATTCCCGTAGGCCCTTTTTGGGAAGTTTGAGGCGTAATCGTGGCGAAAAGGTACCGCCGTTTTCATCCGACGATGGACATTCAAACGGTCGACAAATATGTCAATGGAGAAATGCGCCCAGTTAAAGCGTATCCACGCGAATTTGAGGACGAAATCGTCGCATGTATTTTATGTACATCTTCAATCTAGCTTAACGAAATCGTCGTTGGTATAAAGAAGTTTTAAAAAATCGAACAAGTCCCGTTCGTTTAAATTGGCTGCAGCACGGGGTCCGGTCGGATCTTGTGGGGAGATGAGACGGAGATTTGGGAGATTCGCCAGGACTCGAAGACACCAAGAGATCCGGTTGATGAACAAATCATCGCACGAAATCTCAAAAGGGACATGGCAAGGAAGCACGTCGTCTAAAAAATAGCAGCCCGTGCGGCGGTATCGTCGTAGAGCCCCGTAGCGGTCGGTCGAGGCCGACGTGCAGTGTATTTGCTCGTCCCACAGGTAGATGTCGAGCGACACGAGCGAGTCGTAGACCGGGCCTGGGAGAGCGACGCGTTTTTCGGGGTCGCTGGGGTGCGAGAGGGTGTGTCCTTCGCCGACTAGGTGGTATATCATGTCGGTGATTTCTGGCGGTAATTTACGAAACACGGAATGCGCTATCATCGTATGGTCTTCGCTTTGTTGAAATGGATTCGGCAAGAGTGCAATTCTCACAGGCGGCTGTAGTACCAATTGTATGACGTCATTTATTTACAGACGTTCACGTCCCGGATGTCTGTGAAATCTTAAAGAAAATAGGGGGGCTCTTAGCGGTTTATTCTAGCTCGATTTACAATTACAATCGTCGTACACTGTGTAATGAAGTTTCAAAATATCGTAGTATAACTCCGGCCTGCTTAGATCATCAAGCGTCGAAGAGTGGATGACGACGAGATGTGGAAGCATCGACAGGACTCGAATACATCGGGATACTCGGTTGACGAACGAGTCATCGCAAAAAATCTCAAAAGGGACATGGCACGCGAAGGGTTCGTCGTCTGTTGGAGGAAGTGCATCGAGAACGGGAAAGTCGTCGAAAATCCCGCGGCCCGCGCGGCGGTATCGCCATAGAGCCCCGTAGCGTTCGGTCGAGCCCAACGTGCATTGTATTTGTTCATCATATAGGTAGATGTCGAATGCCACGAGCGAGTCGTAGACCGGGCCTGGGAGAGCGACGCGTTTTTCGGGGTCGCTGTGGCGCGAGAGGGCGTGACCTTCGCCGACGAGGTGGTATATCATGTCGGTGATCTCGGGAGATAATTTATGAAACACGGAATGCGCTATCATCGTATGGTCTTCGCTTTGTTGAAATGGATTCTGGCAATTCTCACATGCGGCTGTAGTGTACCATTTCTAAGAGAGGCAAGTGGGTGACGTCATCCACGTCTTGATCGGGCCTCTGCGTCCACCGCTTCCTTTATTATCCGGTCCGAGACCTCACGGTTAGGGCGATTAATATGCGGTCCTCCCCGACGAGCCTTCTGAGCCTGAGCATACGATGCGGCAGCTTCAAGGTGAGTTTGGCATGATTTATTGTACAAAGTACAATGATCATTAAACCTTTTACAGCCTTTGTCGTGTTTTTGCATGTGACAAAGTTTCTTCGCGCATTCCTCGACCATGTACCCGCTTTTAGCACCACAGAGAATCTCGCCACACTCGTTTTGGATTTGTTTTGGGATCATCCGTTTACATTTGTTAAGTACCCAGACCTGTCGTTGTTTTTCGAATTCGGTGCACTCGGCCTCCTTTTGTTCGAGGTCGTTGGATTTTTGAAAATTAAATACAGCCATTTCCGCTTGGGTATATGAACGGGGTGCCTTGCGCTTCCTGATTTCGACGCACTCGTCTTGACATTTTCTGATCTTATCGTCGATATCTAGTGCGCTTTGATCGACGTGGGGTGGCGCCTCTGTCATAGGATTCACGGCGTTCATCGTTGCATATATAGCGGCGGCCCCTCCATGTGTACGACAATATCCATGGAAGAATGAACATTTATCAGGGTGCATTTCGCATTCACGTCTATTACCTTTAATCCCTCTACAATGCTCTTCATCTAGTTTTTTTTTTCTGAATCATGTCCTATTCTAGCCCACCCGCCTTTTTCCTTATGTGTTTTTACCCAATTGTTGATGTCGGGAGTATTGTCAGTATTGGCGAAGAAGGCATCCACGTCTTTATTTAAGGCAGCGACGTTAATTTTTCTGAAATCAATCGACGCGGCGTTCGTGCCATCTGTTTTTATCATGAGATGACGTTGGACGGCCGCATCTTCCGGCGTTCGGCATTTCCCCTTGAAAAAGACACAAGTTGGATCCTTCATACATTCATCTTTCTTTTTGTGTTTGTTACATCTCTCATCCACAAGGGCTTTGTATTCCCTATCAAAAGGACGATACTTATAATGACCAGACGGGTCGATGATACCATAAACTTCTTCATTTGATGACAAATCCACTCCTATAGAGCTCGAACTTGGAGGGAAATCCGTGTGAAAAGCTGGAACTGGTGTATCCGACGAAGGTTCAGCATACGGTGGATGGGATCCAGAAGGCCCCGCTGCGTCTTCTCCCGTTGGAATCGAATCCGCGGACGTGGAATCGGGCAACTCTCGACTGGGTCCATATATAATATCATCAGGGACGTAACCTACCGGTATACCCGACGAAGGGTCAACGTAGACAACTGCACCAGCCCCTGGCGCAGTGGTTGTTTCCGTAATCAAATACGGATCCCCAGACACGTCAAGACGCGTGGAATGGGCCAATAAGGGCCCTGTGTCTGTGTCCATCACACCAGAAGTCGCGGGACGTATGGAATCGGACAACTCTCGACGCTCATCCTCCGATACTTCCGGTGCGCTTGGCAGAGAGCTCGAACTTGGAGCGGAACCCGGAGGCGCCGACTGGGAAGAAAAGAATGCTCCGAATCCTGATCCTATAATTCCCATTCCTCTCGTAAGAATATTCGAACTCGCTGGGCTTTCTGCCTCAGTCACTATAGACGGAACACCGGGACCATACGAAGCACTCATATCTGAACCACCGCGACTAGCAGAAGCTCTAAGTAACGAGTCCGTAGTATTCACTACTTTTCCATCTACACCGTTCGTTCGCTCGTTGATTGAAAGAACTTGACCTAGTTCGGGGCGATTTAGTTCAGTCACTCCATCTTTTGACACCACGGTAGCTGCTCCAGCAAGCGCATTAAAGTTGGCTTCTATATTTTGATTATGTTCCTCAAGTGCACGCACTAACTCTTTGTTCACATTGGTACATTTACCCAAATTTCTGCTACACTCTTCCAATTGTCGGTTTCTTTCCTCTAGGTCTCTATCGTTTTGTTCATATCTTTGGTAAATTTCTGCGATCTTTGCTTTGATGGCCGTGATTTCCCATTCAATCTCATCAAGAGACCTTCGCTTTTGTGGATTGGTTTTTTCATCATCTAAATACTCCAGTATCTCCAAACTTGACAGAAGATCGGATTTAGCAAGAACTTCCTTCAGATAATGCTCTACTATACCCTTTTTCTTAATCAATGTGATTGTTGTGTTAACCACCCCCTTTCCGGGGTCCGTGTTTTGAATCACGCTTGAGTGACTTGGTACTGGGTGAGAACTTAGAGGACGATTCGGTGGAAGATACTGGCTGCTTTGTCCTGATTGAGGAAAGTAATACCTGTTTATGATCTTTGTGTCGTCATCTGGATTCGAGTAATTTCTTCGGAACATTTGTAAATTTACTTTGATCTACGCAAGCAATACGAATTATAATTTGTTCGCAAACCTTCCAATGTAATATATTTTTAAAAAAAAATACTCACTTTTCGTTTAAAAATATATTACTATCATCGCTTGAACGTCTCTTTTTTCATGTACGGCGCCGTGACCGAGTTTCCGCTTGTTCTGTCGTGACTGGCTTGCGAACCCGACCTGCGCGGCGGCTCTGATTTTTGTATCCCCTACAGAGACGCGCATTATTGGGAGTGGACACGCATTAATAAAATTAAATTTTCTTTATGAAATTGAAAATAGAAGCGCGATTTATTTTCTTGTTCTTGATATAGTCATCTTAACAAAAACACATCTAAACACATCAATCCTGATAATGTCCCAATTTACCGACCCCGTTAAAACAAGTCTAGCGCTTTATGAGAACCAAGTCAGCACTACTGACAACGCCATCCCTGTAGATGTACACGGCACTATGAGCGTTGGGCATACGAAGGTTATTCCCGTGTCTGTTGAAAATTCGTACCTCACTCCGACAAGTAGCGATATTCCAGTGGTGGTAAACGATGGCGGAGATCATCATGAATATGCGCATCTCATCCCAGAGGAAAATCGCACTGCCCCTAAAGAGGAGGGAGGCGATGGAAACGAAATACTCCCGCAAAACACGACAGTCGTCCAGACAGAACCGGCAACTGAACCAGCTGCCAGCCAATAAATTAATACTAATTATTAGCTATTTTGAATAAAGTTTATTGAAAAAATTCCCCGTGTCCACACCCAATATCTAACTAGAATGTCACCAGACCTCGTGTTCTCCGCGCTCAGTTGCCACGGTAAACTGCGAGTTTATGCTCTTCACGTGAATTTATTTGATCCAAAAACCGCGATCTCTTTACATTTTTGATTTTCACAGCGCTTTTTGGGGTAATCTATACACTACGCGCGGCGACGTTCTGCAGCTCGTGTTCTCTGAGCAATGCCGACGGATGCCGATTTTGTTTTTGTTTTTTTCTTAGGAGTTGATGCGGTTTTTCGTTTTTTTGCGATAGGTTTTTTTGTAGATGACAATGGCCGTTTGCGCGGAGATTTTCTAACAGCAGTAGTACTACGCGATTTTGATCCTGTTGACGAAGGGTAACGACAATTTTTTGGTATACCTGGAAACTTTTTACGCAACTTGCAAATTTCAGTCATGTTAATAATAAAAAAAATAAATAAAGCTTTGTCATTTTTATTCAAGTAAATTTTTTTTTTAATTACATTTCCTTCCTCGTCTTCCGTCTCCACACATACGCATCCGTTTCCGTCCGACACCCAATACCCCATCTCGAAGGCATCTATTTGCAGGTGGCGTCATCAGAGTAGTCACGTGGGCCAACTGTAAACAAAAGTACAGTCCCCATCGTTTCATCCATTTCCCACGAGGCTCAAGAAAGAACAAACCACAACCCATGTACAGAAAGAAGCGCAATAGTACAACAACGAATGACGAAGCCACGAAGCGCCGTTCAGTAACTTGCGGAAGCTGTAAGCAAGAAGGCCACACCAGTCGCTCGCAAAATTGCCCGTATTTCGTGAAGAAAGGAATGTCGACAGTAAGTTCTGCAGTGCGACGCACCAATTGGCCTTTACAAAAAAATTAACTTGCAATAAAATAGTCCAATTCAGAAGAGACTAGAATGACATTGAGCAATCTACCAGTGGATGCGCTATTACGTATTCTAGCGTATTGCCAGGCTCCTCAGTTGGTAATTCTTTCCAGCCTTTGTAAATCCCTTCGAAATGCAACGGAACAAGAAGCACGTCTCAGATGCCCTTCTGAAACTCGCCTTGGGAAACCAACAAGTCAGTGCTGGGTTGCGTATCTCTCGTACAATTTTCAAAAATGTGTGAATCTGGAGGATCGTATTACGAAAACGCGGGCAATGCAAGAGTATGGACTCAGTGAACGAGAATTGATGCTTCTAGATGTCATTCTCGCCCCAAATCCACATTACAAATCAGCCGCCCCTATGCGTCTCTATTCGGAACGCGCTGTCCAAATCGCATCGCACAAGAAGCTGGGTCCTTGCGGTTTATATTTCAAAAAACAACAGCGGATATCGACGGGAATCGTCCGAAACGAAAGACGCGAATCCGCACAACAAAAGAGAACAGATGAATTGAAATCAGCACTGGAAGCCAACGGGCTAACGTTACGCTCCGATTCCGCAGTATGCGCGGCCTTCATAAGCGGGTCTAAGCAACGCAATCTACGCCAATGCATCACACTCATGAAGAAAGCTCATATTCTACATCAACATACCAATTACAGCACGTTTTTGGACACGGCATACGAAAATGCTCGGATGGATGATGAGTACGATGGAAAATTTCAGCTGCACTGGTTGGAACACAAATCAGATGCCGAGGTGCAAGCGCTTTGGAATTATTTCCAAAGCATAATCACATCAGCTCTTTCGGAACTCCAATCACCCCTATGTGCATGTGGTGAAATTCAGAATTCGGATACACCGCCTACACAATCTAGCGCGAGTTATTTGTATAAGTTTACATTTCCTGTTAAAGTCAAACTTCTTCGAGATGGATTGGATCATGGACAACATACAAGCACACAGAAGGATGACGCTGAAGACGAACGTATTCACTCCCGTGCTATTGACATAGCCAAATGGATTTTTAATATGACATCCCACGAAGAATTACGTTTGAAGGCGTTCGTTTCCGACGACGTCTGTAAATACATCGAAGGCACAACCGACATCGAAGTGACCAAATCTCACATTCGGACCCAGATAGACGAAGAAAACGTGCGACTTGATCGATATGGCAGGATATGCGCGACAAGGGAAGCAATGAAACAAGAATTTGCACCATACTCGTGGGGGTTTAAACGGATGGAACACGAGCATTTTAAAGAATTACATCACGATCTCGACAAAGGTACATGGGACTCGAAGCTCTGGCTTTCTCGACTTTCCGCCGCATGCAAGTTCAAACTCGACAGGACGCGGCCCGCGAGCTGCGAAAAAGGCGCATATCTAGACGAAATGTTAATGAACTTCATTGCGAGCGACGATAAATCGTTGGAAACTGAACCTTTGGACAGTTCGGAAAGGAAATGGCTACATCAACGTTGCACTCTCATGAAACTTGGCCACACTACCATTGGAACTGGTGATCAAAAGAAACAGAAGAGTATAAAAATCGAGAAGTTTTAGTTAATAAGACGCATTCCACAGGGTCCGTATGTTGACAGTGAAGACGACGAATTTCCTGATGATTACCCAGATCCGACAGAGACGACGTATCGATCAAAGGGTTGATGTTTGAGTGATGATTCGCGTCTAACTAGTCTATATACACATCCCTCATTCTGCCAGGAATTACAACCAAACGCGCCGTTTGTTTTCGGTCGGAAATGTTTTTTGTTGGCATTTGACCAAAATGAATGAATCGGCGTGGAAATCTAATAGTCAATGTTTGGTTTGGGCTGAGCGCAAGGTGATGATGACGGATAAGATGATACGCCGGGCGACCGGACTCTTTGTCATAACCGACCTAATTAATGCGTTTGGCGATTACGAGACGGTATATGAGATCGACGAGACTTGGAATACGGTGAAATACATAATGGCACCAACCGATATACACGTCCGGCGTCCCTGGGATGATAGAATGGAAGATTGCTGCACTCTAGCCGATTTTTTCGACTTTATCCTCCCTCATATAAGCGGTCCAGATGCGACTAAAATCAAGCGCGCGCGTTGCGTGAAGTATATCGAGCGTGCAATGAATAATACAAAAGGGTTCGTATGTAGAATCGATCAAAAAACACAAGAAAATCGGTACTGCGTCAGCCATTTGCTATTCGCATTTGGCATGTATCGGACGATCCAAATGGCATCCAGGGCTTACACAGTCTATAAAGGGCGTTTAGCATGTAAAGGCGAAAAACTTCCATTCGAAAAAATAGCGAACAAAGATATTTGTTCGATTGACGAGTTTTTCGACCGTATACTTCCGAATTTAAATATATTTCCCCTTCCTCGTCGGCAAAATTTACAAACACAAAAGAATCACACCCAGATAATAGACGGGGGGTCGGATCCGAAGCGGTTTAAGCCCCAATCAAGCGACGTGACGAGACACAACTCCCCTAAAATCATAGAACTAAACATTCGATATACTTTTTAATAGACTAGTCTATGGTTCTGTAAAGAGATTGCACTCGTGGGTGCGGTCACGTGATACGGCCCGTTTCGTAAATTATAGTTTTATTTTATAAAAACTATATAAAGAACTGGAAGGAAAAAGAAAATATTGAATGTCGTCAGGAATACAGAACGAAACAGAGCCAACTCTTTTCACGGGAAATGTCGCAATCCATCCAAGCACCGATCCGTCCGAAGGCAACGGGAGTGTTGAAATAGCTGGTGCTTTGTTTTGTGACGAATTAAGATCGTATCACGACAACACAGCAATTGCGGTTTTTGATACACAATTTACCCCAAATAACGTCTCATGTACAAACATCTCAGCACAATCACTAACATTGTTAAACCCTCTTCCAATTTCTTGTGGTGGTATTGGCGTGATTAGTGTTCCGGCTGGTCGTATTTTAATCGGAAATGGAACGAGTCCCATCTTGACATCCCCCAATCTGTTATTTAACCAAGAAACATCCTCGCTGATGGTTCAAAACCAACAAATTACCGGCAATCTGTCCGTTTCCGGCGACTTGATATTACAGAAACCACTGCCATTGTTTTGCGGGGGACTTGGTCTTTCGACGCTTTCTGTTGGAAGCATCCCATTTGGCGATTCATCCACGGCGGTTACATCTTCGTCACAATTTAATTATGACAAAGTTGCAAATAAACTATACGTTGAAAATATTTCGGTAGGCTCGAACGCTACTATCAACGGCGTTGCAACAATAGACGAAATTAATAGCGGTAAAATCTCTGTATCAACTTCCGCCAATTTTTCGTGCCCTGTTGTAATCGAGGAAGCCATCGCACAAAATCATGCCGCAACAAAAGGTTATGTTGACGCGGTGTCGCCTGGAACGATCATTGCAGGCGACGGCTTAACTAGGATGAACTCTACGTTAAATGTAAACAACAATCAGCCTCAGATAACATCCCTCGGTGTATTGACTTCACTCGCAGTAACAGGAAGTCTTTCGAGCGGTGCACTATCGTCAACTACCGGTGCGTTTTCAGGGATTACAAACGTCGCAAACACAACGAAACTTGCTGCCACAACAAACACCATTAGCGCATCCAGCGGCTCGTTGACACTTGCAGGCGACCTCCATTTATATCACACATCAGCCCCTCAAATCGCGTTCTTCGCCGGAAGTCAAGCGCCGCCTGCATTTACCACCCGCAGCGCCGGAACTCGAGTGGTAGTGTATCCGAGCATTTCGACGACCGCAGTGGATTATGCCATCGGATGCGAAACGTCAAACATGTGGTTTTCAACACCAACCAGTACATCTGGGTTCAAATGGTACGGCGGAACCTCGCTAGCTGCGGCGTTGACGGGAGCAGGTGCACTGACGCTTACATCTGGCCTGGCTGCTACAAACGGAACCTTTTCGGGCGCCATTACTGGCACGGTATTCAGTGGATCATCCGCCTCTTTTTCAGGGAATACGACTGCGGCTTCGTTTTTAACGGGGACGGGCTCGATCTCGGGATCAGGCGCGGGGTTATCTGTGAGAGGTGGGTCTACTACCGCAAACTTTATCAGTTTCAAGCCAAACACGGTCGCATTGTCAGCCCCCGAATTGCTCATTACATCGGCCTCCACCGTATTGAAGCGCAATGACGGTACAACAAATTCGCTATCCATCGACAATGCCACCGGAATCATTACCATTGGATATGCGTTAAACTTGTCTGGATCAGCGACCTTGCAAGGCGTGACGTCAGCTGAACTCACGCAAATAGGCAACATCAATTCGGTGGCAATATCAAACGCCAAATGGACATATCTCGGCGCGATGAACCAAAACGTACACAGTACAAGTTCGCCGACATTCGTCGCGGTGACTTTGGGTAGCTTAACCGCTACAACGGGCACATTTTCGGGGAACGTGACTGCGCCATCATTTTCTGGAAATTTGATTGGAGGAACTTTGTCGGCTACAACGGGCACATTTTCGGGGAACGTGACTGCGCCATCATTTTCT
>Ga0126314_10000335_pt1 | contig 23406 bp, 27 predicted proteins | sample Plot105B_FD_92535 | JGI IMG/M metagenome (GOLD analysis project Ga0126314, IMG submission 92535) | Serpentine soil microbial communities from UC McLaughlin Reserve, CA, USA - Plot105B | ecosystem: Environmental > Terrestrial > Soil > Grasslands | place: USA: UC McLaughlin Reserve, Lake County... | reverse complement strand
GACGCTGCAGCGACCGTCGCCGCCGGACAGGTGATCGGCCGGATCCGGCTCGGCTCGCATTGCTCCTCCAGCTGTCTGCATTGGGGGCTGCGACGTGGCGAGGAATACCTCAATCCCCTGCAACTTCTCGACGACCACAGCGGATCCGTACGGCTGGTCGGCGCCGCTCAGCGTGATGTGGCAACGGCGGCCGCCGCAGCGCGAGCCGCCGAGATCGCCCGGTTCCCCACCCCGGCGACACTGCCGACTTCAGCTGGATCGGCAGGAAATCACGGATTTGTTTCACCAGTGCCCGGCGCGATCACATCGGGATTCGGCATGCGATTCCATCCCGTTCTCCGGACGTGGAAGCTGCACGACGGCACAGACATCGGCGCCGCTTGTGGCACACCGATCCGGGCGCCGTACACGGGACGGGTCAGCTCTGCCTACTACAACGCCGGCTACGGCAACCGCCTCATGATCGATCACGGGGTCGTCGGCGGCCGGCGGGTGATCACCGGCCTGAACCACGCGACCCGTTATGTCGTCGGCGTCGGCCAACCGGTCAGCCAGGGCCAGGTTCTCGGCTACGTCGGCAGCACCGGCTTTTCGACGGGATGCCATCTGCACCTGATGATCTGGCTGGACGGCGTTGTGGTGGATCCGATGACCTGGCTGTAACCACCACGATGCCTGAGCCTGTCTGAGCGTGCTGGTGCTAGGCCCTCGGATGGGCCTGCTGGTAGGCCGTACGAAGCCGGTCGTTGGTGACGTGGGTGTAGATCTGGGTCGTCGCGAGCGAAGCGTGCCCGAGCATTTCCTGCACGCTCCGCAGGTCGGCACCGCCTTCCAGCAGATGGGTTGCCATGGCGTGCCGGAGGCCATGCGGACCGAGGTCAGGAGCCCCTTCCACGACTCCAAGGGCGCGGTGGACGATCCGGCGCACCACCCGCTGATCAATCCGCCGGCCATGCAGGCCGAGAAAGATCGCGGTGCCGGACTCGGTTGTCGCCAGTTCCTCCCGAGGCTGTCCCAACCACACCTCGAGCGCACACAGCGCAGGCCGGCCAACCGGAACGCTTCGTTCCTTGCGCCCTTTGCCTGTTACCCGTACGGTGCCGTGTTGGATGTCCAGATCGTCGATGTTCAGCCCGACGAGTTCAGAAACCCGGATGCCCGTCGCATAGAGCAGCTCCAAAATGGCCACGTCTCGGCGAGAAGCCGGTCCCCCTGCCTCAGTTGTTAGCGCAATCGCGGCTGCAAGCATCTCAGCCGCGTCGGCCTGCCCGAGAGTGGCTGGAAGTTTTCGTACCGTCTTCGGTGAACGCAGTTTCGCGGCCGGATTGCTCGCCGCGTGCCCGACTTCGTGTGCCCAGGCCAGAAACATCCGTACGGCCGCGGCCCGGCGTTGCAGTGTCGCGCGAGATTGACCCAGCGACTGCTGCTTGGCAAGCCAGCTCCGGAGGCTGCCCAGCGACGCGTGGTCCAGCGAGCCTATCCCGAGCCGCTGAAGGTGCACCAGGAATCCGGATATGTCACCTGAGTACGCGCGAACCGTGTGTGTGGAGTGGTTGCGGTTGAGTCGAAGATGCCGGACATAATCGCCCAGCACGGCGGCATATGCCGGACTCAACTCCTCCCCGGGCTCCACGACACCACGATCAGCGCAAGGGCCGACCCGCACAAGCCGCCACTCCGCTAACCGGTTTTCAGTCAGATCGGACGGTAGCTTTGGTCCGTGAATCCGACCCCAGAGCTGAGCGTTGCGGACCTCAGAACGGGTGGCCGAGTCCTGCCGATCGTGCGCTGGGGAACCCCGGTGATGCACGCCATGACCAGGCCGGTTCGGGGGTTCGATGATGACTTGCATCAACTCATTCGAAGCATGTTCGCCACCATGTATGCAGCCGAGGGCGTCGGACTAGCCGCAACTCAGGTCGGCGTTGACCTGGCGCTCTTCGTCTTCGATTGCGTGGACGAATCCGAGGTCCGCCAGATCGGCGTGGTGTGCAACCCACAGGTTTTGCTGCCCGAAGGCAAGGATCGAAAGCTCGAAGCATCAGACGAGGGCTGCCTTTCCCTCCCGGGCGCATTCATAGAGCTGGCCCGGCCGAACCAGGCCACATGTCGCGGCGTCGATGCCTTCGGCAACCCGATCGAGGTGCTCGGTACTGGGCTGCTTGCCCGTTGCCTTCAGCACGAGACCGACCACTTGAACGGCATCGTCTTCGGCGACCGGCTTTCCAGCCGAGCACGAAAAAAGCTCAACCAGATCCATGCCGAGGCCGCCGACCGCTATCCGCGTGACTGGCCGGTGTCCCCCCGCGTCCCTACTGAGTCCGAGCCGAGTACGTAGCAGGCGATCGCCGCGGCTGCCGAGACATTAAGTGAGTCGACGCCCGGAGACATCGGAATTCGCGCCCGAAGGTCCGCGCTGCGTGCCCAACTCGCGGACAGTCCTGCACCTTCAGTGCCGAGCAGAATTGCGATCTTCTGGTCCGCGCCCACTTGGGCATGAACAGCCTCGAGGTCCGCAGCGTCATCCGCCAGGCTCAAGGCAACGGTCCGGAAGCCAGCACCTCGAAGCAATTGGGGAGTTCCCGCCCAGTCGGTCAGTCGTGCCCAAGGCAGCGAGAACACCGCCCCCATGCTGACCTTGATCGCACGGCGGTAGAGCGGGTCGGCTGCCCGTGGCGCGAGCAATACGCCGTCCCAACCCAGACCCGCCGCGTTCCGCACGATCGCACCGACGTTGGTGTGATCGACAACATCCTCGATGACGACAATCCTGGGTAGCGCCAGCAGGTCCTCGACTTGATGGCGCTGCTCGCGATGGAGGGATCCAAGGGCGCCCCGATGGACATGGAATCCGGTGACGTCCTCGGCGACGCGTTCGGTCACCAGGTAGATGGGAACTTCCGGCCACCTTTGGGTCAGATCGACAAGCCCGGCGAGCCAGCGCTCGGTGAGCAGGAACGACTTCGGCCGGTAACCGGCTTCGACCGCACGGCGAATCACTTTTTCGCCCTCGGCGATGAACAGCCCTCGTTCAGTTTCCACAAGCCTGCGCAATGACGCGTCACGCAACCTGACGTAGTCCGACAGCCGGGGATCGTCGGCGCCATCGATCACGGCGATGCCCACAATCCCCCAGCCTACGGTGGTCAACCGGGACGCAGGCCGCAAGGGAATCGAGCTGCTCCTAGTCTGAGCCGGTGGCCGAAGACTCCATAACCCTCGGCAGCCCCAGTTGGCTTCCAGCACGTGATCATCCCGAGCTGCTCGCCGAGCCAGTTCGCGCAGCGATCGCGGATCAGCGCATGACCTGTTACGTGGCAGCCATCGAGCCGACGCTGGCCGACACGGCAGCATTCTGCGAGCAATACCAGGTACCGCTTGCCGTATCGGCGAACTGCGTGGTCGTCGCCGGTCGCCGCGCCGAAACATCCACGATGGCGGCGTGCCTGGTGCTGGCAACTGATCGGGCCGATATCAACAAGACAGTCCGCCGGCATCTTGACCTGCGCAAGATCTCCTTCGCCAGCATGGCCGACGCCGTGGCTCAGACAGGTATGGAGTATGGGGGCATCACGCCGATCGGGCTGCCACCGGACTGGCCGATCTTGGTCGATGATCAGGTAGCCAGGTCCGACTGGATCGTGATCGGCAGCGGCATCCGCGGCAGCAAGATCGCGATCAAGGGGGCCGATGTGGCAGCTCTGCCGGGCACGGACGTTATGAGCATCACTCAGTAGTCCATCGGAGACTGCTGGACCGTCAGGGCTGCGCGAACCTGCCACTTCGCGCGAACCCGCCACGTTGAGCCCCGCGGGTACACCTTGAGCCCCGGATACGAGGCTCAAGGTGGCGCTACGGGGCTCAAAGTCGATCTGGTAAAGGGTCGGTCGACCTCATTCCCAGACAAGGCTGATGATCGCCACCACCCCGACCGCAACGATGACCACCCGATAGAGCGTCGCCGGTAGCCTCCGGCCGACCCTGCCCCCGAGCTGCGCTCCCAGCACCGAACCAACTGCAATGGCGGCCGCAGCCGCCCAGTTCACTCGTGCCTCCTCCTGGGCGGTTGGCACGAAGGTGATGATCACGAAGAGAACGCCGGCCACCCCGTTCACGATCGCCGCCAGCACATTCTTGACGGCGTTTATTCGGGCCAGCGACTCCACCAACCCAATGCCCATGACCCCGATCAGCAAGACACCCTGGGCGGCACCGAAGTAACCCCCATAGACACCGGTCAGCAGAATGGCCAACCACAACCAGAACCCGCCGTGCGGGCCGGGTTCATCGGTGGAGAGCCGCACTCGCCGAGCAACGATTCGCCGGGTCAGGGCAGGCTGAATGATGACCAGGAGGCAGCCGACGCCGATCAGCACTGGGACTATGGCGTCGAACGCCTCAGAAGGCAGCCATAACAGCAGCAGGGCACCCACAATGCCGCCGATAAGTGATGCCGTCCCAAGGCGGAGCACTCGTGTCCATTGCCCATTCAGTTCGGTGCGCATCGAGTGTGCACCCGACACCGAACCAGGCGCGAGTCCCACAGTGTTGGACATGTTGGCTGTGACCGGCGGTATCCCCAGCGCCAGCAAGGTGGGAAAGGTGATCAAGGTTCCCGATCCCACCACGGTGTTGATCAGGCCCGCAGCCGCACCGGCCACAACCAGGGCCAGCAGCTCGAGCCAAGTCACTGCGGCGGGCTAGGCGGCACCTGAGTAGAGTACGGCTGAAACTGCTCGGCCCCGGACCCGCTGTCGGAGACGGCCGGTTCGGCATGACCGTTGGGTCCGGCGGACACCGCCGGTTGGTCGGCTGTGCCACGAGGCAGGGATCGCTCGCCGCGAAGCGGTTTCTCCAGTTCGGCGGCTTCCTCGATCGCCTCCTGTACGGTCCGCTGTGCTTCGGCTTCCTCCTCGGCGTTCTGTCTCGCGATCTCGCTCGCCACGTCTACCTCAGGTGGAGGCTTGAAGTCGCCGTTGGCGACCGCCGGGATGGCCGAGCTGATCTTGCTCGCGGCACTGCCGAGACCCTTCAGCGCATCGTTGAGCTCGCTCGGCACGATCCACACCTTGTTGGCGTCACCGCGCGCAATGGTCGGGAGCATCTGCAGATACTGGTAGGCCAGCAGGGCTTGGTCGGGCTGGCCGGCGTGGATCGCGTTGAAAACCGTCGTTATGGCTTGGGCCTCACCTTCAGCATGCAGCATCTGCGCCTGCCTATCGGCCTGAGCTCGCAATACTGCGGCCTCCCGATCGCCTTGCGCCCGCAGGATCGCTGACTCCTTTTCACCGCTTGCGGAAAGGATCTGCGACTGCCGCTGGCCCTCCGCGATCAGGATGGCGGCCCGCTTGTCGCGCTCGGCCCGGGCACCCTTCTCCATCGCGTCCCGAATGGTCGCCGGTGGTTCGATTGCCCGCAGCTCCACTCGGTTTACTTTGATACCCCATTTGCCGGTTGCTTCATCCAGCACGACCCGCAACTGTTGGTTGATCTGCTCCCGGCTGGTCAGAGCCTGCTCGAGATCAAGACCGCCGATGATATTTCGCAAGGTCGTCATCGTCAGCTGTTCGATGGCCTGGACGTAATTCTGCGCCTCGTAGGCGGCGCGTACCGGGTCGATGATCTGGAAAAAGATCACCGAATCTATGTTGACCATCAGGTTGTCCTCGGTGATGACACCCTGGGGCGGGAACGGCACGACGTTCTCCCGCATGTCGATGTTGTAGCGAACCTTGTCCAACAGCGGCACGACCAGATGGGGGCCCGGCTCCAGCGTGCGGTTGAACTTCCCCAGCCGCTCGACAAGTCCGACCCGCTGCTGCCGGATGACCCGAACCGCGTTGGCAATAAAGAAGATCACCGCGAGCGCTATCACAAGCGCAACGATCAATGAGGTGACGTCCACTTCAGTCCTATCCGCAGAACCCGTTTGGGTTCAGCCTGTTCTCAACCCCAGCTCTTTAAGGCAGTGCGCCGTGTTTGGGGTAGACCACGGCGATGGCTCCGTCGATCTCGTAGACCTCGATCTCAGTGCCCTGCTCGATCACCACCTCGGAGATGTACGGGCGGGCCGTCCAGCTCTGCCCGTCAACCTTGATCTCGCCACCGTGCTTGTCGATCTGGGATACGGCGATGCCAGTGCTGCCGACGAGTTTCGCAGTCGAGGAGCGGTAGCCCGGCATGTTGCGTACCCGTTTCATCAACGTCGGTCGTAGCAGAAGCAGCATCAGGACCGATACCCCGGCAGCACTCAGAATCTGTAGCCACCACAGCCCGGGAGCGAGAACCGCCACAGCTGCACCGGCCAGCGCACCCACCGCGAGCATGATCAACACTAGGTCGAGCGACAGGATTTCGGCGACACCCAACAGGAATGCAAGGCTGAGCCAGATCGCCCAGCCATTGTCACCCAGCCAGTCGGTCAAGTTCTCTCCCACGGTGCACCCGCCTCACCATCAATGGTGCCATCTTGATTGTGTCCGCTTGAGCGATCGCACCACCGCACCCCATCAGACCGCCCGGGCGACCCATCGGCCATCGGATTCCGTCAACTCAAGCGGCATGTCGAACGTCGCTGAGAGGTTGTCGGCCGTCAATGTGTCGCGAAGTTCACCGACCGCAACGACCCGTCCCCCTCTGAGCAGCAGCGCGTGGGTGATGCCCTCCGGAATCTCCTCCACGTGGTGGGTGACCAGCACAGTGGCAGGCGCATATTCGTCGAGAGCCAGTTCGCTCAGCGTGCGAACCAGGGCCTCCCTTCCGGCCAGATCAAGCCCGGCAGCCGGTTCGTCCAGCAACAGCAGCTCTGGATCTGTCATCAGAGCCCGCGCAATCTGGACCCGCTTGCGTTCGCCTTCGCTAAGGGTGCCGAAGGTCCGATCGGCAAGCGAGTCGATCCGCATCTGTGCCAGCAACTCGTTCGCCCGCTCGTGATCAAGCCCGTCGTATTCTTCCCGCCAGCGACCGAGCACGGCGTACGACGCCGAGACCACGACGTCGTGCACCCGTTCCGCGCGCGGAATGCGCTCCGCCAAAGCTGCTGAGGTCAACCCGATGCGTGGTCGAAGCTCGAAGACGTCGACCGTGCCAAGCACTTCACCCAGCAAGCCGGCCACGCCGCTGGTGGGGTGGATCTGGGCCGCCAGGACCTGCAGCAGTGTTGTCTTGCCGGCGCCGTTGGGGCCGATGACGACCCAACGGTCGGTTTCATCGACTCGCCAGGTGATGTCGTCCACCAGCGTCGAGCCACCGCGAACGATGGTCACTCCAGCCAGGTCAACCACGATCGCCATGGAGGAAAACCCTACAGGCGAGCACGGTTCCTGAGGTTTGATCAGTAGTCGGCGAAATCTGCCTCGAGAATCTCCCGGTCCTCCGGATCGGCTACCGGGATCGACGTTGCTGCCGCCCAGGCCTGTGCAGCATCGGCGTCCCGACCCAACGCTCGCAGCGCGCGGGCCCGTGCTTCCTGCGCATAGGCGAGGTCGAAGTCGGTCAGTCCATGTTCGAGGCAGATCGCCAGGCATCGCTCGGCGGAACGCAGTGACGCGGTCGGCTGGCCGCTGAGCAGCAGCGCCTTGGCGATCATGTAATCGGCTCGAGCGGCGTTCTCCGGCTTGGCATCCCGAGCGCGTTGCCAATGAAAGGCCGCAGCGTACGCCCGGCGGAGCATTTCTTCATCGTCCTCAGCGGTCCGTACAGGCTTGTCGAACAAGTCCCAGAGTGAGTTGTTCGCCTCGACGGCCTGCGCCCGGTGCCAGTCGGGCTCGATGATCTCCACCGGGTCCGCCTCATCCATCACGGCCGGCAGTGCACGGCCGGTTTCCAGCAGGCTCTTCATGCTGTCCAGAATCCAGACCCAGCCGTCCTTCACATTTGCCCAGGTCAGCGGGCTTCTGGCGAGGTCGCCGTGCACCAGCCGAACTCTGGTCAACCCCTCGCCGGCCCGTTCGATTGTCCACTCGACCCGGCCAGGCGGCTCATCAGCCATGGCCGCGTCGTACAGCACGTGCCAGGTCTGCACCAAGCGACCCGGTTGCCCCTCCGCGGGCGGCTGCATGTCCTCGATCACTCCGTCGATTGCGGGCCGACCGTCGTCGGTGACCGTCCGGTAAGGTCTCCCGCGACTTGGGGGCCTGACAAATGACGTTCGATGGAAGTATCGGCGGGTCCACGCTGAGTCGGTAATCGCCGACCAGACCTGTTCCGGCGTGGCCGCGATATAGATCTGATAGACGTGCGCGGTGATGGGCATGGCAGCTCCTAGGGGTCGATGACCTGCTGTTCCAGATCGACCAGGGCGCTGGCAAAAGGCGCGGCATATTTGCTGATCCAGCGGTGGGCGATCTGGGCAATCGGAACCGGATTCAGGTAATGCAGCTTGGTCCGGCCTTGTCTGACAGTGGTGATCAAGTTGGCGTCCTGCAGAACGCTGAGATGCTTGCTGACACCGAACCTGGTCATCTCGGGAAAACGCGCCCAAAGATCACCGGCGGATTGGCCGTCGGCTTCGAACAACGCGTCGAGGATGGCTCGGCGGGTCGGGTCCGCCAGCGCCCGAAACACCTCGTCCCCCTCGTCCACGTCACCATAATAGGTGACTAAAAGGTCACATGTGAAGACCTTAGACCGTCAAGCGCCGGTGGAGTGGAGACCGCCGTCGACGTGAATCATCTCGCCGGTCGTCTTCGGGAAGAAGTCGCTGAGCAAGGCCACCACTCCCCGGGCGGTGGGCTCCATGTCCTTCGGGTCCCAGCCGAGGGGCGCCCGCTGACTCCACACCTCGTTGAATTCCTCAGCGCCCCCGATCGCCTTCTTGGCCAGCGTCTCCAGTGGCCCGGCGGCGACCAGGTTCACCCGAACGCCATCTGGGCCGAGGTAGCGAGCCAGGTACCGGCTCGTACTTTCGAGAGCCGCCTTGGCCACTCCCATCCAGTCGTAGACGGGCCAGGAGATCCGGGCGTCGAACGTCAGGCCGACCACCGAGGCAGGATTTGAGAACAGCGGTCGACAGGCCATCGTGAGCGAGGTCAATGAGTAGGCGGAGACCTGCAGGGCCGTCCCGACGTCTTGCCACGGCGTGCTCAAGAACTTCCCGGCGAGTGCAGTCTCTGGATTGGCAAAAGCGAGCGAGTGCACCAGGCCGTCCAGAGAGCCGACATGCTGACGCACCGCGTCGACCAGTCCGGAGAGATGATCGTCGTTCGTCACGTCGACCTCAAGCAGAGGCGGCACCGGATCCAGCTTCTTGATCACTCGCCCGGTTAGGCTCAGCGCCCTCCCGAAGTTGGAGACGATCACCGTCGCTCCTTCGAGTTGGGCAACACGGGCGACATGGAAGCCGATCGAAGTGTCGAGCGTGACTCCGGCTACCAGGATGTTCTTGCCCTCCAGGATTCCCACGTCAACTCCTTCAGTGGCCCATGCCAAGACCGCCGTCGACCGGAATCAGCGCACCGGTGATGTAGCCGGCGCCGTCGCTGGCAAGGAATTCGATGGTGCTCGCGATATCGTCGACGTCGCCCAGCCGGCCCAGAGGTATTTGTGCGGCGTACTTCGTGGTCAAGTCCTCGCCCAGCTCCGCGGTCATGTCGGTCTTGATGAAACCAGGAGCGACAACGTTGGCGGTGACGCCGCGGGAGCCCAATTCGCGGGCCAGCGAGCGCGCCAGGCCCACCAGGCCAGACTTTGATGCGGCGTAATTAACCTGGCCAGCCGAGCCGAGCAGCCCGACAACCGAGGAGATGAAGATGATCCGGCCGAAGCGTTTCTTGATCATCGGACGGGCGGCCCGCCTGGCCACCCGAAACGCCCCAGTCAGGTTGGTCGCAATCACCGCATCCCAATCGGCGTCGGTCATCCGCATCAGCAACGTGTCGCGGGTGATGCCGGCGTTGGCCACCAGGATGTCGACGGTGCCGAGTGCCGATTCGACCTGGCCGAATGCTACATCCACCTGACCCGGATCGGTAACGTCGCACTGCACACCCAGCACACCAGCGGGTACGTCACCGGTCCGGTAGGTCGCCGCAACCCGATGGCCCGCACCGACCAGCCGCTCGGCAATCCCCCGTCCAATTCCTTTGCTGGCACCTGTCACCAGAGCGACGCGCGGCGCCGTACCCTCCAGTTTCTGGTCGGCGATGTCTGGGCTGGGTGCTGTCACGAAGGTCACGCTATCGACTGACTTGAGGCCTCGCGAGCAGGCGTAGGCTGACAAGGTGGCAGGCAGTGCGCAGGTTTCCAGCCGCGGTCAGGGACAGCGGTCGCCGGCGACCTTGATCACCGACGCCCGGTCCGGAGCCAGTAAAGAGATGTCCTCCCGAGTCCGCCGCTACACCTACACAATGGCTTTCCGGACCGCCTGTTTCGTCGCGATGATCTTCGTTCCCGGCGTTTTTCGCTGGGTCCTGTTCGGCTGTGCGGTCTTCCTCCCGCTGATCGCGGTCATTCTCGCTAACCAGGCCAATCGACGCTCAGCTTCGCGGTGGGCGGTAGCCGCGATTCCCACACCCGCCAGCGACGCTCCACAGCTGACCACTGGACACGAGTCCGATGAGGAGACCAGTGACGTGATCGACGGCGACTCCCCGACCAGTGACATTCGGGGCGGGCGCGTTGCCTGACGGCGTTGACCCGTTGCCCGAGGAGGACCTGACCTGCTCCGCCAGGGGTTGCCACAGGCCCGCGACATTCGACCTGCGCTGGAACAATCCCAAGATCCATACCACGGAACGCCGGAAACACTGGCTAGCATGCGATGAGCATCGCGATTCGCTGACCAGATTCTTGGGGGCCCGAGGTTTCCTGCGCGAGGTCGAGCCGCTAACCGCCGATCGCTGACATCGGTCGATCGGGCTGGAGGAACGACGGATCATTGATGCCATGCCCCGGGAGTTTGGTGGCCACCGCGGCGATCCACAGCTCCGCCAGCTCCTCATCGCTTGCTCCGGCACGCATCGGGGTCCGCAGGTCTGACTCGGTACGCGAGAAGAGACAGTTCCGCACTTGGCCGTCTGAGGTCAGCCGCACTCGATCACACGCTCCGCAGAAGGGCTTGGAGACAGACGCGATGATGCCCACCGAATAATCGGTTCCGGCAACACGGAACAACTCGGCCGGCGCGCTGCCACGGGCGGCGGCATCAGCGGGGTCCTCGACAAGCTGATACTCCTTACTCAGACGGGCACGGATCTCGTCCGCAGTGATCATCTCCGTTCGCTGCCATGCATGCTGCGCGTCAAGTGGCATCTGCTCAATGAACCTCAACTGCACCTGCTCAGCCATCGCCCAGCGCAGCAGGTCAATGGCCTCATGATCATTGATGCCACGCATCAGGACGGTGTTGATCTTGACAGGTTGTAGGCCTGCGCGCCGGGCGGCGGAGACACCGGCCAGTACGTCGGGCAGCCTTGGCCGCCTGGCCAGCCGAGCGAACGTCGCTGTGTCCAGGGTGTCCAGCGATATGTTGATCCGATCGAGCCCAGCCGCGGCCAGCGCATCCGCACGCCCGGCCAGCCCGATGCCGTTGGTTGTCAGAGCGATGGCGGGTCGTGGCTCGAGGGTGGCCAGCTCGGCGACCAATTGCCCCAGATTCTTGCGGAGCAATGGCTCCCCGCCGGTCAGCCGGACGGTGGTGATGCCCAACATCCGCACACCGATGGCCACCAGCCGCACGATCTCGGAATCGGTGAGAACCTCTGCCGCTGGCAGCCAGTCCAAACCCTCGGCCGGCATGCAGTAGCTGCACCGCAGGTTGCAACGATCAGTCAGGGAGACCCGTAGGTCGGTAGCCGTGCGCCCGTACGCATCGGAAAGCGCACCCGGCTGACCACGGGTCGCCTCGGTGGTCGCGGAACGCATGTCCCGTAACCGTGGCATCGGCAACAACGTGGTCATCCGTGGAAGTTTAGATCCAACCGTGCGCCGCTGGGTTTCGAACCTGTTGCGGACACGATCCAGCGCCGAGAGCTAGCCTGATCGAGTGCGACGGCTGTGGGTGCGTTGGACCCTGCTGATCGTCTTTGCCGCCTTTGTCGCGACCATTTTCGTCAGCCTCGGCGAGTGGCAACTCGACCGGCTCCACCAGCGGAGGGAGCAGAACGCCACTGTGACAGGCAACGCAGCAGCCCCGACTCGCCCCGCCGACCAGATCTTCACCCGCCCGATCACCGACACAGACGAGTGGCAACGGGTGGAGGCTCGGGGTACGTTCGACGCCGATCATCAGTTCGTGATCCGTTACCGCGAGAATGGGAGCGCCGACGGGTATGAGATCGTGACGCCGTTGCGGATGGCGACCGGCAACCTGCTGGTGGACCGTGGCTTTGCCGCGCTGCCGCGTGGCTCTCAGATACCCGCCGCGGCACCGCCGCCGCCATCGGGCGAGGTGGTTGTCGTGGGTCATGTTCGGCGCAATGAACACGGCCGCAGTAGGGCGATCACTCCTGTTGACGGCCAGATACGCTTGATCAACTCGGAGGCGATTGCAGCGACACTGCCCTATCCGGTCCTCAACGGTTACCTCAGCGCACTATCGGTCGAGCCGCCCCAGATCGGGAACCTCCAACCCATCGCCCCACCGGAATTGTCCGAGGGCCCACATTTGTCGTACGCGGTGCAATGGTTCATCTTCACCGCCTTCGCTATTGCCGGCATCGTGTTCTTTGTCCGTAGTGATCTTCGCTCCCGCCGAGAAGCGGCAGTCCGATCGGCTCGTTGAAATGGATCTAGGTATTGCAGGTCGGGTCTTCCTGGTGACCGCCGCGAGCAGCGGTCTCGGCAGGGCCGTCGCGACACAGTTGGTCTCCGAGGGTGCGAAGGTCGTCCTGGTCGCCCGCCGCTCGGAGATCCTCGCCCAAGCGGTGGCTAACCTCGGCGCCCAGAACGCGGTCACCCTGCCCGCTGATCTTTCCGACCAGATGACCGCCGAGGTCGCGTGCCGGCTGGCGCTCGAGAGATACGGTCGGTTGGACGGTGCCCTGATCAGCGTCGGCGGACCACCGACGGGCAGTGTTCAAGCCACGACTGAGGATCATTGGCGGGCGGCGTTTGAATCGGTTTTCCTGGCCGGACTCCGGGTCTGCAACGCCGTCCTTGAACTGGGCACTGCCCCCGACCTGGCGATCGGCTGGGTGCTGTCAACATCGGTCAAATCCCCGGTACCCGGGCTGGCCACCTCGAACGGACTGCGTCCCGGCCTGGCCGTCTTGATCAAGCAGCTGGCCGACGAGGTCGGGCCATCAGGTGTCCGAGTGGTCGGGCTGATGCCAGGACGAATCGCAACAGAGCGGGCACAGCACCTTGACTCGTTGGCTGAGGATCCGGTCGCGGCCCGCGCGACCGCTGAGGCCAAGATCCCGCTCCGCCGATCGGGGAGTCCCGAGGAGTTCGCCCGAGTTGCAGCATTCGTGCTATCCCCGGCCGCGTCCTACCTCACCGGTTGTGTGATCCCGGTGGAGGGCGGCGCTTTGCGCGCGCTGTGATCTGCCATGTCCTCGGCGAACTGAGTGGAATACAGCTCGGCATAGAGTCCGCCCTCGGCCAGCAGGTCGGCGTGCCGGCCCCGTTGCACGACTCTGCCGCGATCGACGACCAAGATCAGATCCGCGTCGCGGACGGTGGACAGCCGGTGCGCGATCACGATGCTCGTCCGGCCCTCCATGGCCCTGTCAAGCGCGCGTTGGACAGCCACCTCCGACTCCGAATCCAGGTGTGCGGTCGCCTCATCCAAGACGACGATCGGTGGCGCCTTGAGCAGCAGGCGGGCGATCGCCAATCGCTGCCGTTCCCCTCCGGACAGCCGATACCCGCGCTCACCCACCACGGTGTCCAAACCGTCAGGTAGTCCAGCGACCAGATCACCGATCTGAGCAGCAGCGATCGCCTCCAGCATCTGCTCATCTGTGATGTCGGGCCGGGCGTAACTCAGGTTGGCCCGAATGGTGTCGTGGAACATGTGGGCGTCCTGCGTGACGTAACCGACCTGGGCCCGAAGTGAGGCGAGGTCGAGGTCGCGAACGTCCGTGCCGCCGACCTTCACCGCTCCGTCCGAAACGTCGTAGAGCCTTGCCACCAGATGGGTCATGGTCGTCTTGCCGCCACCCGAGCGGCCGACCAGGGCAACGGTCTGACCCGGCTCGACAGCGAATGACACATCGTGAAGCACCTCGGCGCCTGCCCGCTGCTCAAGGACGGCCACCGATTCCAGGCTGGCCAAGGACACGTCGTCCGGGGTCGGATATCGGAAGGACACATGGTCGAGCTCGACCGAGGCACGGCCGGTGACCGGCTTCGCACCTGGCCGGTTGGCGATCATGGGAGGGAGGTCGAGCACCTCGAAGACGCGATCGAAACTCACGAGCGCATTCATCACGTCGATGCGTAGGTTGGTCAGGGAGGTGAGCGGACCGTAGAGCTGGCTGAGCAGTCCGGCCAGTGCGGTCAACGTGCCAACGGTCAGCAGTCCATCGATGGCGTAAAGGCCGCCGACGCCATAAACCAGTGCCGTCGCCAGTGCCGCGACCAGGCCCAAGGAGGTGTAGAAGAAGCGACCGCTCATGGCCAGCCGGACCGACACGTCACGTACGGCGCCAGCCCGCACGGCGAAGCGATCGTGTTCCTCCGGCAGCCGGCCGAAGAGCGTGACCAGCAACGCACCGCTGACGCTGAACCGCTCGGTCATGGTGGACGCCATGTCCCCGTTGAGCTGCATCTGCTGCCGGGTCAGATCGGCAAGTCGGCGGCCCACGATCTTCGCCGGGATCAGAAATATCGGCAGCAGGATCAGCGCCGCAAGGGTGAGCTGCCAGCTCAGCACGAGCATGGCGGCCAGCACCAGAATCAGGCTGATGATGTTGGACAGCACCGTCGACAAGGTCGAGGTGAAGGCCTGCTGAGCCCCGATGACGTCGGAGTTGAGTCGCGATACGAGCTTGCCGGTCTGGGTCCGGGTGAAGAAGGCGACCGGCATCTGAACGACGTGATCGAAGACCTGAGTCCGGAGATCGAAGATCAACCCTTCGCCGATCTTCGACGAGCACCAGCGTTGCACCAGGCCCAAAACCGCCTGAAGGACGGCGAGCGCGGCGACGGCCAAGGCAAGGACGATCAGCAGCTGGCGATTGCCCTTGAGTACCCCCTCGTCGATGATCTGCTTGAACAGCAGGGGCGGCGTCACCGCTAGGCCGCTGGTGATGATCACCAGGGCAACGAAGACGCCGATCATCAGCCGGTACGGCTTCGCGAACCGCAGGATTCTCGGCAGCACGCCCTTTGTCAATTGATGTTGGGCCAGCTCCGGATCTTGCCCCAGTCGCCGCATCATCCCGACACCCATTGGACGCATCGAAGACATGGGGTGAGGTTATTCCGGGCAGACAACAGACCGGCCCGGGCGCAAAGCCCGGGCCGGTCTGCAGGGGGTCTGGTTCAGCTCTTCTTGGCTGTGGACTTCTTGCTGGTCGATTTGCTGGCGGTCGACTTGGCAGGTGACTTCGCGGTGCTCTTGCTCGCCGATCCCTTCTTGGCCGCGGCCTTTGAGGCGCTCGCCTTTGCTGGGGCTTTGGCGGCTGCCTTCTTGCCCGTTGACTTCGCCGCCGTCTTCGAAGGGGTTGCCTTCTTGGATGCTGCCTTGGCCGCGGACTTCGCCGGAGACTTGCTCGCCGACGCCTTGGTCGCGCTCGACTTTGCCGGTGCCTTGGTCGCTGATGCCTTCTTCGTTGGAGCCACTGTCGCCTTCTTTCCTGCGCTCGAGGTTGTCTTCCTTGTTCCGCGCGTAGCGCCCCCGCGGCCGCGCAGTTGAACACCTGACTCTTTCAGAACGCCATGGACGAAACCGAACGAACGACCGGCATCCTCGGCGATCTTGCGAATGCTTTCGCCTGCGGCATACCGCTTGGCGTACTGGGACGACAGCTGCCCCCGCTGCGAACCAGTGATGCGTGAACCTTTAACCAATACATTGGCCACGGCGACCTCCTGGGTCTGTTTCTCATCGTGCTGCGGCGATGAGTCTTCGGCAGTCCTTGCCTCAGACAATGATCAACCCAATCAAGATCATTGATCAAGGATTTCGGGAATGTTTTTGGCAACTTTTCGAGCGCATGCCAAGTTCTCGGCACCCCAAGATCAGCAGGAATGGACCTGCCGGTCCCCGTGCGTGCACCAATTACACGTTGAAACCCAGGGCCCGTAGCTGGTCTCGGCCGTCCTCGGTGATCATCTCCAGGCCCCAGGGCGGCATCCAGACCCAGTTGATCCGGTAGTCCGGTACCAGGCCGTCCAACGCGGTCTCGGTCTGATCCTCGATCACATCGGTGAGTGGGCACGCGGCCGAGGTCAATGTCATGTCGATCGTGACCGAGTTGTCCTCCTCGACATGCAACCCGTAGACAAGTCCGAGGTCAACCACGTTGATCCCGAGCTCGGGGTCGACGACATCCTTCAGCGCCTCAGTCACATCCTCGACAGACGGGCGGGACGCCCATTCGACGAGATCAACCTCCGGCAACTGGTCGCGAACCAGGTCCGAAGGCCTCGCCGCATCCGCTGTCTGCTGGTCCGTGTCGGTGGTTTGCCGTGTCTCGGTCATGATCATTGCACCTCTACTTCTGGTTTTCTCGACTCACCGCTGATCGCTCGACTCGCCGCGTCCCTGAACGCCGACCAACCGAGCAGCGCGCACTTCACCCGGGCTGGGAAGCGGGCCACTCCGGCAAAGGCGACGGCATCCTCAAGCCGTTCCTCGTCCGGCACCATCTCGCCCCTGCCCTGCATCACGGCGAGGAACTCCTCATACAGCGCGAGCCCCTCGCTTGTCGTGCGTCCGATCACCAGATCGGTCATCACCGAGGTTGAGGCCTGAGAGATCGAACAGCCCGCACTCTCGTACGACACGTCGCCCACAAGATCGCCGTCCAGGAAGATCCGCAATCTCACCTCGTCACCGCAGACCGGATTGACGTGATAGACCTCGGCGTCGTAGGGCTTACGCAGGCCACTGTGGTGCTTGGCCTTGTAGTGATCCAGGATGATCTCTTGGTAGAGCTCGTCGATCTTCATCGGAAGAAGTCCCGGGTGTAGTTAAGGGCATCGACGAGGGTGTCGATCTCGACTTTCGTCGTGTAGAGATAGAACGAGGCCCGCGTCGACGATTGGATACCGAAACGCTCATGCAGCGGCCGGGCGCAGTGATGGCCGCCGCGTACGGCGATGCCACGCGCGTCGAGCAGCTGGCCGACGTCGTGGGGATGAATAGCTGACCCATTGGCAGCAGCCATGGTGAATGCAACGGCGCCGCCACGATCACGTATTTCAGTCGGCCCGAGGATCCTCAGCCTAGGGACGGTTGCAAGGCCCTGCAGGGCATAGTCGGTGATCTCCTGCTCGTGCGCGGCCACCTGCTCCATGCCCAGCTCCCTGAGATATTCAGCCGCAACACCCAGCCCGACCGCCTGGGCGATCGGAGGCGTACCGGCTTCGAAGCGGTGTGGCGGCGGTGCAAAGGTCGACCCGCTCATCCGGACGACTTCGATCATCTCGCCGCCGCCGAGGAACGGGGGGAGCTCGGCAAGCAGGTCGTAGCGTCCCCAGAGCACGCCGATGCCGGTAGGACCGAGCATTTTGTGACCGGTGAAGGCGAGCAGATCCGCGCCGAGTGCCGCAACATCGACCGGCAATTGGGGCACCGCCTGGGACGCGTCGACGACCAGGACTGCCCCGGCCGCGTGGGCGATGCCGGCAAGCTGGCTGATCGGGTTGACTGTGCCGAGCACATTCGACACGTAAGCAACTGAGATGATCTTGGTCCGCTCGTTGACCAGGCCACTGGCGAACGCCCCATCGAGATCCAGCCGGCCCTCATCTGTGACGTCGAACCAGCGCAGTGTGGCGCCGGTTCTTTCCGCCAGGAGTTGCCACGGCACGAGGTTGGAGTGATGCTCCATGACTGAGATGACGATCTCGTCACCCGGCCTCAGTCGAGTTCCGAGCGTGTAGGCACAAAGGTTCAGCGCCTCCGAAGCATTCTTGGTGAAGACCACTTCCTCGGACCGCCGCGCACCGATGAACTTAGCCAATCGGGCGCGGGCGCTCTCGAATGCCCCTGTCGCCTCCGCCCCCAGCGTGTGCATGGCGCGGGCAACATTGGCATTGTGGTTGAGATAGTGATCTTCTATCGCCTCGACCACGACCCGCGGCTTCTGCGAGGTGTTGGCACTGTCCAGATAGATCAGCGGCCAGTCACCCGAACGGCGTTCCAGGATCGGGAAGTCGGCGCGAATGTGCTCGACATCGAACGGAATCGGCTCGGCCGAGGTGCCGACCTCGTCCAGATCGATGGTGGCCGCGTACTCAGGCCCACCCGAGACTGACATCGCGGCTACTCCACTCCTAGGGCTGCGTTGAGGTAGCGGTCGTAGCCTTCGGCCTCGAGCCGTTCGGCCAGCTCGGCACCGCCCTCTTCGGCAATCCGACCGGCGATGAAGACATGGACGAAGTCGGGGTGGATGTAGCGCAGGATCCGCGTGTAATGGGTGATCAACATGACTCCGCGGTCACCCTGGGCCGAGAATCGGTTCACTCCCTCCGCCACGATCCGCAACGCATCAATGTCAAGCCCGGAGTCGGTCTCGTCCAAGATGGCGAAGTGTGGATTGAGCAACTGCAGCTGGACGATCTCGTGCCGCTTCTTCTCCCCGCCGGAGAACCCCTCGTTGACGCTGCGGTTGGCAAAATCGGGGTCCATCTTGACCCGCTCCATGACCGCATTGACCTCCTTGACCCAGGTGCGCAGCTTGGGTGCCTCGCCGTCCAGCGCGGTCTTGGCCGTACGGAGGAAATTGGCCACGGAGACGCCCGGCACTTCGACCGGATACTGCATGGCCAGGAACAGGCCGGCCCGGGCACGCTGGTCCACGGTCATGGAGAGCAGGTCCGCACCGTCCAGGGTGACAGCGCCTGAGGTGATTGTGTACTTGGGATGGCCGGCGATCGAGTAGGCGAGCGTGGACTTTCCCGATCCATTCGGGCCCATGATCGCGTGCGTTTCACCGCTGCGAACGATGAGGTCGACGCCGCGGAGGATCGGCTTTGCACCCGCCTCGGTGTCGACCGAGACGTGCAAGTCGCGAATTTCCAGAGTGGACATCAGAGGATCAAGACTCCTGTGCGTTGGAGGTGTCGAGGGATACGGCTTGTAGCGGAGGGTCGGGAAGGTCGTTCCCATCGGCAGTGACTGGTGCCGAAACGTCGACCATGACGTCAGCGCCCTCAACGTGGCAGCGGTAGATCGGCACCGGTTCGGTGGCCGGCAGCCCGGTCGGCTGCCCGGTGCGAAGATCGAAACGCGAGCCGTGGAAATAGCACTCGATCTCCCCGTGGCCCACGTCACCCTCGGACAGCGGCACTGCAGCGTGCGAACACTCGTCGGCGATCGCGTAGAACTGTCCGTCGCTGTGCACGATCGCCAGTTCCGTGCCACCGATCTCCACTGGGATCGCCGACTCGGGCGAGACATCACTGACGGAGCAGGCGCGGAGAAACTCACTCACGACGCCACTCCGAGATTGTTGATGTTGACCGCGAGCTCGGCTTCGAGGGTTTCCAGCAGCTGGCGCTCGAGCTCAGGTACACCGATCTTGCGGATGATGTCGGCGAAGAAGCCGTGCACCACGAGTCGCCGAGCCTCGGCCTCGTTGATACCCCTGCTGCGCAGGTAGAACAGCTGCTCGTCGTCGAAGCGCCCCGTCGTGGAGGCGTGGCCAGCGCCTTCGATCTGACCGGTTTGGATCTCGAGGTTGGGCACCGAGTCTGCGCGGCAACCGTCGGTCAGTACCAGGTTCTTGTTTGACTCGTAGGTCTGGATGCCCTCGGCCACTTTCCGGATCAGCACATCGCCGATCCATACCGTGTGTGCACCGCGGCCTTGCAGGGCGCCCTTGTAGTCGACATTGCTGCGAGTTCGAGGCTGATTGTGATCAACAAACAGCCGGTTTTCCAGGTGCTGTCCGGCATCGGCGAAGTACAGTCCGAGCAGCTCCGCCTGACCACCGGCGCCGTCGTAGCGGACCGAGGTGTTCATCCGCACCAGATCGCCGCCAAACGCCACGGCGAGATGCCGAAGTGTGCCGTCGCGCCTGATCAGGGCGTGGTGATGAGTGTGGTGCACCGCATCGTCGGCCCAGTCCTGCACTGAGGCGACCGTCAGGTGGGCACCCTCGCCGACGACGATCTCGACATTGTCGGCGAACGTCGCCGAACCGCGGAACTGAAGGGCGACCGTTGCCTTGCTGAAAGGCTCGGCAACGATCACCGTGTGTCCGGCGGAGGCCGGTGAGAGACCGCTTCCGGTGTAGGTGAGCACCGTGGCGGCGTCGACCACGGCCTCCCTGGGAATCCGCACCGCAACGGTCTGAGCCGCCGCCTCGTACGCCCGGGCACTGATCCGCTCATTGGGCACGTATCCAGTGACTCCGTTGATCGGATCCCCGGCCGGTACGGTTGCCACCTTCACCTCAACCGGTCGCTGGACGTCGACGCTGACCAGCGAGCCGTCGAGCGGGGCACTCTTGTGCAGGTCGCGCAACCGCTTCAGCGGGGTGAAGCGCCAGATCTCCTCCAGCCCGGTGGGTATGGGATGATCATCAACTCGAAACGAGCCGGCTGGATGCAGGTGACTGGCGACATAATCTTCGGTCTCGACCGCACCCGCAACATTGGGAATCGCAGTCAAGTCAGCCCACCGCGCCTTCCATCTGCAACTCGATCAGCCGGTTCAGCTCCAGCGCGTACTCCATCGGAAGTTCACGGGCAATCGGCTCGACGAACCCGCGAACGATCATCGCCATCGCCTCGTCCTCGCCCAGGCCTCGACTCATCAGATAGAAGAGCTGATCGTCGCTGATCTTGGACACAGTCGCCTCGTGCGCCATCGAGACGTCGTCCTCGCGGACGTCGACGTACGGATAGGTGTCGGAGCGGCTGATGGTGTCGACCAGCAGCGCATCGCACTTGACGATCGAGGCCGAATGCGCGGCACCCTCCTGGACCTGCACCAGGCCGCGATAGGAGGTACGCCCGCCACCGCGGGCCACTGACTTGGAGATGATCGAGGACGAGGTGTGCGGCGCACAGTGCACCATCTTCGAGCCGGCGTCCTGGTGCTGACCCTCGCCGGCGAAGGCCACCGAGAGGGTCTCGCCCTTGGAGTGCTCCCCCATCAGGTAGACCGAGGGGTACTTCATGGTCACCTTGGAACCGATGTTGCCGTCAATCCACTCCATGGTGGCGCCCGCTTCGCAGGTGGCGCGTTTGGTTACCAGGTTGTAGACGTTGTTCGACCAGTTCTGGATGGTGGTGTAGCGGGCGCGGGCGTCCTTCTTGACGATGATCTCGACCACAGCGGAGTGCAGGGAATCGGAGGAGTAGACCGGCGCCGTACAGCCTTCGACGTAGTGCACATACGCGCCCTCGTCGACGATGATCAGAGTTCGCTCGAACTGCCCCATGTTCTCGGTGTTGATCCGGAAGTAGGCCTGCAGCGGAATCTCGACGTGCACGCCCTTCGGCACGTAGATGAACGAGCCGCCGGACCACACCGACGTGTTGAGCGCGGCGAACTTGTTGTCGCCGACCGGGATGACGGTGCCGAAGTACTCCCGAAAGAGTTCGGGGTGCTCCTTGAGCGCCGTGTCGGTATCGAGGAAGATGACACCCTTCCGCTCGAGCTCCTCGTTGATCTTGTGATAAACAACCTCGGATTCATACTGAGCCGCAACGCCGGCAACCAGCCGGGCCTTCTCGGCCTCGGGGATGCCGAGCTTGTCATAGGTGTTCTTGATGTCGGAGGGAAGGTCCTCCCAGGACGTCGCCTGCTTCTCAGTGGAGCGGACGAAGTACTTGATGTTGTCGAAGTCGATGTCGTCGAGTTCCGCACCCCAGGTCGGCATCGGCTTGCGCTCGAACAGTTTGAGGCCCTTCAGACGCAGATCGAGCATCCACCGCGGCTCGTTCTTCAGCTTCGAGATATTGGCCACGATGTCCGGAGTGAGGCCGCGCTGCGCCGTCGCACCGGCCACGTCGGAGTCGGCCCAGCCCCACTCGTAGCGGCCGAGCGCCTCAAGATGTTGATCTTGGGTCTGCCCGGTCCCCGCCGGGCGGGTGCGCGTCGGGTCCTGAGTTTGGGTCATATCAAGGCCTTCCTGGTGTTGAGGCTGTCTTGCGCGGGACGTGGGTCGTGCATACGCCGTCGCCATGGGCGATGGTGGCAAGTCGCTGTACGTGAACGCCGAGCACCCGGGAGAACATTTCCGTCTCCACTTCACAGAACTGTGGGAACCGCTCAGCGACGTGGGCGATCGGGCAATGGTGCTGACACAGCTGCTCGCCCGTTGCCGATGGCAGCGTGGAGGCGACGTAGCCGTCCTCAGTCAAAGCGGCAGCCAGTGCATCGGCGGGAGTGGTGCCGGGAGCGGCATTATCTACGTTGTCGCGATAGCGATCCTCGACCTGGGCAATGCGGGATTGTGCGAACTTGCTGACCGCATCCTCCCCGCCCGCCTCGGACAGGAACTCGAGCGCAGAGATGGCCAGATCGTCGTACGCGGAGTAGAAAGTCGCGCGTCCGGCATCGGTCAGCGCGAAGACCCGGGCGGGTCTGCCCCGACCGCGGGCTCCATACACTCGCTGCTCTCGAGCCTGGACCTTGCCGCTGGCAAGCAGGACGTCAAGGTGGCGGCGGATACCCGCCGGGGTCAAGCCCAGACGTCGGGAAAGCTCGGAAGCCGTTGACGGTCCGTACTTGAGGATGGAACTCATCACCCGCTGCTGAGTCGAGGTGTCAGCCTGGCCTGGAGTTGACCCGGCGATGCCGATGGCTGATCGCTGGGTTTTCACAACATCAGTGTGCCCTTATTCGAGTGGGAGGTTCAAATAAGGCTCGCCTTAGTCGGCGAGAGGTTCATCACAGCCGATTCAGCGGGCCCCAGTTCCATCGGGGCTGGTCCAACCGGCCGACACCCTCCAGCGTTGTTGCGCCGAAGTCCTTGACGAGGCGCATTGGCTGGGCGCCGCACGAACTCAACGCCTCGACCAGCCCTCGGGCATGTGTCACCACGACAATCTGAGTGTGCACGCTTGCCCGGGCGATAAGCCGGGCCAGCGCGGAAAGGAGGTCGACGTGCAGGCTCGTCTCCGGTTCGTTCAGCACCATCAGCGAAGGCGGCCGAGGGCTCAGTAGTGCGGCGACCAGCAACAAGAAGCGCAGGGTCCCGTCGGAGAGCCCGGCGGCGCCAAGGGGCCGCAGCAGACCATGGGCACTCAGCTCTAGGTCGAAGCGGCCGCGGCTTTCCACAACCTGGAGTCGTGAGCCGGGAAAAGCATCGTCGATCGTGCCGTGCAAGGCGTCTG
>Ga0126314_10000334_pt1 | contig 23449 bp, 23 predicted proteins | sample Plot105B_FD_92535 | JGI IMG/M metagenome (GOLD analysis project Ga0126314, IMG submission 92535) | Serpentine soil microbial communities from UC McLaughlin Reserve, CA, USA - Plot105B | ecosystem: Environmental > Terrestrial > Soil > Grasslands | place: USA: UC McLaughlin Reserve, Lake County... | reverse complement strand
TCGCCATGGTGGCCGCGCGTGAGCGAGCCCGTCGTCACGGCGCGCCGGCTGACTCCGAGTGGGTGGCCTATGCGTCCACGCAGGCGCACTCCTCCGTGCTCAAGGCGGCCATGTTGTGTGGCGTGGCGCATGGCGCCGAGGACACGAAGCACGTCCGGCTCATCGAGACGAATGCCCGCTACGGGATGCGGCCCGAACTGCTGGAGCGCGCCATCCGCGAGGACCTCGATGCGGGGCGCATGCCCTTCTTCGTGTGTGCCACCGTGGGGAGCACGTCGTCCGGAGCGGTGGACCCGGTCCGTGCCGTGGACGAGGTGATGGCGCGCACACCCATGCGAGCTTCCGGCGGCTGGCTGCATGTCGACGCGGCCTGGGCGGGCGCGGCGCTGGTGTGCCCCGAGCACCGGGACCTGCTCGATGGCATGCAGAGGGTGGACTCGCTCGCCTTCAATCCGCACAAGTGGCTGCTCACCAACTTCGACTGCAATGCCTTCTACACGCGGGACAGGAAGGCGCTGCTGGATGCGCTCAGCGTGACGCCGGAGTACCTGCGCAACGCCGCGAGCGCGAGCGGCGCGGTCATCGACTACCGCGACTGGCAGGTGCCGCTGGGGCGTCGCTTCCGTGCGCTGAAGCTGTGGTTCGTGCTGCGCCACTATGGCGCGAAGGGCCTGCGGGCCCACATCCGGGAGCACGTGCGGCTGGGCGAGTGCTTCGAGTCGTGGGTGTCGGCGGATGCGCGCTTCGAGGTGGTCGTGCCCCGCTCCCTGTCGTTGGTGTGCTTCCGCTTGAAGCCGCTTCCGGCGGAGACACCCCAGGCCACCGATGCGCGCAACCGGGAGCTGCTGGAGCGGGCGAATGCCTCCGGCAAGGTGTTCCTCTCGCACACGGTGTTGCCCTCCGTGGAGGGGACACCCGCTCGCTATGTGCTGCGGATGGCCATCGGGGCTTCGACGACGCAGGAGCGGCACGTCCGCGCCGCGTGGGAGCTCCTCGTCTCCGCCGTCGGCTGAAGTCCGCCGGCAATGGGGCCCGGGGTTCATTGCGCCAGGAGGCACGTCCGCGTGTCTCTTTACACGGCGTAATGAAATACGGCGGAGGGAGAGTCGTTCTCTCGCCAGACTGCTTCCGGTGGTCGCGGTACCCCACACCCCACTGTGGGTTCCCTTGGAGTCTCCCGTGTCACGACGTGCCTTGTTCCTGCCGCTCTGCGCGCTGCTGGCCTGTGCCCATTCCCAGCCGGCCCCGCCTCCATCGACTCCTGCCTCGGTGGTGCTCTCTTCCGAGGCCACCGCCGCCATGACGCGCGCCTGGATGGCCCAGAACGCTGGAGATGCCGCGAAGGGACACGCCGAGCTGCGACAGGTCTGGGACCAGGGGCACCAGTTCGAGGAGGTGGCTCGCGCCGCCGCGGGCATGGCGGCCGCGGCGGGTGACACGGCCATGGCCATCACGTGGCTGGAGCGGGCGCTCGACAAGGGGCTGGCGGACCCGGCGGGGCTGCTTCGCGCCAAGGCGCTGGCCCCGCTGCGGACGGTGCAGGGCTACGACGCGCTGGTGGAGCGCGCCCGGAAGAACGCGCTGGAGGCCCGGCGCATCTGGGGCGTGGGCGATGGACTGGAGCGGAGTTCTCCCAAGGAGGCGGGACTGTCCGAGCCCGCGCTGACGGAGCTGCTGAAGGCCGCCGAGCAGTCCGGCTCCGGCGGCCTGGTGCTGCTGCGCCACGGCAAGCTGGTCGGGGAGTGGTACTTCGGCGGCGAGACGCATCGCATCGAGGCCATGTCCGCCACCAAGGGCATGGTGGCGCTGGCCATCGGCCTGCTCGTCGATGAGGGGAAGATTCCGTCCGTGGACACCCCGGTCTCCGCCTTCTTCCCCGAGTGGAAGGACGGCCTCAAGGGCAAGGTGACGCTGAAGCACCTGCTCAGTCACACGTCGGGACTGGCCGCGAACCGCACTGCCTTCGACATCTACGAGTCCAAGGACTTCGTGCGCTACGCGCTGGACTCGGAGGTGGTGGACGAGCCGGGCAGCAAGCACGCGTACAACAACAAGGCGACCAATCTCATCGCGGGAATCGTGGAGCGCGCGTCGGGCGAGAAGATGGATGTGTATCTCTCGCGGAAGCTCTTCACACCGCTCGGCATCCGCGACTTCCGCTGGGACAGGGACCCGTCCGGCAATCCCGTGGGCATGGCGGGCTTGCAGCTCCATCCGGTGGACTTCGCCAAGGTGGGGCAGATGTTGCTGCAAGGAGGCACGTGGCAGGGGAAGCGCATCCTGAGCGCGTCGTACATCCAGGCGCTCGGTGGTGCTCCCTCTCATCCGCGGATGCCCACGGCGGGACTCCTCTGGTGGCTCATCTACGAGCAGGGCATGTCCGTCACGCTCGGCACCGATGCGCTGGAGCAGGCCCGCCGCAATGGCTTCCCCGAGGCTCCTCTGGCCCGGCTGCGCGAAATCGCGGACCGCCCCATCGCCCAGGGCGCGTTCCTCGCCACCTTCATGGAGAAGCTGGGGGAGGCCTCACTGCTCAAGGACTTCATGGAGAAGTCCGCCCCCTACAACCTCCAGCAGAACGTGGAGGGCCCGCCGAGCGGCTTCGCGGCGATTGGCCAGGGCGGGCAGCGCGTGTTGGTGCTGCCGAAGTACGACCTCGTGGCCGTGCGCATGTCGGACTCCGACGGGCGCGTTCCCGAGGACGTCCTGGAGTTCTCCGAGTTCACCGGCAAGGTGCTCGACCTCGTGAGGCCCGCGCCCACCGCGCGCTGAGTCGCCTGCTCTCTCGGAGCCCTCGTGGACTGGGGCGTGTGGCATCATGGTGGGCGCTCATGGTGCCGCACCGTCCCGTCTCTCTCGTCCTCAGCTATCAGTACCCGGGCAAGTACGCCTTCACCGTGCTGGCGGGCGCCGTCGAGTCGGACCCGGCGCTCGCGGACGTGAAGCTGTTCTTCCCGCGCGACCGGGAGACGCTGCTCTCCACCGTGAAGGAGCGCGCCGATGCGGGGGACACCGTGGTGGCCGCGTGGTCCTTCTACTCGGCCAGCTTCGCCGTCTCGGCGGAGGAGCTCGCGTGGGTGCGTGAGCGATTGGAGGGCCGCTCCGTCCTCTGCATCGCGGGCGGGGTGCACGCGACGGCCGAACCTGTCCAGACGCTTCAGGCGGGCTTCGACCTCATCGCGATTGGGGAAGGGGAGTATTCGCTGCGCGAGCTGCTCGGCCGCGTGCGGCGCGGAGAGGACCCGCGTGACACGCACGGCGTGGCCCACCTGAAGGACGGCAAGCTGGTGCAGCACGGACGGGGCGAGGGCGTGAAGCTCGACGACTTCCCTCCCTTCGCCGCGCGCAATGCCATGTACGGCGCCATCGAAATCACGCGCGGCTGCATCTACGCGTGCCGGTTCTGCCAGACGCCCTTCATGAGCAAGGCGCGCTTCCGCCACCGCTCCGTGCCCAACATCGCGCACTGGGCCCGGGAGCTGCGGCGCTCGGGACGGCGGGACATCCGCTTCATCACGCCTACGTCCATGTCCTACGGCACCGGGGACGAGACGATGAACCTGGCCGCCGTGGAGGAGTTGCTCGCCGCCGTGCGCGAGGCCATGGCTCCCGACGGGCGCGTGTACTACGGCACCTTCCCCTCGGAGGTCCGCCCCGAGCACGTCACCCCGGAGGCGCTCGCGGTCCTCAAGCGCTACGTCCACAACGACAACCTCATCATCGGCGGCCAGTCCGGCTCCGAGCGCATCCTCCAGGCCACGCGCCGGGGGCATGACGTGGAGACGGTGGTGCGCGCCACGCGGCTCGCCGTGGAGGGCGGCTTCATCCCCAACGTGGACTTCATCCTCGGCCTGCCGGGCGAGGCGCCCGAGGACGTGGAGGCCACCGTCGCCCTCATGGAGCGACTGGCGGAGCTGGGGGCGCGCGTGCACGGACACACCTTCATGCCGCTGCCCGGCACGCCCTATCGCGACGCCGCGCCCGGGCGGGTGGATGAGGAGACGCAGCGCAAGCTGGACAAGCTCGCCTCCCAGGGGCGGCTGTACGGCCACTGGAAGCAGCAGGTGGCGCTGGCGGAGGGCATCGCCTCGCGACGCAGGCCCCGGGCGGGCTAGGGTTCCCCTCGCGTCACTTCGTCGGGCCCGCGAGCGCCCAGGCGCTTAGGATGGAAACGCGATGTCCTCAGACGAGACCCCTCCCTACTGGTTGCTCATCTCCGTCCTCTTCAGCTCCCAGCCGCTGACGCCCTCGCTCGCCATGACGCTGCACCAGACGGCGTACGAGCTGCACGAGCGCGGAGAGGGCTCCAGGGACGTCGCGGGGGACATGCTGAGCGGCAAGGTGCGCAACCTGCGCAAGGACGTGGCGCTCGGCGGAATCGCCGGCCCTGCCTTCGAGGCGGATATCGAGACGGAGCGCGGCTCCGGCGTGGTGCGCTTCATCCTCACGCGCCAGGGCCTGGAGATGATGCGTCAGCAGCCCGCGACGCCGCCTCGCTCGAAGTACCTCAACTGAGGTGACGGGGGCCTGCTCGCCGGGCCCCCGCTGCGCGAAGTGTCCGGTCATCCCCACCTTCGAGTCACGGGCTGAAGCCTCACTCGAAGGAGCGACACCCATGGACCCGAAGGAATATCTCCAGAAGCCGCTCGGAATCCCCCTGGACCCCGAGAAGCAGAAGGACCCGGAGGAGGACGGCGACAAAGTCCCCGCGGAGGGACGCGCCGGGTTCCTCAACGACATGACGGAGCAGGACGGCGGTCAGCGCACGGACGCGGGGCCTCCGTATGACGGCTCCGGAGACCTCCAGCAGGGCCAGCGCGCCGAGTACCTCAAGCGCGCCGAGCGGAAGCCGACGAAGAAGCGCTAGCTCTCCAGCGACACCTTCATGCGGTTGCCCATGTGGAAGATGGAGTTGCTCAGCGTGGCAGCCGACAGCTCCGCCAACTCCATCATCACCTTCTGCTCCTCCGCCTCCTTGGAGCCCGCCGCCGGCGTGGACGCGGCCTGCGTACCGTTCGCGGAGCCAGCGTCCTTGGTGACAGGGGGGCGGCCCACGGCCGACAGGTAGGAGTTCAGCAGCCCACCGTGAGAGGAGCCTCCCACGGAGTTGAGCGCCGACTGCACCACGAGGCCGCCCGTGGACATCAGCGGGTCACCCGGGCGGTTCGCCGCCGACTGCATGTTGTTGTTGTGCTGCTGCAGCACGGAGCCGAAGCCCGCACGCGAGGACGCGGCGCTGGCCTGCGGCGTGGGGACCTGGACCCGAGGACCGGTGAGGTTGTTGATGCGGCTCATGGTGCGCTCCTTGGCGGTCCGAGGGCGCACGAAGCGCGATTCTCGGAGGTCTGCCCACATTATCGCCCAGCCCCAGGAGAAGTTGCGTCCCGGCGCTCGGAGCCTGCCTGCCCGGTGGAAAAACGACCGAAGGCCGCGGACTTACGGGCAGGGTGCCCCAAGTCCACGGCCCTCGGATGGATCAGCGGAAAATGCGCCCGACTAGAACTGGTGGGCCTCGGTGGACTCGTGCAGGGCCAGGGTGCTGGCGGAGCCGCCGGAGATGACCTCGGCGACCTGGTCGAAGTAGCCGGTGCCGACCTCGCGCTGGTGACGCGTGGCGGTGTAGCCGTCCTTCTCCGAGCCGAACTCGCCCTGCTGGAACTCGCTGTAGGCCGCCATGCCGCGGTCCTTGTACTTGCGGGCCAGCTCGTACATCGAGTGGTTCAGCGCGTGGAAGCCGGCCAGGGTGACGAACTGGAACTTGTAGCCCATGGCGCCCAGCTCTCGCTGGAACTTCGCGATGGTGGCGTCGTCCAGGTTCTTCTTCCAGTTGAAGGACGGCGAGCAGTTGTAGGCCAGCATCTTGTTGGGGAACTTCGCGCGGATGGACTCGGCGAACTTCTTGGCCTGGGCCAGGTCCGGGGTGCTCGTCTCGCACCACACCAGGTCCGCGAAGGGCGCGTACGCGAGGCCGCGGGCGATGGCGCAGTCGAGGCCGCCGTTGAGGCGGTAGAAGCCCTCGGAGGTGCGGCCATTCTTGCGGTCGATGAAGGCGTGGTCGTACTCGTCCGAGTCGCTCATCAGCAGCTTGGCGCTGTCGGCGTCCGTGCGGGCGACGAGCAGGGTGGGCACGCCCATGACGTCGGCGGCGAGGCGCGCGGCGGTGAGGGTGCGGATGAAGTGGTTGGTGGGCACCAGCACCTTGCCGCCCATGTGGCCGCACTTCTTCTCGCTGGCGAGCTGGTCCTCGAAGTGGACGCCCGCGGCGCCGGCCTCAATCATGCTCTTCATCAGCTCGAAGGCGTTGAGCGGGCCACCGAAGCCCGCCTCGGCGTCGGCGATGATGGGGGCGAACCAGTAGCGGTCGCTCTTGCCCTCGGCGTGGTCAATCTGGTCCGCGCGGCGCAGGGCGTTGTTGATCTTCTTCACCACGGTGGGGACGCTGTCCACCGGGTAGAGGCTCTGGTCCGGGTACATCTGCCCGGCGGAGTTGGCGTCCGCGGCGACCTGCCAGCCGGAGAGGTAGATGGCCTTCAGGCCCGCGCGGACCATCTGCACGGCCTGGTTGCCGGTGAGCGAGCCGAGCGCGTTGATGTAGTCCTCGGTGTGGAGCAGCTCCCACAGCCGCTTCGCGCCGACTTCCGCCAGCGTGTAGCTGATGGGCAGGGTGCCGCGCAGCTTCAGCACGTCCTTGTCGGTGTAGTTGCGGGTGATGCCCTCGAAGCGTCGAGCGTGGAGCTTGGCGTGGGGAGAGGCATCCGGGGTCGTCGTGGTGGCGTCGTACATCGCAGGCTCCTCGGTGCGGCGGTGAAGGGTTGAAGAAGAACGAAGGTTCAGCGAGTGGAATCCAGCGCCGCGTAGGCGGGCAGGGTGAGGAAGTCCTCGAAGGTGGAGGCGGTGGACAGGCGCTCGAAGAGCTCGCGGGCGCGCGTGACGTGCTCGGCGCCGTAGCGCTGCTGGACGCCTTCGCGCTCAAGCTCGGCCATCTCCTCGGCGAGCAGCGTCTGGAACAGCTCGGGCGTCACCTTGCGGCCGTCGTCGAGCGAGGCGCCGTGGTGAATCCACTGCCAGACCTGGGCGCGGGAGATTTCGGCGGTGGCCGCGTCCTCCATCAGGTTGTAGAGGGGCACGCAGCCCAGGCCGCCCAGCCACGCGGCGGTGTACTGAATCCCGACGCGGAGGTTGTGGCGCAGGCCCTCTTCGGTGCGCGTGCCGGAGGGGACCTTGAGCAGGTCGGCCTCGGTGATGCGCACGTCGTCGCGCTTGTTGGAGAGCTGGTTCGGGCCCTTCATGTTCGCGTCGAAGATGTCGCGGGCCAGGGAGACGAGGCCGGGGTGGGCGACCCACGTCCCGTCGTGGCCGTTCTTCACCTCGCGCAGCTTGTCGGCGCGGACCTTCTCCAGCACGGCCTCGTTGGCGGCGGCGTCACCCTTGATGGGGATGAACGCGGCCATGCCTCCCATGGCGTGGACGTTGCGGCGGTGGCAGGTCTGGATGAGGAGCTGCGAGTAGGCGTTGAGGAACGCCTTGTCCATGGTGACCTGGCCGCGGTCCGGGAGGACGACGCTGGTGTCGGACTGGAGCGTCTTGATGAAGCTGAAGATGTAGTCCCAGCGGCCGCAGTTGAGGCCGGCGGAGTGCTCGCGCAGCTCGTGGAGGATTTCGTCCATCTCGAAGGCGGCGGGGAGCGTCTCGATGAGGACGGTGGCCTTGATGGTGCCGCGCGGGATTCCGAGCGTGTCCTGGGCGAGCAGGAACACGTCGTTCCAGAGGCGGGCCTCCAGGTGGCTCTGCATCTTCGGCAGGTAGAAGTAGGGGCCGGTGCCGCGCGCGAGCTGCTCGCGGACGTTGTGGAAGAAGAAGAGGCCGAAGTCGAAGAGGGAGCCGGAGATGGGCTTGCCGTCGATTTCGACGTGGCGCTCGGGCAGGTGCCAGCCGCGAGGACGCACGAAGAGGACGGCGGGCTTGTCGTTGAGCGCGTAGTGCTTGCCGCCGTCGGCGGTGAAGGAGATGCGGCGGCGGACGGCGTCGCGGAGGTTGAGCTGGCCGCGGACGACGTTGTCCCAGGTGGGGCTGTTGGCGTCCTCGAAGTCCGCCATGAAGACATTCGCCCCGGAGTTGAGGGCGTTGATGATCATCTTCCGGTCCACGGGGCCGGTGATTTCGACGCGGCGGTCCTGGAGGTCCGGCGGCAGGGGAGCCACCGTCCAGTGGCCGTCCCGGATGGCCTTCGTTTCAGGGAGGAAGTGGGGGCGCTCGCCCTTGCGCCAGGACGCCTGGACCGTCTTGCGGCGCTCCAGGAGCGCCTCACGGCGTTCGCCGAAGGAGCGCGCGAGGCGGGCGACGAAGTCGAGGGCGGCCGGGGTGAGGACCTCGGCGTAGTCGGGGTGCCACTGACCCTTCACGGCCACGCCAGCACTGAAGGCCGGGGTCTTCGAAGAGGGGGCATCCGAGGTCATCAAAAACTCCTTGGCATGCTGCGTTGTAAATCACCTTCAACGGGTCGGAAAATGGATCTTCCGAGGGAGGAAGGGAAGTGTCGGTCAATTTGTGCCTGCTTGGCTGTAATGCTGTCAACACCCGCCGGATTAAATCTGTAAATCAACAGACGTGGCGCGGGTTTGGAGGGGAGGGGGCGACGGCCGAGCGGCAGGCAATCAGCGACGCCAGATTTCGTAGGTAGGGATGCGGGCGCCTGGCGCCAAGGGGTTGCCCGCTCTGGGGAGGCAGGACATGGACGCGATGAAGCGGTGCTCGGGATGCGCGGAGGAGATGAGGGCGGAGGCCGCGAAGTGCCCTCGCTGTGGGACGCGGGCGGAGCGGCTTCACCGGGGTGTCGACGGGCGGGCGTTGACGGGCGTGTGCGCGATGCTGGCTCGCGAGCTGGGCATCGACGTGGCGTGGATCCGCGTGGCGCTCGTCGTCGCCACCTTGTTCTCCGGCGGCACGCTGCCCCTCGTCTATCTGCTGCTCTGGGGCTTCACGCCTTCATCCCCCGTGGGACGGGCTCCCTTGCAGCGCTCCATGGAGTGGCTGTCGGGCCTCGGGCAGTCCTCTGACGCTCCTCGCATGGAGCGCCGGGTCTGAGGCGCGGGGCCACGGTGGCGGCACGGACATGGTGAGCACGGCTCGCGGGCCCCTCGGCTCGGCGCGGGTCCCCCCGTCAGCGGACGGGGCCCCCCACGCCGGCCGTCCCGCTCCCTTGCGTCACGCGGCCTGCGTGCACACCGTTTCGCTCATTTCGGTGAGCACCGAAACGTTTGTCCTCGGGGACCCGTAGAAGCGCCTCACCGCCTCGCACTCCATCCCGGTGTGCACGGCGGCTCGAGGACTCCGGATGCCTTCCCCGCTGGACCCCTTCGCCGCCGCCACCCACCCGGACCCGTACCCCTTCTACGCGGACCTCGTCTCCCAGCGTCCCCTGTACTGGGACGACTCGCTTCGGCTGTGGGTCGCCTCCAGCGCGGAGGCCGTCCAGGTCGTGCTGACCCATCCCTCCTGCCGCGTCCGCCCTCCCTCCGAGCCCGTGCCGCGTCCCCTCCTCGGGTCGCCTCCCTCCGAGGTCTTTCGACTCCTCGCTCGCATGAACGACGGCCCCTTTCATGCGCTCGCGCGACGGGCCCTCGTCGGCCTCCTGGCCACTTTTGATTCGCCTCGGGTCGTCGAAGCCTCCCGGCGGTGGACCCTCCGACTCGCGCTTCCGGAGGCGGCCCATTCGCTCCCCTTCCTGCTCCCGGTTCATGTCCTCGGTGAGCTGCTGGGGCTTCCTTCCGAGTCGCTTCCGCGGGTCGCCTCATGGACTCGAGACTTCGTCCGCTGCATCGCTCCGGGGGCACACCCGGACAGTCTGGAGGCCGCAGTGGAGGCCACCCGGTCGCTGTGCTCCCTGTTTCGCTCCTCGCTGGAGGCACCGTGCTCCTCGGGCGACGGGCCCCTGGCCTTGCTGGCTCGCGAGTCGATGGCGCTGGGGCTCCAGGACGCCTCGGACGTGGCGGTCGCGAATGCCATCGGACTGCTCTTGCAGACGCATGACGCGACGGCGGGGCTGCTGGGACAGGCCCTTCGCGCCCTGCTCCTTGACTCCTCCCTGTTGACGCGACTGCGGGAAGAGGTGTCGCTGCTTCCCTCCTTTCTCGACGAGGTGCTCCGGTTCGAGTCCCCCGTCCAGAACACCCGGCGCTTCCTGGCCACGGACGCCGTCATCGCCGGACAGTCCATGGCTTCCGGTGACGCGGTGCTCGTCGTCCTCGCCGCCGCCAACCGCGACCCCTCCCTTCATCCGGAGCCGTGGCGGTTCGACCTCCACCGGGCGCAGCCTCGGGGACTTGCGTTCGGCGCGGGCGCTCACGCATGCCCTGGCGCGGCGCTGGCGAAGTCCATCTCCCAGGGGGCTCTCCTGGCACTGCTCCCCTCGGACCTTCACTCGCTTCGCGAGGTTGTTCTCGGCGCTTCGTGGATGCCTTCGCTCAACGCTCGCGTCCCTGTGTTCCCGGCTCACTCTTCCCTGGAGGCTCACTCATGATCGCCGTCATCTTCGAGGCCCGGCTCAGCGCGGATGGACAGCGCGAGTACCTGGACCTGGCCGCCGAACTCCGTCCCCTGCTGGCTCGCATCGAGGGCTTCATCTCCATCGAGCGGTTCCAGAGTCTGTCCTCTCCGGACCGGCTGCTCTCCTTGTCGTTCTGGCGCGACGAGGCCGCCGTCCAGCAATGGCGTGAGCTGGAGGCACACCGCTCCGCGCAGGCCCGGGGCCGGGACTCCGTCTTCGCCGACTACCGCCTTCGAGTCGCCACCGTCCTTCGCGACTACGGACCCCACGAGCGCGAGCAGGCCCCCGACGACAGCCGGCGGGTTCACGGCTGACCCCTGGACTGCTCACGGACCGACGGTCCTCGCTCCTTCCAGGTGCAGAGGGCTCCGGCCTGTTATTCGTGGGCTCACGGACACTTTCCCCCAGGAGCCCCGCGCGTGAGCACCCAGAACGTTCGCATCGAGAAGGACACCTTCGGCCCCATCGAAGTCCCCGCTGACCGCCTCTGGGGCGCGCAGACCCAGCGCAGCCTCCAGAACTTCGCCATCTCCACCGAGCGCATGCCCCCCGCCCTCATCCGCGCGCTCGTCCTCGTCAAGAAGGCCGCGGCCCTCGTCAACGTGGAGAACGGCAGCCTGGCTCGCGAGAAGGGCGACGCCATCGTCCGCGCCGCCGATGAGGTCCTCGCCGGAAAGCACGACGCCGAGTTTCCTTTGTCCGTCTGGCAGACCGGCAGCGGCACCCAGACGAACATGAACACCAACGAGGTGCTCGCCAACCGCGCCTCGGAATTGCTGGGCGGTGAGCGCGGCGAGGCGCGCAAGGTCCACCCCAACGACGACGTCAACAAGGGCCAGAGCTCCAACGACGTCTTCCCCACCGCCATGAGCGTGGCCGCCGTCACCGCCCTCGTCGAGCACGTCCTCCCCGAGGTGAAGGCCCTCCGCGACGTGCTCGCCGACAAGTCCCGCGCCTTCATGGACGTGGTGAAGATTGGCCGCACCCACCTCCAGGACGCCACGCCCCTCACCCTGGGCCAGGAGCTCAGCGGCTATGTCGCGCAGCTGGACCTGGCGCGCTCCCACCTGGAGCGGACGCTTCCGCACCTGCATGAGCTCGCGCTGGGCGGCACCGCCGTCGGCACCGGCCTCAATGCTCCCAAGGGTTATGCCGAGAGAGTAGCGAAGGAGATTGCCCGCCTCACCGGCCTCGCCTTCGTCACCGCCCCCAACAAGTTCGAGGCGCTGGCCGCCAACGACGCGCTCGTCCAGGCCCACGGCGCCCTCAAGGGCCTGGCCGCAGTGCTCTTCAAGGTCGCCAACGACATCCGCTGGCTGTCCTCCGGCCCCCGCTCCGGCCTGGGCGAAATCACCATCCCCGAGAACGAGCCCGGCAGCTCCATCATGCCGGGCAAGGTGAACCCCACCCAGAGCGAGGCCCTCACCATGCTGTGCGCCCAGGTCATGGGCAACGACGTCGCCGTCTCCATCGGCGGAGCCTCCGGCAACTTCGAGCTCAACGTCTTCAAGCCCCTCATCATCCACAACCTCCTGCAGAGCTGCCGCCTCCTCGCGGACGGCATGCGCAGCTTCCGGCTCCACTGCGCCGTCGGCATCGAACCCAACCGCGCCCGCATCCAGGAGAACCTGGAGCGCAGCCTCATGCTCGTCACCGCCCTCAACCCCCACATCGGCTACGACAACGCGGCGAAAATCGCGAAGCTGGCCCACAAGGAGGGCAAGACGCTCAAGGAGGTCGCCGTGGCGCTGGGCCTGCTCACCGCCGAGCAGTTCGACCAGTGGGTCCGCCCGGAGAAGATGACCGGCCTGTAGTCACCCCCTGTCCTACACCCCGCCCGGACGCCCCACCGAGGGGCATCCGGGGGGCCTTGCCCCGTCCCAACCGTGGGCCAGCGCACGCTGGGGCAAGAACGAGCGGGCGCGGGCGCGACAGGACGATTAGGGTAGGGGAGCCATGAACGTCCCCTTCGTCATTGAGACCACGCACCGCGGCGAGCGGGCGTATGACCTGTACAGCCGGCTCCTCAAGGACCGCATCATCATGCTGGGCACGCCCGTCAACGACGACGTGGCCAACATCATCGTCGCCCAGCTGCTGTTCCTCGAGTCCGAGGACCCCGACAAGGGCATCAACCTCTACATCAACTCGCCCGGCGGCTCCGTCACGGCCGGCCTCGCCATCTACGACACCATGCAGTACGTGAAGTGTCCGGTGTCCACCATCTGCGTGGGACAGGCCGCCTCCATGGGCGCCCTCCTCCTGCTGGCCGGCGCCAAGGGCAAGCGCTACGCCCTGCCCAACAGCCGCATCATGATTCACCAGCCGCTCGGCGGCGCCCAGGGCCAGGCCACGGACATCGACATCCAGGCCAAGGAGATCCTCCGCCTGCGCAGCTACATCAACGGCCTCATCGTCAAGCACACGGGCCACACCGTCGAGCGCATCGAGAAGGACACCGAGCGCGACTACTTCATGAGCGCCGAGGATGCCCGGCAGTACGGCCTCATCGACGAAGTGGTGGAGAAGCAGCGCCTCATCTCGCCGCCGTCGTCCACCCCCGCGAAGTAGCGGCGCGTCGCACCGCCCCCCGCTCTCATGGCGGAGCGGGGGCCGGGTGGGCACTTCGAGTCCGCCCGTTGATTCCCGCCGCCCGCCGCGCGCAAGTCCCAAGCTGGTGCACCGAGCAGGCGCGAATCCCGCGTGCCGCCGTGCCCGGCCTCTCGGCTGCGGGTGGCATGGCCGATGCCCAAACTTGGACACATGTCCTGGCCTCGCTCGCGCACCCTCCGTCGCCTCCTGCTGCCCTCCGCCCTCCTGGTTGGAGCGGGTTGCGCGGGGCCCACCGGTCGCCCGCCCGTTCCCCCTTCTTCAGCCTCCGTGCAGGCGGAGCTGGGCGAGCGCGACGTCATCCAGGCCGGCGAGGAATACGCCCGCAACAACAGCTTCGTCCTGGCCCAGGCCGGCGAGGCCGTGGAGATCCGCCCCAACCTCTGGCGCATCCGCTTCGGCTTGAAGGACAAGCCCGGCCGGGGCGTGGAGCTGGAGTTCGACGAGATTGCCCGCAGGGTGACGCGAGCCCAGGAGATTGAAATCCTCCCGGGCTCCACCACGACTCCTGAGAACGTCCCCGGGCAGGGTGAGGACGTGCCCGCCGGCGGTCAGGGGCGCGGACCCATCCCCTGACGTGGCCTGGGCCGCCGCTACGGCAGCACGGTGACGCGATTGAGCGCGGGGGCGGGCAAGGGGCTCGCCGCGCTGCTGTGCGCCTTCAGGTAGGCCTCCATCGCGTCGCTGTCCAGGTCGCCACCCAGCCGGTTCGTCCCCTCGGCGAGCAGCTCGAAGCCATCACCCCCACTCGCGAGGTAGTTGTTCGCGGTGACGCGGTAGTTCGCCGCCGGGTCCACCGTCACGCCGTTGATCCGGATGGACGCCGGGTTGACGCGGTTTCCGATGGGCGCCGACGCGCTGAACGCATAGGTGAAGCCCGCCGACGGCAACAGCATGAGGGTGGCTCCCGACGGCCGCCACTGCCACTCCAGCAGTTGCTCGATTTGCGCGCCCGTCAGTGTCAGGGTGACCAGGCTGTTGCCGAACGGCTGCGTGGCGAAGGCCTCGCCGTAGGTGACCTCGCCCTGGGCGATGTCCGCGCGCAGGCCGCCCGGGTTCATGAAGGCCACATGCGCCCCACCCAGGTTCGCGGGCTTCGTCGCCTCCAACTGCGAGTCCGCGATGACTGAACCCAGGGTGGACTGGCCAGCGGAATCCGACTGCGATCTGAGCGCCTGTGCCACCCAGCCGATGACCCGGTTGGCCCGCGCCGTGACGAGCTCCTGGTACTTCGTCACCAGCTCCTTCACCGCGCCGACCTCCTGCACGTCGCGAGTGACGATGACGTTGTTCGCTCGCGCCCCCACGACGTCGCCCGTCGCCTTGCTCAACGTCAGGTCGATGTCCGTGACGAGCCGCCCCAACGACGAGGCGCTCGTGACGACCTTGCCATCGATGACGCAGTTGTAGGCTTGATGCGTGTGGCCGCTGACGATGACATCCACCGCGTCGTTGAGGCCCTTGGCGATGCCAACGATGGCACCTGAGATGAGGCCGTCCGCGCCCGAACCCTTGCATTCGTTCACCAGCGCGTTCGGGCTCGGATTGCCGCCCTGGTGCACCACCACGATGATGGCTTCGATGCCCTGCTGCCGCAGCTCCGGCACCAGCGCGTTCACCGTCTGCACTTCGTCCTTGAAGGTGAGCCCCGCCACGCCCGTGGGCGTGACGATTTCCGGCGTGTCCTCCAACGTCATGCCGATGAAGGCCACCTTCACGCCCTCGAACTCGCGCACGTCGTAGCGGGGGAACAGCGTGCTGTCCACGCCCGTGGCCACGTTGGCCGCCAGGAACTTGAACTTCGCGCCCGGGAAGCCATCCCCGTCCAGGCAGCCATCCACCGGGTGGCAGCCGCCCGACTGCATGCGCAACAGCTCCGTGCTGCCCTCGTCGAACTCGTGGTTGCCCACCGCGACCAGGTCCAGGCCAATCAGGTTCATCGCCTCGATGGTGGGCTCGTCGTGGAAGAGCGCCGACACCAGCGGCGAGGCGCCGATGAGGTCTCCCGCCGCCACCACCACCGTGTTCGGATTGGTGGCCCGCAGGGCCGCGATGTGCCGGGCGAAGTACGTCACGCCGCCCGCGTTCACCCGCACCGGCCCACCGTCGCGGTCCACGCCCGTCAGAATCTGGCTTCCGGGTTCCTCGAGCTGTCCGTGGAAGTCATTGAACGCCAGCACCTGCACGCTCACCGTGGTGGGACCCGAGTCGGGCGTCCCTGAGTCGGGAGTCCCCGCGTCTGGGGTCCCCGAGTCGGGCCTCCCCGCGTCGGGCCTCCCCGCGTCGGGCGTCCCCGAGTCGGGAGTCCCCGCGTCCGAGCCCGCATCCGGGGGCGGCTGCTGGATGGGATGCTGCTCGCATCGCTTGTCGTCGCAGACCCACTCCTTGCCCTCGGCCGGTGTGCTGTTGTCGCCGCGGCAGTCGGCGGCGTCCTGGCACTCGTCACCTCCGCAGCCGCCATGGACGAAGAGGAGCATGCCGGTGACGAACGCTCCGGCGAGCAGGAAGACGCTGGGGCGCGCTCCCAGAGGTGACGAGCGCGGTGTGGCTTCAGGCATCGACGGGAACTCCAACGAACGGGGAGGGGGAGCCTACCCAGGTTCGTGGGCGATGGTGCGACTTCATGACCGTCGGTGAAATTCCAGCCTCGACTTCGTCTCGACACGGGGGGGGCGACCGTTGCCCCGCTTCAAGGAACGGGCGGCGGCGCCTCGTTGCCACAGAGCAGCAGCTCCGCGGGACCCCCGGTGCGGCCCACGAGGACGGCGACCTGTCCGTGGGCGCGACCGAAGCGCTCCGCCTCCGCGCGGGGCAGGCCCGGGACGAAGAGGCTCTGCTCGGACCAGCTCCCGTCCTCCGCCTCACCGATGGCGGGCGCCACCACCCAGCCTCCCGCGATGAGCTGGGACACCAGCCGCTCCTGCGCGCGCTGGTTCTCGTCCTTGCCCCGAGGGCGGGAGCCGGGGTTCCACGCCGTCAGGAAGGCCCACTCCCGATGACCCCGTCCCGCCAGGGCGGCGTCGAGGGCGGGGTGCAGCCTTCCAACTCGCAGCACCTGCTCCACGCCTTCCGTGGAGCCATGCGGGCGAATGACATACCGCGTCGCCCGGTAGGCTCCCAGCAACCGCTCCTGGTCGAGCTGTCTCATTCGCGCATTCTCGCGTTGCCGCCACCCCGCTGTCAGCCCCGGGGGCAGCAGGTTGTGACGAAAAGGTGTCTGGATTGGATGTTCCCAGTGAATGTTCAGAACCCCCCAACGTCTGGAGCGCTCGCAACGTTCCAATGAGGGGGCGTTTGGACGTGGGGGAAATCCAGATGATGCGTCGTGCCGTGGTGGCTGTCGCGCTGTGCGCGGGCTTTGTGGGGACCGGCTGTGTTTCGGTGAGTCATGTGCAGACGGCGGACACGCTGGGCGCGGGCAAGTTCCAGTTCGCCATCGAACCCGGTGTCGGAGGCGCCGCTGTCATTGGAGACAGCGAGACGGGTTCGGCGGGCATCTACTATCCACACATCGACCTGGCTGCGCGCTTCGGTGTGACGGAGCGCGTGGACCTGGGCGTGCGCTTTGGCTCGTCGCTGGCCGAGCTCCAGTCGAAGTTCCTGCTCACCAGCCCCGATGACCCGAACCTGGCCATCTCCCTGGCGCCCTCGGTGATGGGTGTCTTCCTGGGCAGCGACGACGACGCGGTGGGCAGCTACGTGAACGTGGCGGTGCCCCTGCTGGTGGGCTTCAAGACGGCGGGTGGCTCGGAGCTGGTGCTGGGGCCCCGGGTGTCCGCGACGCGAATCTCGGGAGGCGGCTCCACGGACAGCGCGGCCGTGAATCTGCTGAGCGTGGGCGCCTCCGTGGGCTACGCGCTGCGGGTCACCGAGGGCTTCCGGCTGATGCCCGAGGTGGGCGTCTCCATTCCTGTCATTGGCGAGTTCAACACCACGGACTCCGAGTCGGAGCTGGGAGCGGGCTTCAATGGAGGCTTCGTCCAGTTCAAGCTGGGCTTCCTCTTCGGCCGCGGTCGTCCCATCAACCGCGACACGCGGGACTACGTCAACGCCGACTCGAACGACGTCGACATCTGACGTCTCCGGTGGTCGGTCCATCCGAGCCTTTTCCGCTAGGCTGTGAGGGTCCAGGGGCCGTTGGCCCTGGCGGGAGGCTCGAGATGGATTCGGTGGATGCGCGGCTGGAGCGACTGGAGCGCCGCTGTCGGCGGTTGCAGGGACTCACCTTCGCGGCGCTCGCGCTGGCGGGAGTGGGGCTGGGCACCGCGGCGCTGAAGCCCGCGCCAACGCTGGGTGGAGAGCTGGTGGCTTCGCGCCTGGTGCTCAACGACGCCCAGGGAATGCGTCGGGCCTCGCTGGGACTGGATGACTCGGGCGCCGCGGGGCTGGTGCTGCATGACGGCATGGGGCGTCCGCGCGCCTTGCTGGGCGTGGCGGTGGATGGCTCACCCCGGCTGCGCTTCTCCACGGCCGGGGGCGAGTCCCTGGCCGAGCTCACCGTGTACTCGGACGAAGCGCCGCGCCTGACGTTGTCCAAGCCCGGTGGCATCGACCTGTTCGCGGTGGGCCTCCAGGTGGATGGCTCGTCGCGACTGGAGCTGGCGGACGCGGACGGCCGGCCCCGCGCGATTCTGGGCGCGGACGAGCACGGCTCTCCGGGACTGATGCTGGTGGACCGCCGGGGTCAGGCCCGCGTGGAGCTGAAGGTGGGCCCGTCCGACGGCGCCAGCCTGCGGGTCGAAGGGCGCGACGGCGAGGTCTTCCAGGCGCCCGCCGTCCTCCAGTGACGTCGCGTCACTGCCGGGGCGGGACGATTTTGTAACCGCGTTGCAGCAGCGGGGAGAGGCGGTCGGAGATGTCCCACGACTCCACCACCTTGCCGTCGCGCATCCGGTAGAGCGAGTGGCCGTTGAGCGCGAGCTGACGGGGCTTGCCCGCCTCGTCCGGGTGCTGCGCGTCCGTGCCCTGGGCCTTCCAGTGCACCAGCACCAGGTCTCCGTCCGCCACCACGTGGAGGACGTCGAAGCGCAGGTCCGGGAAGGCCTGGAACGTGGCCTCGGCCTGCTGGCGCACGGCGGCGGGGCCCACGACATTCGTGGGCGCGCCCTGCGAGTGGTCCACGTAGTCCTCGGAGAACAGCTCCGCGACGCGGTCCAGCTTGCGCAGGTTGTAGAGCTCCTCGGTGAGGAGCCGCGCCTGCTGGCGGTTCTGCTCCTCCAGCGCGGCCGCACGCTCCACCGGAGACACGGACGCACACGCGGACAGCAGTCCGAGCATGCAGAGCCACATCGTCGTCGCGAGGCTTTTCATGGCCTGGGAAGCTGCGCAGCCCCACCCGGGCCGTCAGCCCCCCAGGGCCCGCGAGTGTTCACCTCACGTCACGCCGACAGGTGTCCCAGGCCGATGGGCGAGGCGAGGCAGGCGTCCGGAATGCCAAAGGCATCCACCAGCGCCACCGCGTCTGGCCGCAGCTCCGTGCAGAGCTTCACGACCTCCTTGCGGATGGCCAGGGCCTTGTTGCCTTCCATCAGCCCGTTCTCCTGGAACCAGCCGCTCGACGACTCCAGGCACGACAGGCCATAGAGGTCGCACAGCCGGCCCAGCACCACCTTGAGCCCTTCGTCCTTCACCGTCGCCACGCCGTGGAGGAACTGCTCCAGCACCACGCGCTCGATGTGCGCGTGCGCCACCGCGACCAGGTGTGCCTGGACTTGATTGAAGGCGCTGAAGGCCTCCACGCCCGCGGACATCCGCTTGCGCAGCCGCTTCGCCACCGAGGCCAGCAGGTCCTCCTCGCGGTAGCGCAGGAGCCGGAGCTGGTAGTCGCTGTCGCGCAGGTGCTCGCTGCCAGTGCGCCGCGCCGCGATGGGGTTGCGGTCCGCCACCGACGTCGCCTTCTCGGCGATGAGCTTGAGCACCGCGAAGACGCGGTCGTCCTCGAAGCGCTGCCGGTAGTCCGTCAGCAGGCTCTTGGCGACCAACTGCATCAGCACCGTGTTGTCGCCTTCGAACGTCGTGAAGATGTCCGTGTCAGCCTTCAGCCCCGACAGCCGGTTGGCTTCCAGGTAGCCCTGGCCACCACACGCCTCGCGCGCCTCCTGGAGCACCGACGTCACGTTCCACGAGGCATACGCCTTGAGGCCCGCCGCCAGTGCCTCCACTTCCATGGAGTCCTCCTCGGTGCGCTTCACGTAGCGCTCCACCAGGTACTCCAGCGCGAAGTCGAGCGCGTACGTCTTCGCCAGCGGCCGGAGCAGGCGAAGCTGGTGCGTCTGGTGGTCCAACAGCCGCACCTCTGGAGCGCCCGGAGGTCCGAACTGCCGGCGCATGTCTCCGTAGCGCACCGCGATGGTCAGCCCGCTCTTGGCCCCGCTCAAGGACGCGCACGCCACGCTCACCCGGCCCGCCACCAGCGTGCCCAGCATGGTGAAGAAGCGCCGGCCGTCGCTGGGGATGGAGCTGGTGTACTCGCCCTCCGCGCTCACCTGGCCGAAGCGGTCCAGCAGGTTCTCCCGAGGCACCCGCACGTGGTCGAACCAGATGCGGCCGTTGTCCACGCCGTTGAGCCCCATCTTCCGGCCGCAGTCCTCGATGCGCACCCCGGGCATGAGCTGGCCCCGCGCGTCGCGCAGCGGGACGAGGAGGGCGTGCACGCCCAGGCCCTTGCCGCCGACCTCCAACTGCGCGAACACCGTGGCGATGCGGCCGTGGACCGCGGCGTTGCCAATCCACTCCTTGCGCGCGGACTCGGTCGGCGTGTGGACGATGAAGTTCCCGGCCTCCGCGTCGTAGCGCGCCACCGTCTCCACGTCGCGCACGTTGGAGCCGTGGCCCAGCTCGCTCATCGCGAAGCAGCCGGGCAGCTCCAGCGTGGCGACCTTCGGCAGGTACTCGCGGTGGTGCCGCTCCGTGCCGAGGAAGAGGATGCTCGCGCCGAATAGGCCGAAGTGGACGCCCGCCTTCACCACGAGGCTCATGTCGAAGAGCGCCAGCGTCTCGAACGCGGCGATGAAGGCGCCCAGGTCCGCGCCGGCCTCGTCACCCTCCGGGAAGGCGATGTGGCCCAGGCCCTCGTCCGCGAGCTGCTTGAGCCAGGTGAAGGTCTGCTCGCGCTGCCTCACCGTGTCCAGCGTGGGCTGCTGGCGGAAGGCGGGGTCCTCCAGCCACGTACGCACCTTGGCGCGGACGTCCGGGTACTTGCGGTCCAGCACCGCGCGCAGCGCCTCGGGCGCGAAGGACGTGGGCTCGGTGGGGCCGATGCGGCGCGGCTCGTGCGCGGCGGAGGGGACGAGGGCGCGCACGGCATCCCGGCTGGAGACGCCCAGCACCGCCTCCACCGACGCCAGCGCGCGCACCAGCTCGGGGACGGACGGCGGCAGCTCCTTGGTGCCGGAGACCAGCTCGGCCAGCTTCGCGCCCAGCTCCGCGAGGCTGTCCTGGGCGCTGAGCGACAGGCGCGCGGCGGCGGAGCGGATGTGCTCGCGCACCACCGCCAGCTCGTTGGACGTGGGCGGCAGGAGCGGGTCCAACCAGCGCGCGAGCACGGTGGTGGAGCGCAGGTCCAACCAGGGCTGGGCGCGGGCGGCGGTGCCGAGCATCCGAATCTCCGCGTGCGTCAGCTCCCCGTCCGTCCAGGCCACGTACAGCATGGGCACCAGGGGCGCGAGGCGAGGCAGCGACAGCAGCTCCTTCGCGGTTGGACGAATCTCTTCCACCATGGTCGGCACTCCATCAGGCGAGGGAACGGGCGCAGTGTGGCCAGCATGGCGCCGGGCGGCAATGGAAGAGAGCACTCGGCTGTCGGGCAGGCGGGCAGGCCCCGCATGCCAGGGCAGGGAAGTGTTCCTAGCTTGCCACGTCATGGACGCGTCCCAGGACCAGTCGGAGATCGAGATTCTTCCCCAGCCCGGAGCCCACGGCTTCGATGGCGAGCGGGAGCGCAGCGAGCACGAGATGCACGGCCCCTATGTGCTGCCGCCCGGGCCCCAGGGCTTCTCGTTCTCCCTCTATCAGTCCACGGGCGCCGCGCTGATGCCGGGGCACAAGCTGGAGCTCCTGGACAACGGCGCGGTCTTCGACCGGATGTTGGAGGACATCCGCTCGGCGCGGGAGAGCGTCCACATCATGGTCTACATCTGGCGCCCCTGTGACGTGTCGGACCGAATCGTCGCGGCGCTGGTGGAGCGCGCCCGAGCGGGGGTGGCGTGCCGTGTGGTGGTGGACCCGGTGGGGAGCGAGGAGCTCCGCGGCGACAAGGACTTCGACCAGAAGGTCGAGAAGGTCCTCTGCGAGGCCGGCGTGGAGGTGCACTACTACCGGCTGCTCGCGGGCAAGGTGATGGGGCGGCTGTTGGGTCGCACGCACCAGAAGCTGGTCGTCGTCGACGGGCGCATCGCCTACACGGGCGGCTTCGGCTTCTGGAAGGTCTGGGAGGGCAACGGTCAGGCCCCCGAGGAGTGGCGCGACACGAGCGTCCGTGTCGAAGGCCCCTCCGCGCGCGAGATGCAGCTCACCTTTTCGCGGTACTGGCAGGAGTCAGGCGGAGGGCTGCTGCCGCCGAGCACCTTCCCGGAGCCCATGCTGGTGGGCGACGCCGAGGCGTGCTTCGTGGAGAGCTCGGGCAAGCTGGGCATCACCGACGCGGAGCGCATGGTGCGCATGGTCATCGCCGCCGCGCGTGAGCGACTCTGGATTGCCAACGCGTACTTCTCTCCGCCCAATGAGATTCTGGAGCAGTTGGAGGAGAAGTGCCGGCAGGGCGTGGAGATTCGCGTCCTGGGGCCGGGGCCCATCCACGACGTGAAGGTCATCCGCGCCTCGCAGCGCTCCACATATGAGCGCCTCTTGGACGCGGGCGTGCGCATCTACGAGTACCAGCCGTCGATGATGCACGCGAAGACGATGATTGTGGATGACTGGCTCGCGGTGGTGGGCTCCACCAACCTGGACTCGCTGTCGCTCAACAAGCTGGGCGAGGGCTCGCTCGTCATCAACGACGCGGAGTTCGTGCGGAAGATGGAGCGCTGCTGGGCGAAGGACCTGCGCGTCTCCAAGGAGATCTCCCTGGAGAATGGCGGCCGCACCAACCCGTGGCGACGGCTGGCGCGCAGGGCCACGCAGTTGGTGGGCCATGACCGCTGACGGTCAGCGCGGGTTCGTCACGCCGACCTGACGGCAGGAGTCGAGCACGGGACAGGTGGAGCACCTGGGCCGCGAGCCCGTGCACACGTGCTTGCCGAAGGGCACCAGCAGGCGATTCAGCTCCACCCAGTACTTGCGTGGGAGCTGCGTCTCCAGGGCCGCCATCGTCGCTTCGGGGGAGCGGGCCTTCACGTAGCCCCAGCGGTTCGTCACGCGGTGCACGTGGATGTCCACGCTGATGGCCTCGTGGCCGCACGCGATGCCGAGCGCCAGGTGCGCGCACTTGGGGCCCACGCCCTTGAAGGACTGGAGCACCTGGGCGTCGCAGGGCAGGGTGCCTCCGAATTCGTCCCGGGTGCGCACTGCGATGGCGTGGAGTTGGTGTGCCTTGGCCTCGTGGAAGGTGACGGGGCGGATGAGCGCGTCGATGTCTTCGGGGCTCATGCGCGCGAGCGCTTCCGGCGTGGAGGCGCGCTGGAGCAGCGCGAGCGCCGCGGGCAGGCTCACTTCATCCAGGGTGCGGATGGAGAGGATGCAGGCGACGAGCTGCTCGAAGAGGCTGTCATGGCCTCGTGCGGAGAGCGCGAACATCGCCGCGTCCGCGAAGTCGCGCACCGATTCGCGCACGCGCGCGAGCACGGTCTCGATGTCGAAAGGCACCTTGTCCGGACGAGGCGCGGGTTCGGTGACCACGCCCGTTGCTGGCGATGCTCGCACGGTCCGCGCGCTCGTCCGGGACGGCGCCTGACGACTACTCGCGCGGCGATTCCGAGGCGTCGTCGGCATCGGTCGACTCGCGCTGCTTCGGGCCTCCGTGCGTTCCAAATTCGCCGGCGTTGCGCCCATCGGGGAAGGACTCGATGTCCCTCCGCTCACTCCCGTTCTCGACTTCCGCCTTCCGGGGCTCCTCTTTGGAAGGGGTCTGCGCCTTGCGCCGCTGTTTCTCCGCCATGGATGTGGCCTCCTCGTCGTGAAGATGAGGACCCGCATGGAAGGCAGCCCGAGGTCGCGCTCGGGCCGGCGGCAGGGCAGGGGGGCGGGTGCGCGTCAGGCGGTCGGCTTCGTCAGGTCCAGCGCGTACCAGTGGTCGCAGCCGAAGTGCCCGGTGCTCCCCATGGGCGCGCAGAGCGGCTCGAAGCCCAGGCGTCGGTA